>Ga0207416_1000373_pt1 | contig 79913 bp, 83 predicted proteins | sample PaiPotPPM11metaG_FD_184107 | JGI IMG/M metagenome (GOLD analysis project Ga0207416, IMG submission 184107) | Iron sulfur acid spring bacterial and archeal communities from Banff, Canada, to study Microbial Dark Matter (Phase II) - Paint Pots PPM... ... | reverse complement strand
TCAAGGGCGAAAGCTACCGGCTTCGCAAGCGCAAAAGAGGTTCGGGCGCTTCCCCGCCGTAGCGAAGCGCCTGGGTGGGTCCGCCTTAACGCGGTCAAACTGGGTCCGCCTTATCCCGGCGCCGACACCCAAAACCGGGGAGATGCTCCGAAATGCAGCCAAATCGTGAGACAACGCCTTTTTAGGGTTTTAATGGTTTTAGGGCGGACTCACCCTAACTCGGCAAAAATCGTTAGTTAGGGCGAAATCCACTCAAGAGGCGAAATACGCTGTTCGAAACATGAACGCGGTGCGACAACGCCCTTTAAAATATGGCGTTGTTTGCATTGTGCGAATCGAGCATGCGGCTGACCGACGCACGCAAGTTCACAACGATGAACTTGCAGAGTAGCTCGCTCATCCATGCTGCGCAAGGCGCTCGCATGTGGGTAGCGGTCGCCGGACTCATCCGGTCCGCCCGCGGCACCTTAAGTCATCGTGAGCGATGCTCACGAAGCCAATACTCGCCGAGGAGATCGGCGAGTATCCATGCGGCTCCGGCAATCGCGAAGGTCAAGGCGGCTTCGCTCCAATTCGTATGACTGTGGGGATCCGAAAGAATCAACGGTACCCACACGAGTATCCCGAAGATCACGAGCATCATTGTCTGTAGGCGAGTCCCGAGAAGTGACATTCGATTCGTAAGAAGAGCCAGGGCCGCGAGTGCGAACGCAACAGTCGTCGTTACCGTCCAAAACATCTGACTTGGTGGAATCCACTTCGGAACAAGCTTAGCGGTCGCGTCAAGGTAAAGCGCCTGATAGAGGGCAAAGGAAGCGGTACAGATGCCGAAAAGAATGCGGCCGATCCGATTAAGCGTTTCCGGTGCCAATGCCGACGACAAGCGCGCATAAACGATCGCCGCTCCGGTCACGAGTGAGAACGGCTCGAAGAAGTTGCCCCGGGGAGCGTAAATCTGCGGTGTTGCGACGGCGGAGTGTGTCAATAGGTTTGAGACCACCGGTGCTTATGCAGCTTGAATGTCTTCGGGTCGGTTGATGAATACGATTGGCTGAAGAGTGGGTGGCTCGGGCGCGCCGCGAACATACCGCTCCGGATGTGCTTGCCAGGCCTCGCGCAGTACGACACGCCGGGCGTCGCGTCGCTGGCCGGCGCGCCCGTAGTGCACGTCAGCCGGTGTAAGAAGCGCGATTCCGCTATGCCGATGCTCGTCGTTGTACCATGGAAAGAACTGCCTGCAGAAGTCGCGCGCCTGCTGGATGTTCGCGAAGTGATCGGGAAACATCGGCCCGTACTTGAGCGTTTTGAACTGCGCTTCGCTAAACGGGTTGTCGTTGGAAACGTGCGGACGCGACCGGCTCTTGGTAACGCCGAGATCGGCAAAGAACTGCGCGAGCGTCTTCGACGTCATCGCCGGGCCGCCATCGGCATGGACCGTAAGGCGCGTCGGGTCCACGCCCTCACGTGCGAGCGCGAAGGCAAACAGTTCCTCGGCGAGCGTTGCGCTTTCGCGCGTTTCTAAACGCCACGCCACGACGTAACGACTGAACACGTCGAGCACGACGTAGAGGTAGTAGTACGTCCACTTCTGCGGGCCGAGCAGCTTCGTGATATCCCAGGACCAGACCTGATCGGGAGCCCTCGCAATCAGCTCCGGTTTCACGCGCGCCGGATGAGTCGCCACACGTCGGCGCTCCCGCGTTTCCCCGGCTACTCGCAGCACTCGATACATCGTCGAAATCGAGCTCAGGTACACTCCTTCGTCAAGCAAGGTCGCGAAGATCTCGCGTACGCTCAGTTCAGCGAAGCGCTCGCTGTGCGCGACGTCGAGGATCGTCTGCCGTTCGGCATCGCTCAAGCGCCGGTGCGATACGCGCTCGCGTGCCGGTGGCGGAACGGCAGGGCGTCGCCGTCGCATCATGGTCGCCCGCGATGCTCCGAGTATCCTACAGACCTTACGCATCCCGAGCTCCACCGCAAGCTCATTCACGACTTCCTCGACGACTGCTCGCCCGCGCTCTCGCCGGCAATGATCTGCAAGAGCGCGTGCGCTTTTCCCAGGGCGTCAATTTTTCTCTCCGATCTCTCTAGACGCCGCCGCAATCGCTCGTTCTCATCGCGTAACCGCGTCAACTCCGTACCCTCGGGATGCCCAGGCCTGCCGCGCTTCTTCGGCACGCTTCCGGAGCTCTGCTTGCGCCAGTTGGAAAGGAGCGAGCTATATACGCCTTCGCGTCGCATCACGGCTGCACGCTCGATCGACGACGCCGCGCTTTCGTACGCGGCAAGAATACGAGCTTTCTCGTCAGCGGTGAACGTTCGATGCTTAGCATGGGGGCGAACTTCAGGGTTGGAAGACATGCGAGTAATCCTTACTCGCCCTCAGATATTTTTCCGGCTAGCTGGTCTCACCCATCATAGACACAGAGGGCGATTTGCGGCACGCACAGTAAGGCGAAGACAAGATAAGCCGCACTAAGGACGACTGCGCCCGTTTTCGCGGTCCGACGGAACTGAATCGCAGCGCCGCCGAAGATCTGGGCAGCGGATGCGGCGTAGACAATGTAACGCAATCGACCCGAATCGTTGTAGTCATGCCAGGCCAGCGTGATGAGGCCGGAAGCCAAAGCCGCCACTCCAAACACATGACGGCCGAGGTTCGAACTCCGCGTTGATACCCTCATTTGATTTCAATCTCGTTCATGCGGGTGTGGCGCGATGCGGGAGGCCGAAGGATTCAAATCAGTTCGAACTTTTGAGCGGTCTCGGAGCCTGCGCTGTGACATCTTTGATCCCCTCGTAAGCGCGATTGAAAAAAGTCGGACTCACGCTCCGGTTGCGGCGGACAGTGCTTCCATCGTTGGGCGTTCACGCCGAACACGAGAAGCCATAGCGTTAGCGCTCCTTCGCCAAGTAGCCCCGTGATGGACAGAGGGTATGGAAACAGATGGTCTCCGAGCGACGGTGACAGAAAGGTCAGCCAACCCAATCCCGCAATCGCCAACAGCACGCTCAGAGCTCGAGGCAGGAACGTCGACCTAAAAATGAGGTAGGCGAGCACGAGGCAGCAGAATCCGAAAAATACCAGGCTGCTGATGTGCGGCGAAGCTAAGAGAAGCAGTCTGAGAAAGGTTACGGCGTGATTACGGCAGTCGCGCCGCCGCCGAAGAGCGCGTAGCGGCCTGTGTACTCGTGGGCTTCCCGGGTCAGGAACCAAAAATCCGGCAGCGCCTCGGATCGCTCGTCGGTCACTGTGCCGGAGGTCGAGTGACGCGGCAGGACGTCCGGGGTGTATTGGTACTCTACGACATTGCCGAGCTTATCGAGCCGAATTGTCCCGTCCCCGTGGCTGCCTGTCACGGATCGAGCCGGTGAAGCGGTACGTTTGCGCATCGACGGCCTGATACGTTACTCGTATGTACTTTGGATCGAAACGGGCGATGAAACACATCGCCTGGCGCGGCGTGCTCATAGTTGTTTTCGATCTGCAGTACGCCTTCCGCGTCTGCCGCTTTTCCGCCCATGAGCGCGCGCAGCACGCGAACTTTAACTGTATGACCGTCTTGGATCGCTACGGCGAGCAAGAGATCGTCATGCCGATGCATAGGCTGGCGTGGACGTCGAAGCTGCGGTGCAGACGATAAACGACGATGCCGCGTTCCTGACGCTGCGCGCGTTGCGCAATCTCTACGATAGCTGGCGGCGCCTGCGCGATGATCGCTACTTAACGGCGTGAACCCGAACCGGGGCATCGAATCCCTTCAGCGAGACGACGCCCAAATCTTCAAACGTCAAGCCTTTGCCCATACACAGCTCGGCCACGACGTTCGAAACCAAACTCTGCTTCGGCTCGGCGTATGAACAGAGGCGCGACGCCAACTGCACGGTGGACCCGAACAGATCGTCATGGCGTTCCACCGGCTCTCCGGCCGCAGCGCCGATCCGCAGATGCAGCTGATCCTCTGCTTGCGACGCCTGCTCGGCGAGCACGCGCTGGATTTGAATCGCGCAGCGGGCCGCGCCGGCGGCGGAAATGAAAGACGCCATGATGCCGTCGCCGGTGTGCTTGATTTCACGTCCGCCGCACGACGCTAAAGCCTCCCGCGTCACCTTGTTATGAAGTTCCAGCAGTTGCATGGCTGCGTCGTCTCCAAGTCGCTGCGTTAACGCCGTCGAGCCGACGATGTCGGTGAAGAGCACCGTCCGGATTCCCGGATCGCGATCGTTGGCGCTGCCGCCGGGCAGCAGCGCCGCGCCGGCGGCGTTCGCTTCAGCTTGGCCGAGGAAGCCTTCGGCCGCATCTTCATCGACTTCAATGATCTTTTCTGCCATTAAGCCGTGCGCTTCGCGATGCACGGAGGCCGCGGCTTCGGGGTTCGGCGCGGTGCAAAGACAGAAAATCTTGCCCTTGCCTTCGTTGAGCCAATACTTGAGATACTCCACGCCGTATTTTCCTTGAACGCGAAGGTCCGCATCATGCGCGACGGCGACAGCCTCCGCAGTAGCGCCCTGCACTTCATGGATATCCATGTACATCGGCATGCGCGCGCCCTTACGAAACGACGACTTCGGGCGGCTTGCGCAGCGTCTGCAGCACCACGCAGTAGCGTTCCGTCAATCGAAGAAGCGTGCTGATTTGTTCCTCCGGAGCGTCGGTATCCAAATCGAAGCGCAGACGTATTTGGCTAAACCCTACCGGCGCGTCTTTGGCGACGCCCAAAGTGCCGCGAAAATCGAGATCGCCTTCCGCTTTCACTACGGCATCTCGCAACTCGACTCCGATTGCTGTCGCAACTGCGCCCAAGGTCACGCCGGCGCACGCCACGAGCGCTTCAAGCAGCATGTCGCCCGAACATGCCGATAGGCCTGTGCCTCCGGTGGCTGGATGCAGGCCTGCCTCGACCAGTGCTTTGGCCGTTTGCACGTTGCACGTGACGCCTTCGCCCACGCGGCCTTCTGCTTTGAGCGTGACGAGCGCCTTGTCGGGATGCTGCTGGTAGCGCTCTTTGAGCGGAGCCTGAAGGCTGCGCAGTTCTTCGGTTTTCATGCCATCGGGTAGTTATGGGCGCGGGCCCAAGTTTCTTGTCGAAAGTCCAGAAAAATCAGCAAGAAAGGCTATGCCGGTCGGCCGTTCACTATCGTGGCCGGAGGAAGCAGCATCGAGCGCCGGAAGACGATAAAATGAGCGGAAGCCATCATCATTACAAGAAACGGAAACACGCAGTCGACAGCTTGAAAGAGACCAGCGGCGTTTTTTGGTATGCGCGAGAAAACGGTAATCAAGCGCCTTCATCGGACCAGGAACAGCTAATCAAGGCGCTATTCGGTTACGTCGTAAGAGCTGGGTTACGAATTCGGTTGTTCACCGACGGTACGTTTACGACGCTCGCCCCGATGTGATCATGCCTGCGGTAAAACAACAAAACCCGAGCCTTGGCGGCGTGCTCGTCTGAGATGGATCAGTGGTTTGACCCGCGCGGATTTCTCAGACGGCTCTTCGTAATTTCGATGCTGCTTTTGACGAGCTCTCCTACATATCTTTATGTTCAATGCGAGCTGTTTACGCCGCGTTGGTACGATGGGCCGCTCGCAAAACGTTTCGGACTTCTGCCGCCTAATGGTCAGCGCCGGCTCCTTGACGCCGATTGAGCGATTGCCCGCCGAGCGAGTGTCTTGAATCCCATGCATTCATAATGTTGACGCCGTTCCCGTGAAAAAGGAGTGACTCTTGGCGCTATTCCGGCTCACGTGCGGGTTGTCGCGCCGCCGATCTTGTTGCGTGACGGCGGCCTAATACATGGAGTGTGGTCGATTGCCGGCTTCCGCCGTTGAGGGGACCGCCTACAGGAATGTAGAGCCGGTGTGCCAACGACTGCGGCGCCCGTGCCGTGCCTGCCTTGCGGCAGCGGCGTTTCGATAGCCCACGTATTGGTGCGCGGATCGTAAGCTTCATCGTTCGTGAAATTCCGCTGCTTGTGCCTGTTGCGCGCCGGCCGGCATCGCGGGCAGCGGAAGAGCCGACAGAATGCGGAGACAGCGAGGAACCATCGTGTTTTCCTTTGCCAGGGCGCGCGGGCCGTGAAAACGCCAGCTTGGGACGGGAGGTCGACCGACAGCGGCTGTAAAACCAAACATATGTTCGAACTGCGTTACGGCTGGTCAGCGGTCTTGCGACCCGCTATACTCGTAGGCGTTTTCCCCGGCCCGCGGGTGAAACCAGTGGTGCGGATTGGCCGCACTACTTCGCTAGGGTCGTTCTGCTATGGGCGGCCGCAACCACCTAGTGAAAGGAACGTGGAGTGGCTACCAAAACGCGGCGAGCCGTCAAAGACCGGCGACCGAAGCGCAAACCGTGCAATTTTTGCACCGACAAGGTGATCGACATCAACTATAAAGATGTCGGGCGCTTGAAGAAATACATCTCCGAGCGCGGGAAGATTTTACCGCGCCGCATTTCCGGAACCTGCGCCAAGCATCAGCGCATGCTCACGATTGCGGTGAAGCGAGCGAGAATCATTGCCTTCCTTCCGTTCGTAACGGAGTAGTCGTTGAAGCTGATTCTGCGCAGCGACGTCAGGGCGCTTGGCAAGAAGGGTCAAATCGTTGAGGTTGCCGAGGGCTACGCGCGCAACTATTTGCTTCCCCGCAACCTTGCGACAGAGGCGAGCAAAGGCGCCCTCACGATGCTCAACGAGCAGACAAGAGCGCACAAGAAGCGCGAAGACGATGCGGTTGCCAAAACGCAAGAACTTGCCAAGCTTCTGGAGAGCAAGCCCGTTCCCGTCCGCGCGAAGGCCGGCGAAAGCGGCAAGCTGTTCGGTGCCGTCACGAACGCCGACGTCGCTGAAGCGATCAACCAAATCTTCAGCGTTGCGGTGGACAAGCACCGCATCGGATTGGCCGGAGCAATTAAGTCGCTGGGAACGTACCCGGTGGAGGTGCGCCTCGGCAAGAACGTCGTCGCTAAGGCGACCGTCACGGTCGTAGCGGCCCAGGCGGACAGCGCTTGATGAGCGACAACCCGTATACTGCGCGCTTCCGCCGCAAATTCAGCGGCGAAGAAGAGATGAGCCGCTACGTTTCGGCGCTCTACGATCTGCTTGCGAACACGATTGGCGCCGACAAGTTGGTCCTGCGAGCCGGCAAGATGAACGCTCTTCGCATGATGCGTTCGAGCGCGCTGAGCGATCGGCTTTGCGCGCTCCAACGCCTGACGTTTGAAGATCCGACGCTCGAGCGCGTCAGCGGACGCGCGAATGTGCGGCGCGTCATTGCCGAGATCGAAGAGCAGCTTGCGGACTTGATCGCCCAAAAGAACGTCGAGGATACGATCGAACGCAAGATCAACGCCAAGATGATCGAGCGGCATCACGATTATCTCAAAGATCTGAAAATGGAAGCGCTGCGCGACGACGCCGGCCCGGAAACTCCGGCCACACAGAAGAAACTCGAAGAGCTCTCGGCGCTCGAGGGGCGAGGGTTGGCCGCGTCCGCGCTACAGCTGATGCGTCCGCAGTCCCTCAAAGAGATCGTGGGACAGGACTCTGCGATCAAGTCGCTGCTGGCAAAAATTTCATCGCCATATCCGCAGCACGTCATTCTGTACGGTCCTCCCGGCGTCGGCAAGACGACCGTCGCACGCCTCGCTCTGGAAGTGGCGAAGGCCCGCGCGCACACGCCCTTCTCTAAAAACGCGCCGTTCATTGAAGCCAGCGGCACGACGCTGCGCTGGGATGCGCGTGAAACGACGAACCCGCTCTTGGGAAGCGTTCACGATCCGATCTATCAAGGCACCCGGCGCGAGTTCGCCGATAGCGGCATCCCCGAACCGAAATTGGGCATGGTGACGCGCGCCCACGGCGGCGTGCTCTTCATCGACGAGATCGGCGAGATGGATCCGCTGCTCCAGACCAAGTTGCTCAAGGTTTTGGAAGACAAGCGCGTGACGTTTGAGTCGTCGTACTACGACGAGCACGCCGCCAACGTACCGGCGTACGTCAAGAAGCTTTTCTCCGAAGGGGCGCCCGCGGATTTCATCTTGATCGGAGCGACGACGCGTGAACCGGAGGACATCGATCCGGCGATCCGCTCACGCTGCGCGGCCGTCTATTTCGAACCGCTTACGCAAGCGCAGATCGTTTCAATCGTCGGTGCAGCAATCAAGCGCCTCGGCGCAAAAGCGGTCCGCGGCGTCGCTCAGCTCATAGCGTCGTACACGATCGAGGGCCGCATGGCGGTGCAGGTCGTCGCTGATGCGTACGGACAGGCGCTCTATCGCCAGCGCACTGCAGATGCCGTCACCATTACCGAAGAGGATGTGCGTGCGGTCGTGCAGTCGAGCCGTCTCGTGCGCCACACCATCGTCAAGGGCCGCGCCACGCGGGAGGTCGGCAAGACGTTTGGACTTGGCGTCCTGCACTACCTGGGCAGCATCATCGAGATCGAAGCCGTCGCCTTCGAAGCCGCCGGTTCGGGTAAAGGGACGGTCCGCTTCAACGAAGCCGCGGGCGCAATGGCCAAAGATAGCGTGTTCAACGCGGCAGCGGTGCTGCGCGCCGTCACTGGACTCGATACCGCCAACTACGATCTGCACATCAACGTGATCGGGGGCGGAAACATCGACGGCCCCTCCGCGGGTTTGGCGATCTTTCTCGCGCTCTACTCGGCGCTCACCAGGAAGCCGCTGCCGCAGGACGTCGCGATCACCGGCGAGCTCTCCATTCAGGGCAAAGTGCGTCCGGTCGGCGGCATCGTGGAGAAACTCTACGCTGCGCGGCAAGCCGGCATGCACCGCATGCTCGTCCCTAAAGAGAACCTGCACGAAATCGATCGTACGCTGGTGAGCATCGAAGTCGTTCCGGTCGACTCCGTGGAGCAAGCCTTTCGCGTTTTAACTCTCCACAAGAAATCCACAAGGCGCGTGGTGCGCGGGCGCAGGAGTACTGCAGCTCGCCCATGACGCTTGCGAACATGCCCGTCATCGATCGCATTCCGCCGCAGAATCTCGAAGCGGAGATGGCGCTGCTTGGTTCGGTGTTAGTCGATCGCGACATCATGGGAACCGTCAACGAGATCGTAACGCCGTCGGACTTTTACGCGCACGTCCACGAATCGATCTTTGCAGCGCTGAACAATCTCTACGAACACGGCGGTCCCCTCGATAAGATTGCGCTCGCCGAAGAGCTTAAGCGGCGCGACCAGCTCGAGGCTGTCGGCGGCCTTTCCTACCTGACCTCACTCATGGACACCGTGCAGACTGCAGCATCCGCTGCATACTATGCCAAAATCGTTCGCGAGAAGGCCGTGCTGCGTTCATTGATTCACGCCGGCACCAACATCTCGCAGATGGGCTACGAAAGCGAAGAGGACGTGGAAAGCGCTCTCGATCGCAGCGAGCAGCTCGTCTACGAGATCGGCAATCGCGAGCTACGCGGAAAGTTCACGCCGGTGGGCGGCCTGCTCAAGAAGGCCTTCGATCACATCGACGCGCTCTTTCACCGGCGCGGCGATCGCACCGGACTGACGGCGGGATTCCGCGACATCGACGAGATGACGACGGGATTTCAGGGCGGAAATTTCATCATCGTCGCGGCGCGCCCGGGGATGGGCAAGACGTCCTTCGCGCTCAACATGGCCGCGCTGGCGGCGCGCGAAGAGGATGAACCGATCGCTTTCTTTTCGCTCGAGATGTCCAGCGACGAGATCGTGCAGCGACTGATCTGTGCCGAGGCGCGTATCAGCATGCACGATATGCGACGCGGAAACATCAAACCGCATCAGTGGGAGAAGATCTCCGATGCGATGGGCGTGCTGCACGAGCTGCCGATCTACATCGATGATTCGGCCACGATTACGATCTCGGAGATCCGCAGCCGCTGCCGGCGCCTCAAATCGAAAGACGGGCTCTCGGCTGTTTTTGTCGATTACCTCCAACTGCTGCGTCCCGGCATGAGTTCGCGCAACGTGAATCGCAACGAAGAACTTTCTGAGATCTGCCGCACGCTCAAGGCGACTGCGAAGGATCTCGAAGTTCCGATCATCGCCCTTGCGCAGCTGAATCGCGGCGTCGAATCTCGCGCCGACAAACGCCCGATGCTGAGTGATCTTCGAGACAGCGGGTCCCTCGAGCAAGAAGCCGATCTCGTCGCGTTTCTCTATCGCGAGGGGTATTACAACAACGCCGAGGCTGACGCGGATACGACGGAATTCATCATCGCGAAACACCGCAACGGTCCGACCGGTACCGTGCGGTTGCGTTTCCAGAAAGAGTTCACGCTCTTCGTTCCGTACGGCGACGAATCGCACTACCCGACGCCTGGATAGTGGGTCGCCCTTTGTTTAACGGGCCCCCTTCAACAACGCTCAGGGCGGCCTCTCAAGGCGCGAGCGACTCCATCAGCTGCGACCAAGCCTCGCGGCTAATCCGCAGATCGTCCTCTCTCAAGTGCGCGAGCGGCGCCGAAGGCAAGCGTTCGCGTTCGCAGAGATCGCGCGCCGCCGTATCCACGTAGAGCAGCCCGGTCACCAGTTCGCCGCGTGCGCGCGCCTCATGCATGACGCGCAGCGCGCCGATGCGATCGGTCGCGTCGTAGTCGAGGTCCAGCTTTCGCAGTAAGACCTTCGAGCCGTCATCGAAGTCGATCTCCTGCACCGCTCCCGGCTCGTAGTCGACGACGATCTCTCTGCCTCCGACGATGAAATCGGGCGTATGCAGAACCGCGTGATGTTCCTTCACATATGCGTAGCTTTTCGTGGAGCCCTCGTGATCGTTGAACGTGACGCACGGGCTGATGATGTCGAGCACCGCCGTGCCGCGATGCGCGAATGCCGCTTGCAGCAGCGGAATCAGCTGTTTTCCGTCGCCCGAAAACGAGCGCGCAACGAAGGTTGCGCCCAGTTCGACGGCAAGCCCGCAAACGTCGATCGTTTCGAACTCGTTGACTTGACCCTTTTTGAGAACCGAACCGCGATCGGCTGTCGCTGAAAACTGACCCTTGGTGAGGCCGTAGCAGCCGTTGTCCTCGATGATGTACGTGCAGTCGACGTTACGCCGGATCATGTGGCAATACTGACCCAGTCCGATGCTCGCAGTGTCGCCGTCGCCGCTGATTCCCAACACGACGAGGTCGCGGTTTGCGATTTTGGCGCCGGTCGCAAGCGACGGCATCCGGCCGTGCACGCCGTTGAAGCCATGTGCCCGCTCGACGAAGTAGGCAGGCGTCTTGGATGAGCAGCCGATGCCGCTCATCTTGGCCAGGCGATACGGATCGACGCCGTATTCGTAGAGCGCTTTGATCAAATGATTGGTGATCGAGTTGTGGCCGCAGCCGGCGCACAGCGTACTGGCTAAGCCCTTGTACACGTCGCGCGTCAAGCCAAGCGTATTGACGTTGAGAGCAGGAGTCTGAGTCGACATGAGTTCCTTTATGAAGCCAAAGCTGGCGCCGGTTCAAGCATTTCAATCAACGGTTCAACGATCGCGGCCGCATCAATCGGAACGCCGTTGTAGTGCTTAATCGATTGCAGCCGTTCGATCAGATGCGACGGAAGCTCCGCGCGCAGCAAGCCGTAGAGTTGCCCGTCGCGGTTCTGCTCGACGACGAAGACGCGGCGATGCCGTTCGATGAAGGCAGCGACTTCAGGTGAGAACGGAAGCGCGCGAAGGCGCAGATAGTCCACGTCGATCCCGCGTTCGCGCAGAAGATCGCGCGCTTCGACGACCGCATGGTGGGTGGTGCCGAACGCGAGTATCGCATCGGGCTGTCCGGTTTCCTCAACCACGGGTGGGGGCACCGCAGCACGAGCCGTTTCGTGCTTGCGCAGCAGCCGGTCGAGATTGCGTTGATAGACCTCGGGCAATTCCGAGTAGTGGGCTTCTTCGTCGTGTCCGGATCCGCGCGTGAAGAACCCTGCGTTTGCATGTTCGGTTCCTGGCAGGGTGCGGTACGGAATCCCATCGCCGTCGACGTCGCGATAGCGTCCCCACGACTGCACGCGGTCCAGATCTTCGGCGCTCAGCAGCTTGCCGCGATCGAAGCTTCGTTCGGGATACGAAAGCGGCGGCGTCATCCACGGATTCATTCCGAGATCCAAATCGCTCAGCACGAAGACCGGCGTCTGGAAGCGGTCCGCCAGATCGAACGCATCCATCGTCAATTCGTACGCTTCCTGCACCGTCGCAGGAAGGAGAACGATATGCTTCGTGTCGCCGTGCGAAAGCGTGTATGCAAACGTGATGTCGCCTTGCATCGTGCGCGTCGGCAAACCGGTCGACGGCCCCACGCGCTGCACGTCGAAGATCACCGCCGGAAGCTCCGCGTAATACCCGAGCCCGGTGAATTCGGCCATCAGTGAGAGCCCGGGACCCGACGTTGACGTCATCGCGCGCGCGCCGGCCCAGGTCGCCCCAAAGACCATGCCGATCGCGGCCAACTCGTCTTCTGCCTGCAGGATCGCAACTTTGCGCTCGCCGCTCTGCGGATCGACGCGGAATCGATCGCAGTAGGCAATGAACGATTCGCACAGCGATGAGGAGGGCGTAATCGGATACCAGGCGGCAACGGTGCAGCCGGCCATGACGCAGCCGAGCGCTGCGGCGCTGTTGCCGTCGAGCAAAAGTAAACCTTCGGTCTTCCCGGAGAGAGGTTCGATGACGTATGGATCGCGCTTCTCGAGATGGTCGCGCGCGTATTGCGATCCAAGACGAATCGTCCCCATGTTCATTTCGACCGCGGCGGGTTTGCGCTTGAATTGCGCGCGCAGCGCCGCCTCGACCGCCTCCTCGGTGATGCCCAGCAGTTCGGTAAGGACGCCCACGTACAGCATGTTGGTCAAATACTTGCGGATCGCGCCTTCCTTGATGTGCTCTTTTGCCAGCTGCGCAAAGGGGACGGGATAGTATGTCACGTCGTCGCGCTTGGCGGTTCCGGCGACGGCGTACGTCGCCTCGTGCACGATCGCGCCGCCCGGCTTCACGCTCGCAACGTCTTCGTGCCAGGTCGCCGGATTGAGTGCAACCAGTAGATCGATCTCGCGAGTGCGACATTGGTAGCCTTGCGGCGAGACGCGCATATCGAACCACGTCGGAAGCCCTTCGATGTTTGACGGGAAGACGTTCTTGGGCGCAACGGGGACGCCGAGGCGAAATAGTGCGTTCGTGAGCACGAGATTGGCGGACTGGCTTCCCGATCCGTTCACCGTCGCGGCGCGAATCGTGAGATCGTTGACGGTTTTCACTGGGTAAATCTTCGCGATTTACGCGCGATTGGCCTCGCCTTGCCGTGATTGCGCGGTGTACGATCGGGAAAGTCTGACATATTCATCGGCGCTGATCGCGATCCAGTTTGCCGCCTCGCCATCGAGCGCTTTCTTGACTTGGGCGGGCGCGCCCGCCGCCAATACGCCATCCGGAATCTCGGCGCGTTCCCCCACGACGCTGCCGGCCGCGATCAGCGTTCCTTCGCCGACGGTTGCGCCCGAAAGCACGACCGCGTTGCTGCCAATTAGCGCTTTGCGTTTGATGCGGCAATCTTCCATTACGGCGCAATGACCGACGGTGACGTCGTCGTCCACGATCGTTTGACCATGTTCGCTGACATGCAGCACGACGTTGTCTTGAATCGATGTGCGAGCGCCGACGCGAATGGGCCCATTGTCGCCGCGAAGGACTGCACCGAACCAAATGCTGGACTCTGCGCCGACCTCAACGTCGCCGATGAGGACGGCGGTGGGCGCGACGAACGCCGTCGGATCGACCTTCGGCGTGCGGCCATGATGGGCGATGATCATCTCTTTCCTCCGGCGAACGTGATTCGAATGCATCGTCACAACACCCCGCTTCGCGGAGTGAAAGCCGTGCCGCGGCCCAAAGACGGCGATCCCAACTATACGGCAACCAATTATGCGTACGCCGGAAAGACGGGACATATTCACGAGGTCGTTACCATGGGCGGCCGCGAGCTGGCAAAGGTCGGTTTCGACGATCGAAAAATCGTGTATTACTTTTTGGACGATCTCGATCTGGATCGGTCGGCGAAGCGCGGAACGTTCCACGATACGGCGCAGGAGAACAGCAACGCATGAAAGAGCGAGTTGGAATCGTTACTGGCGGCACGCGAGGCATCGGCGCGGCGATCACGCGCCTGCTCGCGCAAGATGGCGTTCGCGTCGCGGCCGGCTACAGCAAAGGCCGCGAGTCCGCGGAAACGCTGCAGTCAGCGCTGGAGCGTGAAGGTCAAACCATTTCAATTCATCAGGGGCGAGTCGACGAGCCGGCCGATTGCGAGCGCGTCGTCGGCGAAGTCCTCGACCGCTACGGTCGGGTCGATTATCTGATCAACAATGCTGGCATCACGGTCGACAAGACCGTCCGCAAGATGACGTACGACGATTGGCATAACGTGCTGGAAGTCAATCTCTTTGGCGCATTCTGCATGACGAAGGCCGTGCTCGAGCACATGATCGGCCGGGGAAGCGGCCGGATCGTGAACATCAGCTCCGTGATTGGTGAAACGGGCAATGTTGGGCAAGCCAACTATGCCGCTTCCAAAGCCGGGCTGTTCGGATTCACCAAGAGCCTCGCACTCGAGATGGCGCAACGCGGGATCACGGTCAATTGTGTCGCTCCAGGGTTCATCGAAACGGAGTTGGTCGCCGCCATTCCTGAAGCCGCGCTGACAAAAGTCATCGAAAAGATTCCGCAGCGCCGCCTGGGCCGTCCGGAAGAGGTTGCTCGGGTGGTCAAGTTCCTGGTCGACGATGACTCCGGCTACATCACGGGCGCCGCCTTTAACGTCAACGGCGGCCTCGATATGTGAGCGTTGCAAAGGATGCCGAACCGCTGCTAGGCAAATCTAGCACCATGACTTTGACCTCTCTCAAAGACCGGGTCGGCATCGTAACGGGCGGCGCAGGAAGCATCGGCGGAGCGATTAGCCGGCTCTTGGCGGCGGACGGCGCTCGCGTTGCCGCGATTGGATTACCAGCGGACCGCAAGCGCGCCGACCGCTTGCGCCGCTCCCTCAACGGGACGGCGAACAGCATCTCCTTTTACGAGGGAGACGTCGGGCACTACGATCGCTGTCGCGCAAACGTCGAAGCGATCGTTGCCGAGCACGGACAGATCGACTTTCTGATCAACAACGCCGGCATCGTCGCCGATCACACGGTTCGCAAGATGAGCGTCGAGGAATGGCAAGCGGTCCTGCAAGTCAATCTTTCAGGGCCGTTTTTCATGATCAAAGCCGTTCTCGATCACATGCTCGAGCGGCGCTTCGGACGGATCGTCAACATCAGCTCCGTCGTTGGTTTGACGGGCAACTTCGGGCAGGCGAATTATGCGGCGTCCAAAGCGGGACTTCTGGGTTTAACGAAAACCGTTGCGCTCGAAGTCGCGAAGAAAGGCATCACGGTCAACGCCGTTGCTCCAGGGTTCATCAATACCGATCTCGTCGCGGCGATGCCCAAACATGCCGTCGAAGCGGCAATTGAAAAGACGCCGGAGCATCGATTGGGCGAACCGGAAGAGGTGGCGCGAGTCGTGCGCTTCTTGATCGACGAGCAGAGCGCGTACATCACGGGCGCCGTCTTCAACGTCAACGGCGGATGGTACATGTGACGATCGCCGACATGATGCCGCCCGAGGATCTGCAGTACGGCCTCGACGTAACGGGCCTCGATCCGGCATCGCTCGGTGAAGCGTTGCGGGCGGTGATCGCGGAGGCGATGGCCGACCCGATGCGCATGTCGACGTGGATCGCCGCTCTCTCTCTCGCGGAGCAGAGCGCCGGTCTGAACATGTTGCGCCGGCTCGGCGGCGAGAACCCCGAGCCTTCGATCAAACCGACCTCAACCGATCGCCGATTCAGCGATCCGGCGTGGAAGAGCAATCCGTTCTTGGCAGGTATTCTCGAGGAATACCTTGCGCGCAGCAAGGCGGCGCTTTCATTGGTGGAGTCTTCGCGGTTGCCCGAAGCGACGCGGCGTAAGGCGCGCTTCGCGATCACGATGATGAGCGATGCGCTTGCGCCCAGCAACGTGCCTTGGATGAATCCGGCCGTCGTCAAAGAGGCGATCGACACGGGCGGAAGCAGCCTGCTGCGCGGCATGCAGAACTTCATGCAGGACGTCGCCGAGAATCGCGCGATGCCGCGCCAAGCCGATGCATCCGGTTTTCAGCTCGGGGTCAATCTGGCCGCAACGCCGGGCCGAATCGTTCTTCGCAACGAACTGATCGAAGTGATCGCCTACGAGCCGCAGTCGCCGCAGGTGCACGCCGTTCCGCTCTTGTGCAGTCCGCCATGGATCAATAAATACTACATCATGGATCTGGCGCCGGCGCGCTCCTTCGTCGAATGGGCGATCCGGCACGGGCATCAGACCTTTGCGATCAGCTACCGCAATCCGGACGCATCGCTCTCGCACTTGAAGATGGACGATTATTTGCGTTTGGGCCTCGTGGAAGCGCTGCAGCGTGTCGAAGAGATCACCGGCGCAAAGCAGACCAATCTCGTCGGTCTTTGCCTCGGCGGCACGATCGGGTTGATCTTTCTGGCCTATCTGGCAGCTCGCGGGCAAGCCAAACGCATCGGGTGTGCCACCGTTACCAACACGCTCATCGATTTCTCGCAGCCGGGCGATCTCGGAATTTTCACCGATGAGGCGACGATCGAGCGCCTCGAGCGCCGCATGAGCGACCGCGGCTACCTTGACTCCAAAGAAATGTCCGGCACGTTCGACTGGATGCGCGCGAACGATCTGATTTGGAGCTACGTCGTCAACAACTGGTTCATGGGCAAGGCCCCGCCCTCGTTCGACATTCTGACGTGGAACGGCGACAGCACGCGCATGCCGGCCGCGATGCATTCGCAGTATTTGCGTTCGTGCTACCTTCACAATGCGATCGTGAAGCGGGGAGAGTTCGTCATAGATGGAACGCCGATCGATCTTGGCAAGTTGGAAACGCCGCTCTACGCCTTGGGCGCGGAGACCGATCACATCGCGCCGTGGCGTTCAACGTATGCAACGGTGCAGCACGTCGGATCGCGTGACGTCAAGTACACGCTGACCAACTCGGGACACATCGCGGGGATCGTAAACCCGCCGGGCAATCCGAAATCACATTACTGGACCAAGGATCGCGCCGACGGCAAGCAAGACGCGGACGGCTGGCGCGCAACGGCCGAGCGCCGCGAAGGGAGCTGGTGGAACGACTGGGCCGGCTGGATCGAACCGCGCGCGGGCAAACTGCGCAAGCCGTACGATCTTCCCCCCGGCGAAGCTGCTCCCGGACGTTACGTGCGAAACGAAACCGGACCGCCGCATCGATGAGCGAGCGCGACGACGCCTGGAAGCGACTGGGCGACTTCATCAAGAGCCAGCGGGAACTGGCGAACCTTTCCCTGCGGCAGCTCGCGGAAGTCTCGAAGATTTCGAACCCCTATTTGAGCCAGGTGGAGCGGGGGCTGTACAAGCCTTCGGCCGAGGTCCTGAAAAGCATCGGGAACGCGCTTCACATCTCGGCTGAGACGATGTACGCGCAGGCGGGCCTCCTCGACGAGAACGTGAAGCCGCCTGGTTCCCAGGAGGTCGAAGCAGCCATACGCCTGGACGAAAAGCTGTCGACGGAGCAGAAGGAGACGCTCATCCGGATCTACCGGGGCTTCCTCGGTAGCACTTGACAAACACAGCAACTGCTTGGTATATTTAGCACAGCACAAAAACCAAGGAGAGTATTTTCTAACATGACCGTTGAGTTCACCGAGTACATCAATAAAGTTCAACAAGAGACGCTGAACACCGTGAAGCAGATCCAGGAGTCCAATCTGGCTGCGATGGCGAGCACGCGCGAGTTTTTCGCGGCGATGCCGCCTGCGCCGTGGACCTCGCAAGACCTACCCTCGACCAAGACGATGATCGAGAAAAGCTTCGACTTCAGCAACCGCCTGATGGAGCTTCGCAAGCAGTACGCGCTCGAGTTCGCCGAGATCTGGGCCAAGGCTCAGAAGGACGTGAACCAAGCGACCGCGCAGGCCGTCCGGAACGCGCCTCCCACCGCCAAGTAAGTCTTTAAGCTAAGACGAAGGAGCCGCGCAGCGATGCGCGGCTTTTTTTCTTTTTCGCGTTCGCGGGTGACGTCATGGTGAGGTCATCGAACCATGACCGCCTACATCAAAACCATCGCAACAGAAAGGACAAATAATGAGCCAACCGGTCGTCCACTTTGAAGTCGTCGGAAAAGACGCGAAGCGCCTTCAGGACTTCTACGGTAAGGCATTCGACTGGCGCATGGAACCGGCCGGTCCCGACTATGCGATGGTGCATCCGGCGGGCGAGGACGGACTTGCAGGCGGCGTCGGCGCGGCGATGGACGGTTCGGAGGGGCGCGTGACGTTTTACGTCGGCGTGCCGAATCTGGAAGCAGCGCTCAAAAAGATCGAAGCGCTGGGCGGCCAAACCGCATTCGGTCCGGCGGATGTTCCGGGCGGTCCCAGAATCGCGCACTTCACCGATCCGGAAGGGCATCGCGTCGGGTTGGTTCAGACAGCGTAGAAAAAGCAATTGCGCCGACGTAGCTCAGTTGGTAGAGCAGCTGTTTCGTAAATAGCAGGTCATCGGTTCGAGTCCGATCGTCGGCTCCATAATGCGAGGGCAAAAGTCACAAACGCCACTTACATGTTTTCAGTAGCGCTCGCGCTTTCTCTAGCATCACCGGCGCCCGCGCGCGAGCGGAAAGCATTCGACTGCGCCAGGTTTTTTCACAATGCATGCAGCGAGGCGCTGGGAGCGTGGCTGCCGTCGTACGCCCGATCAAACGATGCATGGCAGCGCAGAGCGGCGACACACATTAGCCGGCGGGATAGGTTTGTTTACGAGGGAGAGCGTCCAAAAACGCCGCAATTGTTTGGATTTCAAGGCCCGGAGGACGGGACGTTCTTCGTGTACGGTAATGCCGGACCGCCGAGGGGCCACGTCGTCTACGACTACGCGCATCGACTGACGTTTTACGACCAAGGATGCTGTTCGTGGCATGATGTCGTCGCAGCCGCTGATGTTCCTTCGCCGCCCAAGGGTGTAGTTGCACGCAATCTCATATCATTGCATACGATTCGCGGCATTCGCCTTGGACAAACGCCTTCCCAGGTGATGCATATATACGGAAAGTCGGCATTGTTGGCGGTTCCCGGGTACTCCAAAGTTCGGATGCTGGCGTATACGACCTGGCCGCCGGCGCGTACTTTGACAACGATACATACCTGCGGCCAGTTCGAAAATTTCTTCTTTCATCGCGACCGCCTGATGCTGATACAGCTGGGGAACGGATGCTGAAGCTGAAGCTCCTGCACCGCACGCTCGCCGTGCTTCTCGTGACTTTCGTCAGTGCGGCGCTATGCGTGCGTGCCGACGAGCCGCAGTACGTACATGCCCAAATGCAGAGCGGGCTGCTCTCACAGTTCTGGGGCCAGCCCATCTCAATCGACGCTTACGTTCTCCTGCCGGACTCGTACTACAGAGAGCCGCAGCGGCGCTACCCGATCTTCTATTGGGTTCAAGGATTCGGAGGCGTTGGCGAGATCTCGATGGACACACAGCTTCAGTGGCAGCGATCCATGCGACGACTCAATCAACAATTCATTGTCGTCGAGCCATAGGCACGGCGCAGACGCGCTTCGTCGGCAGACATTCTTCGGCGGATGGTCGGGATTGTGGCTGCAGGCGGCCTATCCGAATCTCTTTGGCAGACGCCGGGCGGTTAGTTCGGCTCTAGCCTCCTTCGAGCACAAACGTCACGAGCAGATTGACCTGATAGCCCGTGATCTTGCCGCCTTCGACGGTGACGCGTTGCTCCTTCACCCATGCGCTGGTAATGCCGCGCAGCGTTTGGGACGCTCGTTCGATGCCGTCGCGAATTGCAGCTTCGAAGCTTTGCGATGATACCGAACTGATCTCGGTAATGCGAGCTACTGACATCTCGGTTTCCTCCCTCGTAGCCAGTCGTTACCCGACCGCTCCCGAAGCGAAACAAACTGTTGGTACCGGCGTACCGTCGGTATGACGCGTTTCGCGGCTCACTACTCGCAGCGTTGCTTCTCCTGGTTCCGGCACAGACCGCGCAGGTACAATCATCAAGTTCGGAGGTGCATGATCTCAAAACCCGCGTAGCGAGCTTGCTCGACGCTTACAGTTGGAAGAACGTGCCGGCGGTCATGCGATTTCTGGCCCCTCAAACGGCGATGTATGGTTCGGGCGCAGCAGAATTCTTCCAATCCGGAAGCTCGATCCAAGCGCTGCTGAACTCCGATTTCAAGCTATGGGACAGCGCGCGCTTCGGTCCCTGAATCCATCGGCTAACCATCTCGCAGACTTCCGGATGCTCTGCGCCTACACGCTTCAGAAGGCAATGATGCTGCTTCAAAGTGTATCTACCGTTAGAGCAGCGCAGTTCCGGCATGAATCCGTGCTTTGCCAGAATGCTGCTCGCGCGCTTGAGCCGTTCCTCTCCTCGAGCCGCCTTCACTAAGGGTAGGTCGCGCGCAATCCATCGTTGCGCTATCCGACGGGTAGCCTTAACGATAAGCTTCCCCGGAGTTCGCTTTAGCTCGTCCATCAGTAGGATCGCGAAGGCATCATACCCCTAGATCCCGCTTGGCCGCCGTTTTCCGGGGCGCAGCCCACTGCGCGTCACGAGACCTTCACGCTCCAAGAGTGAGAGGTGGTTAACGACAGCGTTGCGCGTTATGTTCATGTGTTCGGCCAGCTCGTCGATCGTGAGGCTTCCATGCAGACGAAGCAGATCGACAACACGGCGGCGACTGTCTCGCATGAACGACGTTTACCCCAACGGACGCAGCGAAGCTCATTCCGCTGCCTCTGGCATCAGTGTCTAGTCAGACTCCGGAGGTGCAACCGTGCTCTCGGCGATGCCGATATGGCCGACGTAGACGAGGTGTCCTCCGTACCAGCCCGATGCGATCAGTACCGCAAGACCGACATATGTCAGAAGATATCCCAGCGGCGAAATCGGATTGCCGTAGCGAACGAAAAAGGCGGCAGCATACAGAACGACAACGGTCAGATTGAGGATCATGTGTGTCGTCGCTGTGCGCTTCACTGCCGTAGTCATTGGGGCCGTGAAATAGTCGGTGAAGCCGAATATGGCCGCAATCAGTGCGCCGACGACGCCGAACGCGATGAGCCAGAGACTAACGTGTGGCCAGAACGCAGGATTTCCACGGATCGAAATAATGTCGCTAACGAGCACGGCACCGAAAAACCCGATCGGGAACCCAACGAACATGGGATGTAGCGGGTGTTGGGCGATAGTGGCTTTCCCTTGCATAGCGACCTCCATTGCGCGCAAGCGCAACTTGTCTGTCAAAAGCCTATAACATCAAATATTTTTAGATTTATTGGCAGTTCCCCCCCCTTTTAGGTGTGCTGGTAAGCAGGCGGAGAAATCCGCCCGTGACGCGCGGTTTCTTCGCCTATGCGCCGGTAGAGCGCGCAACGCCTCGATGAACGCAGGCGCCTAAAGCGAACGCGCCGAGCGCTGCGGCGCCTGCCGCTGCGGCTTTCAATGTTCGCAATTTTTGTATCCTCGGCGCTTCGACAAGCTTCTCGAACAGGCTGCCTTCCCTAAACCGATAAGTTGCCTTGATGCGCTTAGGACGCGGAGGCGGAATGCCGCTCAGAGCGGTCTGCCTGGCATCGGTCTTTTTCGCCGCAATCATAACGGCTTTGGGCATCGACCGTTACGTCACGTACCATTCCGGTGCAGACTTGGGCGAGTTCGTTCAAACCATATCGAGCCCGCTGACCGGATTCGGCGACACTGCCGAAGGCGGCAGCCACTTTCTGCATCATTTTTCGCCGCTGCTCTATCTGTGCTCGCCGCTGCTGCTGATCTTTCGCACGCCTATCGTGCTGATTGCGCTTCAAGCCGTCGCGGCGGCGCTGGTCGCGCCGCCGGTCTTTCTCTTTGCTCGGCGGCGCATGCCGGATTCGCTCGCCGCCCTCGTCGCGGTCGTGGCCTTGATCTACCCGCCGCTCGTCGGCGTCGCGTTTACGGACTTTCATGAAAACGGATTTGCGGCCGCCGCGATTGCGTGGCTCATCTGGGCTGTCGACGCGCGCCGTTATGCGCTCGCCGCGCTCTTCGTCGCGATCGCGCTCGCAATCAAAGAAGATGAAGCGCTGATCTTATTCGTGTTGGCCATCGGTTTCGCGATCTTCTCGTTGCGACGTGGAGACCGCACTGGGACGCAGCTTGCGATCATGACGGCCATGGCTAGCGCAATGGTTCTGCTTGCATTCTTCGCGCTGATCCGTCCCTTGGCCGGCGCGCACGGCACGTGGTTCGCGATCAATTACTATGAAGGACATGCGAGCGATGCACCGCATGGAGCCGCGATCGTGCTGGGCCGCGTGGCGTTCCTCGCGGAAGCGCTGCTGCCTCTCGCATCCGTTCCCCTTGCTACGCTAGCGATTTTGCTCGCAGTTCCCGGTCTCGTTGAAGTCCTCGCCTCCCGCTGGCCCATCACCTACACGATGGGTCAGCACTATGCCGGAGTATGGATCGGCGAGATGCTGATCGCCTTTGCGTTCGGCGTCGCGGCGATCTTCCGCCGAAACGCGGGCTCCGCGCGGATGCTCGTGCGCATCTCCATCGTGCTCTGCCTCCTGAATCTCGCGGTTGCGAGCCCCACGCACTGGGCGCATTTCCTCGGTCCGAAAACCACGCACGATCGGGCGCTCGACGCTTTGCTGGCGCGAATCCCGCCTGCGGCGTCCGTTGCGACTTATGATGAAGTCTACGCGCATCTCGGCTTCGATCCGAACGCGCAGATGGGATTCGAACCGAATCCATTTCCGCAGTATGCTTTATTTGATGCGCGCTACGACAGCGTTGCATGGCGGCGCGTCTATCGACCACGGCTCGACGCGCTGCTCCGCGACGGCCGTTACCGTCCCTTAGTCACCATTGACGGAGCGACGCTGTACGCTGCCGGGCAGGGCCGCACCACCGCATTGCAGGAGAGGTAACCATGCCGCTCTTACCAGTCGCCCCGCCTCAGACGGTTTCGGGTTCAGGCTTCTTCGATTACGTCACGATCGATGCGGTACATCGGCGTGTTTATGCCGCGCACGCCGGCGCAGCTTCGCTTTTGATCGTCGACGCCGACAGCGGCAACGTCATCGGCCAAGTCAAGGTCGGTCCGATGGCGGGCTCTGCCCCCGACACCACGACGGGTCACGTCTACACCGGCAACGGCGACGGAAATTCGGTGTCGGAAGTGGATGTGAACGCGCTTCGTGAAGTGCAGCGGCTCCCCGTTGCAGGCGCCGTCGACGCTATTGCTTACGATCCCCAGTTCGGCAGAATCTATGCCGACGAGGACAACGGAACGCGCCTTTTCGTCGTCAACGCAAAAACGTTTCGCCTCGTTGCCACCGTGCAGCTTCCGGGACATAAGCCCGAGTACTTAGCGATCAACCCGGCTACGCACGAGATCTATCAAAACATCGCAACCTCGAGTGAGTTCGTGGTGATCGATCCCGCGACGCTGACGGTCGTTCGAACGATCAAGACGCCCGAGATTACGAACAATCATCCGCTGCAGTACGATGCGGCTTTCAATCAGGTCATCGTCGGCGGCGCGAACGGAAAGCTCTCCGGTTACACGCCTGCCGGAAACCGCCTTTGGACTGTCGACGTGCCGCGGATGGATCAATGCGACCTCGATCGGCAGCGGCACTGGATCGCGTGCGCGGGAAGCGGGAAATTGACGCTGCTGAGCAACGACGGCAAGAATCCGCCGGCGATCATGGCGCAGATTGCGGTCTCGCCCGGCGTGCACACTGTAGCGATCGATCCCAAGACGGGAGACATCTGGATCGTTTGGGGAACGCCGCGCGGCCAGGCGGGCAACGGGTACATTCAGCGCTTCCACTGGTCGGGGTGAACAAAGAAGAGAGCCTCGTTCCGCCCGGCAAGATCGCCTCGGTAATCACCTCGCTCGAAATGTTCGAGCGGCCGCCGCTGCGACCCGAGCAATCTTCAGCCTCGTGGAAACTCGAGCGCATCGTTCATCCCGCGGCACAGTGGTATCGGGATCTCTTCCGGCGCGTCGGCGAGGCGTATCTTTGGCTGTCGCGGCTGCGCAAGTCAGATGCCGAGCTGCGCGAAATCCTGGATGACGAGAGGGTGGAGGTCTATGCGTTCAAAGCTGGCGGCAAGGACGAAGGCATCCTCGAGCTCGACTTTCGCGAGCCGAAGACTTGCGAGCTCGCGTTCTTCGGTGTGACCGCGCCGTTCATCGGCAGCGGCGCGGGACGCTGGCTGATGAACCGCGCGATAGAGATCGCGTGGTCGCATCCGATAGAGCGTTTTTGGGTGCACACGTGTACGCTGGATCACCCCGGTGCCGTCGAGTTTTATCGGCGTTCGGGGTTTCGTCCGTTTCGCCGGGAGCTGGAGATCGTCGACGATCCGCGCGTTCTGGGACTGCTGCCGAGAACGGCCGCACCCAACGTTCCGATCTTGTAGCTAAACGGCTGCGCCGGGCCTAAAGATCAGCGCCAAGCCGTCGATGCAGTAGCGCTTGCCCGTGGGCCGCGGACCATCGTCGAAAATATGCCCCAGGTGGCCGCCGCAGCGGCTGCAGTGCACTTCGGTGCGCGGTTCGATCAGTTCGTAGTCGTTCCGCGTCGCGGTTGCGCCCGGCAAAGCTTTGTAGAAGCTGGGCCAGCCGTCGCCGCTGTCGTACTTGGTTCGCGATGAGAAGAGCGCCAGATCGCAGCCGGCGCACACGTACGTTCCAGACCGATGTTCGCTCAGCAGCGGACTGCTCTCAAACTGTTCGGTCCCGTTTTCCCGCAGAATATGATACCGCTGGGGTCCGAGCAGCCGCAGCCATTCCGCCGGAGTGTGCCGCACTGCGTACTCGGTCGCGCGCGATTGTGCTCCACAAGCCGCGGCCGCTCCGAGCGTTGCGATGCCGGCGAGCCAAGCCGATCGGGTCATTGCGGAACGTGGCATGCGCCGCCGTGCTTTTCGAAGTAGCGCTGATGATACTCTTCGGCCGGATAAAACAAGTCCGCTTCAACGATCTGCGTAACGATGGAGCGCTGCCGCTTGGCCTGTTCGCGCTGCAGCGACTGCCGCGCGGCCTCACGCTGCGCATCGCCGCGCACGAAGATGGCGGAGCGGTACTGCGTGCCGACATCAGGGCCTTGGCGGTTGAGCGTCGTGGGATCGTGCGTCTCCCAAAACGCCGTAAGCAACTGCTCGTATGAAACACGCGACGGATCGAACGTCACTTCAACGGCTTCCGCATGGCCGGTTCTTCCGGTGCAGACCTGCTGATAGGTGGGATTCGGCAGCGTGCCGCCGGTGTAGCCGCTGACCGCCTCGAGGACGCCCGGAACCTGCCGAAACGCCGATTCAACGCCCCAGAAGCAGCCGGCCGCAAAGATTGCGCTTTCGGTTGTACTCATCTCACACCTAAGAACGCCGCAGAGTGCCCGGCGGATGCGTAGCGCCAGAACTGCAGGCCCATGGGAAGAGCGGCCGGCGCGTTCGGTGTCAGCTCGTAGCCTCGCAGGTTCTTGGGAACGACGGCGCCGAGACGGTTGGAGTAGAGATAGATCGCGGGCAAATCGCGCGCGGCGAACTGCTGATACGCGTCGAGTGCTCTTTGCGTCGCGCGTGGGTTAGCCGCGGTGCGCGCGGCTTCGATCGCGCGATCGATGGCGGGATTGCTGTAAAACCCGATGTTGTAACCGCCATTGGCGCGCGTTTGCTTCGTGTCATAATAGGCGTAGTCATCCGGGAACGGGGCAAGAATTCTCCCGCGCAGCGCTACTTGAAAGCGGCTGTTGTGCAGGTCCGAAAAGAAAGTCTGCAGCTCCTCGTTCTGCAGCACGCAGTCGATGCCGACCGCGCGCAGGTTCGCCTGAATCAGTTCGCCCACGTTCACCGCCACCGCGTCGGTTGCGCCGCCGGTCTTGAGCGTGAAACGAAGCGTTTGAGTTCCCTTGCGCCGCACGCCGCTCTGCAGTCGCCATCCGTCCGCTTCGAGCATCGATCGCGCTCGCGCCGGATCGTAGCGATACTTCGGCAGGCTGCGATCGTAATACGGCGAGAAGCTCGGGATGGGCCCATTGAGCAGGTCGGCTTGATCGCTCATGATCCCCTTTATGATAAAGGTGCGGTCGATCGCGTACATCATGGCGCGTTTGATCGCCGCATCGTGAATCCACGTAATTTCCGGGTCATGGTAATTAGGCAGCAGCATGAAAGTGACGTTCCAGGGCCACGTCACAAAGGCGTGGTTGCCGCGCAGACGGTCGTGCACGCGCCAAAGGTTCGGCGCGATATCGGTGACGTCCACTTCACCTGCGTCGACGGCTGCGTAGAGCGAGTCCTGCTGCGGATAAACGCGGAAGGCGACGCGCGAAAGGGCCGGCTTTGGCCCCCAATAGCGCGGATTGCGCGCCAGGATCAAATAGCTCTCGGGAACGTTGCGTTCGATCCGCCAGGGACCGCTCACGATCGGATGCTGCGAAAACTCCGCGTCCGTGTTAGCGAACGCGGCTTCTTGCGGCGAGTTCGGCGGGTAGCGGTGCAGGATGTGTTCGGGCAATGGTACCGTCGAGCCCAAAGCGTTCTCCAGAAACGGCGGTGAGGGCGAAGCGAGCGTAATTTCGACCGTTGACGGATCGACCGCGCGAAGCGAACGCATGAGCGTAAAGTCAGCGGCATGGCTTTCGATCACGCCCGCGTTGTCGCCCAGTTCGATCGAAAAGACGACGTCCTTTGCCTTCAGGAGCGATCCGTCGGACCACCGGGCGTTGCGCCGCAGATGCAAAATGTAGCGCTTGCCGCCGTTTTGAACGTCGACGCGATCGGCAAGGCTCGTGGACCAGCGCGGAAGGAGATCGGCGCCGATGTCGATCAGCGGCGTGTAGATCAGGTCTTCGATCATCGTCGAAGCCGAACTGACCGAAACGAGCGGATTGAATCCGTCGGGGCCGGCGATCCACGCGCAAACGACCATGTCGGCGTTGCGCGTCTCCGCCGTGCGCGCGCCGCATGCCGCGAGTCCCAAGGTGAGCGTGACGAAGAGCGCGATCCGCTTCATGCTTCGCGGAGCCAATCCCCGAAAAAATTGAAAGCGCAGACCGTCGCAAGAATCGCCATGCCGGGCGGAAGCACGAGCCAGTAGGCGCGAGCGAAGAGGTCGCTCTGCGCGCTCGAGAGCAGGTTGCCCCACGAAGGGGTCGGCGGTCGAACGCCGATGCCGAGATAGGAGAGCGCGGTTTCTGCCAGCATCGCGCCGGCGATCGTGAATGTGGTCGTCGTGATGATCGTTCCCGCCGCATTTGGAATGAGATGGCGAAAGATGATGCGCCCGTCCGCAGCGCCGATCGAACGCGCAGCTTCGACGTAGAGCCGTTCCTTGAGCGTGAGCATCTCGCCACGCACCAAGCGCGCCGGTCCAAGCCACGAGGTGACGCCGATCACCAGCATCAGCGCGAGCAGGCTGCCCTGAAACATTGCGGCCAAAAAGAGCAGCAAGAAGAGCGTCGGCACGCTCAGGAAAACGTCGACGATCCGCATGAGCAGCGTGTCGAGCGCGCCGCCGTAGTAACCGGAGATCGCCCCGTAGCCCGTGCCGATCAGCATTGCAACGAGCGCGGCCACGAGACCGACTGCGAGCGTGATTCGACCGCCGCTCAGCAGACGCGCCAGCTCGTCTCGCCCGAGGCCGTCCGTACCCAGCCAGTGATATGCGCTCGGCGCGGCATACGAGTGCGCGACGTCGGTAAGATTCGCGTCGAGATGCAGGAGCGCCGGGGCGCCGGCGCATGCCGCGATAACGAAAACGAGCCAGGCCAGACTGAGCGACGCCACGGCGCTCAGGCGCCAGCGTGGATCGTGCGAAGCTTCAGTCATACCGAATCCGCGGATCGGCGAATCCATACAGCACGTCGGCCGCGAGATTGCCGAGGATCACCAGCACGCCGGCGATCACCGTCATGCCGAGCAGTGTCGCGTAATCTCGATCGACGGCGGATTCCCAGAAGAGCTGCCCCATGCCGGGATAGGCGAAGATCTGCTCCGATATGACGGTGCCTCCAAAGAGTGCGGGCAGCGTGCCGCCGAGCAGCGTGATGAACGGAATGAGCCCATTGCGTAGAGTATGGCGAAAGAGAACGGCGCGCGCGGGCAGTCCCTTTGCCCGAGCCGTGCGGGCATAGTCCTCGCGCAACTGTTCGATCATGCTGCCGCGAATATAGCGGCTCCAGCCGGCGATCGAAACGATCGCAAGCGTTAACGCCGGAAGCAGAAGATGCGCGATGCGCGAAGGCCAATCGAATGCCGGCGTGTCGATCGTCTGCAGGCCGCCCACCGGAAGCCAGCGCAGTCGCACCGCAAAGAGCGCGATCAGCAGCGTTCCGAACCAAAACGTCGGCATCGACCATGCAATAAAAACGCCGACGTTGAGAAAACGATCCGCGAACGTGTTTCTTCGGTAGGCCTGATAGACGCCGAGCGGGACGGCGAGCGCGATCGAGGCGGCGATCGCGCACAACATCAACAGCAGCGTCTGCGGAAGGCGCTGCGCGATCAGCGCCACGACCGGCGTTTGCCGAATGTATGAGAAGCCCAAATCACCGCGAAGCAGATCGGCGAGCCACTTTCCATACTGCTCCGGCCAGGGACGGTCGAGTCCTAGGGCGCGCGTAACCGCAGCAACTTGCGCCGGGCTCGCTTTTTCTCCGGCGAGCGCGAGCGCCGGACCGCCCGGCGCAAGGTGCAGCAACGCAAAGGTCAGCAGGGTGATGCCGATCAGCGTCGGGATCGCCAGCAGCAGCCTGCGGACGACAAACGCCGTCACGCGCTACCAGGGATACTTCGCGAGCGCATCCCACTGGTACGGCTGCGTGCCGTCCCAGTCGAAAAAGCATTCACCGATGGCGCCGATCGCCTTGCTTGCGTCGAGCGAAGCCGCGATCTCATCGGCCGGCGGAAAGCCGTTGGGTCCTTCGGCCGCCGTTTGTCCGCCGATCGACACCGGAAGCGCGCGCCGCGACTCGGCCAGCAGCTTCACGTATGAAGCGCGCAGCAGCGTGCGCACCTGCTGGGGCGTCGTCGGCGTGCGCCTAAGCATGCGCCAATACGCCATCGGCTGCAGCACGTCGCTGAACTGAGCGATCTGCGCGTAGGGATATTTCGCGTTGTCGAGATTCTCTAGGTACGGATCCTCGACGGTTGCGACCAGCAAGTACCGCGGCCCCAGCGCTTCGCGCAGCGCCTTCATGTAGCGCCACAGGGCAGGCAGTCCCTGCGGATCGCCGCCCATGAATTCATCGCCGCGTTCGACGTCGATCGCAAGGCCGGTGAGCGGCGTCCCCTTTGCGGTGCGGTAGTAAGCGGTCTGAACGCTCGCCTGCAGATCCTGAAAGGTCGTATCGCGCGGGACGGTCCAGCCGATCGTCCCGATCCCGTGCGCCGCAAGTCCGTCGACGATCGCGTCGATCGTCGGTTTTGCCTCCGCAGACACTTCCCAGTAGGCGCCGTAGGCGGTCCGCAACTCGACATAGTGCAAACCTGCGCGCACCGCTTGATCGACGATCGCCGAGGGATCGAGGCGCTGATAGTAGATCGCGTCGATCGGGTTGGTCGTGAAGTAGAGCCACATCGCTTTTCCCGATGCGTTCGCAGTCTGCGTTGGCGGCGGCTCGGGCGGGACCGCGATCGGAAGCAGCCCTATCGCGCGGCTTCCCGAGCGGTAGATTTCGTACCGGTAGTGTTCGCCGGGCGTAACGGTGGTGTCGCGGAAGCTCGAGCTCCGCCCGGCGAGCGCCGCTGCAAGCGTTCGGTTACCGAGCCCATCGATGCGCACGATGCGCACGAATTTTCGTTCTTGCGGAAACCATCCGATCTGAATGGCGTGCGGCCCGAGCGCCTCGCCGACGACTCGTGGCCCGCTCCACGTGCGAGTATCCGTTCTCAGCCTCACGCTGCCCAGGCGCGGTACATTGGCGCGTACGGTAAGTGTGAGCGGACCATCGCGCTGCGTCTTGAGGATCGCGGAAGGCTGGCCGTATCGCATGCGCGTCTGCCATTGGACGTAGCCGTCCCGCGAGAGCCAATCCAGATCGCTGTTGGCCATGATGCGCGTCGGATTGGCTTGCGCATCGAAGAAGTGCGTGACGACCAGCCAGTTCGCGTTGCCGTCCGGATCGAAGCCCAGGATGCGCGATTCGACGCTCATTCGCGCCGCGGGATTGCCGGCGTAGATCAACCCGGTCGGCGTGGGAGACGGATTCGCCGCCGGCGTCGATGTCGGTACCATCGACGCGGCGGCGAGAATCGCGGCGATCATCACGCCGAAGCGTGCGACGTCAGATCTTGTAGTTGAAGAAGAATTCGACGCGCATCGGATCGGTGGTGAGGTTTTGATAGATGTAGCCGACCGGAGCGACCGTGCCGGAGCGCGGGCCGTTGTAGCTGAAGCAGCCGGTGCCGTAGGTGGCGCCGGAAAACGCCGGGTAGTTGTAGCACGGCGTCACTGAAGAAGTCCAATCATGCTCGTTGTCGGTAATATTGCTCGCCCGAATGCCGACAACGTAATGGCTTCCGAGTTCCTTCTCGAGCGTCGCGTTGACCTTCCAGTATCCCATACCGTGACCTTCCGGAATCAGCACGGGGAAAGTCTTCGTTCCATCCGGGAGCGTCGTCGCGGCATGTCTCTTGCAGCCCACCGGAATCGTGTATTGATTGATCGGGACGGCATCGAAGCGATCGACACAGCCGCCCACGTTGTAGAAGTTGCCCTCCGTGTAGTACATGGCTGGAATGAAGTGCCAGCCGTGGCTGTGCGCATCCGCCGTCAACGATGCGGCAAACGGCGGCACGAACGAGCTGCGCACGAAGAGTCCTTTATGCAGGAAGTAATCGGCGAGCGGGAAGTTGATGAACGCAACCTGCCCGAAATCGGTGATCTGCGTCCAATAGTTGTTGAGCGTCGCCGCGAGCCACCAGGAAAGGCCCGTGGGGCGATTGTTTAGATGGTTCAGTCCCATCTCGATGCCGAACGAGCGGATCTTCAGATTATTCGTTACTGTCGGTTCGCCGTATTTGGGCGCTCCGGAGGGCGAAAGGCCGATCAGCGGCGAGTAGATCGCGAGATAGTTGTTGCTGAAGCGATACCACGGCCCAATCTTCAGCGACGTCTCGGGATCGAATTGATGCTCCCACTGCAGATCGAAGCTGGTATTGACTTGCGGCTTGTAGGTGGTGCTCTGATGCGTGTCAGGGTTGATGAAGAACGGGTTGTACGTTGTTGAGTTGAGGCGATAGACGAACTCAGTGCCGATGAACTGTCCGCTGGTCGCGTAGGACCAGCGCAGCACGTCGTTGAGTCCGAAGCGATACGTTCCAAGCAGCGAAGGCGCCAAGAAACCCGCTGAAGCCGTGCCGCCCGGCGTGCCGTTCGGCTGAATTGTGCTGGTCAATTGCGGATTCGGCGGAATTGCGTAGTAGATCCGGGAGTAGCGAAGGCCCGGCTCAATCGTCCATCGTCCCGCGTTGATCGAAGCTTGTGCGTAGACGAACGGCACGTGCGTCGGAATGTCGGTGTATGCAGAAAAGAACGGCAACGTCGTGCCGGGTTGGAAGAGATTGAGGAAGCGCACGTCGCGCTTTTGATGGTCGTACTCTTGGCCCGCGCCCGCTTTGATCGTTAGGTTTTCGTTCGGCGTTGAAGTGTAATCGAACGAGAGATAATACTGATTGGCGTAGCGGCTCTGATAGTAGTCGCCGAGATCGTAGGTGCACTCAGTGCCGTCAGCGACGGGTAACGGGCTTCCTGCCTTGTACGGATACGCCGGACAGGCTGGGTCCACAGGCGGCGTTCCAGGAATGTTCGGATCGGTGAGCTTTTGGTCGAAAATATACTGATTGAAATTCTCGGCTAAGCGCAGCGCAAAACTGGAGTGGCTGTCCAGAATGTGATTCCACTGGATCTTCCCGATCGCGTTGTAGTGGCCGAGGTAGTTTCCCGATCCGTTCTGCAGCGCGCCGAAATACAACCCGGCCGGACACGTTTGCCCGTTCGGGGCGGTGCCGCCGCTGCCGAGCGACGGTGAGTTCGGGTCCGGTTTGACGCCGGGGCAGATCTGCAATGAGAGCAGCGGCGCGCTCGGCGTTCCCGAATTGAGCGCGTAGTTGACGGCGTCGCTAAAGAGCCCATTCGCGTAGAGAAATTGAAAGTCGTCTTTAGCGTTCGGTTTATAGTGGAAGTTGCCGACGATGTCGCGCGTGTAGATGTATCCCGGATTGCCGGAGCTGATGCCCGTCTGGAAGAGGTTGAAGGCCGCTTTTCCAAAGTTGAAGTCGTTCTGTGAGTTAATCCCATCGTAGCCGACGTAGTACGACCAGCGACGGTCGGGTGTCGCGCCGCCGAATTCGATTCGCGCCGCATGGTTGTAGTCGGGCGCCGTGATGCCTCCGGAGACAAGTCCAAAGGCCGGATACGTTCCCGCCTTGACGACCGTATTGATGACACCGAGACCGTTTCCGGCGTTCTGCGCGGCAAGTCCGCCGGTGTAGACTTCAACGTTCCCAACGCCAAGATCGGTCAAGTTCGTCGTAAAGAATCCGGTCATGCGTTCGGTGATCGGAATGCCGTCGAACTCGTAACCGTTATCGACGTCGTAGCCGCCGCGAATGGAAGGCTCCGCCGGGAAACCGGCTCCAATCGGCGTCACGCCCGGGACCGTATCGAGATACTCATACACCGTTCGGTGGAGGTTGTCGCCTCCGAGCGCGGCGTTCAGCTGCGCGCCGCTGACGTTGTAGACGTCGGTTCCGGTAAACGGCTTGACGAGATTGCCGGCCGCCTTTGAAGTCACGCTTGCGATCGTCTTCAGTTCAGGGGTGAGACTCACATCGAGTCGATAGTTGAAGTCTTGCTGGACCGTGATGCCGGGCTGGCTCGAAGCTTGGTATCCTTTAACCTGGAACGAAACGACGTACGTGTCCGGAATCAACGTCTGCAGCGAGTAGAATCCCGTCGCGTCCGTCGTTGCACTTTGCGATCCGCTAGGCGCCGTCGCTTTGACGCTGACATTCGCAACCGGAGCTCCGGTCTGCGAATTGCGCACGACTCCCAGAATCGAACCGGTCGTTCCGGCGACTGCCGGGCGTGTGAACAGAAGAACCGAGGCGACCAAACAAGACAGAGCCAGAGCTGTTAGGCGCACACCGCGAAGCTGACCAAACATTCCACTTCCCCCGAGTTAGCAAAAGAAAAGCGACCGGCGTGATCCCACGCGCGTTCGCTGAAGGAGGAATGCCCCACCGCGGACGGTTTTTCCTGTGTTTACACCACCGTTTTCGCGATGCCGCGCGGCGCGTCGCTCTCGACGTGTCGCGCTCGCCCGGCGTAGAGCGCAAGCATTTGAGCGCTGACCAGCCAGGCCAGCGTGTTGAACGCTTCGCCGACGACCGGTCCTAAGAGCGGAATGTCGCCGATGTGTCCGCCGATGACGTAGCGGAGGCTCTCCGCCTGCAGGGCGTCCAGGAGCGGCTGGTTCACGACGTTGCGCGAGGCGTCGTCGACGATTCCGAGGATCGCGCAAGTGGCATCGAGCATGGCGGCGCTGCCGTGACGGAACTCGCCGGCCGAAAACCCCTCCGCATGGATATAGCTCGCTTCCTTGAGTTTCAGCGCGGATTCGTAGGCGATCGGGACGCCGTACCCCGCCGCGACGAAGATGACGCTGCGCCGCCGCGCGATCCGGTGCGCTGCCTCCTCGACGTCCCGCACGCCTGCGCCCTCGAGCCAACTGCGCACGTCTTCGGCCGTTTCGATCAGCGAGCGCACATTGCGCGAATGGCCCCCCGACATGAGCCCCGCAGTCCAGAGCAGGATCGCGGCCATTGCGGTGACGCTTTTGGTTGAGGGGACGGCGACTTCGGGACCGCACTCCAGATCGATCGTCGTATTTGCGCGGTGTGAGAGCGGCGAACTCGGCGTGTTGGTCAGTGCTGTCAGTTCGCGCGATTGAAGAATATCGAGCGCGTCGAGGAGATCCCCGGACTGGCCGCTTTGCGAACAGGCGACGACGGCGGCGTTGCGGTACGCGGCGTGATCGAGCGGCGCTTCGGTGGCCGCCAGCGCGTGAGCGCGAATGCCGCGGCGCCGCAGCGCCAGCGCGCCCAGCTGCGCCATGAAGAGCGAGCTGCCGCTTCCGAGCAGAACGACGTCGCGATCCCGAATCTCCCGCGCCAGGCGTTCCGCTTTGTCGGACTCGGCGATCGCGCGCCAAATATCGGGCTGTTCGCGAATCTCCCGTTCCAGATGGACGCCAAGCATTATTGCTGGGCGATCGTTGAGAACAGGTCGCCGCGCAACTTCGCAAGATCCTCGCTGCCGTGCGGGGCGTCCTCGCCCATCCACTGGTTCAGCATCAGCGAGAAGGTCACGGGGCCGTGCGTTTTCGTGCGAACGAATCCGGAGATCGTTCGCACGTGGTTGATGCTCCCCGTCTTTGCAAAAACGGCACGCTCTGCTGGCGTTCCTTTATAAGAGCTCTTCAGCGAGCCTCGCACGCCGCTGACCGGTAAGGCGTCCAAGACGACGTCGCGGTCCGGGCCATTCCAGTCGGCTTGCAGGATGGCGACGAGATCCCGCGGCGTGATCCGATCGTATTGCGAAAGCCCCGAGCCGTCGGCGATGGTGACGGTCGAAGGATCGACTCCGGTCGACTGCAGGTACCGGCGCTCCGCCGCGCTTCCGTGATCGTCGGTTCCCGGTTCGCCGCTTGCCGCGGCGCCGAGTTCTTTCAAAAAGAGCTCGCCCATCAGGTTGTCGCTTGGATACCAGAAATCGGCCAGCAGCTGCGGCATCGCTTCCGAGGCGTGGGACCACAGCGTCGCCGCGCCCGGGAGCGTGCTTCCGGTGCGCACGCTGCCGTTCAGCGCGATCCCGTGCGCGGCCAGCGCTTTGGCGAACACGTCGCCGGCGTAGCTCTCGGGGTCGGGAACGCTCGGCTCGACGTCGTCGGATTCTTTCGACCCGAGCGGATAACTGCCGGTGAACTCGATCGCGAGCGGCTGATTCCACGGCCGAGAGAGATCGGTGGTGTCCTTCGACTTCACAGCTCCGGTGATCGCGTGGTTGAGGATCGTGAAGGCGCTGCTTTGCGGGTCGATGCGCAGGCGCACGGGGTCGCCGACTGCCGCTCCGGGAGACATGTAGACGTGAACGATGCCGTCTTCCAACTCGAGAGCAGTTACCACCGGCGCGTAATAGTAAGGCAGATCGTCCCACGACCATCCGAACCCCAAGCGCTGATCGTCGTCATGCCCTGCATCCGTGACCAGCGATCCATCGACGCGCGTCATGCCGCGCGCCGCTAGAGCCGCCGCCGCTGCCTCCAGATCGCGGGCGCGCAAAAGCGCGTCGCCGCCGCCGCGCAGGTAAAGGTTGGTCCCGTCGCTTGCGATGCGCGTGACGAACGTAAAACGCCGGCCGAGCAGCTGCAATGCCGCCGATCCGGTGAGGAGTTTGAAGTTTGAGGCGGGCATGAATTCGGTGTCCGCCTCGCGCGAGAAGAGCACCGTTCCGCGCGTCGTGTCGATCGCCAGCAAACCGGCTTGCGCGCCCCGCAACGTCGGCCGTGTCAGGATCGCGCCGATCGCGCCTTGCAGCCGCGCAATCTGCGCGGCGCTCCATGGGACGCCGCCCGGTGCCGGCTTCACGAGCGTTGCGACGGACGACATGTCAGCCGATCGCGCCGGCGACTGCAGCGCGCAAACGCAAACCACGACGGCGGCGAGAGCCGCAAAGCTACGCATTGCAATCCTTTCGCAGCAGATCGTCCTCGGTTTCGCGCCTGGCGACCAGGTTATGTCTTCCCGCGCTTACAGCGGCGATCGGAGGGCGGCGGAAAAGATTGTAGTTGCTGGCCATGCTGTATGTGTATGCACCCGTCGTGCAGAGAGCGATCGTGTCACCGGCACGGAGGTCCGTCGCAAGCATTGCCCTTCCGAGAACGTCGTTCTCGCACGAACGCCCGCAGACCACGGTCTCTACCGAATGGAGCGGTTCGCGCGACGCAAGGACGATATGATGGTAGGCGCCGTAGAGCGCCGGGCGGGGATTGTCCGCCAGGCTGCCGTCGACGATCGCAAAACGGACGCCGAAGGAGCGTTTGACCGCTACGATCCGGTAGAGCGATGTGCCACAGTGCGCGATCAGGGCCCGGCCCGGTTCGATGCCGACGCGCGGCGTCGCAATTTGGTTGCGATCTGCTTCCCCTCGTACGGCCTGGGCGACGGCGCTTATGGTATCGTGCAGGTTGAAATCGGCGGCGCGCAATGGATCCATTTGAACGCCGAAGCCGCCGCCCACGACGATCCGTTCGCAAGCGATCCCGGCGCGATGCAGCTTGGCAGCGCGTTCCATCAGCGAGCGCGCATTTTGAACGAAGACGCCGGCCTCCGAGATCTGCGATCCGACGTGCGCGTGCAGTCCGGCGAAGCGCAACGCGGGGACCTGCTGCAGGCGCGCGATCGCGCTGTCGAAATCGTCGGCGTCAAAACCGAATTTCGCCACCGTGCCCGTCGTCCGGACCGAAGCGTGCGCGGGCGCTTCGATCGCCGTATTGACCCGCAGCAGCACCTTTACCATTCGATCCGCAGCCCGGACGGCAAGCCGCTCCAGCTCGTCGCGATTGTCTACGACGATGCAGCCGACGCGTCCATCGAGCGCTGCGCCGATCTCTTCATCGGATTTTCCGCACCCGTGCAGCTGCATGCGATCTGACGGAAAGCCGGCTCGTTCGGCGGTGACGATCTCGCCGAGCGAACAGACTTCGAGTCCCACCGGCGTCGCTTTGAGCCGGCGCGCCAGCGATACCACCAGAAGCGCCTTCGCCGCATACGAAACCTCAACGCCATGCGGCTCGCAGACGCTTCGAAAGAACGCAACAATGCCGTCAAGGAGATCGTAGTCCAAGACGAGCAGCGGCGTGCCGTACTGCGCTGCGAGCTCTTCGCAGCTGACGCCTGCAATGGCTAGCGTTCCCCCGCTGCGCGCATGTCCCGGCGCAAGCCCGCCGCGCCACTCCAGCACGCCGTCCGCCTCGCGAATCATGCGTTCGTCAGCGCATGAAATTGGTTCAGGAACTGCATGACGGCAGGCAGTGCAACGCCTGCGCTTTGGAAGCGCTTCTGCAAAGCGTCCGCATTCAACGCAGGCGTGACGAGCATGAAAGGCGCCGGAGCGCCGCCCGCGATGCTGACGCTCTGCGCCGCCGCGGGCACCAGGGCCGTCTGATACCTTTGCAGCTGCACGCGGCCTTCTTCGCAGACGAGTTCCAGAGGCTCCCTCAGGGACATCACGATCAGCGGCCGGCCGTGGGTCTGCAGCGCCGCATGCGTTTCCGTCGCGGTGACGCGCTCGACCAAGAAATGCGCATCGGCAACCAGAGCCGTTCGCGAAAAACCCTCGAAGGCGTAGGGCAGCTCTTCAAGTGCGCCCGCGAAGCATTCATGATAGTCGAGCACGTCGGCCGCTTTCTGGATGTGAAGGGGGCGTGGTTTCCCATCGGGACCGGCGCGGTTCCAGTCGAAGATCCGATAGGTCAGGTCGCTGGCCTGCTGCGTTTCGAATAGTACGATGCCGGCGCCGATCGAGTGCAGCGTGCCGGCCGGGATATAGAATGCATCGCCGGGTTTCACCGGAACGCGGCGCAGGATATCGCCTAGCGTTCCGTCCGCGACGCGAGCTTCATATTCCGTTCGCGTCGTGTCGCGGATCCAGCCCATGACGAGCTCCGCTCCGCCCGCAGCCTCCATGATGTACCAGCACTCGGTCTTGCCGTTGGGCTGGTGCTCTACGCGCTGCGCGTACGCGTCATCGGGATGAACCTGTACCGAGAGCGCATCGCACGCATCGATGATCTTCGTGAGCACGGGAAAAATGCGCGAGGGATCGAGGGGGCCGAGCAAGTCGCTTGCAAGCAGCTCTCGGAGCTGCGCGACGGTCTTGCCTTGGAGCGGTCCGTTGATCACCGTGTTCGCATCCCAGCACTCCCATGATTCGCCGATCTTGGCGTTGGGATCGCCGCTTTTGCCGAACTGCGTGACCAGTGCGTCGCCGCCCCAAATCGCCGGCGACAGCTTGGGCTGCAGCAGATACGGATAGAGCCGGCGGTCAGGCATAAGCGGTTTGCTCGACGATCGCCTTGAAACGCCGCAGATCCTCAGCGATCTGACGATGCGGCTCTTCTCCGAGAATGAGCGCAATCGAGGCGCCGAAATAGCGTGCCGGTGGCGCATACTCCAGGACCACGCGCACTTGCGTCAAGCCGTCCCGCTGATCGAAATGAACCGATCCTGCGTGATGAATTGCTGAACCCGGCATCGATCGCCACGCGATGAACTGCCCCTCGACGTCATTGATGATTTCGGCCTCCCACGTGACGCGGCTTCCTATCGGCGCGCGAACCCGCCAGCGCGAGCGTGTCGGCGTGAGCGTTGCTACCTCTTCCACGTGACTCATGAATTGCGGCAGCGTGTCGAGCCGCCGCCAGAACTCGTAGAGATTCTTTGCCGGACACGCGACCTCGATCGTCTCTTCAACGCGTACGCCTTTTCCATACGGCACGCTGGCAAAGAGGTTGCGCGCTCCCCGCGGATCCGATGTATCGATCCCGAGCGCCGCAAAGATTGGGCAGTATCCCGTAACGGCGCGATAGAACAACTCCGCGGCGGCAGCGCCCGCAATGAAGCGGCCCGGCCCGCGCGTACGCAGCGCGACCGCCGCGGCCGCCGCACTTGCCGCGAACGAGGCGGCTCGTTCGAGCGGAGTGATGTTACGGGCATCGTGCATGGCTCTCTCCTTGTACCACTTCCGGCGCGCCACGGCGGAGACTCAAGCATTTTTCCCCTGCGCCGCAGAAGAAGCGGGTCTTCGTGAGGATCTACATCGGGATCGGTTCCAATCTCGGCGACCGCCAAGCCAACATCCTTTCAGCGCTCCAGCGGCTGCGTTCGCGAGCCGAGGTCCGCGCTGTTTCCGCATTTTATGAAACGGTGCCGGCCGGCGGCGTGAGAGGTCCTTGTTTCCTCAACGTCGCCGCGGAACTGCAAACGGGTTTGGATCGGCTTCGTTTCGAGCGTTTCGCCGCCGAGGTTGAAAACGCCGTGGGCCGCGCGAACAGCGGCAAGCTGGAGGCCCGGCCGATCGACATCGATGTGCTGGTGGTCGACGGCGACACACGTTCCGATCTCGCTCGTCGGCCGTTCAACTTGATTCCGCTCGCCGAGATTGCGCCTCAGTTTCGTGAAGCTGCCGCGGCGTTGCCGCCGGACGGCGTGCGAAGGCGCCGGCGATCGCTGCATTTTCACGCCAACCGCCAGGACGAAGCGCCGGAAGTTCGCCTTTCGTTGAACCGCGCCGGCGTTTCGCGTCTGCGGCGAATCGTACATCTCAACATCGACGGCAAAGAACATGTCTGGAGCGGCGAGTTTACGATGGTGGCGGATCTCGCGCCCGACAAAGCCGGCGTGCACATGTCGCGATTCAGCGAAGTCTTGGAAGAAGCGACGCTCGACGTGCTCTCTCGCGAAGGGTCCCCCGCGCGGATCGAACGGCTGGTGGAATCGATCGCTGCCGAAATCGTGCGATCGCACGGAGCGATTCGCGCGGATGTGCGGCTGCGCGCGGAGTTTGCGCTCGAACGATGGACGCCGGTAAGCGGCAAGCGGGGCGAAGAAACCTATACGCTGATCGGCATCGCGCACGCCGATCAAACGGGCACCCGGCGCGTCGTGGGCGTTGAAGCCGAAGGCATGACGGCCTGCCCGTGCGCGCAAGCGATGGTGCGCGAACATAGCACGCACGAACTGCTCGAGGCGGGATTCGATCCCGCGCAGGCACAGCGCGCGCTCGATGCGCTGCCAGGCGCGACGCACAATCAGCGCGGACGCGGCAGCCTTCTGGTCGGCGTGGACGATCCGCACGCAGAAGTGGTGCGAGCGGAGCGTCTGGTCGAAATCGTCGAGTCGGCGATGTCTAGCGAAACCTACGATTTGCTCAAGCGCCCCGACGAGTTCTTCATCGTGAACAAGGCGCATCACAATCCCAAGTTCGTCGAAGACGTCGTGCGCGGCATCGTGGCCGGCACGCTCGATCTCTACGGCGACCTTCCCGACGCTTCATTCGTGGGCGCCGGGCAAGTCAACTACGAATCGATCCACAAGCACGACGCATTCGCCGAGGCATACGGCACTTTCGGCGAATTCCGGGAAGAACTGCGTTCCGGATCGTATTTGAGTTCCAAGACTGATCTCGCGAGCTGGCTCGGCACGCGGCCGTCCCCCGTTTTGCTTTAAAGGGAAACTATTTGAGCCCAGTGCGATAGCCGCTTTGCGTATCCGGTGCTGGCGCATGACACCGGCCGGAGGCGCGTCAATGGTGTGTCCTGTAGGCTACGCCGGAGCGGCGCGGTCCAACGTCTCGATGCGCGCTTTCAACGAAGGATGCGTCGAAAAGAAGAATTCGTACCACTTCGGCTGCGCGTCCTCAGCCAAATTCTGATCGCGCAAACGCCGAAAGGCCGAGGCTCCGGTGCTTGCGGCCTGCGTCGCGGCCAGCGCAAAGCGATCCGCCGCCCACTCTCGTGAACGCGCGAACGCGCAGATCGCCGGCCGAAGCGCTGTGGAGAACAGTGTCGCCCAGAACTGCACGCGCGCGACGCTCGAACTGCGGGCCGCATCAGCCGGCGACCGTTGCATTGCCAAAGACGTTCCGATGAGGACCGCGACAATCGTTGCCTGCGCCAGCGCTATCATTCGCCACGTATCTTTGGAGACGAAATGGCCCAGTTCGTGCGCGACCACGAACTCGACTTCTTCGTCCGGAAAGTTGGCGATGAGCGTGTCGCCCACGACGATCCGGTGCGTGGTTCCGATACCGATCACAAAGGCATTGGCTTTCTTCGTCTGGCGGCTCATGTCGACGCGCAGAATATCCGCGTCGCCTACGCCGAAGCGGGATGCGAGAGCGCGCAGGCGGCGTTCCAGCGGTCCTTCGAGCGGCTCGTACTTGTTGAAAAGCGGCATGACGTAAATCGGCACGACCACGTTCGCGATGAGCAGCAGCGGAAGGGCGCCGGCCGAGGCGATTGCCGGCCAGCGCCGCGGCCAGCGGCGCAGCGCCGCACCCAGCAGCGTCGAGATGAGCGCCATGAGGCCGGTCGCTAGGAGCTGTTCTTTTATTTTGTCGGAGATCCACGACGGAACGGATTGCTCGCTCAATCCGTACCGATGCTCCAAGATGTGACCTTCCAGAAAGTCGCCCGGCAGATCGACGAGCGTCTCGAGCGCCATGAGAGCCGTGCCGAATGCGGCGGGCCGCAACCATACGGGAAAGCGATCGGCGTAGCGCTCGACCGCGCCGGCCCCAAAGGCGAAGGCGTACGAACCTGCCATCGTTCGCGCAATCGAGGCAACGGTAAGCGCGCGTCGCGTCGTTCCATAGACCGCGGCATCGCGCTGTACGCGAATGCGCCGATCCGTGGTGAAGCACTCCCACGCCCGCAGAGCCGCGTATCCGAGAGCGAACCCTGCGCTTGCGCCGAGAAGAAAGCTGCGTTTCGACATGGTACTCCGAGGCTCACATGCGAGCGTTCACAAACGGGACGGTCTATCGCTACGATCCACTATCCGCAGCGTATTCCCGCTTCCCCGGCCTGATATGCGAGGGTTCGACGATTCTCTCGCTGGACCCAAACGACGCCGGCGCAGGCGTCGAAAGGATCGATCTTCAGGGCGCGACGGTGCTGCCGGCCTTTGCAGACTGCCACGTGCACCTGACCGATACCGGCTACTTCGTCGGCCCTCGCGATTTGAGCGGCGTGCGCACGTACGACAGCTTCGTCCGCGCGGTCGGCCAGCTGCCCCGCGAACGCTACATCTTGGCAGGCCAATATGACGACGCCCTTTGGGAAGATCGCGCAACCGCGGATGCAAAGCCGCTCGACCGCTTTTTTGCCGATGCGCTCGCAATGCTCGTTCGCATCGACGGCCATTCGGCGATCGTCAATCGCAAGACTCTTGGGTGGCTCAAGCTACCGCCGAACGTCGCGGGCCTCGAACGGGGAGCGAACGGCGCGCCGACGGGCAAGCTCTTCTTCGATGCAAATTGGATCGCGCAGGCAAAGTTCATGGCAAGCATTCCGCTCGAAGCTCGCCGCGATGCCGAACGGCGCGCAGCCGAACTTGCGCTTTCGCGCGGATATCTACATCTTCACGTGCAGCTGGTGGGCTTTGCGCGGGAGCAGTATGCCGCGGAAATTACGGCGCTCGCAGAGCTGCCGAAGGCAAAGTGGTATCCCAAGATCTGCGAACCCGATGCGAAGCTTGCCCATGAACTCGGCTTGCCATACGTCGGCGGTGACGTTTTTCTAGACGGATCGATCGGCAGCTGCACCGCCGCGGTGAGCGAGCCGTTCGCAAGCGGCGAGGTTGGCGCTCTGCGCATGAGCGATGAAGATCTCTTCGCGTATTTTTCCGGCGCGGAGGAACTCGGCATCTCCGCGGGCGTGCACGCGATCGGGGACCGCGCCATCGAGCAGTGCATCGCAACGTGGGAGCGCGTCTTTGCGCGGGGCCGCAATCCTTCGACGCGTCATTTCATTGAGCACTTCGAAATCGCGCGCGCCGATCAGATTGAACGCTGCGCGAACCTGCGCATCTACTTGTCGATGCAGCCGCAGTTCGACGAACTTTGGGGTGGGAAGGGGCGCATGTACGATCGCCGACTTGGCACGGAGCGCATGCGATCGATGAACGCCTTGCGCAGGATTGCCGCAGCCGGCGCAATTCTTTGCGGCGGCGACGACAGTCCGGTCTGCGAGCTTTCGCCGCTGCGCGGCATGCAGGCCGTGGTCGATCATCATGAGCCCAGCGAGCGACTCACACCCCCTCAAGCGCTGACGATGTACACATACAACGCGGCACTTCTGGCGCACGCGGAAACAAGAACGGGAATACTAGCACCCGGACGCGCCGCGGACTTCGTCCTGCTCGATCGCGATCCGCTAAATGGATCGAAGTTTACGGAGTGTACAGTGTTGCAGACGTGGGGGGATGGAGAGCTTCGCTTCCCGGCGAGCGAAGTATCGAAGCGAAGGATTCGGACTCGCAGGTCGGTAAAGTCGCACGGCTCTTGATGATCCGCAAGGCGATGGAGCGGCAGGCGGCTATTGATGCCATCCGCGCAGATGCAGTCTAGCGCGGTGAAAGAAAAACGCCCGCTGCGGATCGCGCTGTTCAACTGGCGCGATCTGGGAAGCCCGAAGTCGGGCGGAGCGGAAGTTGCCACCGACCAACTGGCGCAGGGGTTGACGCGCCGCGGGCATCGTGTCACCTGGTTTACAAGCCGCTATCCGGGCGCATCGAAGCACGATGTGCGTAACGGCTATGAAGTGCGGCGCGCGGGAAGCGAATTGACTTGCCGACTCTTCGGTTTTGCTTGGCTCTTTCGAAATCGGGGCCGAGTTGACGTTGCCATCGACGAAGTCAACACGTTGCCGTTTCTCTCGCGGTTGATCTTGCCGCGAAGGCACCTGGTGTGGATGCACCAGCTCGCGCGCGAAGTATGGCCGCTCGAGGCTCCGCCGATAGTCGGCGCAATCGGTTACGCGTTTGAGCCGGTTCTGATGTCGATCTATCGCCGGGCGCCGATCGCTACGATTTCAGAATCGAGCGCGCGCACCTTTCAGGATTTCGGTCTTCGCGGGCCGATCACGGTTGCCGAGATAGCGCTCCAGCCCCCAGCGAAGGTCTTGGGAACGCCCCGGATCGGACGCATCGGATACGTCGGACGCATCGCGCCGTCGAAACGGATCGATCACATTATTCGGGCGATCGCGCTGCTGCGCGAGCGCGGTCTGCCGGCGGAGCTGGTCGTCGTCGGCGCCGGTCTTTCCCAGGAACGAGATCGATTGCAGCGGATTGCGCACGCTCTTCGCGCTGCGCAGTTTGTTCAATTCACCGGCCGCATCTCGATGGAGGAGCGCGATCGTACGATGCGCTCGTTGGATCTGCTTGCGATGACGTCGGTACGCGAAGGGTGGGGCTTAGTGGTTTCGGAGGCGGCGCGCTTCGGCGTGCCGAGCGTCGTCTATCCGGTCCCGGGGCTCGTGGATGCGGTGCGCGACGGCGAAACCGGCATCGTCTGTGCGAGCGAATCGCCGCAATCATTAGCGAGCGGCTGCGCCGCGTTGATCGAAGACCGCACATTGCGCAACCGGTTCGGCGCGGCCGCTGCAAGAAATCTCTTCGCGTACGACGACGAGCGTTTCGTGGGCCGTATCGAGGCGCTGCTTCAGCGCATCGTTGCAGGCGGTGCAGTTGCCTCTAAATAGTGGGTGACTTTCGAGACTCCTTTGATCGCGCTGACCGCTTGACCGTTCTCCGCTTCGCAACTCGTCCGAACGCCCTTCTAAGCTCATCCTTGGCGCGTTCGAGGCGGTCGAGATCCGTATCGGAAAGATTCTTGCCGCCGCGATTGATGTAGAAATTGAGCATCGACATCGCCGATTGAAACGGAGTAGCCTTGCGTCTCTTACTGCGTTCGGCGGAGCGTTTCAGCGACTCCGCGATCGCTTTGGCGCTCGTCTTCTTGAAGACGCCTTCTTCCAGGTCGAGCGCGTCGCTGCGTTCCATCACGTGCTTCGACCAGTACTTTCTCGCCATGGACAGTTCTTACCCAATGCGGCGAAGTCAGATCAGCGAGATCGTTTCCTTCGGCTTGGGACGCGTTTGGATCGAAGCGATCAGCGCTTCGGCGAGCTGATCGCAGATCGGATCATCGATCTCTTCCACTCGGCCCTCATCTGCAAGAAGCGCTTTGCGGGGATCGATCGGCAGCCGCGCCAGGATGGGAGCCTTTGCCAGCTCTGCGACGCGCGCCGCGTATGAGGGACCAAAGATTTCGTAGCGCTTGCCGGTATCCGGCGCGACGAAGGAGGCCATGTTCTCGACGATGCCCAGAATCGGCTTGCGCAGTTGGTGCACGAGGTTCGCAGCTTTGCGCACGATCATGGTCGCCAGTGCTTGCGGCATGGTGACGAGGACGACGCCGTCAATCGAGAGCGACTGCAGAACCGTGAGCGGGGCGTCGGACGTACCCGGCGGCAGATCGACCAGCAGATAATCGAGATCGCTCCACAGCACCTGCTCGTAGAACTGACGGATCACGCCGGCGACGATGGGCCCTCGCCAGATCATGGCAGTGTCTTCTTTGTCGGTCAGCAGATTTGAACTGACGACTTCGATCGCGCTGCGTGAGATCGACGGACGCATGAGCGGCTGGGGATGGCCTTGCGGAGTCTTCGGCGCGTCGGGATCGGGTTCTATGATCAAGGGTTCGTGAAGGCCGAACAGCCTGGGAATCGACGGGCCGGTAATGTCGGCATCTAAGATGCCGACCCGAAGATTGCGGCGGCGCAATCCGAGCGCAAAAAGCGCCGTAACGAGCGACTTCCCGACGCCGCCCTTGCCCGACATGATCGGAATTAAATGCGCGATCTGAGCGCGGCGCTTGAATGCGCCGGGCGCTCGACGCTGCGGCGTGCGGTCTTCGTTGCTGATCGCCGGCACGAATCCCGAGAGCCGAGCCTGCGTGAGCGCGCCGACGATCGGATCCGAACGCAAGCCATGCGCCGCTGCCCCCTGCTCGATCGTTTCGTAGCGGTTGACGCCGCACCCGGCGCAATGCAAGCCGAAGCGCCCCAGCACTTCAGCCGCGATCGGCAGTTCCGCGACGAGTTCGCGAATATTGGTCTGGGGCGAGATCTGCATCTCGACGTGCGGCATGAGCGCAGTGTTCGCGGTGCGAAGCCGCGGTTACTATGCGGCTTCTTTCGCATCCGGCGCCGGTCTTGCTCGAGGCAGCGCTGCTGCACATGCCGGCGCGCCGTTTACGCGCGCTCGCCCGCAGCGAGGATCCTGCGCTTCAAGAATGGCTCGAAAAGGACGTTTCCAAGAAAGTAGCGCACGCGCGTCACCAAGCGCGCGAAGCGGCGACGCGCTTGAGCGCGCTTGGAGCCGCGATCGTCTCCATTGCGGACGGCGCTTACCCCGCCGGTCTGCGCGAGCTGTCCGATCCCCCGGCGTTTCTTTGCGCGCGCGGCGCGTTGCCGCAGCGAGGCATCGCGATCGTGGGCAGCAGAACGCCGCCGCCGGAGGCAGCTGTATTTGCTTTTGAACTCGCCAAAGCGTGCGCTGAGCCGGTGATCAGCGGACTCGCGACCGGGATCGATGCAGCGGCACATCGCGGCGCCCTCGAAGGGGGAAAACCCACCCTCGCGTACGTCGCAACGGGGCTCGGCGTGACGTATCCCGCGCATCACAAAGCACTGGAAGAAACGATCGTGGCGGCAGGTGGCGGTGTAGCCAGCGAGCGGCTCCCCGATGAACCGGTGACGAAGTGGGCCCTCGTGCACCGCGATCGTTTGCAAGCCGCGCATGCGCGCGCTGTGATCCTCGTTTGCAGCGAAGCCGGCGGCGGCGCGCTGCAGACGATGCTGTTCGCGAAAGCGCTCGGACGGCCGCGTTTCGTGCTCGCGCGCTACGCGGGCGATGCATACGCGGGAAATGCGCAGGCAAAAGAGGACGGCGCGCTTGCGCTTCCGTTCGACGTCGCGCGCGCGTGCCGGCTCCTCGCGTGACGGCTGCGCTTTCAGGCGGATGCAGCTCGCCGGTGCGCTCGGGACGCGCGGTCGGCGGCCCACCGTTCTTGCAGTCCCGAGGTGAAGGCGCGTACGCATTCGACGACAGCGGCCGGCGGTACATCGACTACATCATGGCGTATGGGCCGTTGCTCTTCGGCCACACGCATCCCGCGCTCACGCGTGGCCTGGACGTTCTTGCCGCGCGCGGCTTCGTTTATGGATCGACGCATGCCGAAGAGGAGCGCCTTGCGCGCCGCATCAGCGGCATCATGCCGGCGATGGAGTCCATCCGGTTCGTCACGACTGGAACCGAAGCGGTGATGAGCGCGCTGCGCGTTGCGCGCGCGTACACGCAACGCAGCGCGGTCCTCAAGTTTGCCGGCAACTACCACGGACATTTCGACCTCGCGCTGCTCCAAGCGGGGGCATCGGCACGAACGAGCGATCCCGCCGGTGCAGGCATTCCGAGCTCCGCCTGCGTCGATGTCTTGATCGCGCGGTACAACGATCTCTCGAGCGTCGACGCGCTTCTGGAAGAACGCGCTGCCGATCTGGCGGCGATCGTCGTCGAACCGATTGCGGCAAACATGGGGTACGTCGCACCGCAAGCCGGCTTCCTCGCCGGACTTGCCCAGCGTGCGCGCGACTGCGGCGCGCTGCTCGTCTACGACGAGGTCGTGACCGGCCTGCGTCTTGGAAGAGGCGGCGCGCAGGCTTGGTGCGGCGTTGCGCCCGACCTGACCACGATCGGCAAAGTGTTGGGAGGCGGCGTTGCAATCGCTGCGTTCGGCGGACGCCGGCCGGTCATGGGCGTGCTCGCCCCAAGCGGCCCGACATTCTGCGGCGGAACGCATGCAGGCAATCCTTTTTCAGTCGGCATGGCGCATCGCGTGCTGGACCTTCTGGAAGAGCATCCCGAATACTACGAGCATCTCAATACATTGGGCGAACGCTTGGCGCGAGGGTTGCGCGAAGTGCTTGCGCATCGTCGCTTGCCGTACGCCGTCGTGCAGCATGGATCGATCGTCGATTTCAAGTTTCGCCAAGGCGGCGCAGCGCAGAACTACGACGATATCGAAAGTTGCGATCCCAAGCGCTACGCCGCTTACTATCGAGAGATGCGATTGCGCGGCGTGCTCTTACCGCCCTCGCAAAACGAAGTTATGTTCCTTTCGACGGCGCATCGCTGCGAAGATGTTGACAGGACGATCGAGGCCGCCAACGATTCGCTCGGCGCGATCTGCTAAGAGGCCGCTTCTCTGCGCTGCAGATACCGTCCCAGAACGACGGCGGTTCCTTTTCCTGGAACGGAATGCACGGCGAAAACATCCGAGCAGCGGCGCATGATAGGCAGGCCGCGTCCCCGTTCGCTCAAGATGTCGGGAAGCGCCGCCTTTGGAAGCGGATCGGTGTGAAAGCCGGCTCCGCAGTCAACGACCATTGCGGTGATCCGGTGACCTTCAACTTCGCACCGCACTTCGATTGCCGCTTCGGATAGCGAATGCTCGATAGCGTTCGTGAGCGCCTCTCCGACGGCAAAGATGAACTCTTCGATATCTTCGGGATCGGCCGCATGCCGAGTAGCAAAAGAAATAACCTCTTCGCGCGCGCTGCGGGCGAAGGCGGGATCCGGCGGAATGCTCACTCGCAGCGACGGCTTGGTTTTTCCCGGCACCGCTACGGATTGTACCGCAATTAGGGAAAAGGAAACGTGAGGCTTTACAGTTCACTGCCCGCAAGCCTCCCAAAAATAACCCGTGAAATGGCGGCGATGCCGGGATACGCCGCTTCGGGCGAATCCAGCCCGGCCGCATAAACGGCGAGGACATAGGGTGAATCGCCATATGGATTGACGATCGCGACGTCGCTTCGGGATTGGCTCAGCTCGCCGGTCTTGTTGGCGACCGGAACGCTGCGCGGGACACCGGCGGGAATCGTGGCTCGATCGGTCTATCCTAGCATGATGCGAATCATCGCGTCGCATGACTGCGGCGACGCAACGGTCGTTTCGCCCTCGCGGACCGCCCGCTCGATGCGGTAGAGCAGGTTCGCCATGTCGGCCGGCGTCGTGCGGTTGTCCATATGTTTGAGCATTGCGGCGTAATCCAAGAAATGACGCCGCAGCTGCGTCCGTTCCATGCCGGCGCGGCGCGCGACGAGGTTGATGCGACCGAATCCGAAGTGCGAGATCAGCAGGTTGGCCGCCGTGTTGTCGCTGCGCTGGATCATTGGAACGACGAGTTCGCGAATGGTGAATCGCTCGCCGTCCTGCGCGTTTGCAAGAAAATCCGAGCCTCCGATCAGGTCGCTTCTGCGAAAGACGATTCGGCGATCCATGGCGCTCGGGTCGATTTCCGCACCCACAAAGGCGGTCAGCATGATCACGAGCTTGATCGTGGACGCGCTGGGAAACGAGCGTTCGGCGTTGTAGGCGAAAAACGGCGGACCGTTGGCCATCGTGCGCGCCGCAACGCCGACGCTTCCCGGTATGCCTGCGATGGCTTCGGAGAGCAGGGCGTCGAGCGATTGCGCGCGAGCAACGCGCGGCATGAAGAGCGCCGCGGCGCCGGCGAGGAAGGCTGAGCGCGAAATCAGGAGCCCGTCCCCTGGTAGTGCTGCAAACCGAAGCGCCAAAAGGCGTACGAAACGGCGAGCCAGCCTAACCCGACGACGGGCGTCAGTAGGCCGGCCTGCGGGGACAGTGAGAGACCGGTTTCCGCTTTGTGCAGGAAGAACGTCGCCGGAAAATAGTTCATGAACGCAAACGGCAAAACAAAAGCGAGGATAAAGCGCACGCTTCGCGTGTAAATGCTGATCGGATAGCGCGTAAACTCTTGCTCGAGCGACATGACGACCCACCGCAGCGTATCGACCCTGATGAACCAGAACGATACCGTTGCGACGGCTAGCGATATACCCAAATCGATGAGCGCTCCTCCGACGACCACCAGCGGGACGAAAACGATGAAGGCTGCATCGATGCTGACGCCGCTATAGCGAGCGGCAAAGGCAAAGAAGAGGATCGCCAGCATGAGGCCGTCCGGAAAAAGCTGCGAGGGAACCGTGAGCGTCTGAAAGAGCGTGTCCAACGGCCGCACCAGAAACCGGTCGAAGCGTCCTTCGCGCACGTATTCGGGAACGTTCACGACGGTGAAGAAGAAGGTGTTGTGAAACTCGTGCCCCAGCATCCACAGCGCGTACAGAAACGCCATCTGTTTGAAGTCCCAGCCGTTCATGGATGGAAACTGGCGCAACGTCACCCAGAGCGCGGCGATCGCTGTCCCGTGATAGACGATCGTGAAGGCGAACCACATGAAAAAGTTGGCGCGGTACTCGAGCATCGTCAAGAAGTTGATGCGCCAGTATTGGTAGTACGTCGCGAGCATCGGCGGCGGTGAGATTCACGTTCGAAGGCGCGCTTCCCGTCCGCTCGCCATACCGGTTGGACCTGACCGTCTACGCTTTGCGGCGCCTAGCAGGCAACGTCGTCGATCTTTTTGACGAGCGGGGCATCTATCGCCGCGCGCTGCACGCCGGCAGAGGAATCAACGTGGTCGAAGTGCGGCAAACCGGCGCTCGCTCATTGCACGTTCGCATCGCCGGACCGCAGCCGCGCGCCCAGCTTGCGATCGTCGAACGGATGCTTGGAACGTGCTCGGACATGCGCGAGTGGGAGAAGCGCGTCGCGCCTTTCCCATGGCTGAAAGAACTTGCGCGCGAAGTGCGCGGCCTTCGGCCGCCACGGTATCCGACGCTTTGGGAGGCGAGTGCCAACGCGATCGTCTTCCAGCAGATCAGCATCCACGCCGCCGCAGCAATCATGCGACGCTTGATCGAAGCGCTCTCTCCTCCGGTCGCGCTCGACGGTTTGCGCTCGCATCCCTTTTTCACCGAAGCGCAACTGTTGGCAGCCAAAGAGCGGCCTCTCGCAAACGCCGGTCTGAGCGCGAATAAGATAGCGCATCTTCGGTCAGCTGCCGAGACGTTTTTCGGCACACGCATCGAATCGGAGTTGCGGGAACTTTCAAGCGACGATGCGGCTGGGCGGTTGCGAGCTATTCGCGGCATCGGGCCTTGGAGTGCCGCGCTGATCCTTCTTCGGGGGTTGGGTCGTCTCGATGTGTTTCCGCTGCGCGATTCAGGCGTCGCACGCAGCCTGCAGCTGCTTTCGGGTCAGGAGCATGTCGACGCAGAGGGTCTTCTCGAAGCCCTCGGGCCGGTCCGCGGGATGCTTTACTTTCATCTGCTTCTCGGGCGGCTGCGCAACCTCGCGGCTGCGGGTTCGATTCATGCATGATATGAAAACCGCGCTTCCGCCCCGCACGTTTGCCGTCCAGCGCTCGAACCAGCGCTACTTCGCCGATCACGGCTGGCTGCGGACATATCACTCATTCAGCTTCGCCGAATACTTCGATCCGTCCAACGTTGGGTGGGGCGCCTTGCGCGTCTTCAACGACGATTGGATCGCAGCCGGATCGGGATTTCCCATGCACTCGCATAGCGACATGGAAATCTTGACGTACGTCTTATCCGGCGAACTCGAACACCAAGACAGCATTGGCAACCGCGGCATCGCCGGCCCGGGCGGCGTGCAGTTCATGAGCGCCGGGACGGGCGTGCGCCACTCGGAGTCAAACGCGCGCGACGATCGCGAACTGCATTTGGTGCAGATGTGGGTCCTGCCGGGGAAGCTCGGCGTCCAGCCTTCCTACGGCCAGATCGATTTCACCGAGGACGATCGGCGTAACCGGTGGCTTGCCGTTGCAAGCGGTGAACCGAGCGTGGAATCATCGATAGCCTTGACGCAGCGCGCTACGCTGCGCGTCGCGCGTCTGGAGAATCACGAACTGCGTCACACTTTCGAGCCGCAGCGCTTCGGCTTTCTGTTCGTTGCCGACGGTAAAATCGTTGCCGGAAGTGAAACGCTCGAAGCGGGGGACGCGGTTCGCACCTACGCGATCGAGCGTTTGCATCTTCGGGGCAGCGGCGAAGTGGTGTTTTGGGACGTGCCGGAAGTATGAGCACCCCTTGCTCGCACCTTGGCCACATTTACGACGTGCGTCCCAGCGCTGATGGATGCGAAGAGTGCCTGCGGAGCGGAGATACCTGAGTTCATCCTCGCGAGTGTCTCGAGTGCGGCCATGTCGGATGCTGCCACCGGCCACCCGATCATACGGTCGTTTTGGAAATGGTGCTACGTCGACGAAGTGATCTGGCAGTAGCAAAGCTGCGGTGAGGCATAGGGAAGGAGCACCGCTGGAAGAAAGAAGTCTGCTTCTTTAGTCAACACTTCACTCACCAAGGCCGTCCAAGAAGGGAAGGGGCTGCATGAAACGCTTTTCAGTCCTCTGCATTTGCGCGGGCATGCTTGTACTGCTCGCGGCTTGCAAGGGCGGCGTGCCGGGCAACCCATCGCCGGTTCCGACCGGCCCCTCAGCCTCCCCTTCTCCGACTCCTACGCCGTACATGGGCCCGCGGATCGGCGCCTATAACTTCGCGACGACCGCGACGACGATCACGACATACCCCCTGCTCGCAAACGGCGCGACGAATCCGGTCCAGCTGATCACCGGTTCAGCGACGGGACTGGGACTGGGATATGTCGGCATCGCGTTCGACGGTTCAGGCAACATCTACACCGGCGTCGGCGTTGGCGGCACTCCCACAACGATTCTGGTCTTCGCTTCAGCGGCGAATCAAAACGCGGCCCCGGCGCGGACGATGACGCTGCCCTTTAGCGCTATCGGCATCGCGATGGATGGAACCGGCAATTTCTTCACTATTAATGCGGCGAACGGATCGCTCAATCGCTTTCCCGCAGCGGGTTCGGGGGCGGTTGCGCCGACGGCAAGCTTTCAACCGGTCCTGCGAACGCCCTCAGGCTTTCTTGCTGCCCTCGCCTCCGCTGCTGCAACCGGATCGGGCGACGTCTATTGCGGCTGCGCCGTCTTCTCGGGCGGAACGTTCAGCGTGGCAGGGGTTTCGATCTACTCCGTCAGCGCGGGCGGCGCTCCGAGGCTGATCACTTCGTTCTACGATCGGCACCTCTCCCATCCGCCCGTTGCAGTTGCCGTCGATACCGCCGGGAAGATCGCGTACGTCGGTGAGATCATCGGCGGGGTTCCGATAATCTTCGCCTACGCAACCACAGACAGCGGACTCGCGACCGCGACGCGAATCATCGCGGGTCCGAACACCGGGATGCAGTCCATCGACGGCTTAGCGGTTGGATCCGATCGCGAACTTTACGTTGCCGACGGCGCCGGCCACCGGATCGAAGTCTTCGCTGATAATGCCAGCGGAAATGCGACGGCGAACCGCGTGATCACCGACACGAACCTGCAGTTCGGTCCCTTCGGCAACACGATCGCGTTGCACTAGAAAAAGCGTGGTTAGCCGCCCTGAATGACGACGCGCCGTGAGGCGGCGCGCCATACGACCCAGGACAAAAACGCGAAGAGCGCGAGCCAGAGCGCCTGCACCGCGAAGTACCGGCCGTATTGCGCCGGCGAAATGACGCCGACGTAGATCAGGAGCGGCGTCGAATAGATCGCGGCAAAGGGAAGCGCAAAGACGATGCGTCCCAAGACGCCGGGGAAAAAAGTCAGCGGCACGATCTGCCCGCTCAACAGGTCTGATACCCAGCGCACGATCAACTGCACGGCAAACGTTTCCAACGTCCAGAACGCGATGGCGTTCATGACGAAGTTCACGAAGAAATTCACGACATAGCCAAGCGCAAACGATCCCAGAAATGCGAGGAAGACTTGCCACCGCGGGAGGTCGATGTGGACCAGTCCCAGGGCAAAAAGGATGGAAGGCACCACGAGCAGCGCATGCAGCGCCGTCTGGCCAACGCCATCGCTGAAGAAGTAGAACGGCACGCTGATCGGCTTCATCAGATCGGTCGCGATCGTTCCTTCACGCACTTTTTCACGAATCAACCGCGTGCCGTCGACTTCCAGAATCAGCGACATGAGCAGCGCCACCGTGGCGTACGTGATCATCGAGTGGAGCGGAAGGTTCAGCGGAGCGACATTTTGCGCGTAGAGCGCGGTCCAGATCGAGCGCAGCAGATAGACGCGCACGATGAGCGAACCGACCTCGGTTAGAACCTCCATGCGGTACGTCGCTTCGCGCGCAAAAGCTTTTTTTGCGAACTCGACGTACGGGGCTGCGGTCAGCGTTGGCCTTTTTTCTCCCGTTCGATCGCCGCTTCGCGGCGCAGACGGGCTTCCTCGAGCTCGACGAACATCACGTCGACGACCTTGGCAACATCGGCGTCATGCGTTGGAGGCGGTTCTTCGCGAGTTTTGGCTGCCGCTTTGGGAGCCGGCTTCTTTGCCGTCTCTGCAACCGGCGCGTCTTGCGCGTGCGCGGCGCGCAGAAACTTCGAATACGCTTCGGCCGCTTTGGCGCGCACGTCATCGGAGGCCGGTAAGTTGAAGACCTGAGCGAAGAAATCCATCTTCGCATGCACTTCTTCCGCGCGATCGGGCGGATAGATCGTCGCGGGATCGCCGTGCGCGATATGCTGCATCGGCACGTGCTGACCCGTGCGGACCCGCGATCCGACATGCACGATCCCTCCCAGCGCTATGCTGACGCCTTCTTCCACCACTGCGCCGTTGAAGATTCGAGCGCCCGAGGCGATGAACGCGCCCGGTTCGACCGTTGCGCCGACGACGTACGCGCAGGGGCCGATGATGCAGCTCTCACCGACGCTGCACGGAAACTGCAGCGCCTTGCCGCCGCTGCCTTTGACCACTGCATTCTCCATCACCACGGTGTTCGCGCCGATCACAACCGGCGCGCCCTCCGAGGTGATCACGGCGCCGAACAGGATCGCGCACCCCTCTTCGATCGTTACGTCTCCGCTGATCGCTGCGGTCGGCGCGACGTACGCGCTCGCGTGAACGGTCGGCTTCTTTGCGCCGCTGGAGATGATCATCGCCCCTTGCTCCTCGCTCGTCGGTGCGCCAGACGCGGGCTGTGCTTTTCCTTAGCCATGTTGGTAGATTGTTCAGCTGCGAGGAAACTGAGTTGAGCGGCGACGACCTCTATCGGGTTTTCCTCAAGGCGTTTCAAGAGCTTGATGATTGACCAGGAACCGCGTCCAAACTCTTCAGACAGAGCTTCGACAATTTTCCCTTTTCGCACGCCGGCGCTTCTCATTTGCCGGAACCGCGCCACAAGCTTTTGCGTGTCTTTGGAATCCCACGCCTTCCCACGATTAGGCACAACGTGAGCATCGGGCGTCCGAAGGTCAGCGAGGAAATCTCCGGGCTTGATTTCCCGCAACATGGGCACGCGACTTTGAAACGTCGCCTTTGAAAGCTCGATGCCGATGAATCGTCGGTTTAGGCCTATCGCAACCGCCGCGGTTGAACAGCCTCCCATAAAGAGATCACAGACCAAATCGCCCTCATTGCTGGCATATTGGGTGATCTTCTGAAGCAATGCGTGGGGCAGTTCGTTCTTGTTTTTTGCTTCGCCAGGCTTGTATTCGCGATTTATGATCCAGACGTCTTCGCGGTCCCGGTAGTTATTTGAACCCCCTTCACTTGACTCTTCATTCGTCGCGTAACGCGCCTGCAGATTGAACGTGCGTTTACCACCAGGCTTCGCGTAATAGAGAATATGGTAGTGAGAGGAAACAAACTTTGTAGTCGTGTAAACGCCAAAATTGTATTTCCAAATGATATGGTTGATCTCGCGTAACCTAGTCTTGCGGAGGGCGTCCAAGATGTCATAAAGATTTGTGTAACCACTCACTATGAATGCCTGGCCGCCAGGTCGGAGGATCCGCTCAACCTGCGCAATCCAACTACGGCTGAACATGTTGTATTCAGAAGCAGGCACTTCGATGTAGTCGCCGACGACAAATCGCTCGTCACGATTATAGTGTTGATGCAGTCTGTCACCGTTGATGCCATACGGGGGATCAGTGATCAACAAATCCACTGAGCCGTCAGCGATGTAAGTCTTTGCGCCGCGAACAGCGTCGTCGTTTATAAATCTGTTCTCGCCGATGTCGATGACAGCGTGCCGAGTCGCGTCTTTGTGCCGTCGAACACTCATTCTTATTCCTTGACCTTTGCGAGCGATCCGGTGTATCGCAGTTTTGATTGCGCTATGAAGGCGTGGCTAAAGATCTGGTTGTCTACCATGTATTTGTCAAACGACCCAGGTGTTATGCGGTCTGGATAATCTAATTTTACGGAACCCGAAAATGCCTCCGACGTTTGCGTTCGAAGCGGTATATTTGAGCAGCCGAGGATGTCGCTTGCGATCTCCAGTAGCGCATTCAGACGCCGAAGGAAGTCGTCGTAGTTTTTCCGATATAATGCCACGGTTTGCAGGCCAGCAAGCTCCGCCCATTCTTGCGGTAGCATGTTCCCGCGCGGCCTCGTTTGGCTCGACGCCGCTCGGACGCCGGCTGCTTGGATACGCTGGCGCAACTCGACGTAGCCTCGTATGTCTGTTCCGCAATAGTCGAAGAGCAGTTGACGTAGAAAAGTTGCGCGCGGTGAATCCGCGTGCATGAGATTGAACCAAATATTGGCGTTAGCAGAGTACTTGTAGGCGCTCTGCCATGCGCTGTCGGCATGACCTAACAGAAAGAAAGCATCCGGGCTCTGCGGAATCTGGAAGCCAGCAAAATAGTCAGCGAGAAAATGTGAGGTACCAAAGGGGTACTTGTCGCGACCGACGGAGCGTATCCCGCGAAACGAATGGCGATAGCTCTGCCGAAAATGCACATTGGGATTAAATGACTGGCGCGATCGGGAGGGCAGTGTATCGTCGTCGCTGTGAAGTACAAGGTGTTGCCCGACGCATAGCGTGTCGCCGCTGGACACATCTTGGTCGAGCCAAAGCGCCTTCATCGCCTCGTCATATCGGAACGGGCTCACGAGGACTAGCGTAGTGGTGGTGTATGCTCCTATAGGTTGGGCCTGTGTTTCCGTGGCGAGGATAAGAGCGGAAAGAATGCCGTCAACGTCGGGCGACAAGATAAAGTGGCGCCCGTCCCAAGCGCTAAGCGTTTTCGCGAGGGACGTTCGCCATGACGGCGGCCCGACGGCGGCGTCGGTCTTGCTTTCCCGTTCAGTCATTTCCGCAGAAAATTCGGCAGGTCAACGCCGAAAAACCACGAGACAGGGTCATGCCGTATACCCCTCAGTATAGATTCTGCGAATGATCGATTCCAAATCGGGTTCTTCGATCGAAACGTCGCGCAGATCGTAGCGTGCGGTCGCTTCGCGAATCAGCTGGTCCGGCCGCACGCGCCGGCGATCGAAACGATAGCGCACGAGCCCGTGGTCATTTGAATCGATCTCGGCGCCCGCCAGGACCGGGGCGGCATGCGGCTGAGTCAGCGTCAGGACCAGCGTGCGGTGCGTGCCGTACTGCTCCTTGATGCGCTCGATGCCGCCGTCGTAGATGATCGTTCCTTTGTCGATCAGCACGATGCGCCGGCAGAGCCTTTCTACGTCCGCCAGGTCGTGCGTCGTCAGGATGATCGTCGTTGCGCGCTCTTCGTTGATATGCCGGACGAATTCGCGGATCGACTCTTTCGCGACGACGTCCAGGCCGATCGTGGGTTCGTCCAAATAGACGATCCGCGGATCGTGCAGGAGCGCGGCTGCAAAATCGCCCCGCATGCGCTGGCCGAGTGAGAGCTGCCGCACGGGCGTGCGCAGGAAAGACTTCATCTCCAGGATCGCGATGAAGTTCTCCAAGTTGCGCCGATAGCGGTCTGGGGGCACGCTGTAGATCGCGCGGAGTAGCTCGAACGACTCGATGAGCGGAAGATCCCAATAGAGCTGGCTGCGCTGTCCAAACACGACGCCGATGTTGCGCGCGTTCTCACTGCGTCTCTCGTATGGTACGATGCCTGCGACTTCGATGCTTCCCGAAGTCGGTACCAGGATGCCCGTCAACATCTTGATCGTGGTGGACTTCCCCGCGCCGTTTGGGCCGATGTAGCCGACGAGTTCGCCGGCCTCCAGTTCCATGGACACGTCGCGAACTGCCACCTTTTCTTCATACGCGAGAGAAAAGAGCGTGCGCAGCGCGCCCGCAGTCCCGGCGATGCGCTTCGGCGTTCGAAAGACTTTGCGCAAGTCGCGGGTGCGGATGATCGGCATGCGGCATCTTTCACCGGGACTCATCCGGGCCCTCGGCGCAAAAGAACAGCGTGGTGATCACCGTCTCCAATCTCTACGGCTGCGGCGCGCTCGCTATCGCGCAGCGCGTTGCCGAGCGTCTCGGATTGGAGTATGTCGACGAGCAGCTTCCGGTCGTGGTCGCCAAGCGTTTGCGCACCACGCCCGAGGCGGTGGAATCGGCCGAAGACGTCGGAGCGAGCGTCGGCGAGCGCATGCTGCGCGGCTTGGAGTTGGGAACGCCCGAGCTGAGCGCCTCGCAGGAAGGCCCAACTTTCGGCGAGGCATGCCTTCGCGAAGTGCAAGAGGCGGTTCGCGAGTTCGCCGCGCGCGGGGACGCGGTGATCGTGGGACGGGGCGCGCACGCGGTTCTCGGCCGCCGCGCGGACTTGCTGCGCGTCTTCATGTACGCGCCGGAGGACTGGCGCATCCACCGCATCATGGATCAGCACGGCATCGATCGCAAAGCCGCGGCTGCCGAAATACACCGCATCGATCGGGCGCGCGCTGAATATATGCGGACGTACTACGGGCTCGATTGGCGCGATCCGCAAAATTACGATCTCTGCATCGATACGTCGAGTTTTGGGCCGAAGGGGGCCGTGGATCTCGTAGCGGCCGCCGCGCGCGTTCTTTGAGCCTCCAAGCGCAGCCGGTCTCACTCGAGCGCGCACCGGCGCGCCGCTTCGGGATCTTCGGATCGCTGCGCTTTCGCGACTTCCGTCTGCTGTGGCTCGGGCTGCTGGTTTCCAATCTCGGTTCGTGGATGCAGCTGACCGCGACCGGTTACTTCATCGCGAAGCTGGCGGGCAATCCGCACACGGCTGCGCTCTACTTGGGATTCCAAGGACTTGGGCGCGCAGTGCCGGTGGTCGTGCTTTCGCCCGTTGCCGGACTGATCGCCGATACTTGGCCGCGCAGAGGCGTGCTGTTCCTGACGAATACGGCGATGGCGCTGCTGGCGCTCATGCTTGCCGTGCTGACGTCGCTTGGCCTGATGAATATCGTTGGGTTGATCCTGATCAATGCCGCAGCCGCAGCCGCGATGTCGTTCGACGCGCCGGCTCGGCAGAGCTGGGTTCCGCTGCTGGTTGAACGCGAGTACATCGGCAATGCTATCGGCTTGAACAGCGTCGCGTTCAACGCGCCGGCCGTGATCGGCCCGGCCATAGCAGGGCTGCTCATTGCATGGATCGGCGTTGCCGGATCGTTTTACATCAACGCCGTTGCCACGCTGGCCGTCGTCTTGGCCCTCGCCTTTATGAGCGCGGCGCCGCCGAGCGCGTCGCCGCGCGAACCGTGGCTCGCCTCGATCGCGTACGGCATACGGTTCCTCTACCGTCACGCAATCCTGCGCTGGATCGTCGCGCTCTTCGTGGTGACCGCGCTGCTGGTCCGGCCGTACAGCGCGCTGCTTCCGGCGTACGTCGTGAACACGCTGCACGCGAATGCGAGCGGCTTGGGCATCGCCATCGCCGCGACGGGCATGGGCGGGTTTGCAGGCGCTTTGCTCACCGCGTATTTGGGATCGCGCGAACGGCGCGGCGTCATCTGGGCGACGTGCGGCGTGCTGATGTCGGTCGGCGTGGCGCTGCTGGGATTCATCTGGAACGTTTGGCTTACGCTTCCGGTGCTTTTCGCGATCGGCGCGGCAACCATGACGTTCCTCGGCGCGTCCAATACGCTCATCCAGACGCTTTCGCCCGACCACGTCCGAGGGCGCGCGATCTCCGTCTACTCGATGGTTGCGCTGGGCCTGGTTCCCGGCGGCGCGCTGGTCGTCGGATCGATCGGCGCGTTCGTTGGCCTGCACAGCGCGTTCTTGGTCGTCGGCGGCATCACGGCGCTCTTCTCACTGTGGATTTGGCTGACCCGTCCTATCGTTCGTACGGTGTGATGGTTCGTTGTCGCACCACTGCGTGTAGAACGTCTCGGATGAGGTTCGATTCGTCACATAAGCCAGCGTAGGGCCCGGCGCAGTTTTCGTGCAGAATCGGTGCAGTGCCGCTTGCAGCTGTGGCTCGTCACGCGGCGGATAGAGAGCGATCACGATCGCGCGCCGCGGCTTGCCGTCGCCGTACCAATGCTGCCATGACGCAACCTGCGGCTCGCGGCCGAACATCAGCGCCGGGATGCCGGCATAGCGCAGCTGCGAGGCAATCTCATAGCGATTGCTCATCGGCACGGCTCGCGTTCGCGCCGAGATAGCGCGCACGTCTTTGGCAAGACCGCGAAAGGCGAAGTCTCGAACGTACAGCGGGCTGGGAAGCGCGAGCGCTGCGAGCGCAACGACTGCGGCCGTCCAAGCAGCCGCGCAGCTCCAAAGGATCGTCAGAGCGATGCGCGAACCGCGCGGCAGCTGCACGACCGCGATGCCGAGCGCAGCGCACAGCGAAACGAACGGCCCCATCAGCCACCACGTCTCAACATCTTTTGCAAGCGCGAACAGCCCCAGGCCGATAAGCATCGGCAGCGCAGTCCATGCGAGCAGCGCAAGACGAGGCTTGCGTGTCGTCGCGGCAGTCAAGACGATCAGCGCTATCGTCAGCGCCGTGAAGCGAATAAACGGCGCTTGATTCCAATGCGGGATCCATCGCTCACGCTGCAGGAACGCAAACGTGAAGCCGGCCCACGCGTGCGTTGCATTCCAGACCAGATACGGCGCGTAGAGCGCCGCCGCAACCGCAAGCGCGATCCAGGCGTGCCTGCGAATCCGCGCGCCGGCGTCCGTGAGCGAATAGCACGCGATACCTGCAACGACGGCCCACCCAAAGAGACGCGAGAGCAGAATGCCGCCCGCCGCGACACCCAATGCGAATCGATCGCGCATCGATTCGCTTTGCGCGGCGCGCGCGGCGAAGTAGAGCGCGAGTGACCAGAACAACACGTATGGCGCATCGGGCTGCGCCTCTCCGATCAGCATGCGGTGCTGCGGGATCAGAGCGAAGATCATGGTTGCAGCCGAGGCGCCCGCCGCCCCCGCGCCCAGTGCGATCACGACGAAGCCAACCAGGAGCGCAGCTGCGCCTTCAGCGAGGATGAACGGCAAGCGGATCGCCAGAGCACTCTTGCCCAAGAACGAAAGAGCCGCGATCAGCCACGCGACCATGGGCGGATGATCGATGTAGCCCGCCGCGAGGTGGCGGCTCCAAACCCAGTAGTACGCTTCGTCGCCCTCGAGCGGCATCTGCGATGCGGCAAAGAAACGAAACGCCGTCACGATTGTAACGACGCCAATCGCGGGTAAAAAAAGCGCGCCGGAAAGCGGCGCGCTAGAGAATGAAAAGCGCCGAAGCGTTATGCTGCGGCGGCTTTTTTCCGGCGAGAGCTCTTGCGCCGACGGGTCGCTTTACGCGCCGTCTTCTTGCGTCCAGCGCTCTTGCGGCTGGCTTTTTTGCGTCCGCCGGCCTTTTTGCGTCCGCCGGCCTTTTTGCGTCCGCCGGCCTTTTTACGTCCGCCGGCCTTCTTACGGCCGCCGGCTTTACGCGCGCCTTTACGGCGACGCGTTGCGCTCTTGCGCATCGTGCGTTTGCGCGGAGCTGCTTTCTTCGCAGCCGCTTTACGCGATGATTTCCGTGATCGTTTGACTGCCATTCCTAGCGAAGTCATCCTTTCTCTGGTCGGCAAGCGACCAGGGGCATTGCCTATGTTATACACAATTAGCGCCGCGATGACAAGTTTTGGGCATATCAGCGGTTTGCGACACGATGCGCGTTAGCGTTGACGATGTAACGATCGACGTTGCGATCGAAGGCCGCGGCGAACCGATCGTGCTTCTCGCGGGCTTTCCTTTGACGCGTCGCGCATGGGGGAGTCAGAGCTCTGCACTCGCTTCACGCGCGCGCGTCATCCGTCCCGATCTGCGCGGCATCGGCGCGTCGAGCGTCGCCGGCGGTCCGTATCTGATGGAAACGTTGGCAGGCGATGTTGCGGCAGTGCTTGACGCGCTTTCTATCGATCGCACCGCGATTGCGGGACACTCGCTCGGCGGGTACGTAGCGCTTGCGTTTGCGCGGATGTTTACCGAGCGCCTGACGCGGCTCGCGCTGGTGTGCAGCAGACTGCAGGGCGATTCCGAGGGGACGGCGCGCGGCCGTCATCAGCTCGCGGACCGGATCGAGAGTGAGCGAGACATCGAGCCGGCAATCGAAGCCTACGTTCCGCGCCTTTTCGCGCAGCGCACGCTGGAGAACGATCCGGGGGCGGTGGAAAGCGCTCGAGCGATGGCGCGCGAGATCGATCCGTTCGGGGCCGCCGCGATGCTGCGTGGAATGGCGCAGCGGCTCGACTCGAGCGATATAGCCGGCGATCTAGACGTGCCCGTGCTGATCGTGGCCGGGGAGTGCGATCGCATCGTATCGCGCGAAGAGGCGCAGGCGATGCGAGACGCTTTTCCGCGCGCGGAGTTACGCTTTATAAGGAAGTGCGGTCATCTTCCGATGCTGGAAGCGCCGCACGAGCTGACGGAGATTCTGCTAAAGTTTTTAGAGAGCTAGGGCGCTGACCCTTAATAGCGCGTGATCGCCGCGCCCGTGCTCCGGCGTCGAAAAAGATTGACGATGAAAAGCACGCCCAGCACGAGCGCGGCCACGATGGCAGCGAAGATTACGATCTTTAAGACGAACGCCAGGACGACGATGACGGCGATTGCCGCGGCGACGAACAGCGTAAGGCGCACAAAGGAGTGGAGCATGCGTCAGGTTCCTTTCGATGGACTTCTCCCCGTACTACTTGAATGGAGCGGACGAAGTTTCGGGGCGGATTCAGGGGCGGCTCCTACGAAGAAACAGCCCATGAAGACGCTGCTTTTTCTCTTTAGCGCGGCTGCTGCATTTGCACTGAACGCCGCCGTTGCTTCAGCCGACACGCCGCCCATCCGCCACCTGGTCTATACCTTCGACGTGACCCTAGGGACGACTTCGACGATCCACTCCTCGGGCATCGGCGGTGACGGCGACGTCACCGGCATCTCGAACTATCAGGCCGGCACCAGCGACAAGGGACAGATCGTCATCGACGTTCTGGCGGTTCAGCCGGATACGGGGCTGGTCGTTCGAATCACGGAGCAGGCGCGCCAGACGCGCAGCTCCGCGCCGACCCAGTGCGTCGTATATGGCAACGGCTCCGTCGTTTGCGACCAGAGCAAGGGCGGGCCAAACGAAGAAGAGATGTCGTTGCTGCGGGTTCTCGGCCGGAACTTCGTCGATCGCACCGCGATCGACGCGAAGAACCATTGGCAGTTCGCGCAGTCTTCGCCTGATGCTTCAGAAACCAACGACTATACGATCGCCGGCGATACCAACGGCGTTCTTTCGATCGTCATGCAGCGGCAGCTCAAGGTTACGGGCGGCCAGGCCTTCACCGCAGTGACCAACGGCAACATCTCCTACAACGAGAAGTTGAGCGTTCCACTTTCGCTCAAAGAGGACACGGTCACTCGCAGGAACACAGGCGAAAATAACTACGATCGCATCGAACAGCAAATGACGCTGACTCTGGCTTCCGACTCGATGCAGCAAACCGCCGGGCATTAGTTTGCTCCACGCCTTTGCGCTGGCCGCAGCTGCTTTCGGGCCGGGCGCAGCCGGGCACCCGTTGCGGCACTTGAGCTACGCCGTTCATTTCGGCGGTCGCGCCGAGACCGTTTATCACTACGGCGGCATTGAAACGTCTCTTGCCGGCGTCGGCACCGCGTACCGCAACGGTGGTTATGACGACACGATCGATGTAGACGTCCTTGCGAGGTTTCTCGGCCGCGGGTTCGTCGACGGCAACCACATGGACGAGAAAAATCATTGGCGGGTCACCATCGAGCAAGGCACGACCTCCGTCGTGACGGACTACACGATCCTTAAGAACGAGAATGGCGTCTTGTCGATATCCGAAACCGGCGAGTTGAAGGATGAAAACGGCCGTTCCCATTCCAACGGGCAGATCGTCTACGACATGAAACGGACCGTGCCGCTTTCGGTTCACGAGGAAAGCAGCACCGCAGGCATGGGCGGCGGAATGCCGGCCGCATTCGAATAGACGCTCAAGGCTGATTCATTCGCGCAACAGCATCCCTAACGCAGACCCCGTTTTTGCCGCGCTGCACCCGCAAGTCGCGGCGTGGTGTGCGGAGCATTTAGCTTCGCCGACGACGCCGCAGCGGGAAGCGATTCCGCTCGCGCTCCAGCGGCGCAACGTCTTGGTCTGCTCCCCGACCGGCACGGGAAAGACGCTGGCGGCGTTCTTGCCCATTATGTCCCGCCTCGCGGAACGGCGCGATGCCGACACGCTTTATCCACGCACTTTCGCGCTCTACATCTCACCGCTTCGCGCGCTCGGCTATGACGTCGAGCACAACGTTCGCGGACCGATGCGAGTGATGGGACTGCTCGAGCGTCCGAATACGCCGCGAGCCCAGCTGCGCCGCGGACGGATTCGTGAACGGTACGCGCGCACGGGCGTGCGCACCGGCGACACGCCGCAGGAAGAGCGCAGGCTCATGCTCGCGCGCCCGCCGCACATCTTGATCACGACGCCGGAATCGCTCGCGCTGCTTCTCGCGATGGAGTCATACCGCAAGACGATGCGCAGCATCGAGACGGTCATCGTCGATGAGGTGCATGCGCTGGCTTCCAACAAGCGCGGCGCGCAGCTGAGCCTGCTGCTCGAATCGCTGGAGGAGATCGTCGATCAACCCTTCGCGCGCATCGGGCTTTCGGCGACGATCAGCCCGCTCGATAGAATAGCGCGCTACCTTGCCGGTTCCGATCGTCCATGCGACATTGTCGATGCGCGCGGCTTGCGGTCGATCGCGATCGACGTGGTCGCGCCTTTTGGCGGCGCAACCGCGACGCTGGCGACCGTCGCCCGCACCGCTGCACGGCTAACGCAGAAGGAACGAACCACGCTCGTTTTCACGAATGTGCGCAGCCAGGCGGAGATCGTGGCGCATCAGATGGACCAAGCGATGCTGGTCGACGGACGCATCGGCGTGCACCACAGCGCGCTGGAGCGAAACGTGCGCCATCGCGTCGAGTCGTCGCTGCGCGCCGGCACATTGCGTACCGTCGTCTGCAGCTCCAGCCTTGAGTTGGGCGTCGACATCGGCTACATCGATCGCGTCCTGATCGTGGGCGGAGCGCGCGGCATGACGCCGACGCTGCAGCGGATCGGCCGCGCCGGTCACCGTCCGCAGGCGGTGGCGCGCGGAACGGTGATCGCGCAAGATCGCGACGACATCATCGAAGCGGCGGCGACCAAACGCTGCATCGCGGATGGCCTGCTCGAAGAAGCGGCGATTCCGCAAGCGCCGCTCGACGTGCTTGCGCAGTGGCTCGTGTCCAGCGTGTGTTACGATCGCCGCCTTTCCATCGATGATGCGCTGCGTATCGCGCGGCGGGCATATCCCTATACCGCGCTGGCTCGCAGCGATCTGGAAGCTTGCGCGCGGTATCTCTCGGGCGGCGGCGCAGGGATGGATGAGGCGCACGTCCGCCGCCTGGGCTTCGATGGGGAAGCGCTCTACGGTCTGGGTCGTGAAGCGTCCTCGGCTTTCTTTGAAAACGTCGGCACGATTCCGGACGAGCATCACATTATCGTGCGCATCAAAGGCGGCGATGAGATAGGGCGCGTCGAGGAAGGCTTCGTCAACGACTTGCGCGAGGGCGACGTCTTCGTGCTCAATGGCAAGACGCTGCGCGTCAAAGAGCTTGCGCCGGCAACGGTGATCGCGGAACCCTTCGTTGGGCGCCCGACCGTCCCGCAATGGAGTTCGCATCTCAAAGGCATTCCCGCGCAGCTGGTGGCGGAGATTCACCGATTGCGCAACGGCGTGGCAGACGATCTGCGGCTGCGCGATCGCGCCGTCGCGCTGCGCCGGCTTCGCGAGCGGTACGGGCTGGAGGAAGCGGAAGCCTCGCACATCGTCCGGTACATCGCGCAGCAGCTGGCCGTCTCGGCGCTGCCGGACCAGTCCACCGCGATCGTCGAGGTCTATCGAATGGATCGCCGGCAGGCCGCGATCTTCTTGACCGGCGCTGGCCGGCGAATCAACGAAACGCTATCGCGCGTCGCTGCCGCGCGCGTCTTCGCTCATGCGCGCGCGAACACGCAGTTGACGGCGGACGACAACGGATTCATGGTGACGCTCGCGCCGGGAAAACGCCTTGCGGACCTTACGTGGTCGAGTGTGCTGGATCCGCATCGCTTTGAAGACGATCTGCTCGCGGGCTTACGGAGTTCCCATCTTCTGCGCAACCATTTCCGCTACATCGCGAACACCGGACTGCTCGTTTTGCGGCGCGCCGCAGGACGAAGCTTGCGCCGCTCGGCGCTTTCCTGGAATAGCCGCAAGATCTTCGAGCGTCTCTTTGCATCGGATCCCAACTTTCCGCTGCTGCGCGAGACGCTGCGAACCGTGCGGGAAGACCTTCTCGATGCGCCCGGCGCGTTGGCGTACCTGCAGAACCTCGAAGGCGCTCCGCGCGTTCTTCATCCTCCGGCGGCCTCACCACTCAGCTTCGGCATTATTACGTCCAGCTTCAGCGATACGGTCGTGCTCGAGGATCGCGCCACGATGGTCGAAGCGCTGCACGAGCGCGTGCTGGCTCTGACCGGCGAGCACGCGAAGCAAACCTTCGACGCTTCGCCGGCTCTCGCGCTAGAATTGCAGTATGAATAGCAGGGCGGCGCTCGCACAGGCCATCGTCGAGCTCCATCCCGGAGCTTGTGCGGCAGCGCCGGGCGTGTTGTGGCTGGCTGCGTCGCGGACGGTCGTTGCCGCCGATGCGCATCTCGCCTACGAGGACGTGATCGGCGGCGCCCTCCCGACTTGGAGCACCGCTGACGTTGCCTCCCAACTGCGCAAAGTCGTGGAGCGCTTGCAGGCGCGAGAGCTGGTGCTTCTTGGTGACATCATTCATGGCAGCCGAATGAGTGAAGGAGCGGCGCAGAAAGTGCAAGCGGCGCTTGCGGCGCTGCGGGCAACGGTGAGATTGACGCTGGTCGCAGGCAATCACGAAGGCCGTACGCGCGGCCGCGTCATCTTGGGCGAAACGGTCGAATCGATCCGCCGCGACGGATGGCTGCTGGTGCACGGCGACCGCGCGCCCGCAAGCGCGGGAGAAGCTACAGTCATCGGTCACTTGCATCCGGCGCTCGTGATGGAGGGGGGCGCCGCGGTTCCCGCATTTCTGATCGCCGATCGCCTGATCGTCCTTCCCGCGATGACGCCGTATTCTCGGGGTTTGAACGTCCTCTCCGATGCCTGCCTGCACGCGCTCGCGCCGTTCAACGTCGCTTCGCGGGCGCAGCTTAGCGTCGTAGCCGCGACGAGCGAGATGCTTTATCCATTCGGGCGCCTTCGCGACTACGGTGAGCGCGAAGAAATAGAAGGGCCGCACGCAAGCCGCTTCGCGCGCAAGGTGCTCCGTCCGGATCCTTAGGTTTCAGCGCGCAAATTTCCCAGCCGTTCGAGCATCACATAGATTGCGGCGACATGCGGCATGCAGTCGATCCGTCCGTCGCTGATCATTTCATGCAGTTCACGCAAGGACGCGAGCTCGACGGTGATGTCTTCCGTCGCATCCAATCGCTGGCTGCCGTCGACGTACGCGTCCGGTGCGTAAAAGAGGTGCGCGGCAGAGTCGGAATTCGTCGGATCCGTGATGAACGATCGCACGAACGAAATGCGCTGCGCGTCATACGCCGTCTCTTCGCGAAGTTCGCGCCGCGCGGCTTCGAGCGGCGATTCGCCCGGATCGATCGCGCCTGCCGGCAGTTCCAAAATCCTCTTGCCGATGCCGTGTTTGTATTGGCGCACGAGCACCACTTCGCCGGTTGCCGTCTGCGCGAAAACGACGACGAAACCGCGGCTTTCCCGCACGTAGTAATCGTCGACGACCGTCCCATCCGGCAGCTCGATCGTGTCCCTGCGCAACCGCAGGAAGTGCGAATCGATCACGTAGGATGAAGCGGTTACCCGCCAACGGCGCGGCTCCATTGCGCGCCGGGTTTTCAAGCGCGCGCGGCCGCCCACCCCTTGAGGAAGCTCGGGACTGTACGCGAATCAGGTCATAAAACATGGAAACGATCGTGGTCGCGGGAGCTGGAACGATGGGCGCGGGAATCGCTTGCGTTGCCGCCGCCGCAGGTTTTTCCGTGGAATTGGTGGATCCCGATGCGGATGCGCGCGCTCGTGCGCAGGGGCGCATCGCGAAAGACGCGCAGCGCAGCGGCCGGTCCGATGTACTCCCGCTAGTGCAATGCTTCCCGGCGATTCCGGCCGCGACGAAGGCGATCGCCGCGATAGAAGCGGTGCCGGAAACGCTTTCCCTCAAACGCGCGGTTCTGCGTTCCTTCGCGTCCGTTCTAGGCGAGGGTGCATTGCTTGCGACCAACACTTCCTCGCTCTCGGTTACGGATATCGCGGAAGGGTTGCCCGCCCCCGAGCGCGTCATCGGCCTGCACTTTTTCAATCCGGCGACGGCGATGCAACTGGTGGAGATCGTTCGCGCGCAGCAAACAAGCGATGAGAGTGCCGCTCGCGCTCGTCTGCTCGTCGAAAGATTCGGCAAGACCGGCGTCCTCGCCGGTGATACGCCGGGCTTTATCGTCAACCGTATTGCGCGGCCGTATTACTTGCAGGCGATGCGCGCGTATGAAGCGGGCGTTGCGCCGATGGAAGACCTCGACCGGCTTGCGTGCGGCGCAGGTTTTCGCATGGGACCGTTCGAGCTGATGGATCTGATCGGACTTGACGTCAACCTTGCGACGTCGCAATCGATCTACGAGCGAACGGGGCTCGAGCGTCTGGCTCCCGTGGAAGCTCAGCGTCAGCTCGTTCGTGCCGGCCGTTTGGGACGAAAGACGAAGGTCGGTTTCTATGACTATGCCGCCGGAACTCCGGCACGCGAGGACGCGCCGCCGCAACCGGCGGGCAAGCTCGATCCGATGGAACGGATCGCGATCGTCGGCGGGGGCGGCGTCGCATTGGAACTGCAAGAAATGCTCGCATCTGCAGGCGCGCGGGTCGATCTGTGGCTCAATGAAGACTTGCTGGACGGCATCACGCTCGATACGACCATCGTTATCGACGTCGGCGACGGCTCTTCGGATCGCAGCGTGTTGCTGGCCGAGCTGGACACGCTGCTCTCCCCGGAAACGGTGTTCTTTGCCGACGCATATGCGACCGACGTCGAAGCGGCTGCGAGGCGGATGAATCATCCCGGGCGGCTCGTCGGGTATGGAATCCTGGGATCGCTGCGGGAACAGCTTGCAATCGAAGTCGTCGATGCAGACGCGACGGGCGACGATGCGCTCCAGTTGGCACAAGAGCTGTTTGAAGCAATCGGCAGGAGCGTCGTCCTCGTCTCCAATCGTGCCGGTCTTTTCTTAGGACGGATGATCGGAAGCATCGTCAACGAAGCGATCGCGCTCGTCGAGGAAGGCGCCGCGAGCGCAGAGGACATCGATCTCGCGATGCGTCTTGGGACGAACTATCCGCAGGGCCCCATTGCGTGGGGACGCGAGATCGGCGGCGATCGGATCGTCCGCATTCTGCAGCGCGTAGCCGGCGCCGAAGGATCGGCGTTCGCACCGCACCGCGCGCTTTGGGTCTTGGATGCGCAGGAGCTCGCCGATGCGGGAGCGTGAAGTCGTCGTCGCCGCGGCGGTGCGCACGCCGGTCGGCCGGTACGGAGGCGCGCTCGCGCACGTCCGGCCGGACGATCTGGCAGCGCACGCGATTGCGGCGATCCTCGAACGAACGGGCGTCGATCCGGCGCGCATCGACGACGTCTACTTCGGCGCGGCGAATCAAAGCGGCGAAGATAATCGCAACGTCGCGCGCATGGCGGTCCTGCTTGCCGGATTGCCGGTTGAAATTCCGGGCGCGACGATCAATCGGCTCTGCGGCAGCAGCCTGCAAGCGATCAACTCGGCAGCTCACGCGATCGCGTGGGGCGATGCGAACGTCGCGATCGCCGGCGGCGTTGAATCGATGACGCGCGCTCCGTTCGTGCAGCTGAAAGCGGAAAAGCCGTTCGACCGTTCTCAGCCTGCCTACGATACGACGATCGGCTGGCGCATGATCAATCCGCGCATGCAGCAGCTCTATCCGCCGATCACGCTCGGCCAGACCGCGGAGAACGTTGCCGAGCGCTACGGTATCTCGCGCGAAGAGCAAGATCGGTTCGCGTATCAATCGCAGATGCGCGCGAAGGACGCCGTTGCCCGCGGCGCTTTTCACGACGAGCTGGTCCCTGTCGGTGACGTCGTGGCCGACGAGCATCCGAGGCCCGAAACAACGCTCGAAGCGCTCGCCGCATTGAAGCCGGCATTCAAACGCGACGGAACGGTGACCGCGGGAAATTCCTCGGGAATCAACGACGGCGCCGCGGCGCTGCTGCTGGCGGAAGCGAAGACCGCAGAGCGCCTTGGACTCCAGCCGCTGGCGCGTGTCCTGGCAAGCGCAACTGCCGGCGTCCATCCCGACGTCATGGGGCTTGGACCGATTCCTGCGACGCGCAAAGCGCTGGCCCATGCCGGATTGCGCGTGGACGAGATCGACTTGGTCGAGATCAACGAAGCCTTCGCATCGCAGGCGTTGGCTTGCCTTCGCGACCTCGAAATCGATCAATCCAAAGCGAACGTCAACGGCGGCGCCATTGCGCTGGGGCATCCGCTGGGCGCGAGCGGCGCCCGAATCGCCACGACCCTCTTGCACGAAATGCAGCGCCGCGGTGGGCGGTACGGGCTGGCGACCATGTGCATCGGGGTCGGGCAAGGCATCACGACAATCTTCGAAAGGGTATGAGGAAACGCATGACCGCAACGGCGGACCGGACCAAGACGCAATTGTTGATCGGCAATCAGTGGACAGATGCTGACGGCGGCGCGACCTACACGGACTTTAATCCGGCAACGGGCGCAGTTTTAGCGGACGTCGCCGATGCGGGACGTTCAGAAGTCGATCGGGCTGTACGCGCGGCGCGGACTGCGTTTGAGCGTGGCAAGTGGGCCACCATGGCGGCGTCGCGCAGGGCGAAGATCATCTACAAGATGGCGCAACTCATCGCCGAGCGCGCTGCCGAGATCGCATTGCTGGAAGTGCGCGACAACGGCAAGACGATCGCAACGGCCAAAGGCGAGGTCAGCGCGATCGTCGACTGCTTCGAATTCTATGCCGGCGCGGCGACGAAAAATTACGGCGATACGCTTCCCGCGCCGATGCCGAACTACGTTGCCTATACGGCGCACGAACCGGTTGGCGTCGCCGGAGCGATCGTGCCGTGGAACTTCCCGCTGCTGCTGGCGTCGTGGAAAGTCGCGCCGGCGCTCGCCGCCGGTTGCACGGTCATTCTCAAACCGTCTTCCGCAACGCCGCTCACGGCGATAGAGCTCGGGAAGATTGCCGTTGAGGCCGGATTGCCCGAGGGCGTGCTCAACGTTCTTACGGGTCAAGGAACGTCTCTCGGTCAAGCGATCGTCGATCATCCGGGGATCGACAAGATCGCCTTTACCGGAAGCACCGCGACGGGAAAACGGGTCGCGGTCACGGCTGCGGCAACGCTGAAACGCATTACGCTCGAGCTGGGCGGAAAGTCCCCGTCACTGGTTTTCGATGACGCTGACCTGGAACGCGCCGTGAACGGCGCACTGTACGGCATCTTCTACAACGCGGGACAGACATGCGAGGCGCGCTCGCGCGTACTGCTGCACGAGCCGGTCGCCGACTCCTTTATCGATCGCTTCAGCGAGAAAGCGCTGAAGCTGCGCACCGGCGATCCGGAGGATCCGCAAACGCAGATAGGTGCAATTACCATGCGCGAACAGTTGGAAAAGATCCGCGCGTACTGCGAGCAGGCCTCGGACGAGGGAGCAAGACGCCTCTTCGGGGCCGAGCCGGCCCCTGTCGGTGCGGGATTCAAGAACGGCCTTTTCTGGAGCGCAACGGCTTTCGAAGTCCAGCCGCACCATCGCATCGCTCGCGAGGAAGTCTTCGGGCCCGTTGCGAGCTTTGTGAGATTCAAAGATGAAGCGCAGGCCATAGAGATCGCCAACGACTCCCCGTACGGACTCTCCGCCTCAATTTGGTCCACGGACGTGGGTCGCGTCCATCGGGTGGCGCGGGCACTGCGTAGCGGAACGGTCGCCGTCAATACGCCGTACGCGGTCTTTCCCGGCGTGCCGTTCGGGGGATATAAAGAATCCGGCTACGGGCGCGAGCTCGGAATGGAAACGATGACCCAGTATTCCGAAACCAAGAGCGTCATTCTCTACGCCGGCGAGAAGCCGATCGATCCTTTTGGAGTCTAAGTGTGCCCCGTCAGAAATGCCGTAACAGTCGCCCCGGTCTTTCCCGCCGCCTCGTCGTCCCTGCGTCAGTCACAATGCTACAGCATTGCTCCTTCCTCGCTCCTCGCTCCAGCGAAAAATTCTCCGTGGCTTTGTGTCACGCCACTTCTAACGGAGCACACTAGCTATCGAACCGCTGAAAATCGGAACGACCTATCAAACCACCTACGGCACGCTCTGGAAAGACGGCGCATATTTTCCGCGAGGGACGCGAGTGACGCTCGTCGGCCTTCATTTAAATGAGGGGTACTGCGTGCGCTTTCCCGACGAGGCCGACGGCGTGCCGCTGGAAACGTGGGAGGATTGGAGCGAGGCAGATTTCTTAGCCGAGGACGGAAGCGTCGACGGGCCCGCGACGGTTTCCGAGTCGACGCTTGCCGAAGCGCGTGAGGTTCTGCGCGACGCCGAGGACGGCTGTCACCTGCACCTGCACGAGAACGAAGAAGACTAGCTTTTCAGATTAGCTTTGCAGCGCTTGCGTAAAGAAGCGCTGCGCTTTGGGCGCGAGGGCCGCGTAGTACGTGCGAAAGAGCGCGGTCGCGGCGGTCCCGGGCCAGTGTGGCGGCAAGAGCGCACTCGGCAATCCCGGATCGAGATACGTGAATTTTCGAAAGTCGTGAACCAGCCACATGCGTTCCACGAACGCTTCGCGATCCGCAAGCGGCTCCCGCAAGCGTTCACCGTCGAGGCGCGGCCGGTACGACGCGATGAAAGCGCGATAGCGCTCGGCGATCTCGGGCACGTTCCAGCAGCGCTCGACGAGTTCACGATCGGATCGCGGCCCGCGATGTGCCGCCGCGAAGAGATCGACGTCGGTCAGAACGCCGTCCGCTTGAGCTGCGCCGCGCGCCGCTTCGAGGTCGGCGTTCGGGGAGATCCACGTCGAGGCCGAAAGCGGCGCCCATCCTAGAACGGTCAAGTCCTTGCGCAGACGATCGCGCCCTTCGCGGTTGCGCTCGGAAACCGCATAGGTCAACACCCGCCAATTGCCGTCCCACTCGACTAGCGGTCCGTAGATGCGCGGGCTGATCGTCTCGATCCGCGTTCGCCCGCGATCGGTCAGCGCATAATACGAGCGCGGCCCGTGCTTGCGCGCAGTCAGCCACCCTTGACGCGACATCCGTGAGACGCCTTGACGAACGGCCTGCTCGGAGATCTCGAACTGCGACATCAGGCGGATGATAGAGCCGACCCACAACTCCTCGGCGAGCGCGGGATCGCGGTGGACGAAATCTCCGTAGAGGGTGAAGATGAACGAGTTCGGCCGCGTGACGGTTCGACTGGTAGTGGGTCGATTCGCCTGATTAATGGTTTTTTCCGAAACTTCGTTCTGCGTTGCTGACACTAGCGTCGTGGTTCACTATCGAAGCGTAATAAGCCCCGGGGAGAATACGCTAGGCCTACAGAAAAACAGACCATGCCCGCCGTTGATATCGAATCGGCTGCCGTGTGCCTATTTTTCGCGGGGGTCGTCTGCTTGTCCATGATCTATCGCCGCGCGTATATTGCTTGGCTCAGGCGTTGGCCATGGCAATGGCAGCGGGGATGGCTTTCGGCCGGGAACGACGATGACCTTAGCCGCGACATGATCGTCTGTGGCGCTTTCTCTACTGCAATTCTACTTACAATCGCAACCTTCTATATCTCCAGAGCGATAGACGGTGGTTCGGCGCCTCGCTAAAAATAGAACTATGCGGCGTGACCGCGCATCTAATGCGGAAGCCGGGCAAGATCATGAACCATCGCAATGATTCGTCTTGTCCATTACGGCTTGGTGGAAGACGGGGCGACTTTCAATTTTGCTGCCCGCTGAAATAGAAGGCTGTTATTGCAGACGCAATGGTAAATAACGCCGCGTCGAAGAGACCGAATGAATCCAGCGTGCTTTGAAGGTTCTGGCATCCCTTCGAAAAGCTGAAGCCCAGTTCACTTAAGATGGCAAGGCCTACAATAATAAGGATCGAGAGCGCAAAATAGAAACGAACGTCAGAAGGGTGATGCCGCGGCTCCCGTATGTCTTCGTAGTTGCCCAGCATTAAATCAGGACTTCGCGCTCCTTGCCCTCCCGGTCAATGACGAGGTGGGCACCATTTCTCGCTTCGGACATTATCCTGTCGTAGAACTCGAGTGCTCGCCGCACGACCTCTGCGCGACTTGTTTCCTGGGAGGCTGCAAGCTTTTCCAGCCGGGCAGCAGACTTTGGTCCGAACTCAATAGTATATTTAGACATGCCGTCATTATACCGTCATTTCGCCGTAGTAAGTTCAAACTGGTTCTAAAGTTCTAAGTGCCCTGCGGTGCCAAGAAAGTCACTGGCTAGGCGCTAGCTTGCCTTCCTTGACAGGACATTTGCTGCGGATTAGCATGACGATATTCCCCTTTTCCGTAAGAATTCCGTCATAAGAGGTCCCAAAGATGGCGCACATTTCCACTTTCGACGATTGGGTCGACCTGCTCAAGCAATGGCAGAACGACATCGGGCTCGATAACGACCTCATCGAGCGCTACATGCCGGGATACCGTTTCGAAGCGAACTACGGCGAGCTGCCTACGAATGAGATTTATTTCGGCGAATTCCGCGGCGAGCGCCGGTGGGAAAAGGTCCTCGAGGTTCCCGACCAGCGCATGCGCGACGCGCTGCTCAACATGATCGTCTACCAAGGCGATACCGAATTCGCGTCCAACGAGCAGCAGCGGTTTTTGGTGAACAACGCGCCCTCAGAGTACGATCTCGCGGCGCTGGTGCGCATTATGGTCGAAGAGACGCGGCATGGCTATCAGATGTGCCACCTGCTGATCAAAAATTTCGGCGAGGACGGGAAGATCGAAGCGCAAAAGCTTCTCGAACGGCGCGCCTTCGGCAAGAAAAACCGCCTGCTCAACGCGTTCAACGACGACGTGACGCATTGGCTGGATTTCTTCGCCTACACCAATTTCATGGATCGCGACGGCAAGTTTCAATTGACGATGCTTTCGCACTCCGGTTTTGCGCCGCTGGCGCAGTCGATGGGGCCGATGCTGCGTGAAGAATCGTTTCACATGGGGACGGGCATCTCGGGACTTCGCCGCATCGCGCAAGCCGGCGTCGTTCCCGTCGAGCTGCAGCAGAAGTACTACAACAAGTGGTTCTCCGGTTCGCTCGATCTCTTCGGCACCGACCGCTCAGGGTCGGCGCAGTGGGCGTACGCGTGGGGCATCAAGGGGCGCGTGGACGAAAGCAAAGCCGGCGAACCGGCCGATCGCGAACATTTGAACGAACGCGCGCGCACCCAGTTCTATGAGGAAGCGCAGGGAACGGTCGATCGGGTCAACGCGGTCAACGCTTCCCCAACGAAATTTTACGTCCCGGACATGCGCTTCAATCGCAAGATCGGCGACTTTGCCGGGCAGTGCTGGAGCGTCGATGGACGCCGCTTGACGCAAGTGGAGTGGGAGGCCTATGCGCCCAGCGTTCTGCCGACGCCGAAGGATGACGAAGCGTTGCAGGAATACTTCAAGAATCCGGCCTGGATTGCACCGAAAGGAAAGAGTGAAGCGGCATGAGCACGACCGTTAACGGCGCAGCGGCGCAGCAGACACCCTTCGGCCGCGACGCGCGGCCTTTCGACGGAAAGTGCGTGATCAACGTCGTGCGCGACGGCCACGTTGCGATCTTCGAGCTGGACGATCCGCCGGCGAACACCTACACTCACGAGATGATGCGCCAACTGGACGAGGCGATTCTGGATGCGCGCTTCGATGACGGCGTTGAAGTGATCGTTCTGACGGGCAAGGGAGAGAAGTTCTTCTCGGCTGGCGCCAACATCGCGATGCTCAACAGCGTCACGCCCCAGTTCAAGTACAATTTCTGCCTGCACGCCAACGAAACGCTCTGCCGGCTCGAGCAGACGCCCAAACTCGTCATTGCGGCGCTCAACGGCCACACGGTCGGCGGCGGACTGGAAATCGCAATGGCCGCAGACATCCGCATCGCGCGCCAAGACGCCGGCAAGATCGGTTTGCCCGAAGTTGCGCTCGGCGTGCTTCCCGGTACGGGCGGCACGCAACGGCTGGCGCGCCTGGTCGGAAAAGCTCGCGCGATCGAGTTGATGTCGATGGGGCGCACCTATAGCTTCGAACAAGCGCTGGAATGGGGAATCGTCAACGATATCTATGAGGGCGATGGCGCTTCGTTCCGCGATCAGATCATGGCCTTCGCCAAGCAGTTCACGTCGCCGAACAAGGCACCGATGGCCGTCGGCCACATCAAGCGCAGCGTGCAGACCGGTATAGAGTTGCCGCTGCAGGACGCTCTGGCGCTCGAGCGCGAGCTTCAATCATTGCTCTTCAAGAGTGAAGACGCCAAAGAAGGCATCGCGGCCTACAACGAAAAGCGGATCGCGCGCTTCAAAAACCGGTAACGCGCCATCGTAGTGTTGGCGCGCAAGCTGTACAGACCACCATCGCGCTGATCGCGGGTATGCGCTCCCCTTCACCGAAGCCTTCGGAATGAAACCGATTCGACGCGCCGTTATCGCTGCAGCGATCTTTGCGATGCTGGCTGCCGTGCCGCCGGCTGCGCCGGCTGCGGATGCAGGCCCGCAGTTCCGTGCCCTCGCGCAGCAGTTTTTCAATGAAACGTTCGCGGAGTCGCCAATTCAGGCGACCGCGCTCGGCATTCACGCCCACGACCGGCAGCTCAACGACATGTCGGCTGCTGCCATCGCGCAGCGCATCGCTCGAGCCAAGGTCTATCTTGCCCAGTTCCAAGCGATCGATCCGGCATCGCTTTCCGCCGACGACGCACTCGATCGTACGCTCATCCTCAACGCAATTCAGGATGAGCTGCTTTCCTCCGAGACGCTTGCCGAATGGCGGCACAACCCTAACGCTTACACCGAGATAGCGAGCTTCGGCATCTTTCAGCTGATCAGTCGCGACTTCGCGCCACTGGACGTCCGCATGCGTGACGCGATCGCGCGCGAAGCTGCGATTCCGAACCTGCTGGCGCAGGCCCAGGCGAACCTCACGAGCGTCGATGTGGCAACAAAGGAGATCGCCCAGGAGCAGGCTGCGGGCTCGGCTTCATTCTTTCGCGACACGGTTGCGCAGGCGTTCGCAGCCGTCAACGATCCCAGCTTGCAGACGCGTCTGAAAGTGTCAAACGCCGCGGTCATCGATGCTTTCAACAAGTACGCCGCCTTCATTGGCGCGCTGAAACCGCAGGGCACGTTCGCGATCGGGCGCGATGCGTATGAGAAGCGCCTGCAATATGAGGATGCGCTGAACATGCCGGTGGAAACCTATCTGGCATACGGGCAACGCTGGCTCGCGCAGACTCGGGCCTGGTTTTTGCGTACGGCGAGAAGGATCGATCCGCATCGTTCGCCGGCGCAGATCTATGCCTCGCTGGCGGCCGCTCATCCGTCGCCCGGCGCTCTCGTGCAAACCGCGCAAAACGATCTCGTTCGCCTGCGTTCGTTCGTGGAAACGCATCACATCGTCACGCTGCCGTCCGACGCCGACATCAAAGTGATCCCGACGCCGCCGTTCCAACGCGCCTTCATCACGGCGGCGGAGAGTTCGCCGGGAGCGCTCGAGACGAACGTGACGCAAGCCTACTACTTCGTCACGCCCGTCGATCCCAGTTGGCCTGCCGCGCGCCAAGCCGGATTCTTGGCGCAGTTCAACGACTATCAATTTCCGATCATCTCGGCGCACGAAATCTATCCCGGCCACTTCACCAACTTTTCGATCGAACGGCATTTGCCGCTCAGTTTGACGCGCAAGATCCTATCGAGTTCGGAGTTTGCCGAAGGGTGGGCGCACTACGACGAACAGATGGTCGTGGACGAGGGATGGGGCAACGGGGACCCCCGCGTGCGCCTCGCGCAGCTGGAAGAAGCGCTGCTGCGTGAGTGCCGGTATGTCGCGGGCGTCAAGCTTCACACGCAAGGGTGGACGCTGCAGCAGGCGGAGCAGCTCTTTCAAAGGCAGTGCTTCCAGCCCTCGGCAGTGGCGCTCGAGGAGACGCTGCGCGCGACGCAGGACCCGATGTACGGCTATTACACGCTGGGCAAGATGATGATCCTCAAGCTGCGCAGCGACTACAAGAAGATGATGGGCAGCGCCTACACGCTGCAGAAGTTCCACGACGCCTTGCTTGCGCACGGCGATCCGCCGCTGCCGCTGGTTCGTCCGATGATTTTAGGCAGCGCCGACGACGGAAGGCCGCTCTAAGCGCTGACAGCGACGCAGGTGTGAGAGTAGGAGTCGCAACCTGGTTATTGGGACTCGCGGCTGTTGTGTTGGCGACCGCCGTCGGCCGGGCGGCCTGCGGCAAGGATCAAACTCCTACCTACAGCGACTAGAAGCCGTTCGGTACGCCAGAACTGCGTGCTTCGGGACATGTCCAAGCTACGAGGTATTGTTTTGGAGCTTAGGTTCATATTATGTCGGACGGTCGAACGTACCTAGCCTTGGAACTTACGAAGCGAAAATAGAGGCCGAGAACCGTACGGGTTATACAAACGGAATCTTAGACGTGCAGTAGCTGTCCTAAGGCAGCATGATTTCTTCAGGTTAAATGTCGACACAGCGATGATCGTTACCGATGTATCGCACCTAATTGTAGCGGTGGAGCGGTGCGGCGTGACGGCCAGGCTTGACTGGCCCGAGTGGGGAAGCCGCTCGGACATTCAAGATTTGATTGGCGAGCTTGACGTGGTTACTCACCAGGTCGCTTGGAAACGGATTAGTAGCGGCATCGAGTCACCAGTTGACCTTGAGGCCGAAATTCCGTAGCGCAAGGGGAAGCTCTCCCGACAAATCTTTTCCATGCGTCGGTCGTGTCGATCTCCGATACAGGCTCTAGGAACGCCGACGACGGGAGGCCACTTTAAAGCCATTGTGCAATCAGCAGCGCGCCGACGACGCCGTGTCATGGTGATGCATAGAACCATGACACGCCTGCGCATACAAGCCTTGGGGAGGGGCCCAAGAATTATAAGGCGGCGCCGTTTGGGACCATCACTGAAAGTGGCCCGCATGGTTCTATCCATCACCATGACGGGCGCATTGACGCGACGTCTGCTGGCGCACCACGCAAGATCGTCAAGCCGCCTTTAAGGCCGCCTCGTGCAGGTCGTGACGCTATTTTGGATGCTTCCCTTACTGTCAAAGAACTATCAGCAGTGCGCCGACGACGCCGTGTCATGGTGATGCATAGAACCATGACACCCCTGCGCTACAAGCCTTGGGGAGGGGCCCAAGAATTATAACGCGGCGCCGTTTGGGACCATCACTGAAAGTGGCCCGCATGGTTCTATCCATCACCATGACGGGCGCATTGACGCGACGTCTGCCGGCGCACCACGCAAGATCGTCAAGCCGCCTTTAAGGCCGCCTCGTGCAGGTCGTGACGCTATTTTGGATGCTTCCCTTACTGTCAAAGAACTATCAGCAGCGCGCCGACGACGCCGTGTCATGGTGATGCATAGAACCATGACACCCCTGCGCATACAAGCCTTGGGGGAACGGCTTAGCTTGTGTCAAGCTCACCAGCGCGGCATGATGATAGTCGGTGCACACCGCGATCATGGCTTCGCTGAGGCCGCTACGCGGCCCTGACCACGGTTGCGTCCTGAGTTATGCGCG
>Ga0207416_1000372_pt1 | contig 79921 bp, 80 predicted proteins | sample PaiPotPPM11metaG_FD_184107 | JGI IMG/M metagenome (GOLD analysis project Ga0207416, IMG submission 184107) | Iron sulfur acid spring bacterial and archeal communities from Banff, Canada, to study Microbial Dark Matter (Phase II) - Paint Pots PPM... ... | reverse complement strand
CCGTCGCGCCTGATCGGCGTCCTTCGCCTTCACCGCCAGGCCGCGCAAGACATCCGCCTCAAAATCGTCCCGAAGGCCAATCGCTGCGCTCATCTCCAATCTCCCGAATCATTTGTCCGGGCAAAAATGAATCACATCGCAGCGCCAATAACCAAGAGTCAGACATTCCGAAGGCTGGTATTACATGCCCTCCACCATTGCGACGAACGATTTCTGGGCCTATCGCGTCCATCGCGGATGGATGCCGTCAGGGGTTGCCCGCCGCGGGCACAAAGGCTGCCTTTGAATAGCGACGGGACTTCGGCACGTCTCGCAACAGCTCGAAGTAAAAGATTATACAGATCGAATAGCCCTTGAACAGGGGAACTCCGGCCAATCACAATTATCGTCGGCACAGACCCTCAGGCTGTCCCGCGGAATAACATCGCCTCGATCAGCCAGGCAGCCCAAATCGCCGGCGCGAAGAACAGGCCGAAGGGCACCCGCGTTGTGCCAGCGATCTTGTGGCCGCGAAGCGCGCCGATCAGCACGGCCGCCAAAGCCGAGAGTGCCGCGATATCGACCGCAAACGCGGCGGCCATCCAACCGAGCCAAACCCCGGCCACGGCGGCGAGCTTGACGTCGCCCAGTCCGAGGCCTTCGCGGCCGCGAATGTAGCGATACGCGAAGCGAAAGCCGAGGAAGAGAAGCGCGATCAAAAGCCCGCGAAGCGCCGCCGTTACGAGATTTGCTGCAAATTGCCCCGGTCGCGCAAGCGCGGCGTCGACAAGGCCCAATGTCAGGCCGGCCAGCACCAATTTATTGGGAATGACGAAGCTGCGTGCATCGATTGCCGCAATCAGGATCATCACGATCGCGAGTCCGCTCCCCAAAACGCCGGAAGCTCCCGGTGCCGCAATGACACTTGCAACGATGGCGCATAGAGCGGCCAGAGACCATGCCCAGTACGCAAAAACGAAGTGGGTGACGCGTGCGGGGGCTCGCCTTAGTCCATCGAGCGTTCGATCGAGAAACCGCGGCCCGTTGCCGGCAGCGAACGGTTCATTGGGCAAATCGCGGGTTTCCATACAGCGACGGACCCGGCTGGAATGCAGCATCGGCCGAGCCGCGCAATTTGGCCCGCAGCTCTTCGGCGACCTTGGCGGCATCGACGCTGTTGCGAATGATCTGCGGCTGAATGAAGATGATGATCTCGGTCCGCTGCGTCGACCTGTCGTTTGTCGAAAACAGATTGCCTATGCCCGGCAATTCCTCAAGTACCGGTATGCCGTTGCGCGTCCGTTGCTGCGTTTCGGTGATCAATCCTCCAAGCAGCACGGTTTGCCCGCTGGCAACCGCAATCGAGCTTTTCACTTGGCGTTGCGAGACCGTGGGCGTCAGCGACTGAGTTGCCGAACCGTTGCCCACCACGCCGCTGACCTCCTGCTCGACGTCGAGAATCACCGTACCGTTTATGTTGACCCGCGGCAGCACCCGCAAAATGACGCCGGTATTGATGTAGTTGATGGAATTGACGATCGGAGTGGTGGAATTCGTGAGGATCGTGGCGCTTTGCGTCTCGACCGGCACCTGGTCGCCGACCACCAAGGTTGCATGCTGATTGTCGAGCACGACCACCGACGGCGACGACAGCACCTTCACGTCGGTGATGTTACGCAATGCATTGATGACGACCCGCGGATTCGACTGCGGCCCGAGCAGGAAATTGCCGCCGGGAAGCACCGCACTGAGCATCTGGGAGACGGCAGTTGTGCCGGTTGTGGCGCCGGACGCGTTGCTGGCCTGAGTGTTGAATCCGATGGAGCCGTTGTTGCCCTGCAGATAGTACTCCACGCCGAACTGCAGATCGTTGTTGAGGGTGACCTCGGCGATGGTGGCATGAATTGCGACCTGCAGCTGCGGCCGGTCAAGCCGCGCGAGCGTCTGCTCGATCAGCCGGTAATTCTCCTGAGTCGCGTAAATCACCAAAGAGTTGTTGGTAACATCGGCGGCGATTCTGATGCCCGGCAGAACGATCGAGGTCCCGTTTCGCTCGTTGCCGCCACCAAATGCGCCCGCCGCAATGTTGGCGCTCGTGCCGCCGCGGGCGGCGCCGCCGAGGGTTTGGGCATTGCCAAAGCCGCTGCCCAGATTGCCGAGCGGAATCCCGGCAGGCGTGCCGTTACCGGCGCCGCTGTTGCCAGCGCCGCCAAGGTTGGCGCCCAACGTCAACTGACCGCCCGTTTGGTTGCTCGTCGATGCCAGAAATCCGATGCCGTTGCCGCTCGATGACGTCGAGGCGCCGGCGCCCGGCGCGAGCTGATTCGCCGCAGAATTGAGTCCGCGATTGCGGCTGCCGAAGAGATCGCTCAGCACCTGCGCGATCTTGCGGGCGTCCCCGTACCGCAGGCGATAGACATGCACCGAGGCGCCCGCGTTATCGGCCTTGTCGAGCCGCCTGATCCATAACGCTACTTCTCTCAGCAGGTTCGGCTTGCGGGTGACGACGAGCACAGCATTGAGACGCGTCACCGGTTGCAGCGTGACGAGACGTTGGTTGAGCCCACCCTCGCCGTTCTCCATGATCTTATCGAGTTCTTTGATCATTTCATCGGGAGAGGCGTCTTCGAGCGGGTAGATTCCCACCGACTGACCGCGCATCCAGTCGACATCAAAGCTCAGGATTGTGTCGACCGCGGCTTTGCGCTCCGGACCGGTGCCTTGAACTAAAATCATATTATGTGCGGCATCCGCTCGCGCCATTCCGGTCTTGATCGCAAAGCTGTCGAGCAGCTTGAGAATTGTCGGCGCGGCAGTATAGCGCAGGGGCACGACGCTGATGCCATAACCGGCCTGAGCATCGTCATCGCGGGTGAGAACACCGCCGGCGCCCTGGGCATCGCCGCTAGGAATGAGGCGATACCCGCCGCCGCTGTCCGATACGAGCACCACATTGCTCATCCGCAGAGCGTTTTCGAGCACCAGAACAAGGTCGCTCTTCGGGACCGGCCTGCCCGATGCGATAGTCACCGTCCCTTGCACGCGGGGGTCAATAGAGTAGCCGACCTTGAGAATATCTCCCAGGATCACCTTGGCGACCGTGGTAATCGCCGCGTTTTCAAAATTCAATTCATAACCGTCGCCGGTCGAAGCCGGTTGTACGGCAGGCTTTCCGCCCTGGAACTCCTGGCCGTAATAGCTAGCGCCTTGCGTCGGCGCTGTTACCGCCGACCGCTGCTCCATCGGCTCCGGATAGCGCGGAGTTAGATCGGCGTTTTGCACCGTATCGAACGGATCAGGGAGATGCTGTCGCTGTTCCGTGAGCGTGGTCAGATCGCAGCCCGACAGCAAAACGACGACCGCACCGGCCGCTAGGCAAGCCCCCACCGTTCGGCGATGATTGACCACGCTACTGCCACCGACCTACAATTCGCCTGCGACGCCGTCCTCACTTCTTTAGGTTCATCCTCAAGTCTATGGACAAGGCGCGGCGCTCGTCAAGAACGGAATTCTGGCCCGGGTCGCTGAAATGACTGAAAATGACTGAATTAGTCTCGGACAGCACTGGGACCAGCGGCAACCGGAGTGACCCTCCGCGCACCGGCAATATGCTGCAAGAATTTTACGATCATCTGCGGCAACAACATTTCCTCGCTGGCAATGGATCGGAGCGGTTCAATATCGCCGAGGCGCGCCGCCTCGGGAAACCGCTGCAAAAGCTGTGGCAGCTGACCGAAACATCGGCCAGCGAATTCGCCGACGAAGTCGCAAGATTTTTTGCGTTGCCCCGGATCGGGCTTGCCGACCTCATGTCGGCCATGCCACGCACCGACAAGTTCTCGCCGCGGTTCTTGCGAGAATCCTGCGTTTTCCCCTGCTCGGGAAAAGCCGGACATTGTCGACTTGTCGTCGCAGACCCGACCGATAGCGCGGCGGTTCGCGCTGCGGAACTCGTTCTTGGCGCCCCACTGCAGATCGCGGTTGCTTCCTTCGAAGACATCGCGACGGTGATTGCCGCAAAGCTGGACGAGAAGACAATTGCTGAAGGCGGCACCAGTGCGTCCCTGGCGCGAATCGACGATGATGTGGAGAGTCTGCGTGATCTTGCCAGCGGCGCCCCGGTCGTGCGCGCCCTCAACGATCTGCTCGAACGAGCAGTTGAGCTGCGGGCCACCGACATCCACATCGAACCGTTTGAGTCGGGCCTGGTTGTGCGTATGCGTATCGACGGGTTGTTGCGGGTCGTGCCAACGCCTGCCGGCGCGCTGCCCCAGGCGCTTATTTCGCGCGTCAAGATTCTCTCCGGATTGAACATCGCCGAGCGGCGGCTGCCGCAGGATGGGGCCGCTCGTCAGCAAATTAGCGGCATCGATCTCGACATCCGTGCCGCGACAATTCCCACCCAACACGGCGAGTCGGCCGTGTTGCGTCTGCTGCCGAAGAACCGCGGGCGGCTCGACATCAGCAAGCTTGGAATGGCGAGTGTCGACGAGGTGAAGATCAGCCGGCTGCTGGCGCTGCCGCACGGCATGATCATCGTCACGGGGCCGACCGGCAGCGGCAAAACGACCACGCTGGCAACGATGCTCAGCATCCTCAACGACACCTCGCGCAAAATTCTGACCATCGAAGATCCGGTGGAATACGAGATCGAAGGCATTAACCAGTCGCAGATCAAGCCGGCCATCGGGCTGACCTTCGCAACCGCGCTCCGCGCCTTTCTGCGCCACGACCCCGACGTGATCATGGTTGGAGAAGTGCGGGATTCTGAAACGGCCCACATCGCGGTCCATGCGGCGCTGACCGGGCATCTCGTGCTGACGACGTTGCATACTGAGACGGCCGCCTCGGCAATACCGCGACTCCTCGACCTCGGCGTGGAGGGATTCCTCTTGGCATCAACGTTGCGCGGCCTGATCGCGCAACGCTTGGTCAGAATCCTCTGCGATCGCTGCAAGCGACCGCACCCGTTAGAGAAAGAGAGTTTTCATGCCGACCCCCGTTATGCCGCTCTTGGTTTCCGAGTCGGTGAGGCCATTTTCGACGCCAAGGGCTGCGAGCGGTGTGGCGGCAGCGGCTATCGCGGCCGCAGCGGAGTGTTCGAAATCATCGAGATGAATGAAGAAGTTCGCGATCTGATCGGCCGAGGAAAGAACTCGGCCGAGATCGAGCGCGCCGCCTTGCATGGTGGGATGACGACAATGCTGGACGATGCGGTTGCCAAATGCTGGGCCGGCATCACGTCTCCTACCGAAGCGCTTCGCGTTGTGGCATTACGGTGACGCCGTGCCGAGCTTTCGATATCGTGCGCTGTCCCAGGCTGGCGAGATTGTCAGCGGATCGATTTCGGCGCCGACTGCCGCCGAGGTGGTTCGCCAAGTGGAATATCTTGGCCTCGTCCCAATAGAGGCCGTTAACGATGGTGGTCAGGCCGTCGCGTCGCGTCTGAACTTTGTCTTTCTTAATAGGCCAAGCCCCGAGGACGTCACCATATTCACACGTGACCTTGCGCTTTTGCTCAAGGCTGGCGCGCGCCTCGACTCCGCACTCGAATTGCTCGCGAATGATATGGACGTTGGGCGGTTGCGCCCAATCATCGGCAAAATTCGATTGAGCATTCTGGGCGGCGAGAGCCTGGCGGAGGCGATTTCGCACCATCCCACGGTTTTCCCCGAGGTCTATGTGTCCCTAGTACGAGTCGGCGAGGCTTCCGGAACGCTCGACCACATCCTGGAAGTTTTGGCAGCCGAGCGGGAACGCGGGGAGGCAGTGCGTCGAAAGCTTGCCGAGGCGACGCGTTATCCGGCCTTCATCTTATTCGCCGCCGGCTGCGTGCTCACCTTCTTCTTACTGTTTGTGTTGCCAAAGTTTGCCTCGGTGCTGCGCGGATTCCAAGCCAAGCTCGACCCGATCGTGGGATTCTGCCTTGGATTGTCGGATCTGGTGCGCTCACACGGAGACGCCATTGCCGTCTTCGCCGCAATTATTTTGGCGGCCGGGTGGTTGCTTGCAGGCCGTGCGGATGTGCAGCGTGCCGCTTGGAACACCATGGCACGTCTTCCTCTTTTGAAGTCGCTCTTGATCTTTCACACGACGGGACTGTTTTGCCGCAATCTCGCCCTGCTGCTCAGCAGTGGTATGACGCTGTCGGCCGCATTGCGAATTCTAGTCGACCTGCTCGACCGGCGCGGCCAGCCGGAAGCTTGGACCCGAGTGGCCGATCGCGTTCGACACGGCGGCAAACTTTCGGATGCGCTGGCGGATGCCAAGGCCCTTCCAGCGATGGCGGTGCGTATGCTAAGAATAGGCGAAGAGACAGGCCAGCTTGCAATGTTGAGCAGTCGGATTGCGGAGTTTTACGAGGCAAAGCTCCAGCGCAGTCTGGACCGAATAATCGGAATCGCCGGTCCAGCCGCGATCATCGGGATCAGCGTCGTTGTGGGCGGGCTGATCGTCTCCGTCATGACCTCGTTGCTGTCAGTGAGTCAGATCGTGGCATCTTGAGGTGAGGCACATGACAAATTTCATCAGGTTCAAATCAACGCGCCAACTTCGCCGTGACAGTCAAAGTAGAGGACGTGATGGTGAGGCCGGATTTACCCTGGTCGAAATGCTGGTGGTGATTACGATCATCGCCATGATCATGGCGCTGGTCGCACCCCGGGTTCTGAATTATTTGTCGGAATCGAAGGTCAAGGCTGCAAAAATCCAAATTGAAAGCTTCGGTAGCGCGCTTGATCTGTACTACCTCGATGAGAGCCATTATCCGACCACATCGGAAGGACTCGCTGCCCTCGTGCATCGGCCCGATAACTTAGCGACCTGGAGCGGTCCGTATCTAAAAGGCGGCGTTGTTCCGATCGATCCTTGGGGGCATCCCTATGTCTATCGCTCGCCCGGCGAGCACGGCGCCTACGACATCGTTTCATACGGGCCTGACGGACAGAAAGCTGGAACGGGAAGCACCAGTGCTATCACAAGCTGGGCACACTGACGCTGGCGAGGACTCCGGGTTCACTTTGCTGGAAGTCGTTTGCGTCCTTGGCATCACCGCGATGCTTGCGGCCATCGCGCTTCCCGCTATTCCGCGCGCGACCTCCCTACCGCGGATCAATGGCTACGCGTTAGAGGCCGCCGCCTTGCTGAATGCCGACCACGCTGCCGCGCAACGGCAAAATCGAGAGATCGCAACAGTGGTCGATGCGCCGTCCCGCATCATCCAATCGGGCGCGAGTGGTCGTATTCTGCGCTTTCCTTCCGATGTCACCGTACAGGCGCTGCTCGCCTCTCGCTGCAACAACCGACCTGCCGGTGCGACCATTCGCTACCTCCCCTCGGGGATGTCGTGTGGAGGGGTCATCGGGCTGACGCGTCTCGGAGCAGGTTTTGAGGTGCGGGTGAACTGGCTCACGGGAGTAGCCGAAGTTGCGCCGGTCAGGTGAGGGCAAAGCGCGGTGCTCAGACGCCGGCTTCACAATGATCGAGGCGCTTGTCGCGCTGAGCGTGATCGCAATTTCTTTTGCCGCTATCGGATCGCTCGTAGCAAGCAACGTTCGCGCGACCCGCACGGTCGATGACCGGCTTTCCTTGGTGGAGACGGCGCGCGCCGTCCTCGCCGCTCTGCCGGATCGCGAGCAGCTTACACGTGGCGATTCCAGGGGAGAAATTGCGGACAATCGCTGGCGCATCGATGTCTCGCCGTTTGCGGCTGATTTCGTCGATCCCCACCGAGCCACTCCATGGGTACCGCAAGACGTCATCATCAGGGTGAAATCCTCCATGGGCCAGGTGTTGCGTCTAGATACCGTTCGTTTGCGACGAGCTTCAGGAAATCAGCGATGAAACGCGCGGCAGCTTGGTCGCAGAGCGCTGGCTTCACGCTTGTCGAAGCCTTGGTCGCAACCCTGCTGATGACCCTTATCTTCGCCGCCCTGGCCACGCTGACTGCGCAGTGGCTGCCCAACTGGAACCGCGGCTTCACAACACTGCAGCGCGCCGAACTTGCGGCAGCCGGCGTCGATCGTCTGACTGATGATCTGGCCGAAGCCGAGTTCGTCTCTGCCGGGGCGGCCAATGACGTGCCGATCTTCGATGGCGCTGAGCTGTCAGTGACTTTCGTTCGTACGAAGCTCGCCCCCAATGCTGGTCCCGGCATCGAGCTGGTCCGAATCGCGGAAATCAGTGACGATCTCGGCCTTGCTTTAGTGCGAAGCACGGCGCCGCTGCCCACGGGGACGGGAGAATCCGGGGACCCCCAGAGTCTTCAATTCTCAAATCCAGTCGTCGTGATCCGCGCGCCATATCGCGTGTCTTTCTCGTACGCCGGTGCCGATCGGGTGTGGCACGATGATTGGCGCGGGCAGACGCAGCTGCCACGAGCAGTACGCATCAAAGTGCGCGACGATGCGACATCGAGGCTCTTGGCAGTGTCCACCAGCACGTTGATTCACGCCGAGCTCCCGGCGCGCTGTACCTGGGCAATCAAGGTTGCCGACTGTCCCGGACTTGGCGGACAGGCCCAACCCGGTGAGGTTTCAAACGGCGGCGAGCTCGGAGGCCGGTAAGATGTTCTCAAGGCCGTGCCGGAGCGATGTGGATGAAACCGGGTTCATCATCGTTCCGGTTTTGTGGATTCTCGCGGCATTGGCAACGCTGGCCGTGATTTATTCGTTGTATGCGCGTGAGACAGCGCTGAATTTCGTTGACCACGATGAGCGGCTTCAAGCGGAGGCATTGGCGGAATCGGGGGTCGAACTCGCCGCATATCAATTGACAGCGCACCCCCTAGTGCAGCCGGTGCGGGGCCAATTCAGCTTTCGTCAGGGGAGCGCCGCCATCGTCGTGAAGTTTCGCTGCGAAAATTCGCTGATCGATCTGAATTTTGCGCCGAAAGAGGTGCTGGCCGGTTTGTTTGTTGGTACTGGAGTACAGCGCGAAGATGCGCTTGCGTTTGCCGATCGCATTATCGCGTGGCGAACGCCCTTGCGTGCCGGAGCGATCGATTCCGAAGCAGCGCTTTATCAAGTAGCCGGTGGGGGATACGGGCCGCGGCATGGAGCCTTCCAGGACACAAATGAGCTAGGAATGGTCGCCGGCCTGCCGCCGGCGCTGATTGACCGCGTTCTGCCATACTTCACCGTGTATAGTGGGCAGCCGGAGGTCAATGTGCTCGCCGCACCCCCTCAAGTGCTTGCCGCTTTGCCGGGATTGACGCCCGAGCGATTGCAGCTCCTGCTCACGATCCGCGGGAATGCTCCCCAGGATGTGATGAGGGCGCAGCTTGGTATGAGCCAGTCATACATCACCCTCGATCCCAGTAGGGCGAACAGAGTGACAGTCGACGTGCAATTCCCGTCTGGCCGCCGCACCCGTACACAGGCCGACATCTTTCTTTTACCGGGGGATTCAGAACCGTATCGTGTTCTCTCATGGCGCGAGGACGTGCCTTGGGGCGATGAATACTAGGATATTGGGGTGCGATGCAGGCGTTCGACACTATCAGAAAGGCGTTCTGGGGCTGGCTTGATCGTGTCGCCGAAGCGACGATCGCAGCGATCGTTCGTTTCACGGCGATACGCACTGTCTCCTTGGTCGAAGGCGAGGACGGACGTTTGTCGGTCATCCCCGCAGATAAGGGCGCAATCGACCCTGGCGGTGCCGTGTTTCGACTGGAAAATGGCAATATCGCTGGGCGTCCTTCGTCCCAGCTTGAGGCAGCGCTGCGGGGCGGCCGAGTCGAGCTGCTGCTGCGGTCCGAGCGATTTGTTTTCAAGCCACTGGAACTGCCGTCTCGTGCGGCCGAATTTCTGGACGGGGTTGTGCGCTCTCAAATCGATCGGCTGACACCGTGGCATGCGGACCATGCGGTATTCGGCTTCAGCAAGCCCGCCAACGTCGGATCCGGACGGATCGTCATTACAGTCGCAGCAACAGCGAAGGAAATGCTTGTTCCATTTTTGCGGGCATTCACTGGCCTCGGCGTTCGTTCGGTTACAATATCTGCTCGCGCGCCAGAAGCTGCGACCGACGTGCCGCCAATCTCGATTCTTCAAGAAAACGTCGGCGGCATTCTCGATATTCGTCTAGTTCGCCGAATCTTGCTGGCGGGTCTGGCTTCGGCGTTCCTGATTTCGGCGACGGGCAATATTGCAGCCGCCATCCTGGATCACGGTCTGCAGGCGCGTGAGGACGAACTGGCAAGACGAATCGCGCAGAGACGAGCGGGTGCGCTGGCAGCGCGCAATGCTCCAGGCGATCCGAAGACGCTTGCCGAGCGGGCGCTCGCACGCCAAAAAAACCAATCTCCCTCGGCTGTCATTGCTCTCGAAATCCTTTCGCAAATTCTGCCGGACAACACCTATCTCACCGAACTGCGGATCGAGTCCGACAAGCTGCGCCTGACCGGGATTACACGTGATGCACCAGCCCTGATTCGATTGATCGAGCAGAGCCACCATTTCAGCCAGGCCACATTCTACGCTCCGATCACCCGCTCATCTTCCGATCGCGGCGACCGCTTCAACATCGAAGCGCACATGCAGCCAGACTTCTCGTTAACGCCATGACCCCGAATCAGCTTGCAAGCCGGAAGTCGATGCTAACCGCCGCGGCGGTCGCGGGCTACATTGCACTGATCGGAATCGCTCTTGCCTTGACTTGGAACGCTATCTCGGCGGTCGGAGAGGCGCGTGCGTCGGTTTCCGCAGCCGAAACAATGCTGGCGCAGTTGGAAGGGCGCTCTCTGTTCGCACGCAACCAAGACGGCTCGCCGCTTGGTGACGCCCCCACTGGTTCCCCATTCCTCGAAGGCGAGAAGCTGAACGTGGCTGGTGCCGCCTTGCTGCAGCGCGTCGGTACGGCCGTCCACCGCGTGGGCGGCAACGTGCTCTCCTCGCAGGTCGACCTGGACAGCGCCCGTTCCAAGGATGGATGGATTCAGTTAGTCGTGAGTTGCGACGTCGAGCAAGCGTCGCTGCAGCCGTTGCTCTACGACATCGAGGCTGGCATGCCGTTCCTGTTCATCGATCAGCTTGTTGTGCAGGCGCCGACGACCGGTGTAAATGGAAGCCGCATGAGGATATTGCTAGCGGTCTCCGGCCAATGGTGGAGTGGCAAATGAATGGCCGCTGGGTCATAATCAAGCTCGCCGCTTTAGTTTGCGCTGTGGTCGCGGTCGGCCACGGACTGACCTTTGCCGCAGACACTCCTGCTGGATTTGACACGGGCGATGATGAGCTCGGTCGGAGAGTGACGATCATCCCGAGCGCCACACCCATGCCGCCTTTGCCGGCCACGATCGACCGGATGTCAACGGTTCGCCCAGCGCGCGGAAATCCACTGTGGGGCATACCAATCGAATCGTTGCACGCGACCCGCGAGCGTCCGCTCTTTTCGCCGTCCCGCCGTTCGCCCATGCCGGCTGCAATCGCCGCACCGGCCGCCGAACCAATAAAGGTAACGGCGCCCGCCGAGCCGGACCAGCCAAGCCTCAACCTTATCGGCGTTGTCGTCGGCGGTAGCGAGGGCTACGCGGTCTTTCTTAACAATGCGACGCATGATATTATTCGGCTCAAGATCGGCGAAGGTGAGAATGGCTGGATTTTGCGATCGGTAACCGACCGCCAAGCTGTGCTTGAGAACGATCATCGGACCGCAGTGGTTCGTCTGCCTTCCGCGACGGGAGATCAAAAATGAAAATCGTGCGCCATACTGCGCTCTGCACGCTCTTCCAGTCTGCCGGCGTCGGCGCTCGTTTTGCGACGATGCTTGCCGCCGCGCTGGCGATCACTCCAATATCGGCAATGGCCGCAGCGATAGTCAGCGGCAATCCGCAGGCTGTCAGTGTCGATGCACAAAATAGCTCGGTCGCGGAAATTCTTGCGGCCTTGGGCCGCGATTTCAACGTGCATTACCGCTCGTCGGCCGATCTCAAAACCGAGATTACCGGCACGTATGAAGGATCGTTGCGGCGCGTGGTGACGCGTATCCTGGAGGGCTACAACTTTATCATGAAGTCGAGCCCCGGCGGGATCGAGGTGACAGTGCTGGGACGGCGGAATGCTCCGGCAATGAGCGGCGTAACAATCACGGCGAAAGGCACCCCAACTCCTCAAGCGGTGCCGAAAACGGCAGCCGCACCGTCGCGGGTCGCGCAGCAGCCTCAGGCAGCTCCTTCCGGCACCGCCCCGGCGACCGCTGCACCGGCACCTGCAATCAAGGTCGCCGAAGGGCCAATGCCGGTGCCGACGCCAACGGCGTCCGGGAAGTCTCTGCCGGTGCCAACGCCCAATACAAGCGTGTTGGTAGCACCGCCGGTACCGGCCCCAGGCGCCGCAGCAGGTGCCGTGCCAGAAGCTCGGCCATCCAAGATGGCTCCGCCTAGACCACCGCAACTCGGCTCGGCACCGGCAAATAGTCCAATTCCGCCGGGATCGGCAACGCACGCGCCGGGGAAGAACTGAGGCCGCGACCAGGATAGCCGCCCCGACTGCCGGTAGGCTGATGAGGCCGCTTTGCTGATTGCCTTTCGTTGCCGATTGATCCGGCAAAGCAACCCGCGGGCGACCAGCTTCCGGATGTTTATTTCCGCTGCGAGCGCTGGCGGACGGCGTGCGGCAAGACGATCACGGCGCCGCTGCCGGCCGGCATCCAGTGGCATTTCGGGCCGCAACTGCGCCGCTTCGTGCTCATGCAATATCATCAGGGGCAAGCGACCGTGCCATGAGCGCAGATTTATTTTGGTTCAACGATGAGCAGTGGTCGAAGATCGAGCCGCATTTGCCGAGGAACCAACGCGGCCCCCAGCGCCATGATGATCGACGGATTTTGAGCGGGATCATGCATGTGCAGAAGGTGGGGTGCCGTTGGCAGGACTGCCCGCGCCAATATGGACCACATAAGACGATCTACAATCGCTTCGCACGCTGGAGCGAGCGGGGAATTTGGCAGAACATATTTGCCGCCGTGGCTGCACCGTTGGACACGCCTGCGCAAGTGGCGTTGGACAGCAGCCATGTGAAAATCCATCGCTGCGCCAGCGGCGGAAAAGGGGGGCGCAGACGCAGGCGATCGGCCTCACCAAAGGCGGCCGAAACAGCAAGGTTCACGCGGTTGTCGACGAATCCTGTCGTCCATGGGTGTTCGTCCTCACGCCGGGCAACACCGCCGATTGCGTAATGGCCGAAGCCTGCGTCAGCCTGATCCCGGGCGTTTGCGCGCTGCTCGCTGACAAAGGCTATGACACCGATGCGTTCCGTGCCTTCCTCAAGGACAACAAAATCAAGCCCGTCATTCCCGGCAAGTCCAATCGCAAAAAGCGCATTCGCTACGACAAACAAGCCTACAAAGGCCGCAATGTCGTCGAACGCTGTTTCTGTCGCCTCAAGGACTTTCGACGCATCGCCACGCGCTACGACAAGCTCGCCAGAAATTTCTTCTCTGCGCTCTGCTTCGTCGCTACGCTGGCCTACTGGCTGTAGTCAATTGAGAGTCCGGACCCCAAGGGAAGGGAGGCCGCCGCAAAGGCCTGTCGGTTGGCGTGCGGCGGCGCTATGTTATGGCTATGAATTCGACCGCAACCACGACGCCGGGACCGTTGCGCGCGCATCCGCTTGCGCTGCCGAATATCCTGACCTACGGCCGTATTGTCGCCGTGCCGATCGTGGTCGGCTGCATGTTCTACCAGAACATTCTGCACGGCGGGCTGTGGCTGCGCTGGGTGGCGCTCGCGGTCTTCATCGTCGCCGGCATTTCCGATTTTCTCGACGGCTTTTTCGCCCGCATGTGGAGCCAGCAATCCTCGCTCGGCCGCATGCTCGATCCGATCGCCGATAAGTTGTTGGTCGCCTCCTGCCTGTTGATGCTCGCGGCCGAGAACACCATCCACGGTTGGTCGCTGTTCGCCGCGGTCGTCATCCTCTGCCGCGAAATTCTCGTCTCCGGCTTGCGCGAATATTTGGCCGAGCTGCGCGTTAGCGTGCCGGTGACGCGGCTCGCCAAATGGAAGACGACGCTGCAACTCGTCGCCGTCGGCTTTCTCATCGCCGGCGACGCCGGCGACGCCGTCGTCCCCGTCGTCACCAAAATCGGCATCACGCTGCTTTGGCTCTCGGCGCTGCTCACGCTCTACACCGGATGGGATTATTTGCGGGCGGGACTGCGTCATCTCACCAAGGAGAGCGCATGACGGCAAAAGCAACAACAAAAATAAAGGTTCTTTATTTCGCCTGGGTGCGCGAGCGCATAGGCTTAGCGGAGGAAGAGATCGAACCGCCCGCGGCGATCGCGACCGTCGGGGAGCTGACGGCCTGGCTCGCCGGCAGAGGCGAACAATACGCCCACGCGTTCGAGAACCCGAAGGCGATCCGCGCCGCGATCGATCGGAGCCACGTGCGCGCCGACGCCAAGATCGAGGGCGCCGGCGAGATCGCGTTCTTCCCGCCGATGACGGGAGGATAACTCTGTCTCCTTCTCCCCGCCTGCGGGGAGAAGAAATCCCGAGCGGTGAGATCGAGCGAATATGACCACCACCATCCGTCTGCAGCGCGAGCCGTTCGACATCGCCGCCGAAGCGGCGAAACTCGCCGGTGGGCGCACCGATATCGGTGCGGTGGTGACCTTCACCGGCATCTGCCGCGCCGACGAGAACGGCGCGCCGATCGCGGCGCTGACGCTCGAGCATTATCCGGGCATGGCGGAGGCGGAGATTGCGCGCCACGTCGAGGAGGCGCGCGCGCGCTGGCCGCTCCTGGGCGTGACGGTGATCCATCGCTATGGGCGCTTGCAGCCCGGCGAAGTCATCGTGCTGGTGGCGACCGCTTCCAGCCATCGCCAGGCGGCCTTCGCCGCGGCCGAATTCCTTATGGATTATCTGAAAACGCGCGCGCCGTTCTGGAAGCAGGTGGAGACGGTCGGCGGAGCGACGTGGGTCGAGGCCAAGTCTGCCGATGACGCTGCGGCGGAGCGGTGGTCGGCGCCGCCGCCGCGGAACGAAGCCGCGAAGTGAACCCGCCATGCAAGCCGCCTGACGCTCCGGCAGCGCCGACGAAGAGCGCCACCCTGAGCCGATCGGCCATCAGTGTTTCCGTTGCCTGCCGTCGAGTTCGCGCAGCTCGGTCTTGAGAATTTTTCCGTAATTGTTCTTCGGCAGCGCGCTGACGAACACGTAATCTTTCGGACGCTTGAAGCGCGCGATGCCGTTCAAACACAACGCATCGAGCTCGTTGCGATCGGCTTCGCCCACCACATAGGCGACGACGACCTCGCCCCATTGCGGGTCGGGCCTGCCGATCACCGAGACCTCGCGGACCAGGGCGTGTTCGAGCAGAACTTCCTCGACCTCGCGTGGATAGATGTTGGAGCCGCCGGAAATGATGACATCCTTGGAACGGTCCTTGAGCGTGAGATAGTCTTCGCCGTCGAACACGCCGATGTCGCCGGTGTGCAGCCATCCTCCCTTGAGCGTAGCAGCCGAGGCGTCGGGATTGCGCCAGTAGCCCGGCATGACGACGTCGCCGCGGCATAAGATTTCGCCGGTCGCGCCGGGCGGCAAGGCCCGATCGTCGGCATCGGCGACCGTGACCTCGACACACGCATAGGGGCGGCCGGCCGAGGCGAGCCGCTCAGCCCAGCGCGGATGATTGCGGTCGGCGATCTCCTGCTTCGACAACGTTGTGATCGTCATCGGGCTTTCGCCCTGACCGTAAATCTGCGCGAAACGCGGGCCGAACCGTTCGATCGCTGCGATCGCATCGGTGACGTACATCGGCGCACCGCCCCAGACGATGGTCCTGATCCGATCGGAATTGCATTCCGCGGGACATTCGACGAGCCGCTTGACCATTGTGGGCGCGGCAAACATCGAGCTGCGCGGCCAGGCGTCGAACAGGCGGAAAACCTCCTCGGCTTCGAAGGAGCTCGATTCCGGCACGACGTTGACGCCGAGCCGCGCCACGGTCGCCATCATATACATTCCGGATCCGTGGCTCATCGGTGCGGCGTGCAACAGCGCGTCACCGGGCGCGATTGGGTCTACTTCGGCCGCATAGGCGTAGCTCGCCGCCGCCAGCACGCGATGGGTGAGCATGGCGCCCTTCGGCCGGCCGGTGGTGCCGGAGGTGTAGAACAGCCAGGCAAGATCGTCGCCGCTGCAAGGCGAGGCTTGCATCGGATCGGCGGCGAACAGGGCTTCGTATTCGGCGCTGCCGATTGCGATCAGCCGTTCGAGCGTTGGCGGCGCGTGCGGCGCAATCTCGGCCTCGAGGTCGCCGGAAGAAAAGCAGATGCGCGCGCCGGAGTGCTGCAGGATGTAGCCAAGCTCGCGTCCGTGCAGCTTGGCATTGGCCGGCACTGCCGCCAATCCCGCGTGCCAGATGCCGAACATCAACTCGAGATAGTCCGAACAATTCTTGGCGGCGATGGCGACACGCTCGCCGCGCTGCAGGCCGAAGCGTCCCCGCAGCGACGCTGCAAGTCTTGCCGCACGTTCGGCGACCTCGCCATAGCGCCGGACAACGCGTGAGCCCAATCCAAGCGCGGGCCGATCGCCGTGGCTCAATCCTGCGCGTTGCAGCCAATGCGCGAGGTTCATGGCGCGCTACGCCGCCGCGGCCTTGCCCTTCGGCTGCACCTCGGCGGTGTAGTCGCTCATCAATGTTTGCGTGATGCGGCCGGGGGTGAATTTCCACTCGGCGATTTCGCAAACGGCCGTGACCTCGGCAGCGGTTCCGGTGATGAAACACTCGGAGAAGCCGCCGAGTTCCTCGGGCATGATGCGCCGCTCGATCACTTCGATATTATGCCGGTGGGCGAGCGCGATCGCGGTGGCGCGGGTGATGCCGGCCAGGAAACAGTCGGCGATCGGCGTGTGGATCTTGCCGTCCTCGATGAAGAAAATGTTGGCGCCGGTGCATTCGGCGACGCGGCCCTGCCAGTCGAGCATCATGGCGTCGGCATAGCCGCGCTGTTCGGCGCGATGCTTGGAAATTGTGCAGATCATGTAGAGGCCGGCCGCCTTGGCGAGGCACGGCGCCGTCTTCGGATCGGGACGCCGGTATTCGGCAAGGTCGAGGCGGATGCCCTTTAGTCGCTGCGCCGGATCGAAATAGCTCGGCCATTCCCAGGTGGCGATGGCGAGGTGGATTTTGTTGTTCTGCGCCGAAACGCCGAGCGCTTCGGAGCCGCGCCAGGCGACCGGCCGCACATAGGCCTCCTTCTGGTTATTTTTTTCCAGCACGAGGCGCTTGGCGGCGTCGATCTCCGGCACGCTATAGGGAATCTCGAAGTCGAGCACGCGGGCCGAGCGCTTGAGCCGCTCGGTGTGGGCGGTGCCCTGAAAAATCTCCCCGCCATAGGCACGCTCGCCCTCAAACACGCAGCTGGCGTAATGCAGGCCGTGCGTGAGCACGCTGATCTTGCACTCGGCGGTGGGGATGAGCCTGCCATCGAGCCAGATCACGTCCGAACGTTGGTCGAAGGGCACGGCCATGGCGTATTCTCCCTCGCGGGGATCGCCCGTTCCGTTCGCGCCTCCATCCCAACCAATCCCGACAGGCGGGAGGCGGGCGCCGGCTCTTTTGCGTCGGGACGGGACTCCCGGTATGGTCTTGACCGCCCCATGCGAACACCGTTTGCCGGTTGGGTTGGGGGGCGAGATGCCGTCGTGATAACGCGTCTTTGTGTTAACAACCAACCCGAAATATGTCAATAGTGCTGACATAAATGGCGGACATCGGCGTCACCACCACTCCCAAGCCTCGCGCTGCGGCTGCGCTCGAGCGTGCTGCGGCTGCGGCCGAGCCGTGCTGGGACCTCATCGAGCTGTTGTTTTTCGCCTATCGCGATTTCGTCGGCGATCCCGACGAAGTGCTGGCAAAGCTTGGCTTCGGACGGGCGCATCATCGCGTTCTGCATTTCGTCAACCGCAATCCGGGCATGAAGGTTGCCGACCTGCTCGACGTGCTGAAGATCACCAAGCAGTCCCTCGGCCGCGTGCTTAAGCAGCTCATGGACGAGGACTACATCGTGCAGCGGGAGGGCGCCAACGATCGCCGCCAGCGGCTGCTTTCCGTAACGCCGGCGGGCGAGGCCTTGGCGATGCAGCTTGCCGGTTTGCAGACTGCGCGCATCGCGGGCGTCCTGGCCGAACTTGGGCCCGGCGCGCGCGAGGCGGTGCGGCGCTTTCTCGCCGGCATGATCGATGCGCAGGACCGTGAACGCGTGCTGCGCATGATCGCGCACGCCGACCGCGCCCGCGTGCGCCGCGACGGCGCCTCATGACGGCGGCGGCGCCGGCAAAGCCCGCCGACGACGCGCCGCACCTGCTCGTCGTCGACGACGACCGCCGCATCCGCGCGCTGTTATCGCGCTTCCTGCTCGCCGAGGGCTACCGGGTGTCGACCGCCGAGACCGCGGCCGAGGCGCGCGCCAAGCTCGAAGGGCTGCGCTTCGATCTCCTCATCCTCGACGTCATGATGCCGGGCGAGAACGGCTTCGATTTCGCCCGCGCGCTCCGCGCCTCTTCCGCCGTGCCGATCCTGATGCTCACGGCCCGCGACGAGAAGGAGAGCCGGATCATGGGGCTCGAAATCGGAGCCGACGATTATTTGGCGAAGCCGTTCGAGCCGCGCGAGCTGTCGCTGCGGGTCGCCAATATTCTCAGGCGCGCCCGGCCGCCGCGGACGGCGCCGGCGCAATCGGTGCGCTTCGGTCCGTTCGTCTTCCACATGGCGAGCGGGGAGCTGCGCCGCGGCGAGCAGGCGATCCGCCTCACCGAGCGCGAGTGCGATATGCTGCGCGTGCTCGCGACCAATGTCGGCGCGACCGTGCCGCGCCAGGCGCTCGCCGGTAACGGCGAGGCGGTCAGCGAGCGCACCGTCGATGTTCAGGTCAACCGGCTGCGCCGCAAAATCGAGAACGATCCGGCCAATCCGCTGATCGTGCAGACCGTGCGCGGCGTGGGCTACCGGCTTGTGCCGGTTGTGTGAGCGGCGCAATGACCAGTTTCGACGAGGGCATCGGACACCTGCGCAACGCTGCCGGCCAGCTGGCCGCGGCCGCGAATGCCGTGCAGCGCGCCATAGCCCATGGCGGCGCCCCAATCGCCGATCCCTGGCTTCGCTTCACGCGCCGGCTGAAATCGGTGACGCCGACCGGGCTTTATGCCCGCTCGCTCCTGATCATCATCCTGCCGATGGTCATCGTGCAATCGGTGGTCGCTTTCATGTTCATGGAGCGGCACTGGGATTTGGTCACCAAATATCTCGCTTCGGCGGTCACGCAGGAGATCGCGACCCTTATCGACGTCTACAAAACCTACCCGCAGGGCGCCGACCGCGCGCAACTGCGCCGCATCGCACAGGACCGGCTCGGCCTCGCGGTCGATTTCTTGCCGGACGCGCAGCTGCCCCCGCCGGGACCTAAACCGTTCTTCTCCCGGCTCGACGAGGCGTTATCCGATCAGATCCGCAGGCAAATCGGCCTGCCGTTCTGGATCGATACGGTCGGCCGCTCTTCGATCGTGGAAATCCGCATCAAGCTCCCCGACACGATCATGCGCGTCTTTGCCCGGCGGGCCAACGTCTACGACCCGAATTCGTGGATTTTCCTCGCCTGGATGCTGGCGACCTCGCTCGTGGTGCTCACTGTCGCCATCGTGTTCTTGCGTAATCAGATCCGGCCCATCGTGCGGCTCGCCGACGCCGCCGAGGCGTTCGGCAAAGGCCGCGAGGCGCCGAATTTCCGCCCGCGCGGCGCGCGCGAGGTGCGCCGCGCGGCGGCGGCGTTCCTGGAAATGAAGGCGCGCGTCGAACGGGCGATCGAGCAGCGCACCACCATGCTGGCTGGCGTCTCGCACGATTTGCGCACGGTGCTCACCCGCTTCAAGCTGGAACTGGCGTTGCTCGGCGACAGTCCGGAGATCGACGCGATCAAGAAGGACGTCGACGAGATGGCGGGCATGCTCGAGGCCTACCTGTCGTTTGCGCGCGGCGATACCGGCGAGCAATCGGCGCCGACCGACATGGCCGCGCTGCTCGACGAATTAAAAGCCGACACCGAGCGCAACGGACATCGCGTCAGCGTCGCCTATTACGGGCAGCCGCAAGTGACGGTGCGGCCCGCCGCTTTTAAACGTTGTCTCGACAATCTCGTCTCCAACGCCGCGCGCTTCGCATCGAACGTCTCGATTACCGGTCACCGCGATCACCGCTGGCTCACCGTGACGGTCGACGACGACGGGCCGGGCATTCCCGCAAAGTTGCGCGAGGAGGTGTTCAAGCCTTTCCTGCGCCTCGACGACGCGCGCAATCAGGACGAAGGCGGAACCGGCCTCGGCCTCGCCATCGCGCGCGACATCGCGCGCTCGCACGGCGGCGACATCGCGCTCGGCGATTCTCCGCTCGGCGGCCTGCGGGCGACGGTCAGAGTGCCGGTGTAATCATTCCGTCACCCCGGGGTGCTCGGCGCGAAGCGCCGGGCCTCGAAGGGCGACGGGACAAACGCTGCGGCGATCTTGAATCCGCAGCCCCGTCTCGCCATCTCCGGCCCAGCAAATCTGCGCCGGGGAGCCGTCATGACAATGACCGAGGAGAACCGATCGGAAAGCCGCCCGTCCGAGGCCCAACCTTTCCAGGCCGACGTTGCCAAACTCCTGCACCTGATGGTGCACTCGGTCTATTCCGACAAGTCGGTGTTTCTGCGCGAGTTGATCGCCAACGCCGCGGACGCCTGCGAGCGGCTGCGCTACGAGGCCATCGCCGATCCGGCATTGCTCGGCGACGACGTGAAGCCGCGCATCACCATCGCCATCGATGCCGACAAAAAGCTGCTCACGGTCGAAGACAACGGCATCGGCATGTCGCGCGAGGAAATGGTCGAGGCGCTGGGCACGATCGCGCGCTCCGGCACCAAGGCGTTCCTCGACCGCATTGCGGCGGCGGAAGGCGGCGAAGGCGCCGCGGCCGGCGAAAACAACGCGCTGATCGGCCGCTTCGGCGTCGGATTCTATTCGGCCTTCATGGTGGCCGAGCGCGTCGACGTGCTTTCACACCGGGCGGGAGCCGACTCGTCATGGCTGTGGTCGTCCGACGGCAAGGGCACGTTCGCCGTGTCGGCGGTTCCGGCCGACGCGATGCGCCGCGGCACGCGCGTCATCCTGCACCTGATGGAGGATGCCAAATCCTACACCGAGCGCTTCACCCTCGATCGCCTCATCAAGGCGCAATCCGGCCATGTCCCGGTACCCATCGCACTCGTCGAAAAGCCCGGCGCCGAGCCGGCCGAGATCACCGACGGCGCCGCCTTATGGGCGAAGCCGAAAGCCGAGATCACGCAAGGGGATTACACGGACTTCTATCGCAGCATTGCCGGCCAGTTCGACGAGCCGGCGCTGACCGTGCATTTCCGCGCCGAGGGCCGGCAGGACTATACGACGCTGTTCTTCGTGCCCGGCTCGCGGCCGTTCGACCTGTTCGATCCTGACCGCAAGGGACGCATCAAGCTCTACGTCAAGCGCGTCTTCATTACCGACGATGCGGACATCCTGCCGCGCTATCTGCGCTTCGTTCGCGGGCTCGTCGACAGCGCCGATCTGCCGCTCAACGTGTCGCGCGAAAAAATCCAGGAAAGTCCGCTCCTCGCCGCGATCAGAAAGGGCGCGACCAGCCGTGTGCTTTCCGAGCTGGAGCGGGTCGCCGAGAAGGAGCCGCTGGCTTACGCTAAAATCTGGGACACCTTCGGCGCCGTGCTCAAGGAGGGCATTTACGAAGATTTCGAGCGCCGCGATGCGCTGCTCGCGCTGGCGCGCTTTAAAACCACGGCTTCGGCGGATGGATGGCGCAGCCTGAAGGATTATGTCGGCGCGCTCAAGCCCAACCAAACCGCAATCTACTATCTCGCCGGCGACGATATCGAGCGTCTTAAATCGTCGCCGCAGCTTGAAGGATTCCGCGCGCGCGGCATCGAAGTGTTGCTGCTGCCCGACCCGGTCGACTCGTTTTGGGTGATGCCCGGCGTCTCGTTCGACGGCAAGCCGTTCAAATCGGTGACGCAGGGCGCGGCGGATTTGGCGTCCATCCCCCGCACGGACGCCAAAGAGGAGGCGCCGGCCGAGGCGGCGCCGGCGGTGAAAATCTTCGTCGCCTTCGTAAAATCGACGCTCGGCGAGGCGGTCTCGGACGTGCGAATCTCCGATCGCCTGACCGACAGCGCGGTCTGCCTGGTCGCGCCGGATGGCGGCCCCGACCGCGGGCTGGAGAAAATCCTTGCCGGCGCCGGACGGCTGCCTTCGGCAGGCAAGCCGATCCTCGAAGTCAACCCGCGTCACGCGCTGGTCGTCGCGCTCGCGGCGCTCGGCGAGGGCGAGCGCGCGTTCAAGGAAGACGCGGCGCATCTCCTCTTCGACGAGGCACGCGTGCTCGACGGCGAGCGCCCGGCGGATGCGCGATCGTTTTCCGATCGCCTCGCGCGCGTGCTGGAGCGCGGCCTGCGGCCAGGTGCTTGAGGAAACGAATATTGCCGGCGACTTACGCAATCACGACGGGTCATTGCGAGGAGCGACCCTCCTACGCTCGCTTGGCGAGCTTCGGAGGGTTGCAGTCCGCCGAAGCGCGGAGCGCGAAGGCGGAAGCGACATCAGAGCAATCCAGAATCGGGGCCGCCGGAACTGGATTGCTTCGCTCCGCTCGCAATGACCGTGCTATTCCGCCGGCGTAACGGGGATTCGCTGCTGCACCATTTGCGGCGAAATCGGCGGCGACGCGTCGGCATGCCCGGCGCCGCCCTTGCTCGCGCCCTTCGAGGCGCGCAGGCGGACATAGAGCTGCGTGCCGATCAGGATCACGCACATGGCGACGAAGAAGGCGCTGATCGGCCGCTCGACGAAGACGCCGAAATCGCCGCGCGCGATCAGCATGGCGCGGCGGAAATTCTCCTCGAAGCGCGGCCCGAGCACGAAGCCGAGCAGGATCGGCGCCGGGTGGAATCCAAGGCGCAACAGGATATAGCCGAAGGTGCCGATGGCCACGACTTCGCCGACCTGGAAGAAATCGTTATTGGCGGCGTAGACGCCGATGCAGACGAAGAACATCGCGCTCGGGTACAGGAAGCGATACGGGATCGCCAGCATCTTCACCCAGATGCCGATCAGCGGCACGTTCAACAGCACGAGCAGGATGTTGCCGATCCAGAAGCTGGCGACCAGCCCCCAGAAAATGTCCGGGTGCTGCGAGATGAGTTGCGGTCCGGGCACGATGCCCTGGATCATCAGCGCGCCGAGCAAGAGCGCCATGACGGCGTCGCCGGGAATGCCCAGACTCATCGTCGGAATGAAATCGCCCTGCACCGAAGAGTGAGTGGCCGCCTCCGGACAGACCACGCCTTCGATGAGCCCGGTGCCGAACAGCTCCGGATGTTTCGAAATCTTCTTTTCCGCCGCATAGGCGACGAAGGAGGCGATAGTCGGTCCCGTTCCCGGGATGAGCGCGCACAGCGAGCCGACGATCGTGCCGCGCCACATCGGGAAGAAGGCCTTTTTCAGATCGGCCTTGGTCGGCCGCAAGTCTTTCAGGCCGACATTGGTGTATTTGGTGTTGATCGGCGCGATTTGATTGACGCTGCTCATGAACTCGGCGATGCCGAACAGGCCGAGCGCGAGGGCGATCAGCTCTACGCCATCGTCGAGTTCGGTCATGCCGAACGTGTAGCGTTCCGACCCGGTCTCGAGATCGGTGCCGACCGAGCCGAGGAACAGACCCACAAGCGTCATCGCCACGCCCTTAAGCGGCGAGCCGCGCGCCAATGTCGAACCCGCCAAGAGGCCGAGCAACATCAGCGAGCAGACTTCGGCCGGGCCGAATTGCAGCGCTGCCTTCACCAAGAGCGGCGATAGGAAGATCATTTCGGTGATGCCCCAGGAGGCGCCGACGAACGAGGCGAATACCGTCAGCCCGAGCGCGACGCCGCCACGGCCCTGCTTGGTCATCGGGAAGCCGTCGAGACAGGTCACCGCGTGCGGCGGGTGGCAGGGCAAATTGAGCAAGATCGAGCAGATCGCGCCGCCATACTGGGCGCCGTACATGACGCCCGCCAGCATCAGGATGGCGGCGACCGGCTTCATGCCGAAAGTAAGCGGCAAGAGAATCGAAATGGTCGCGAGCGGACCCATGCCCGGCAATACGCCGACCATGTTGCCGACCACGACGCCGACGAAGCACCACCACAGATTATGCGGTTCGAGCGCGACGCCAAACCCGTTCCACAGGTCAGTAAGTGAGGTTCCGATCACAGGCCACCCCCCCAGGTGAAGATCGGCATCGGAACCTGCAGGAAATAAGAGAACAGGCTGACGCCGAAGACAGTCACGACGGTTGCCAGGATAAACGTGCTCTTCCAGGTCGCGTTGCGGTCACCGAGCGCGGCGATGAAGACGCAAGCAAACGTCCCCGGTGCCATGCCGAAGTAACGCCCGAAGACGATGAACAGGACCGGGCTCATGAGGATACAGGACCAGGCCCACCATTGCGGATTCGCCGGCAGGATGCTCTCCTCCCGTTCGCCGCCGTCGGACGAGGATATTGCCGCGCCGGCAATGGCAATGCCGATCAGGACGAGGAGGATGCCCAAACTGGTCGGAAAGAAGCCCGGCCCCATATGCATCAGCGAGCCGAGCCGGTAGGTCGCTCCCTTAAGAGCGATTCCCAGCCCGAGCAGGAGCATCAAGCCGCCCGCGTAAAAGTCGCGCTTGCGCATAAGGTCGCGGAGAGGGCTGGTGGAAGGCCGCAAAATTTCCTCCCGGCCGTCTTCGGGCCGTTCACGTTCAAAGTGTTTCGCCCGCTGCTCCGATTCGCAACCGCCGCACTCGCCAATCGTTTCCGCGGTGGCGCGGTGTCGCGGGCTCTTATCGTTCCCCATGGCGACGCGATCATTCGGCGGGGAAACCCTGCTTTGGGCAGGCGTCAGACGATATAGCTCACCGGCAACGGGCGCAACTGGCCTGTGGGCCTTATTTCAGCGACCGGCTGCGGCCATCCGGTGTTTCACCGATAACCCCGCCGGTTAAGGGCAGTTCGCTCAACGGCGCGAATAAATCCGGGCTGTCGTTGCGGACATTGCCGACCCGCCGGTCGACCGGCCAAAAGGCCATGGCGCCACCGGGATAGGGCTTGAGCATGGCTTTAAGCTCGCCCTCGGTCGCGGCCGTCTCGCCCAGCCAGGCGGCCCAGCGGTCCGGAGCGAGCAGCGCCGGCATGCGATCGTGCAAAGGTTTGAGCAGCGCGTTGGCCTGCGTGGTGATGATGGCGAAGGATTTGAGCGGCTTGCCTTCGGGAGCGGTGGGGTTGCGCCAGAGGTCCCAGAGGCCGGCCAACGTCATCGGCCCGCGATTGCCGAGCGCCACGGCGAACGGTTGCTTGTCGGCGGCGCGCCACTCGTAATAGCCGTCGGCGACGACCAGACAGCGGCGGGCCGCCTTCCAGGCGCTGCGGAAGGCCGGACGCGTCTCGATACCTTCGGCGCGGGCGTTGAAAGTCGAATAGCCGATATTGATGTCCTTGGCCCAGGAGGGGACGAGCCCCCAGCGCATCAAGGCGAGCGTGCGCTCGCCGTCCGTGGAGACGACGACGGGAAGTTGCGAGGTCGGCGCCGCGTTCCAGCGCGGCCGGTAAGCGCCGATCTCGTCGAAGTCGATTTTGAGATCGAGCTTTATCTCGGAAACGTCGTCGGGAAGTTTGGCGCGGCCGCACATGGGAAGACTCCTTTGAGGCCAGACTGGATTCGCTCGCGTCGCTCGCAATGACAGCGTGGTTGATCGTTTTCATTCAATGAAAGTCGCGGCTCCGCAGCGGCAGCGGAGCATCTACCGGCAGCGGGCCGCCGGAAAACTTCGGGGAAAAAAGATCGCCGCCGTCGTCCAGCCAGTCGTTGCGTAACATTGGCAGCGCCGCGGAAAGATCGACAAAACTTTCGGCGATGACGTGGATCACGAGGCCGGCGCGTTGCAGGCGGCCGCGCACGGCGAGGAAACGCGCCGTCATCACCGTGCGGCGGTTTTTTTCGAAAACTTTCGGCCAGACGATGATGTTGGCGATGTCGGTCTCGTCCTCCAGCGTCATGAACACGACGCCTTTCGACGTTCCCGGCCGCTGCCGCACCAGGACAAGGCCGGCGACGGTGATTTTTGTATTCTCCCCCTTCTCATCTCTCCCCCGCCAGCGGGGGAGGGTAGGGTGGGGGTCGCTGCGAAGCTCGGCGTTGCAAATGGCGCCGAGCGCGGCGAGGCGGTCGCGAAAGAAGCGCACCGGATGCTCTTTCAGCGACAGGCCGGTCGCCACGTAATCCTCCACGACGTGCTCGCAGAGCGGCATGGCAGGCAGCGCGACGGATTCTTCCGGGAAAAGCTCGTCGCTCAGATGTGGCGTGAGCAGCGGGAGCGCGCCCTCGGCCTTGGTGCGAATGCCGATCGCGTCGAGCCGCCGCGCTGCCCACAACGCGGCGCGCCGATCGAGCCCCGGCGCGCGATCAGCAAAAGTGGACACCGGTTTTGCGTCCGATCGCGCGCCAACTTTAGGATTTGGCGCATGATCTTGTCGGCGAACCGGTTCCCACTTCGCCGGATCATGCGCCATGGAACGGAACGCATCCGCCTCGGCCAGCCGTTCGATGGTGAAGCGCGACACGTCGGCTATGGCGGCGAGCCGCTCGATGCTGGAAAAACCGTTGCCGCGCGCCGCGATGAGTTTTTGCAGCTCGTCTTCGCCGAGACCGTGAATGAGGCGGAAGCCGAGGCGCACCGCATGCCTGCCGTCGGCTCTGGATTCCAGCGTGCAATCCCATTTGCTGAAATTGACGTCGGCTGGGCGGATTTCGACGCCGTGCGCCCGCGCGTCGCGCACGAGCTGCGCCGGCTGATAAAACCCCATCGGCTGGCTGTTGAGAATGGCGGCGCAGAAGACGTCCGGATAATGGCATTTGATGAAGGCCGAGGCGTAGACCAGAAGCGCGAAGCTCGCCGCGTGGCTTTCCGGAAAACCATATTCGCCAAAGCCTTCGATCTGGCCGAAGCAATGCTCGGCGAACTCCCGCTCATAGCCGCGCGCGGTCATGCCTTTGATGAACTTGTCGCGGAACAGATGGACGTTGCCGGTATGGCGGAAGGTGGCCATGGCGCGGCGCAGCCCGTCCGCCTCGTCGGGCGTGAACTTTGCCGCCGTGATGGCGATCTGCATCGCCTGCTCCTGAAACAGCGGCACGCCGAGGGTTCTTTTGAGCACATCCTTGAGTTCGTCGGCCGGCCCGTGCGCCGGAGCGGGCGAGGGGTAATGCTCCTTGTCGAGGCCGTCGCGCCGGCGCAAGTAAGGATGCACCATGTCGCCCTGGATCGGTCCCGGCCGCACGATCGCGACCTCGATGACCAGATCGTAAAAGCATCGCGGCTTTAATCGCGGCAGCATCGACATCTGCGCGCGGCTCTCGACCTGGAATACGCCGACCGAATCGGCGCGCGACAGCATGTCGTAGACCGCGCTGTCATCCTGCGGCAGCGTGGCGAGCGAATAGTTTTTTCCGCAATGCCGCTGCAAGAGATCGAGCCCGCGGCGCAGGCAGCTCAGCATGCCGAGCCCGAGCACGTCGACTTTCATCAGGCCGAGCGTGTCGATGTCGTCCTTGTCCCATTCGATGAACGTGCGCTCGTCCATGGCGGCATTGCCGATCGGCACCGTCTCGTCGAGGGGGCTGCGGGTGAGTACGAAGCCGCCGACGTGCTGGGAGAGATGGCGGGGGAAGCCGATCAGATCGTTGGCGAGCGAAACCGCCTGGCGAATCGCCGGATTCTTCGGATCGAGGCCGGCCTGGCGGATGTGATCGTCCGGCAAGCCGTCGCCGTAGCCCCACACCGTCTTGGCCAATGCCGCGGTCACGTCCCCGGTCAGCCCCAAAACCTTGCCGACTTCGCGGATGGCGCGGCGCGAGCGGTAGTGCACCACGGTAGCGCAGATCGCCGCGCGGTCGCGTCCATAGCGCTTGTAGATGTATTGGATCACCTCCTCGCGCCGTTCGTGTTCGAAATCGACGTCGATGTCGGGCGGCTCGCCGCGGTTTTCGGAAATGAAGCGGGCGAACAACAGATTGCTTTTTTCCGGATTCACCGAGGTGATGCCGAGGCAAAAGCAAACCGCGCTGTTCGCCGCCGAGCCGCGGCCCTGGCAGAGAATTTCCTTTTCCTGCCGACGCGCAAACGCCACGATATCGTGGACGGTGAGGAAATAGCGCGCGTAGTCGAGCTTGGCGATGAGCGCGAGCTCTTCGTGAAGCCTCCTCTGCACGTCGGAAGGAATGCCTTCCGGATATCTGTCCTTCGGGTAGCGGTCCTGTGCGCCCGCCCAGGTGAGATCCTCAAGATGCGCTTGCGCTGTTTTTCCTTCCGGCACCGGCTCGTCGGGATATTCGTATGTGAGTTCGCCAAGCGAAAAGCGGCAGGCTTTGGCGATTTCGACGCTGCGGACGATCGCTTGCGGAAAATTTCTAAAAAGCCGCGCCATCTCCGCCGGCGATTTGAGATGCCGTTCGGCATTGACCGAGAGTTTCAAGCCCGCTTCCGCAAGCGTGCATTTCTCGCGCACGCAGGTGAGCACGTCGGCGAGCGGCCGGCGCTCCGGCGCGTGATAGAGCACATCGTTGACGGCTACGAGCGGCGCGCCGGCGTGCGCGCCGAGTTCGGCCAAAAGCCTAAGCCGGCGCGGTTCGTCGCCGCGATGATAATGGGTGCCGGCAAGGAACGTGCGGCCGGGGGCGGTGCGGGCTAGGGCGGCGAGGCGGTCGGTGAAATCAGGCGCGTTTCCCGGATGCGGTGCAGCGCGAAGCGCTGCACCGCTGATCCGGGATCGCAAAGGTGACTGAGTGTGTAACGGTCCCGGGTCTGCAGCGCACCACTTCGCTGCGCTCCGTGTTGCACTGCGCCCGGGAAACTCTTTTGGAGGGATCGCGATGAGCATCTGCCCCTCGCTTGCGGCGAGAATCTCCTCGAAGGTCAGATGGCATTCGCCCTTCTTGGCCTTGAGATTGCCCGCGGTGATGAGGCGGCAGAGCCGGCCGTAGGCCGCGCGGTCGGTCGGATAGGCCAGCAGCTCGAAGCCATCGGCCGTCACCAGGCGCGTGCCGACGAGGAGTTTTATTTCTTTTCTTTTCCTTGCTTCGTCGTAGGCGCGCACTACGCCGGCAAAAGAGTTGCGGTCGGCGATACCGATGGCGAAAAGCTTAAGTTCATCGGCGCGCTCGACCATTTCCTGCGGATGCGAAGCTCCGCGCAGGAAGGAAAAGTTCGTGGTCACGGCCAGTTCGGCGTAGGCGCTCATCTGTTTATCCTCCCCTGCAGGGGGGTGAAGTGAGATCGCTGTCTTGCTCATAGCCGTGCTCCCGCTCACGCAAACAGCCCGTGCACGAACCAGCGCGCCGCCGCCGTTTCGCGTCCGTAGAGGCCTTCGCGAAAAAGCCAGAAGCGGCGACCGCCTGAATCCTCGACGAGGTAGTAATCCCGCGTGGGTCCCCCTCCCTCCCCCGCAAGCGGGGGAGGGTAGGGTGGGGGCATGCGCCACCATTCGGCTCCGATGCGTTCCGGGCCCTGCGCGCCGGTGACTTCATAAGTGACGCCGCGCCAGCAAAAACGCCGCGGCGGACCATCGGGGACGAGCGCGGTCACCTCGGTCGGCTCCGCATGGGGCAAGAGCAGGAGAGGGCGCGTTTGTTCTGTTTTCCGCTCCGGCGCCGGTCCCGCGAGAGTCTCGCTTGTTATAGGGACCGGCACCTCGGCGCGCTCGGGAATATGACTCTCGACGGGTTCGAGCCGGCGCAGGCTCGCCGGGCCGAGACGCTGGCGCAGCGCGTCGATCAAGGCCGCGCAACACTCCGTTCGGTCACCATCCCCTGTGGAAGCCAGTTCCGTCTGCCGCGCCGGCATCGGCTCGGCGCGGGTGACGGCAAGGCCGATCGCCTCAAAACCGAAGCCGGCATCATCCGTTGCCGCTGCCGCATCGAGCTTCAGCTCGATCATGCGCGCCACATGGACGGCGTTGCGCGTCGGCAGCGTCAGTGCGATATCGAGCGTCTTGACTTCGCCGTCGACGCGATAGAGCGAAAGTTTCAGCGTCCGCGCGCCGACGCCGTCGCGGGTGAGCACGTGCGCAAGCGTCCCCATGAGGCGGCTAGAGAGCGCAACGACGGCTTCCTGGGTGACGATCGGCTCGAGCAAATAACGCAAGGAGTGATAAACCGGCGGCGGCACGATGGGTACGAGCGGCTCGTCGAGGTGGCCGAGCGCCTGGTCGAGACGGCGGAGAAGTTTTGCAGAAAAACGCGCGGCAAACGGCGCGCGCGGTTGTTCCAAAAGCGCGCCGACGGATTTGAAGCCGAGCCGGCGCAGTGTCGTGCAGGTTTCCGGTGTCAGCCGCAGCGCTTCGATGGGCAGCGGTGCAAGCGCCTCGGCCTCCCGACCCGAGGGCAGGATCTTTAAGGGCGCGGGGTGAAAGCGCGCCAGCGCCCAGGCCGCGCCGGGCGTGTCGGCGACGGCAAGCCGCGCCGGCAGGCCAAAGTTTTTCTCCAGCCGTGAGGAAAGATCGGCGAGCAGTCGCTCTTCGCCGCCGAACAGATGTGCGGCGCCCTCGATGTCGAGGAAAAAACCGTCGGCGCCGTTCTCCTCAGTCCATTGCGAGGCGGTCGGCGTGTAGCGCGTCGCCCATAACGCCAAGCGGCGCAGCGCCGCGTCGTCGGCGGCTGCATCGACGGCGCGTACCTGCAAAAAGCCCGCTTTCGCCCGCGCATCCGCCAACGGCTCGCCAAGCGAAAGTCCCGCGGCTTCCGCCGCCTCATTCGAGGCGGCAATGCGCGGCCCTCCGGCTGACGCAATGGCAAGGACGAACGGCCGGTCAGGCGCAATGGGCGTTTCTGTCTGCTTTTTCGTTTTTTTCGTTTGCGCCGCGAGCGCGCGCAGGATCGGCCAGCGCGGCAGCCAAACTGAAACGATGCGCGACATGATCGTACTCCACTACCCATTCGCCCGGCCGTCCGTTGCGAGCCCGTTCAAGTTGCAGATGCCATCGGGGGCGCGCGACGAGGCCGAAGCGGTCGCGCGCGGCTTCCGCCGTGCCGACGCGCCAGCGCGTCGCCGCCGCGCTCGATTCCAGATTTTGCGCCGGCCGCAGCAAAAAGAGTGGCAGGCCGCAATCGGTGGCGGCGAGATGCAGCCTTTGGCTCGTTTTCAGATCGAGCTTGTCGATCATTGCGGCGATTGCGGCGGGCGCGCCCGAGCGCAACGCCTCCTCGATCGCCCACAGGGTGTCTCTGCGGTGCGCCGTCTCGACCAGGACGAGGCGCGCCGGATCGAGACCCAGATTTTTGAGGCCATGACCGTGCAGCCGGCCGTATTCGCGAAAGCCGTAGGCCGGCAGCACCAGGAAAACCCTCCCCCACTCGGGCGCGCGCAAGCGCGGCCCAGGTGGGGGAGGGGAGGAGATGCGGCCCAGGATCGCTGCGATGAAGCCGAAGGCGGCCGGGATTCCATACGGTGCGGGCACGACTTCGTGCAGGGCGCCGCAGGGGAGGCCACCTTCCGGCAGGCAGGAATCAAGCGCGGCAAGGCCAAAGGGCAGGGTTTTGCGCGAATCCGCCATTCCGGGCAGCAGCCGGCGCAATTCTTCCATGAGAGCGGCGCGGTTTCGCGCCACGGCAAGGGCGGAGGCGGGAGCGGGTTGCGGCATGGGTTGCGGCATGGATTGCGTCATGGGTTGCGTCATGGGCTGTGCAAGGCCGTGGTATGTTCTCTATATGTTCAAAGATGGCCATCTTAGAACAAAACAGGAACATTGCCAAGGGGCCCAAGCCCTTTACCCATCCGAGGCAGGAGTCGGCATGCGGAAATACCCTCCGAACCCCTCTGTCTTGCTGGCGTAAAGGCGATGGCGCATACCTTTGGCGACATCGCGCCAGGCAGTTCGGCGCGCGCGGATAAGGAAGGTGCATCGTGCCGGAAGCCGACAGGGAAGGGGAACGCTACGCCGTCGATCAACCGCAGCAGACGCCGGGCTTTTTTCTCAAAGGCAGCCATCAGCTAGATTGGGGCATGAAGAACCGCATGGCACGGGTGTTCGACCCCACCTCCGGCCGCACCGTGATGCTCGCCATCGACCACGGCTATTTCCAGGGCCCGACCACCGGCCTCGAGCGCATCGACCTTTCCATCGTGCCGCTGTTGCCGTCCTGCGACGCGCTGTTCTGCACGCGCGGCATTTTGCGCACGCTCATTCCGGCCGAATGCCAAAAGCCGATGGTGCTGCGCGCGAGCGGCGGACCCAGCATTTTGCGCGAGGAGCTGTCCGACGAAGAAATCGCCATGGACATGGACGACGCGGTGCGATTGAACGCCGCCGGCGTCGGCATCCAGGTGTTCATCGGCGGCGAGCACGAAACCCGCTCGGTGCACAACATGACCAAGCTGGTCGATGCCGGCTTGCGCGCCGGCATTCCGGTCATGGGCATCACCGCGGTCGGCAAGGCCATGGCGCGCGACGCCAAGTATTTCCGCCTCGCCTGCCGCATCGTCGCCGAGCTGGGCGCGCAATACGTCAAAACCTATTACGTCGACGACGGTTTCGAGACGATCGCCGCCTCATGCCCGGTGCCGATCGTGATGGCCGGCGGCAAGAAACTGCCCGAACTCGACGCGCTGACCATGGCCTACAACGCCGTGCAGCAGGGCGCCTGCGGCGTCGATATGGGCCGCAATATTTTCCAGTCCGACGCGCCGCAGGCGATGATCGAGGCGGTCGCCGCCGTCGTGCACAAGAACTTAAAGCCGAAAGAGGCCTTCGACCTGTTCAGGTCGCTCAAGGCGGATTCTGACCGCGTCATTGCCGACACGTCATTCCGGGGCGCCGCGGAGCGGCGCGCCCGGAACCAATAATCACGGCCGTTCAAGTCTGACGCCAGTTCTGCAGCCGCAATGGCTATGGATTCCGCGACCGGCCCAATCCAAGTCGGCTGTTGCCGACTTGGACATTCAAGTGTCGATCTCGGGTAAACCCGAGATCGGTGCCGCCCCGGAATGACGGCTATTTCGGCAGAAACTCCTCGGTATAGAGCTTCGACATATCCGGCGTCGTCGGCAGGAGCTTCAGCTCGGCGAAGGAGCGCTTGAGCGTGGCAATCGATTCCGCGTCGAACTTGCAGGCCTTGGTGAACATGCCGATCGTCAGGTCGTAATCCCGCGCCATCACGCTCTCGGGAAATCCGGTGATGCCGCTCTCGATCTTGACGGCTTCGGCCTTATGGGTGCGGATGTAGTCGACCGTCTCGATCCAGGCGGCGACAAAGGCGCGGACCGCGTCGGGGTTGGTTTTGATCAGGTTGTCCGACGCATAGAGCGTGCCGGCGGCAAGGTTGCCCTCATATTGGGTGACCGGAAACAGCAGCCGTCCCGTCTTCTTCTCCTCCATCGCGAGGAACAGCGAGGTTACGGCCACGTCGGCATCGATCAGGTTGGCGCGGAACGCCGAGATGATGTTGCTGGCGCCATTACCGATGGCGACACCGGTGACCCCTTGCGGCCCCCAACCCTGCTTGCGCACCAGCTCCTTGATCAGCCAATCGGTCAGCGAGCCGGCACTGGAGAAGCCGATCTTTTTGCCTTTGATCTGGTCGATCGAATGGATGGGTGAATCATAGGGCACGCCGATACCGATGAACGGAATGGGCCCGGCGATTTCGCAGACCGCAATCATCGGCACCCCCTTGGCGACGAGCGCCATCTCGGTGCCGGCGCCGACGCCGATATCGAGGCTGTTAGCCGCCATGGCCGTGGCCATTTTGCTGCCGCCGGTGAAATCGACGATCTTCAGGTCGAGCCCGTGCTTCTTGAAGATGCCGAGCTGATCGCCGACATCGACGGGAATGATCGGGTCGGCGTTCGGCGCCGCCTTGCCCACGGTCAACGTCGTGGCCGCGGATGCGACCGATGGCAAACCGATCGATCCAAGGCCGATGGCGAGTGCGGCAACGAATGGGCCGCACAATAGGTTTTTTCTCATCATGGCTTCCTCCCCTGGCTTTCCCCATGCAGATTTTTGGATGGTAGAAAGCCATCATAGTCTTGGCGCGGCAATGCGGTGAAGGGCCGCGTGCGCCGCCAGGCGCGAATTGCGAGTGGCGATTGGCGAATAGAGAATAACGGATAGGGCAGGATGGGGCCATCCTCCCCCTTCGCCATTTGCCATTCGCAGTAGGTACGGTCGGCGCGCGACGGGCTGCGAGCGCACGGAGGGGCGGAGGAGTCCGCTATTCGTAGCTCTTCTCCGGCGCCGGCCTGATCATGAACCAGGCCACCGCACCGGCAGCGATCGCACCGCCAAGCGCGGCGAGCACGTGCCCGATCCAGGAGGCGCTTCCGACCGGATCGGGGCTCGGCGCGGCCGCCTTGGCGATCATGGCGTGCACCACGGGCTTCGGCGCAATGGGATCGCCGGGCGCGCCGGGCGGGGCGGCGTTTGGCGCCTTCGTCGCGTCCTGCGGATCGCCGGCGGCAAGGTCGATGGGGTTGACCTCGTTGGGCGAGGCAACCTGCACGGTATGGCCGCCCGCCAGGATTTCGTTGGGGTCGGTATCGACGACCGGCTCGGTCGACACCGAGGCAGCCGGCGGCTGCGGCGCCAGGGTCGCCGCGTCGCCGGGTGTCGCCGTATCGCCGGGCGCTGCGGCATCCGCAGCCGGCCAAATATTTTCAGGCAGTGCGGCCGTTGCGGCCGGAGCCGGTTTCTGCGGTGCCTGCACAAGAGCTTTGTGTCTCTTGGCGAAGTGAGCCTTGGCCAAGCGAGTTTTGGCAATGCGGGCCTTGGCAGGCGTGCGTTTTGCGATCCGTCTCTCGACGAGCGTCTTCCTTGCGAATTTTCCCGCCATCTTGGCATGAGGGCGAAGCTTTGATTTGCTCTTTTGGTGGACGAACTGAAGGAGCGGCAGCGGCTTGCCGGGTGAGCCGGCCGTCGAGGTTTGCGCGGCGGCGCTGCCCAGCGTCACCGCCAGAAAAAGCAAAAAAGACGCGCCGGCGGTGACGATGCGAATATGCGGCATGGCGTCCTCCATCACTGTTCCCCCGGCGGCGCATAGCGCACGGGCGGGTGACCCGAGAGTGACGCAATTGCGGATTTTTTCGCGCAAAGCGGCGACGAAAAGCGGCGCCGTTAACCAAATGACTATGTCATTCCGGGTTCGACCCTTCGGGCCGCCCCGGAATGACGTTATCCGAGCTCGGTAATGACTTCGGGGAAGCGGTGCAGCCGCTCGCCCGGGCCGTTCTCTCCGATTAGATAATTGTCGCACACCCAGGAGAGTGCGTGGCCGCGTATGTAGGTCGGGTGCACGACGATATTCATGTCTTTTTCGATTCTCATCGGCTCGTCGTTGCGGATCAGCGGCCGTTCGACCAAGTCGTAGCCCTGGCCGTGACAATGCAGCCGCTTCTCCTGCGGCCGGCCGTTCTTCTGCATGAAATCGTTGTAGGCCGCGAATACCTCCTTGCACGATGCGCCGGGCTTGAGCAGGCCGAGATTGAATTTGCGCGCTTCGAGCGCGAAGGCGAATTCGTCCTTCAGTTCCGCGGACGCCTTGCCGACCACGCAGGTGCGGCCAAGCTCGGTGTACATGCCGCCCGGGCCGGCATCCTCGACCAAGAGCGCGACCGTGTCGCCCTCGTTGATGACGCGGTTCTGAAAGTGGCGGTGGCCGAATTGCGCCGGTTTATCAGCCGGCATCGACGCGCATAGATAGATGCCGTGCTCGCTGCCGTGCCGCTGGCTGTAGCACTGCGCGATGGCGGCAACGTCGCGGTCGCGCATGCCGGGCTCGATCGCCGCAAAGGCCGCGCGCATGGCGCCGTCCTGCATTGCGGCGGCGCGACGAATGAGCGCCTGCTCCTCGGCGCTCTTTATCACCTTAACGCGGTCGACCAGTTCCGAGGCGTCGACGAAACGCGTGTTGGAAAAGCGGCCCTTCTGCAAGTAGTCGACGACGGCAAAGGACATCTGATAGGTGCCGACGAGCCCGATCGTGCCGCCGGCATAGGGCGAAAGCGCCTGCGCCGCCAGCTCCGGATCGTAGCTCGCCGTGTAATGGCAGGAGGCATAGCTCGGCGTGGTGAGCCATTGCTTGACGCCGCGGCGCACGCCGTCGCCGTTCGGCCCCGGATTGAACGCGCCGCCGAATGGACCCTGACTCACCAGCGTCATCAGGTCGTCGCGCGGGAAGACGACCAATAGCGGATAGCCGTTGTTCGCCGTCAGATCGGTGAAATATTTGACGTAGCCGCCCATCTGTTCGACGTTGTTCTGCATCAACAGCACGTCGATCTTCTCAGCAGCCATGGCGGCGCGCACCGCGGCCCAGCGGCGTTCCAGCTCGGCCGTCGAGATCGGCGTCTGCAGGCGTTCGGACAACTGCTCCATTACATTCTCCTTTTTGTCATTCCGGGCTCCTCGCGGAATGACGGATGCTAATGCGGCACGACGTTGACCATGCCGCCGATGTCGCCGTTAAGAAAGCACCGCATGTTGGTTTCGAGCGTCGGCCATGCGTGATCGATATAGACGTCGCAGAAGCCGCCCTGATGCGTGGTGATGATGACGTTCTCCATCGACCAGAACGGATGATCGGCCGGCAACGGCTCCTCGTTGAACACGTCGAGCGCCGCGCCGGCGATGCGGCCGCCGCGCAGCGCCGCAAGCAAAGCCGCCTCGTCGACCACGCCGCCGCGCGCCAGATTGATGAAAAAACTCGAAGGCTTCAGCGCCGCGAACACGTTGGCGTCGATGCAGTTGCGGGTCCTTGCGGTGAGCGGCGTAAGCAGCACGAAGAAGTCGAATTCGCCCGCCACCGCGGCAAGCTCGCCGCTCGCATGCATGCGGTCGAAGCCGGGGAGCGCGCGAGGAGCCGAGCTTACGCCGACGACGCGCATGCCGAAAACCTTGCATTTCGGCGCCAGCGCTTCGGCGATGGCGCCGATGCCGAAAATCCCGACCGTCTTGTCGTGCAAAAGCTGCGCCGGAAAACGCAGCCAGTGCCGCCGTTCCTGGGCGCGGATCGCGCGCGGAAGGTCGCGCGCGAGCGCCAGCATCGCCGCGATGGCGGCTTCCGAGACCGGCGGACCGTGGATGCCGTGGACGTTGGTGACGATCACGTTCTTGCGCAGGCAAGGCCGGTCGACGAGGTTATCGACGCCGGTGCCGAGCGCCTGCACCCATTTCAGCCGCGCAGCCGATTGCAAAACCTGGTCGGAGAGCATGGGCGCGAAGGTGAGCAGCGCGTCGGCTGCGGCGATATGGGGGCCGACCTTGGAATGATGATCGACCAGATTGACGTTGAGTTCGGGGAAACGCGCCCGCACGCGGTCGCGATATTGGTTGCGGACGGGCTCGGGCATTGCCAGTAAAATGAGCAGATTGGTCATGGAAAATCGGCACCGCCGCTGCTGTCAGGGACTGGCGGCGAAGCGGCTTATATCTTTTTGTGCGGAGGCCCGCCAACCTATCGCGCCAGCCCTCCATCTCGGCTAAGTTAGGCCGACGGGCCATTTCGTTTAGCTTTGGCTTCCCTTGGCGATCAGGAGCACACAATGGGCATTGATCTTTCGAGCGTGGATTGGGTCTTCGCTGGCTTGATGACGGCGCTCGCCTTCGTCACGGCATTGCTCGGCGGCCTCATTGCATTCAAAAACCGTTTTCTCGGCGCCATCATCGCCGCGATCCTGTTCGGCGTGGGCTTCATCGGCTGGAACTATTACCCGCACAATTTTGGCCTGCCGATCCTCAAGAGCACGGGGATGGACGGGGTCGTGACGCCGGCTTCGGCCGCCGCTCCGCCGCCCGCCGCACCGGCGCCCGCAACCCCTGCACCGGCCGCGAATCCGGTGACAACCGTGCCTCCGGCTCCCGCCGCCCCGCCCCCCGGGGGCTCCATGGCGCCGAACACGTCGCATTAGCTCTTTCGGCCCTGCCGAGCGATTGACGTTTGCGTCGGCGACGCTATGCGTAGATGAGGCTTTGCCGGAAGATAGTGGAGAGGACATGAACAAGGTCTATGCGGACGCGCGCTCCGCGTTGGCCGGGTTGCTCAAGGATGGCATGACCATCATGGCCGGCGGGTTCGGCCTGTGCGGCATCCCGGAAACGCTGATCTTTGCGATCCGCGATTCCGGGGTCAAGAACCTCACCGTCGTTTCCAATAATTGCGGGATCGATGGTGTCGGCCTCGGCGTCCTGCTCGACAGCCGCCAGATCAAGAAGATGATATCCTCCTACGTGGGAGAGAATAAAACCTTCATGCAGCAATATCTCGCCGGCGAACTCGAGATCGAATTCAACCCGCAGGGAACGCTGGCCGAGCGCATCCGCGCCGGCGGCGCCGGCATCCCGGCTTTTTTTACCAAGACTGGCGTCGGCACGCAGATCGCGCAAGGCAAAGATGAGCGTGAATTCGACGGCGAGCGCTACGTGATGGAGCGCGGCCTTCTCGCCGACCTGTCGATCGTCCATGCCTATCTGGGCGACACCGAGGGCAACCTCGTCTACCGCAAGACAGCGCGCAACTTCAATCCGCCGATGGCTACCGCGGGGAAGGTGACAGTGGCCGAGATCGAGAACCTGGTGGAGCCGGGCAAGATCAATCCCGACCACATCATCACGCCCGGCATCTACATCAAGCGCCTGATCCACGTCCCGAATGCGACCAAGCACATCGAACAGCGCACGGTGCGCAAGCGAGCTTGAATTTCTCTCCTCCCCCGCAAGCGGGAGAGGGCTCATGAACGAGAGGACCATCATGCCTTGGACCCGAGATCAGATGGCGGCGCGCGCCGCGAAGGAGTTGCGCGACGGCTTCTACGTCAATCTCGGCATCGGCATTCCGACGCTGGTGTCGAACTTCATCCCGGACGGCATGAGCGTGCAGCTGCAAAGCGAGAACGGCATGCTCGGCACCGGCCCGTTCCCGTTCGAGGGCGAGGAAGACGCAGATCTCATCAATGCCGGCAAGCAGACCGTCACCGAGCTGCCGACTACGAGCTATTTCAACTCCGCGGACTCTTTCGCCATGATCCGCGGCGGCCATATCGACATTGCCATCCTCGGCGCCATGCAGGTGGCGGAGAACGGCGACATCGCCAACTGGATGATCCCCGGCAAATTGGTCAAGGGCATGGGCGGCGCCATGGACCTGGTCGGCGGCGTCAAGAAGGTGGTCGTGGTCATGGAGCACTCGGCCAAGAACGAGCCGAAGCTCCTGCATCGCTGCAACTTGCCGCTGACCGGCGCCGGCGTCGTCGACATGGTGATCACCGATCTCGGCGTCTTCACCATCGACAAGAAGGACGGGACCGGCATGACGCTGATCGAGCTTGCTCCCGACGTGACCCTCGACGACATCAAGGCCAAGACCGCGGCGAGTTTCAAGGTCGCCAACACGCTGACGCAATAAATCCTATAGGCCGCCAATTACTCCAGGCCTGCGGCGGCGTCCTTAAGCGTTGCCAAACCGAGTTTTATTGAAAATCGGCTGCATATACGAACACATTGGTGTCGACGGCGAGCACTATCGAGCTTCCATGGCGTCATACAGTGCGTCTCTGTCGGCGATGTCGACGAGCGTGCCGCCGCCGTGAAATGTCGGCAAATCGGGAAGCGTTCCCCGCTTGCGTTGAGAGCGGAGCAGCAGCCGCAGCGCAGTCTCGACCAATTCCGACATCGTGCGGCCTTGACGTGCGGCCTCGCGCTTGAGTTCGGCCATGACGGTATCGTCGATGTTTAGAGTTGTTTTCATACGGAAAACCATATTGTCTGTATGGTTATATGGCAAAAGCGCCGGTCGCGATCGGGTCCGGCGTTTTCGCCCGCGGCCGATCTCGCCAGGCGGCTGACAGGTCGCGGCCAGCGGCTCGCGCGGCAGGTCTGCCATGCGCGGACGCTGCCCGCATTGCCTATGGCGCAAATGACATCCGCCCGATTTGCCGTTATTGACACCGACCAGCGGTCGTGCCGGGCGCTGCGTGCCGCACGTCGCAGCGGAAGTGACTATCGATGAAAGTTGATTGTGGCGGGCGGCCGCTCGGGGCGTATGCGGCGGCTCGCGCGGCCCACACCGCTCCTGCCGAATTCGCGCCGCCTGACGAGGCTTCCGCGCCGGTTGTCGAATCGAGGCGGCTGACCCACCAGGAGCGGCGCGTCATCGTCATGACCATGATGATGCCGGTGTTTATGGGCTCGATCGACCAGTCGATCCTGGCGAGCTCCTTGCCGACCATCGGGCGCATTTTCGGTGATGTGCACGATCTGCCCTGGTTGATCACCTCTTATCTGATCGCGGCGACGGCGCTCACTCCGCTCTACGGCAAGTTCGCCGATATCCACGGCCGGCGCGCCTCACTCATGATCGCGCTCGGCATTTATATGGTCGGCTCGCTCATCAGCGCGAGCTCGACCAGCATGCTGATGCTGATCGGCGGCCGCGTCGTGCAGGGTTGCGGCGGCGGCGGCCTCGTCACCACTTCGCAGATGGTGCTGGGCGATATCGCGCCGCCGAAGGATCGCGCCAAATACTACGCCTATTTCTCGATCGCATTCACCAGCGCGGGCGCTCTTGGGCCGGCGGTGGGTGGATGGATTTGCCAGCATCTGCATTGGTCTTTGATTTTCTTATGGAAATTTCCATTCTGCCTCGTCGCCGGTGCGCTGTCATGGAGCGTGCTGCGGCGGCTGCCGCGTTACGAACGGGCGCACCGGTTCGACATCGCCGGAGCCATTCTGGTGATGGCGGCAAGCACCTCGTTCATGCTGGCGCTCAACCTCGGTGGCGCGCGCTTTGCCTGGGTTTCCGCGCCCGTTCTTTTGCTCTTGGCCTGCGCGCTCCTGCTCGGCATCGCCTTTGTCATGCGACTACGTACTGCGGTCGAGCCGCTCATTCCCATCGCCATTCTGTCCGATCCAACCGCGCGGCTCGCGACATTGGCACATTGCTGCGGCTGGGGCTCGCTCATCGGGCTAAACATTTTTTTGCCCATGTATCTGCAGAGCGCGCTCGGCTGGTCGCCGACGGATTCCGGACTGAGCCTCATCATCCTGATGGCCACTCTGAACTTGAGCGCCGGACTTTCCAGCCAGCTCATCGGGCGCGTCAAGCACTACAAGGCGCTGCCGAATGCGTTTCTCGTCGTCGGCATCGGCGCGGTTGTTGCGCTGGCGTACTCGGCGTCAACGATGACGCCGCTGAAATTCGAGATCATCCTGTTCCTGATCGGTATCGGTTTCGGGCCGACGGCGCCGCTCACGCAGGTCGCGCTGCAAAACACGGTGGCGAGCCATCATCTCGGCACGGCAATCGGCACCATGAGTTTCTGCCGCACGCTTCTGGGCACGATCCTGGTCGCGATATTCGGCGCCATCGTTCTCGCCGGTGCGCCGGCCACGGCGCCGGCCGGTGCGGCGGGCGCCCACACGCTCACTGGAATCACCGGAGCGTCGGCACAAACCTTTTCGGTGGTATTTCTCGCCGCGGCCGGCACGCTCGCCATCGCGTTTCTGGCGATGCTGCTGCTCGAGGAGAAGCCGCTGCAAGATACGATGCCGAGTTCCCGACGCTAGAGCATGATCCCGGCCGCGCCGGACCATTGAACCGTTACCGCGCGGGCGGCGACCAAGATATGGCGGCCGTCATAGAGCCGCTATCGGCGCTCCCCCCGACCCCCCTCAAGCGCCGATTTTTAAGACCCGCCCGGCTTCGTCCCCACCGGGCGGGTCGACCTTTGTTGCGCAAAGTCGTTTCGTAGCCGCAAATGCCGGCTGCCCTTTACGGCTGCGGCAATTGCGCGGAGAATGGCTCGCGTGGGGGAAGCTTGTGCCTGGCGAGACGGTCCTCGAAACCGAAGACCTGACCAAGGATTTTGCCGGCTTTGTCGCCGTGCGCTCGGTCAACCTGCGCGTCGCGCGCGGCGCCATCCACGCTATGATCGGCCCGAACGGCGCCGGCAAGACCACCTGCTTCAATCTGCTCAGCAAATTCTTAACTCCCACGCGCGGCCGCATCGTCTTCGATGGGCGCGATATCACCGCGCTCAAGCCCGCCGACGTCGCGCGGCTTGGGCTGGTGCGCTCGTTTCAAATCTCGGCCGTATTTCCGCATCTCACCGTACTGGAAAACGTGCGCATTGCGCTGCAGCGCCGGCGCGGCGGATCTTTCGATTTCTGGCGCGGCAGGGGCGTGCTGCACGCGCTCGACGACCGCGCGCGTGCGCTCATCGCCGATGTCGGGCTTGAGCTTCATGCCAACACGCTGGCGGTGGAATTGCCCTATGGCCGCAAGCGTGCGCTGGAAATTGCAACGACCATTGCGCTCGAGCCGCAAATGCTGCTGCTCGACGAGCCGATGTCGGGCATGGCGCGCGAGGACATCGAGCGCATCAGCGCGCTGATCAAGGCGCTCGCTGTCGACCGCACGGTGCTGATGGTCGAACACAACATCAGCGTCGTCGCCAATCTCTGCGACCGCATCACCGTGCTCAGCCGCGGCGAGATTTTGGCCGAGGGCGACTACAAGACTGTGTCGGCCGATCCAGCCGTGCGCGAGGCGTATCTGGGGACCGGTCATGGCTGAAACGCCTGCGCTGCTCGCCATCAATGAGTTGCAAGCCTGGTACGGCGAATCGCACATTCTGCACGGCGTCAGCTTCGACGTGCGGCCGGGCGAAGTGGTGACGCTGCTCGGGCGCAACGGCGCCGGCAAGACCACGACGCTGAAATCGATCATGGGGATGGTCGAGCACCGCAGCGGCTCGGTGCGCCTCGACGGCCGCGAGCTGATCCGGCTTTCGTCCGATGCGATCGCGCGCGCCGGGATAGCGATCTGCCCGGAGGAGCGCGCCATCTTCGCCAGCCTCGATGTGCGGGAGAATCTGCTGCTGCCGCCGCAACTCCGCCCCGGCGGGCTCGATCTTCCCCGGATTTTCGAGCTGTTTCCCAACTTGCGCGAGCGCCTTTCGAGCCAGGGCACGAAACTCTCCGGCGGCGAGCAGCAGATGCTGGCGATCGCGCGCATCCTGCGTACCGGCGCCCGGCTCTTGCTGCTCGATGAGCCGACCGAGGGTCTAGCCCCGGTCATCATTCAGCAGATCGGGCGCACGATCGGCGCGCTGAAAGCGCAAGGATTTACCGTTCTCCTGGTCGAGCAGAATTTCCGCTTCGCCGCCACCATTGCCGACCGCTACTATGTGATAGAATATGGGCGTATTGTGGATCTGTTCTCGAACGCCGAACTAAAGGCCAATATGGGCAAGCTCCACGATTACCTCGGAGTTTGATATAGGAGATCGGGGGCCGCATGCCCCCACAGAGGGAGGACGCAATGAGAGTAGTAGCAAGCTTGGCTTTTGCGCTCGCCGCGCTGATCACCAATGCGGCGCAGGCGCAAAGTCCCGTCCCCGTCAAGATCGGGGTGCTCACCGACATGTCGAGCCTTTATGCCGACGACACCGGCCCCGGCTCGGTCGCCGCCGCCAAAATGGCGATCGCGGACTTCAACCCCGCCGCCCACGGCTTGAAGGTCGAACTCGTCAGCGCCGATCACCAGAACAAGCCGGACGTCGGCGCCAGCATCGCCCGCCAATGGTACGACGTCGACCACGTCGACATGATCGTCGACGTGCCGAATTCCGCCGTGGCGCTTGCCGTGAGCGACGTCACGCGGGAGAAGAACAAAGTCTTTCTGGTGTCCGGCGCGGCCATCTCCGATCTCACCGGGCCGAAATGTTCGCCCAACACCATCCACTGGGCCTATGACACTTGGATGCTCGCCAATGGCACCGGCAAGTCGGTGGTCAAAACCGGCGGCAAGACCTGGTTCTTCATCACCGCGGATTATGCCTTCGGCCACGCGCTGCAGCGCGACACCAGCGCGGTCGTCGAGGCGAATGGCGGCAAGGTGCTTGGCAGCGTGAACGTTCCGCTCAACAATCAGGACTTCTCCTCGTTCCTGCTGCAGGCGCAGGCGTCGAAAGCAAAGATCATCGGGCTCGCTAATGCCGGCGGCGATACGGTCAATGCGATCAAGCAGGGCGCCGAATTCGGCATCACGGCGGGCGGGCAACATTTCGCCGCGCTCTTGATCTTCATCGCCGACGTCCAATCGCTCGGGCTGAAGGCTGCGCAGGGGCTGGTGCTGACCGAGCCCTTCTACTGGGACATGAACGACGGCACGCGCGCCTGGACCAAGCGCTGGCAGGTCGAGCGGCCAGGAAAATTCCCGACTACGGTCCAGGCGGGCGTCTATTCGGCGACCTTGCATTATCTGAAGGCGGTCGCCGCGCTCAAAAGCGCCGCGGACGGCAAGGCCGTGGTGGCCAAGATGAAGGCAATCCCGACCGACGATCCGCTGTTCGGCAAGGGTTACGTGCGCGCCGACGGCCGCACGATCCACCCGGCCTATCTCTTCCAGGTGAAGTCGCCCGCGGAATCGAAATACCCGGGCGACGATTACATCCTCAAGGCTACTATACCGGCGGACCAGGCGTTCCGGCCGATGAGCGAGGACAATTGTCCGCTGGTGAACGCATCGAAGTGAACGAGCCTGGACATGCGAACTCCCTCTCCTGGCCGGGAGAGGGAGTTTCGGCTGCGGACGCCGCGACGTCGGGACGCCGAGCGGAAACTTTTAGCGAGTCTGCATGTTCGAAATTTTCGGCATCCCGTCGCAGGCGCTGTTCGGGCAGTTGCTGATCGGCCTGATCAACGGCTCGTTCTACGCGTTATTGAGCCTCGGGCTTGCCGTCATCTTCGGCATGCTCAACATCATCAATTTCGCCCACGGCGCGCAATACATGATGGGCGCATTTGCCGCCTATCTGCTGCTGCAATATTTCGGTCTCAACTATTGGGAAGCGCTCGTCGTCGTTCCGATCCTCGTCGGAGCCACGGGCATAGCGATCGAACGGCTATTCCTGCAATACGTGCGCAAGCTCGATCATCTCTACGGGCTGATCCTGACTTTCGGCCTCGCGCTTATCATCGAGGGCGTGTTCAGAAACTTTTACGGTTCCTCCGGGGAGCCCTATCAGATACCGGCCGGCCTGCAGGGCGGGCATAATCTCGGATTCATGTTCCTTCCAAACTATCGCGCCTGGGTGATCGTCTTCTCGCTCGCGGTGTGTTTTGCCGTCTGGTTTACCATCGAGCGCACGCGGCTGGGCTCCTATCTGCGCGCCGCAACGGAGAATCCGACGCTCGTTCGCGCTTTCGGCATCAACGTGCCGCGCATGGTCATGCTCACCTACGGATTCGGCGTGGGGCTTGCGGCGCTGGCCGGCGTCATGGCGGCGCCGATCTACAACGTCTCGCCGCAGATGGGCTCCGATATCATCATCGTGGTGTTCGCGGTCGTGGTGATCGGCGGCATGGGCTCGATCATGGGCGCGATCCTCACCGGCTTTGCGCTCGGCATCGCCGAGGGGCTGACCAAGGTCTTTTATCCCGAGGCTTCCGATACCGTCATCTTCGTGATCATGGTGCTGGTGCTGCTGGTGCGGCCGGCCGGACTGTTTGGACGGAGCGCGTAATGCAGCGCGACGCCGGTTCGCCGCTGCCGCAAGTCCGCCTGGACGCGGAATGGAGTCTCGGCGCGGGGTTCGTGATCATGGCGGCGCTGCTGGCGCTGGCGCCTTTCGCGGTGTACCCGGTCTTTCTCATGCAGGCGCTATGCTTTGCGCTGTTCGCCTGCGCCTTCAACTTGCTGATCGGCTATGTCGGCCTGCTTTCGTTCGGCCATGCGCTGTTCTTCGGCTGGGCGAGCTACCTTTGCGCCTATGCAGCCAAGGGCTGGGGTCTTTCGCCGGAGCTTGCGATCCTGACCGGCACCGCGACCGCCGCGTTGCTCGGCACCGTCTCGGGCTTCATCGCCATTCGCCGCCAGGGGATCTATTTCGCCATGATTACGCTGGCGCTGGCGCAGATGATGTATTTTTTCGCCCTGCGCGCGCCGTTCACTGGCGGTGAGGACGGCATCCAGACGGTGCCGGTCCGCCGCCTGTTCGGATTGATCGACCTTTCCGGTGAAATGAGCATGTACGCGTTCGTTCTCGTCGTCGTGCTCGCTGCCTTCCTTTTCATCTATCGCATCATCAATTCGCCGTTCGGCGAGGTCTTGAAGGCGATCCGCGAGAACGAGCAGCGCGCCGTCTCGCTCGGCTACAAGACCGAGCGTTACAAGCTCGTCGCCTTCGTGCTGTCGGCGACGCTCTCCGGCCTCGCCGGATCGTTGAAGGCCCTGGTCTTTCAGTTTGCTTCGCTGACCGACGTGCATTGGACGATGTCGGGACAGGTCGTCTTGATGACGCTGGTCGGCGGGCTGGGCACGGTGTTCGGTCCGGTGGTCGGCGCCTTCCTCATCGTCGCCATGCAGAACTACTTCGCCTCGTTCGGCCAATGGGTGCTGGTGATCCAGGGCGCGATTTTCATCGTCTGCGTGCTGGTGTTCCGCCGCGGCATCGTCGGCGAACTGGGCAGCGCGTTGGGTGTCAAGCTGTGAGGCGGAAGGCGGAATTCGGAGTTCAGAAATCGGAAATCAGGAGGCACAAAATGTACTGTACACGCCGGGGCGCCATATTCTGACTTCTGATTTCCGACTTCTGATTCCCGGTGCAGGAGGTACCCATGAGTGCGGAAGCGCGTTTGAAAGAACTGGGTCTGGTGCTGCCGGTGCTGCCAAAGCCGGTGGCCAATTATCTGCCTTACCGGCTCGCCGGCAGCTTGTTGTTCCTTGCCGGCCAGGGGCCGCGCGACGAGAACGGCGTCTCGCTCACCGGCAAGCTCGGCGCCGAGATCGGCATCGAGGAAGGCTATCGCCGCGCGCGGCTCGTGGGGCTCGGGCTCCTGGCCGCCATGCGCGACGCGCTCGGTTCGCTCGACCGCGTCGATTTCATCGTCAAGCTATTGGGCATGGTCAACGCGGTGCCGAATTTCAACGACTCGCCGAAAGTGATCAATGGCTGTTCGGACCTCTTCGTCGAGGTGTTCGGCGATGCCGGGCGCCATGCCCGCTCCGCGGTCGGCAACGTCATGCTGCCAAATCAGATCTCGGTCGAGATCGAGGGCATCGTCGCCGTCAAGCCATGAACGAGCCGCGATCGCGCGCGCCCAGCGGGGCGCGCTGCGGTCCGTTTTGCACGCAGTTATCCACAGCGGATGGCGGCAACGCGCTACCGCCGCGCCAGGCATGCGCATTTCCATTGCTCGAATCAAACAAACACTTGAAGATGCAAAAGGCCCGATTCCACGGGCTTTTCCGGCCTCCCCATGTCGGCACGGCAGCCAGGTCCGTACGACACTATCGCGCGCAAATGGCTCGCCTTGGCGGAGCGTCGCAGGGCGCATCTCATCGAGCTTCGCGAGAGCGGCCGCTGGAAACGTTATTTCACCGAAGCACGGCTCGCCGACGAACTGCATCAGGTCGATCTCGCCTGGGACCGCTTCGCCAAGGTCGCCGGAATTGCCGCGCCAACGCCCGGCGCGTGGGGCTGATTGCTGCCGCCGTCCCATTGCACGCCGATTGCGCGCACCGCACTCGCCAGCGGCGGCAGCGGGCTTGACTCAGGCTTTGGCCGTGGGGCATCGCTGAATTGCGGCGGGTAAAGTCCGCGTACGATGTGTTATCCACAGGTTTCAACAGCGTCGGGCCGGCGCTGCCGCAAGGCTGTCTCCTGCGCTTCTTCCGCCCTCATCCCCGCTGCCAAGTAACCCTCCAGCAAGTGAGCATCCATGACGAGCGCTCTGTTCTCGCCCATCCGTCTTGCCGACGTTGAACTTTCCAACCGAATCGTGGTCGCCCCGATGTGCCAGTACAGCGCCGCCGACGGCGTCGCCAGCGACTGGCACATGACCCATCTCGGCATGCTGGCGAATTCCGGCGCCGGATTGCTGGTGGTCGAGGCGACCCATGTGGAGCACCGCGGCCGGATCACCCACGGCTGCCTTGGCCTTTATTCCGACGCCTGCGAGGCGGCGCTGGAACGCGTGGTCAACCACTGCCGGCGCATCGGCACGGCGAAGCTTGGAATTCAACTCGCCCATGCCGGACGCAAGGCGTCGGCGCAGCGCCCCTGGGAGGGCGCCAAGGCGCTGGCGGCGAACGAGGACCCCTGGCCGACGATTGCGCCCTCGGCGCTGCCCTTCGGCCCCGGCTGGCCTACGCCGAGCGCCATGACCGAGGAGGACATGGCGCACGTGCGCGCGTCCTTCACGCAGGCGGCACGGCGCGCCGTGCGGCTCGGCTTCGATGCGATCGAACTGCATCTCGCCCACGGCTATCTCCTGCACAGCTTCGTCTCGCCGCTCTCCAACAAGCGCAACGACGAATGGGGCGGCTCGCTCGACGGCCGCATGCGCTTTCCGCTCGAAGTGGCGCGCGCGGTGCGCGCCGTGGTGCCGACGGGCACCCCGCTCGGCGCCCGCATCACCGGCACCGATTGGGTGGACGGCGGCCTGAGCGCGGACGATGCGGTCGCGATGGGCAAGGCGCTGAAGGCGGCGGGGCTCGACTTCGTCGATATTTCCTCCGCCAACATCACCCCCGAGAGCCGGTGGCCGAGCCAGCCCGGATTTAACGTGCCGATCGCGGAACGGGTGCGCCGCGAATCCGGCCTGCCGGTGCGCGTCGTTGGAATGATTGCCAGCGCCAAGCAGGCCGAAGCAATCGTCGCCGAGGGCAAGGCCGACATGGTCGCGATGGCGCGGGCTTTTCTCGACGATCCGCACTGGGGCTGGCACGCCGCGCAGACGCTCTCCGCCGAGGTCGCTCGGCCGCTGCAATATGCGCGCACCGCCCCGGCGCTATGGCCGGGCGCGGCCTTGCGCGGGTGAGGGCCGAGGCGGCCGGCATGCCCGACTTGACGCGGTCCCCGATTTACTGACGGCGGACGCTACCGTGCTGCAGCCAGCTGATCGCGTCCTCCATACGGTCGTCGCCCCAGAATATTTCCTCGCCCACGGCAAAGGTCGGCGAACCGAAAATTCCCAGTTGCTTGGCGGCTTCCGTCTCGCTCAACAACATGTCGTTCGCCTGTTTTGCGCGGGCGAGCGTGAGCACGCGGCCGGGCTCTTGCCCGATATCGCGCAGGCTTGACGATAGATTGGGCTCGCTGCCGGTTTCCTCGCCTTTTTGGAACCAGCGGCGATAGGCGGCGCGCACGAAGTCGGCGCCCCAACCCTCGCGCATGCCGACGATGGCGACCAGATTTGCCGTTACCGATTGTTTCGCCGGATAGGGTGCGGGCAGCGTTACGGGCAGCCCGTACATGGCGGCGCGCCGCTCGATGTCGCGCCACATATAGTGGGATTTCGCCGGCTTGTCCGCGAATGGGACGTGCTTCATTTCCTGAAGAATGAGCAAGAGATGGAACGGCCGCCAGTCAAATTTTATGCCGTGCGCGCGCTCGATATCCGCCAAGCGCATCACGCTCAGATACGAGTACGTGCTACCCATCGTGAACCAGAAATCGATTTTTCCTTCCGCCATATCGATGCTCCGGATTTGTGCGTTCGGAGCCAATTAGCTTCGATCGTCGAACAGCAGGGGTCAACCTGCATTCCGTCAAGGATTTTGCGCCGCGACGGCGGTTGCGTTTGCGAACCCGATGCGGCCGAAGCCCGGCAGCTTCAGCGCCGGGTGGCGCAGATCGAGCCCGGCGACGAGACCGAGCACGTTGATCTCGACGCCCTCGTCGAGGCCGAGTTTTAGGCCGAGGACGCCCCAAAGGTTGACTTCGATTCCGGTGCGGCTGTCGCTCAAACCGGCATGGGGCAGGGCGCGGAAATCGCGACCGATGGCGTTCGGCGGCAACTCCGCGTCAAGTTCCGGCACGGCGCGCAGCACGTCGGCGACGAAAGTGTTGCTTTTCGGGCCCGGCCAGATTCGATAATCGCCGGCGTGGTCGTATTGATAGTCTTTCACCGCCGCCTCGATTTTGGGAATGAGCGCCTCGGCTTTCCCGCCGACGACATCGGCGACGATCGTGGGCGTGGACCCGTACCAGCGGCCGTCCGCCGGCCAATTGTTGATTCTTACCGGGGTGCCCCAGCCCACCACGTCGTAGCGCATCCAGGCGCCCGCGTTCGCCCACTTGAGCACGATCCAGGAGTGCACGGCGAGGATGCCCTTTAGGCCGCCGGCGCGGCCGGACAACACCAGCACGCGCGCGCGCGGATCGGCGCCTGCCGGCGGCAGCATGCCGGCGCTCGACCAATCGGCGTCGCGCCAACTCGCCGGATGCTGGGCGACGGCGTAAAGCGAGGCGCGAACGACGACCGGAAGCAGGAAGAGGATGAGGAAGCCGTACACGATGATTTTCCGCAAGCGGCTGGCCTTGGATATAGACGGCATCGAGGTGGAGGTTTGCACGAGCGAAATATCGCCCGCTATGGGCAAATGCTAAATGGCAGTTCGGCTGCAGCGCGGCAATGTCGAGAACGCGGCAAAGACATTGACGATGAGTAATCCGGTTCTGGTCGAAGTTTTACGCGGGACGCTGGTGGAAAGCCGCCACCGCGGCGCGGTGGCGGTTGCCGATGCCGACGGGGCGATGGCGCTTGCCATCGGCGATGTGGCGGCGCCGGTCTGTCCGCGTTCGGCGGTCAAGGCGCTGCAGGCCTTGCCGCTCATGGAATCGGGCGCGGCCGATCGTTACGGCTTTGGCGACGAGGAGCTGGCGCTCGCCTGCGCTTCGCACAGCGGCGAGGCCGCGCACGTGGACGGCGTGTCCCGCATGCTGGCGAAGGCCGGCCTCGATGCGTCGGCGCTCCGTTGCGGGGCGCACTGGCCGATGTATCAGCCAGCGGCGTTTGCGCTGGCGAAAACCGGCGCGCCGTCGGCGCTGCACAACAATTGCTCGGGCAAGCACGCGGGATTCTTGTGCCTTGCCTGCGCGATGGGGGTTGATCATGCCGGGTACTGGCGGCCCGAGCATCCGGTGCAGCAGAAGGTGCGCAGCGTGCTTGAAGACTTGACCGGCGCGCCGCTGGGGCCGGATCGTTGCGCGGTCGACGGCTGCTCGGTACCGACCTGGGCGATACCGCTGCAAAATCTCGCGCACGCCTTCGCCAAATTCGGCACCGGTCACGGACTTTCGGGCGAGCGCGGAAATGCCGCGGCACGATTGCGCGCCGCGTGCGCGCAATATCCGTGGCATGTCGCCGGCACCGGCCGCTTCTGCACCGAGATCATAAAACTCCTCGGCGCGCGCGTCTTTGTAAAAACCGGCGCTGAAGGCATGTTCTGCGGCGCGCTGCCGGAGCAAGGGCTCGGTATCGCCATCAAATGCGACGACGGCGCCGGCCGTGCGGCGGAAACCGTCATGGCGGCGATCGTCGCGCGTTTCCTGCCGCTCGAACCCACCGAGCGTGCCGCGCTCGCGCGCTTCCTGCGCCCGACGCTGCGCAACTGGAACGGCATCGAAGTCGGCGCGCTAAGGGTGACGAAGGCGATCGCGTAGGCGGCGTGAGCGATAGCGGCAGGCGGGAACGATCGAGTGGCCGTAGCACTGAATCGGGGATTTCGCTGGGCTCCATCCGGGCTTCTGTAACGGGCCTAGTTCAGCGCACGCGGTTGCCGGCGATTGAAAGCTGCGCGTAGCGCGCGGCGCCGTCCTTGGAGAGGTCGCCGGTCACCGGCTTCTTCCATTCCATGCCGACGATGGCGCCGAGCCGGGCGCCGCTGATGAGATTGTCGGCGATCAGGCTCGTGCCGGCGCCGGGTGCGACCGAAACCGTGATGCCGTAATCGGCGCCGCGCACCATGTTCGAGTTGATGGCGACGTCGCGCAGATAAGGGCCCCAGCCGGCGGCGATGCCGGCGTGCGGCGCGTTCTCCACCACATTGCCGCTCACCAGCGTGTCGGCCTCGACGCCGATGCCGATGCCGGAATCGTCGTTCGGATCGGCGCCGGCCGGGCGCCGGGCCACGAGATTGCGAATGAGATTGCCCTGAACGACGGCGAGCCGGCCGCCCTGATTGAAGTTGGTGACGGAGACGCCGATTGCGGCGCCGTCGACGATGTTGTTGGCGATCACCGCCCCCTCGAAGCCGAATTCGGCATAAAGCGCGACTTCGCCGAGTCCGGTGCAGGTGTTGCCGAGAATCTGCAGGTTGGAGGCCTTGTTGCCGCGCACCGCCGAGAACGCGGCGTTGCGGATGCGGTTGCCGCGCACGATGACGTTGTCGGCGCGGAACACGTTGACGGCGTTGCCGTACTCGCCGGAGCCGCCGGCCTTGTTCATGATGTTTTCGATACGGTTGTCGACGACGAGAGTGCCGTCGTCGCCGGGCTCGCTGCGCCAGACCAGGATGCCGTTATTGCCGGCGCCGCGCACATGATTGCCGGAAATCTTCAGCGCCAGCGCATCGAGCGAGAAGATGGCGGCGCCGCCGGCGCTGACCGTATTCCCGGTAACCTCGCCTTCGATCGCTTCGAGCGTGATGCCGTTGCCCGCGGCGTTGACGATCTCGCAATCGGCTACGCGCACGGAGCGGCCGTGGACAAGGTCGATGAGGCCATGGCGACCGCGGACCGGGATATCGCCGCCGTCAAGAGTGAGCCCGCTAATGCTGATATGATCGCTCCCGGTGGCGGTCATCAGGGGCGGCCCTGCCGACATGACAATGCGGACCGCTCCAGCGACGCCGGCGATCGCTGCGTGCGGCGGCAATTTCAGTCCTCCCGCTCGATAAAATCCCGGTGTCAGGTGGAGCACGGCGCGTGCAGCCGCGGCGTAGTCGATCGCGTGCTGGAACGCCATCGATTGATCTTCCACGGCATTGACCCGCAGCCCCAGTGAAGCGCCATCGACGGCCGGCCGCGGCGCCACTTTGCCAATAGTCACGGTATTGACCGTCGGCTCCGGATCCTGCTTGCCCCGACGCGCCGGTTCATCATCGTACCTGCGGCGCTCGCGCAACCGGCGCGCCAGCGCCGGCGTTGCGGCGGTGGCGGAGGCGACAGCGGCAAGCGCGGCGAACAGGCGGCGGCGATCGAAATTCATCGCGGGACTCCGGGCTATGAGACGCAGAACGCATCAAGCCCCGTGCCACTAGCCTGTCCCGCTCAGGCACAAGCGGCGTATTGCCCGTTAGCGTTAACGTTGGCTTGCCGCGACCAGCGCAATGAGTAGGCGTTCGGCGGCGCCGACCAGTTGCGAAAGCGACGGCGAACGGCGCTTGCTGCGCCGGCGCGGCTGCGCATCGCGTCCGGGCGCAGGGATATGCACGAACTGAACGAGTGGCCACCCCTTAGGCGCCCGTTCTAATGCGCGCCAGTAGGCGTAATTGCATAAATAGCGCCCGGCATCGCGCGACAATCTTGCCGGTACCTTGCCGGTCCGCGTTGCGCCAAGCAGTCGGGCGAAGGGCGCACGGCCGACGAGCGCGTCCGGGCCGCCGGACTCGATGATGCCAGTCGAGTGGCGGCGTCCGCTCGCATCGGGAAAGAGCACCGAGACGGCATTGCGCGCGCGCGTCTCGATGCAGATTTGGTGTCTGCGCCCGGCGAGCCCGAACACGAGCACGATGTCCGGTTGCTCCGCGAACAGCTTCGGCATATCGCGATCGACGCCAGCGTAGCTGGTGGCAAATACATGCGCTCTGCGGATAAGCCCGTCCAAAGCCGGCCGCCGCCTGCGGGCGAGATTTTGCACCAAAGCCGCGCTGGGATTAAACGGCGCGCCGGGAAATGGGCCGAAGCCGGCAAGGAGGACGCGCATGGCGTCAAAGCTTTAGCATTTCGGCGATCTCTTCGACGGCGGCGGCCGGCGCAGTAGCACCCGAGGCGACATCGGCCTCGATCCGCGACAAGACCGCCTTGATCGCCCGATCGGACCGCAACGGTGCGAACAGCCGCTGTTCGAGCATGGTCCACATCCATTTCACCTGCTGCTCGCCGCGGCGCGCCTTAAGCTCGCCCGATGGCGTGAGCCGTTCGCGGTGATCGAGAATTTTTGTCCACAAGTCTTCGATGCCGTCTCCCGTGAGCGCCGAACAGGTGATGACGGGCGGCGACCAGTTCGGCGAGGCGCTCGAAAGGATATGCAGCGCCGCGCCGTAATCGGCCGCCGCCGCTTTGGCGCGCGCCAGATTGTCGCCGTCGGCCTTGTTGACCGCAATCATGTCGGCGAGTTCGACTACGCCCTTTTTGAGCGCCTGCAATTCGTCGCCGGCGCCCGGCAGCACCATCACCAGGAAAAAATCGGTCATGTCGGCGACCGCGATCTCCGACTGGCCGACGCCGACGGTTTCGATCAGCACCACGTCATAGCCGGCAGCCTCGCACAACAGCATGGTCTCGCGCGTCTTCGCGGCGACGCCGCCGAGCGTGCCGGAGGCCGGCGAGGGACGGATGAAGGCGTTGGCGTCGTTGGCGAGATGCGCCATCCGCGTCTTGTCGGCGAGAATCGATCCGCCGGTGCGCCGCGAGGAAGGGTCGACCGCCAGCACCGCGACCTTGCGGCCTTGGCGCGTGAGCATGGAGCCGAGCGCGTCGATCAAGGTGGACTTGCCGACCCCCGACGCGCCGGTAATGCCGACGCGCACCGCCTTGCCGGTCGCCGGCAACAGCTCCTGCGTCAGCGCCGCGGCGGCGCGGCGGTGATCGGCGCGCTTGCTCTCGATGAGCGTGATCGCCCGCGACAACATTGTACGATCGCCGGCGCGGATCGTCTGCGCCAGGCGCTCGACATCGGGCGGCGGAGAAAGCGTGGCCATGCCGTGTCATCGGTGAGGACGCCGCGCCCGTCAAGGCGCGATGCAATGCGCGCGCAGGTCTAATTGCCTCGAATTTGAAGGTTTGAAATCGCCCGATCCGGGCCAAAATTGTTCGCCGAATGACCCCGATATCGTCGAATTGAAGCCGCATCGCCAGGCTTTTATCGGCGGCACCCACGACGCGGCGAAGGGCGTCGCTTGTCCATCCTCAAGTCAGGGAGACGACGATGAACTGGGATCGGATTCAACTCGATTGGATGCATTTCAAGGACCAGGTCCGCAACAACTGGGTCAAGCTCACGGACGAGGATCTCACCCGCATCGGCGGCCGTCGCGAGCAACTGATCGGCCGCCTGCAGGCGCGTTACGGCTTTGCCAAGGCTGAAGCCGCGCGCGAAGTCGAAGCTTGGATGCGCTCGCAGAACCGCGCCGCTTGAGCGGAGGCGGCCTATCGCGGTCTCACTCCGGCAGCGGAATAAACTCCGTCGTATCGCCCGGCACCAGGCCGAAGCGGCCGGCCTTCCAGTCGGCCTTGGCGGCGTCGATGCGTTCCTTGCGCGAGGAGACGAAATTCCACCAGATGTGGCGCGGCCCGTCCATCGCGGCGCCGCCGACCGCGACGATGTGGGCATCGCGCGTTGCGCGCACGGCGATGCGGTCGCCCGGGCGCAGCACCAGGAGCTTTTCCGGGCCGTACTGATCGCCGCCAACGTCGATTTCGCCCGCGATCACGTAGACGGCGCGTTCCTCATGCACGGCATCGAGCGGCATCGACGTGCCGGCTTTCAGGCGGATCTCGGCAAACAGAGTGTCCCATGACGTAGCGACCGGCGAGCGCAGGCCGTGCAGGGTGCCGGCAACGACGCGCAACGCCATGCCGTTCTCGCTAAGTTCAGGAATGTCGGCCGCCGCCGTATGGGCGAAGGCCGATGCCATTTCTTCCTCCGCGGCCGGCAGCGCGACCCACAATTGCAGCCCGTGCAGCGGCTCGCCGCCGCTGCGGCGCTCGGCGGCGGTGCGCTCGGAATGGACGATGCCGCGCCCCGCGGTCATCCAGTTCACCGCGCCCGGGCGGATCGGCATCGCGGTGCCGAGACTGTCGCGATGCACGATCTCGCCGTCGAACAGATACGTGACGGTGGCAAGCCCGATATGCGGGTGCGGCCGCACGTCGATGCCGTCGCCGGCGCGAAACACCGCCGGCCCGAAATGATCGAAGAAAATGAACGGCCCGACCATGCGCGATTGCCCGGACGGCAGCGCGCGATGGACCTGGAAGCCGCCAAGATCGACCGAGCGCGGCACGATCACCTGCGCAATGGCGTCGCCCGCGTGCGCGTCGCCGGGAATGGGGTCTTTGCCGGGGAAAAAGCTCATGGGCTTGAGCTTATCAGATAACGGATGACGGACGACAGAGCACGGATAAAGGGTTCGCTTGCTTCATCATATCTGTCCTCCGTCGTCTGTCCTCTGTCCTCAGATCGCGTGAAACGGCTGCGCCTTCACGGCGTCGACCAAGCCGTAGAACGCTTCGTTCGTCGTGCCCCAACTCGACCGCACCGGCCGGCTCGTCATCGACACCGGGTGCATGTAGAGCTTCATGGCAACGTCCTCCCAATCGCACGCCTTCTGCGACGGTATCCTAGTTCCTCGACACAGTGATTTTGACTGGTTGAGCCTGGGCAAGAACGGGCGCCCGTCACGGTCCACAAGCTGACCCAAAGAGTCAAAATCACTGTGCAACGGAACTAGGAGCCGGTCGCCACGTCCGCTATTCACGTTTGTATTAGCGAAAGAGGTCCGCGGCCTGTCACAAGATGCGCCGGCGATGCCGTTGCGGAGTCTCGGAAGCGGTCACCGGCTGTGCTTCCCGGCCTTGGCCACCGCCTCGGCGATGAACCGAGGCAGCGCGAAGGCGGCGGCGTGAACTTCCGGCGTCCAGTATTTGGTCGAAAAGCTGCCGGCCTTGCGGTAGCGCGCGGCAATCGTCCCGACCGGGGTGTGACGCAGGCGTGTGTTGTCGGTGGCAAAGCCCATGGCCATGTGGCCGCCGACATAGGTCGGGATCGCCGCGACGTAACAGGTGCCGTCGGCGAACAGCCGGCGGAACCTTCCGATGCTCGAAGTGAGCTCGCCCGGCTGGAAGATCGGCACGCCGCTCTGCGTCACGAGCACGCCGCCTTTGTTCATGCAGCGCCTGCAGGCGGCGTAGAACTTTTGGCTAAAAAGGATCTTCCCGGGCCCCTGCGGATCGGTGGAGTCGACGATGATGACGTCGAAGCGCCGGTCGGCGCGGGCGACATACTTCATGCCGTCGTCGATGACGCTTTCGAAGCGCTTGTCGGCGAAGACCGGCTTGGTGAATTCGGGAAAATGCTCCTTGGCGAACTCGATCACCGCCGGGTCGATCTCCACCTGGGTGAGGCGTTGGACGGTTTTGTGCTTGAGCACCTCCTCGGCGATGCCGCAATCGCCGCCGCCGATGATGAGGACTTCCCGCGCGTTGCCGTGGGCGAACAGCGGCACGTGCGACATCATCTCCTGGTAAATGAACTCGTCCTTTTTGGTGATCTGGGTGGCGCCGTCGAGCATGAGCATCTTGCCGAAGAACGGCTGCTCGAACAGCACCAGGTGCTGGTGCTCCGTCTGCATCTCATAGAGCACCTTGTCGACCTTAAACGTCATGCGGAAGCCAAGGTCGTCGAACAGCGTCTCGGCAATCCAGCGTTCTTCCGCCATGACGGCACCTCCGGCTCTCCGATAGAGAAGCGGCCGGGACCCGGCCCGGCCGCTCAAAAAACCTCCTCCCTTCCCCCCCCGCTTGCGGGAGAGGGAAGGGAGGGGCCGGCTTAGGCCGAGTATTCAGGCGTTCTGGCCGCGTAACAGCTCGTTGACGCCGACGCGCTTTGCCGAAAATGCCTCGCGCAGCACCGGGACGCACGCGTCCGGATCGGCCGAGCCGCACATGAACACGTCGAGCGCGGCGTAACCGGCATCCGGCCAAGTATGGATGGAGATGTGGCTCTCCGCCAATACCGCCACGCCGGACACGCCGCTCGGCTGGAAATGATGCAGATGAATGTGCAGGAGCGTCGCGCGGGCGGCAAAGACGCAGCGGCGCAGCGTCGCCTCGATGTGCTCGATGTCGTCGAGGCGCTCGGCGCCGTGCAGATCGACGATCAGGTGCACGCCGGCGCAACGTACGCCGTTGCGAACGGCGAAATGGTCGTTGCGCTCGTCCTGAGGATTTGCCGCGGACGCCGGTGCGGCGACCCTAAGCTTGGTCTTCCTGTCTTCCTTTCGGGCGGTGCCTGGGATCCCCAAGCCCTTCACCGATCGCAAGAGGGCGTTCTGGCTCATGCCGTCCTCCCCAACCAGAGATGAGAACCCGAGATGCCGGCAAGCCGGCGCCGCGGAAAGCGAATGCCGCCCGATCGGGTCCACGCGGACTGATCAACAGCGGCAAAGTCCCCACATAAATGCTAACAGCGGGGAGTCAAGCAGATTCTGCAAGAAAACATTTAAAGCTTCGTCTCGTTCCTCGGTTTGTTGCGTGCAAGGAGACGCCGGCGCGGTCACGTCCGCCACCGCGATCGCGCCGACTTGCCGAAGCCGCGCTTGCCGCCAAGCTCGCACCCGGCCGATGCGCCAACAAAGAGCGGAGAAGAGGGATGAGCGCCACGTTTGCGGGAGCTGCCGCTACACAACAGAAACCCGTGCGCCATGGGCTTTTCCGCGCCTGCGCGTGCTGCCGCCAAGCGGGCGCGCCGCAGCTTTATTTTCCGCGGCATCGCCGTGCTCGGTCTCGGCGCGTCGGCCGCCGCGCCGATGTGCTGCGCTGCAGACCCGGGAAACATAGGTTCATCCGTTGACGGCGACGGCTGGCGGGATCATGGGCTCCGCCGGCTTCTTCACGCGTATGCGGAAGAAGCCGAGCACGCGGCGGGCGGTGTCAGGCTGCAGTCGGTTGAAGCTTGCCAGCGCCCGGTCGAGGTCGTTCGCCGACATGCCGCGGTCGGCCGCGCGCAGGAGCAGGATGGCCATTGTGGTGGTCGACGACAGGCCCGCGACCTTGGCGAGAATGAGCACGATCTCGGCGCTGGGATCGAGCAGCGCCCGCTCCACCACGTCGATCGGCGTGTCGCACAGGAGCGCCAGGGCGATCGCAGTCTCCTCGAATTTGCGGTCGCGCGCATATTGATAGATTTCAGCCTCGCCGATGCGGCGGAGGCGGTTCTGCCGCTCCACCGCCGCCTGGGCTGCGGCGAAATCGGGCGAGGCGTTGCGGACGTCGCTGCGCCTGCCGACCTCGGCCGCCAGCACGTCGTCGCCGGTCGAGCGCTTGACCAGCATGCGGAAGCCGGCATCGGAGAAGCGGGCGCCCGCGTTCTTGACCACCGATTGCACGACATCGCGGTTGCCGCGTTCGATCAGCACGTCGGTCACAGCTTCGCTTATCGATTTTCGCTGCGCGATGGCGACCAGATGCTGCTGGCTCTTGCTCGCGGCGTTGGCCACAAGTCCACGTTCGCCGATCCGTTCCGATCGGCTGAGCACCGGCTCCGCAACTTCAATGTCGTCGTCGAAGGCGAGCATGTGGATGACGTTCGTCGGGGCGTTCGCGATCGGCGCCAGCCGGTGCGCGAGCTCGGCGCGCGCCTTGGCCTCGATGCTGTGGACGAGCCGCACCATGACGTCGTCGAACAGGCCGATCTGATCCTCGGAGAAACGCGGGGCGCCGCCGACGAACAGATCGGTGATGCGCGTGAGCATTTCGATGCGCCGCGTATTGGTGCGGGAGGCGAGCGCGGCCTCGAGTTCGTCAAGCAGGGGGAGGGTGCGCATGGGACGTCCGGACGCCACGCCATTGAACTTCCAATGAGAATGCCGCCGGAACGGTGAACAAAGCCTTGCCGGCGCTCGCCTGCCGCGCCGAATCGCCGGTTAATGAAATGATAAAGGGCGCAGCCGGCCGGGCGCGGCCGCCTGCTCCTGCGCGATCTCGTAGTCAAGCGCGACGACGTGCACCGTGCGTGCACTGCCGCGCAGGGGGCGTAGCGTCATGCCGATTCGCAGCCGTCCTTTGGCGGCGAGGTTACCCATCTCAAGACGAGCGTTCCCATGTCACGAGCGTGACATCGGCGTCGAGCTCGCGCCGCGGGCCTGGCTTGAGACCGTGCTGCGCAAGGACGTCCTCCGGCGCCGCATTCGGCCCGACCGCGCCGAATACCGGACGCCCGCCGGGAATCCTTGCCCGCGCGGCGCGCGAGAGATGGAATGCGTCATAAAGCGGCAGAAACATACTGAACACCTCGGTCCCGCCGATCACCGCAATGCTGCCGTCCGCCGCGCCAAGTGCCTCGATCGCCTTCTCGAGCGGGGCGCCTGCCGGATTCCACAACATCGAATTGGGATGCGAGAGGTCCGCCGCAAAGGCGGCGATCTGGCGCGTCAGAACAAGGCGCTTTCTTCGCGCCGCGCGCGGTCCGCCTTCGTGCGAATGGCGGCCGTGCACCACGACGGCGACCCGGTCGAGGCCGGCCTGGAAGAATTTCTGGTCGGCGGCATTGCGAATCGCTTCCGGCATTTCGCCGGCGGCGTCGGCGATCATGCCGTCGCTGGAGACGATGACGTAACCCACAACTCGGCGCAAAGCCGGCCGCCGCGCCTAAAAGACCGCAAGATAGCGCAATAGCGAGAGCACCCCGATGATGATCACGATCACCCGCACGATCTGCTTGGCGCGGCCGTCGATGGGCAGCAGGTTGACCAGATAGAGGACGAGAATGACGACGAGAAATGTGATTAAGACGCTGATGAGAATGGCCATGAAGATCCTCGTTCCTCGATAGGGGAGTAGCACTCGGCGGTACGCGGACAATTGTTAGCACGCCCGGCCCGCGGCGTGATAGCCGCGACGGATGCGTTCACGGACTTTGCGCGCTATAATGGGCCGATAATGGAGCCTGTCATGGCCGCGCCGGCAAGCCTGATCATGCTGCAATTCCTCTCCTGGGTTGCGGACCGCCCGCGCACCTATCCGGAGACGATGGACGCCTGGCGCAGCACCTGCCCGCGGCTCTCGGTATGGGAGGATGCGATCGTCGACGGCCTGGTGCGCATCGAGAACGGCGCCGGCCGCCCGGTGGCGCTGACGCGGCGCGGCCGTGCCATGCTCGAAAAGTGCGCGGTCGGTTGAGCCGACCGCCTCAGCTCGCGTGCCGAGGCAAATCCCTGATCGCGGCATGAACGGGCCAACGACCGACGCACAGACCAAGGCGCTGGAATTTGTCAGCCAAGCAATGTCTCTTACCTGCAAATTCCCAGCCAGCAGGGAAATTCTGCAGGGAATTTTACATTTTTTGCCAGTTTTTCGCATTTTTGAGGCGGAATTCGCCAGCGATTTCGGTGCGTTACAGCAAAATTCCCTACGCAACGGAGCAGGGAATTTTTGCAAGCCCAGCAGGGATTTTATTCGCGTTAGCAGGGAATTGCAGGGAATTTGCGCAGCAACGCAGCGCATTGTGCAACGGAGCCAAAGCTGTCGCCGCTGGTCGGGTCGATTTGATCGAAGTTCGCTCTAGTCCAGCGGCTTGCCCGGCTGCGGCGGGATATCGAACACGTTGAGCACGAATCCGATCATGCCGTACAAGCCTGCGCAGGTGACGGCTTCGATGACGCCGCCGAGCCCAAAGGCAGCTTTGGCGCGGTCGAAAGTTGCGCTGCTGACGGTTTTGGTAGCCGCAAGCTCGGTGACGAAATCGTACATCAAACGCTCATCGTCGCGTTCGAAATCCGGCCGCCGGCGCGCGCGAATGGCGTCGATCGTTTCCTGCGTCAGCCCGTATTCCAGGGCATGCGGCTCGTGCACGGACCATGCGTATTGGGCCGTGGCCTCTCGGACCATCAGCAAGATGATCAGTTCGATGAGCCGTCTGCCGAGTTTGGGAGTTTTGCGGTAATAGTTGACCAGCCGGTCGGCCGGCTCGGCGATGTCCGGCGTGTGGATCAAGACTGCGAAAGGCCCGGTCAGCGTATTGCGCGGGCGCGAGCGCAAAAAGTCATCGTGGAGTTGCTGCTGGCGCGGCGAGAGATTTTCTCTTTTGACGTCGTCGATGCGCGCCATGCGGTTCTCCTCTCCATCAACGATCTAAAAAAGTTGCGCTTTACGTGATCCGGCGTCGGCGCGGCTTTGCGGTAACGAACATGCGTACTTGTCAGCGCAGCTCGGCCGAACCGTCGCCGCGCACGGCAGCCACATAACGGGCGACCGACCTTTTGACGATCTCCTTGCCGTTGTGCGCGATGGTGCGGTCGAACCATGCGCCGTGGATCGCGTCGAATGCATACGGCTCGAGCATTGCGCCGATGCGCTCGACGGCGGGCGCCGACAGCGGAATCATGTTCGGGTAGCTGCGCATGAAGGTGACGAACTTGCGGTCGGGGATCACCTGCACGATGTCTCCGGAGAGGAGCGTGCCGCGTTTTTGCGCGCCTCGCGCCCAATGCAGCACCGTGCCGCCGGCGAAATGGCCGCCGCAGCGAATAAGCGTGACCCCGCGCGCCAGCGAGAGCGTATCGCCGTCCCAAAATTCGATCGCAGGATCGCCGCGCATGACCCATTGGCGGTCGCCGGCGTGCAGATGGAGGGGCGCATCGAAAGCATGCGCCCACTCAACCATCGACGCATAATAATGCGGATGCGAGATGGCGATGCCGATCAGGCCGCCGAGGCCTTTGACGATCGCGATCGTGGCTTCGTCGAGGAGCGAGATGCAATCCCACAATACGTTGCCTTCCTCGGTCATCAGCAAGAGCGCGCGCTGACCGATGGCGAAGGCGGGCACCGTGCCGATGCCGATGAGGCCCGGCTCGTGCTGGCGGAAAGCATTGCAATGACGTCGCGCCAACGCTTCGTGCGTGGTCCAGGGCTGGCCGGAGAGCGGCACGAACTGGCGCGGCTCATCGCAGATCGGGCACCTTTCGGGCTCCTTGTCGGAGGGCGAAAATTGCGTGCCGCAGGTGACGCAGATGTAGGCTGGCATGGACCTGACACAGACAGATGGCGCGGTGCCGGACGGCGCCGCGCCCGATTGCGATTGCGCTTTCGTCGAGCTTAGCACGCCGTATTTCTTGAACCAGCCGCGGCAGAAGCCCCTGACGCCGAGCCGATTGCCGTCGCCGCCCTGCCGGATGGCAGCCGTTGCACGTTCATGTGGATCCTCCCGTTGTTGGGCGGCGATTGGCCCGTTTCTTTAATGGGCCACGATAATACGGCGGCCAAACGCCGTACAGTACCGCAGCGCGCCGCTGCATCGTGCGACCGAACGGGCAATTGCATTGCGGTTGCCGAAGCCTTATTGGCCATTTCAAACACCGGTTTGAAAAATGGAGCGGCGATGACCCGACCCTCGGAGGTCACTCGTGAACGCATCATCAAGGCGGCCGAGCGGCTGTTCGCCGAGCGCGGCTATGACGGCACCAGCATTCGCGCCATCGTGGCGCGGGCCCGCGTCAACCAAGCCGCCATCAATTACCATTTTGCCGGCAAGGACGGGCTTTACCGCGAGGTTCTACGCGGGGCGTTCCGCGGATTGACCGAGCATCAGCTGGCCAACGCCGCGCAGGCTCGCGAAATGTCGCGCGAGCAGGCGCTCGCCGAGTTCATTCGCCGCCAGTTGCGGCCGCTGCTCGCCCGCGACGAAGCGAGCCGGCACATCCGCATTTTCAACTGGGAAACCGTCCGGCCGACGCCGGTTTTTCGCAAGCTCGTCAGCGAGGAGGCCGCCCCCTTCATGGGGCTCGCGACCGATCTGGTGCGCCGCTTTCTGCCCGATGCGGATCATCGGACCCTCGTGGTCGCCGCGATCTGGCTCCTTGGCCAGTGCAGCGTTTTCGTGCGGAACCGCGAGCAGCTCGCCGGCCCCCCGGTGGAGCTGGCGCTCGACGAATCCTCGGTCGAATGGCTGGCGCAGTCGATCAGCCTGTGGACGATCGGCGGTCTCAGCCAAGCGGGGTGAGGGTTCGGCGCACCGAAACCCGCACAATGCCGCAAAAATTCCTTGTTCTCGGCCAGCGGCCGCCCATAACGCGTGTTTGAATTTCAATCGGCCGTTTGAAAAATGGGCCGGGCGAGGAGCGAATCGATGCAGCAGAGCGCGGTGGTGCCGAGCAACGCAATAAGGCCCGGCGAAGTGCCGTTGCTGGTGCGCTTCTTGGGCAGGATCGTCCTCGAAGTGCTGCCGGCGGCGCTGGCGAGCGTCATCGGCGCATTCCTGTTCGCCCATTATCAGTTCGAACATCCCGCCGTTTCGGAGCCGAGCCCGCCGGCAACGGCTGCCACCCCGGCGTCCGCCGAAATGGTGCACCTCGTCCGCGCCGAGCACGCCATGATCCGCAACTTCCTCGTGGCGCAGCGGGCGGCCGAGCAGAGCCGCGCCGCCGCCGCCGACGCCGCCGACGCGCGTGCCGCCGCTTCTGCCAAGTTGGCGGCAGCGGCGCTGCACCGCGCCGCCCTCGGCATCGCCGCAGCGAAAGCGGATGCGCGGCACGGCAAACCGACCGTCGTTGCTGCCGCAGCCCCCGTCAGCACCGCTGCCGCCAGCGCCGCGCTGCCGCCCATTGTGGTGGCCGGCGTGGCGCAGAATACAGGCATGGCGCCGGCCGAGGCGCCCGCACCGGTTGCCGCTTCGCTTGTTGCCCGCACGCTCGCGGTGAAGGATCACGTGGTCGCGGAAACGCTGCATGCGGTCATGGCGATCGGCGGTATTCCATCCTGGATCGGACACCGCTTCGGTGCGCACGACCTCGATTCCGGCCTGCCGCCGTCCAGCGCCGCCTCGTGAACCGCGCCGGTCCGCTACAGCGATACCGGCGTGCCCATGAAATCGCGCTTGCCCAACTCCACGCCGCATTGACGCAGGATGTCGTAGGCGGTGGTGCAGTGGAAATAGAAGTTCGGCAGTGAGTTGCCCAGAAGCAGCGATTGCCCGGTGAAGTCGCGCGTGGCGCCGCTCGGAAACGTGATCTTGATCGCCTTGTCTTCGCTGCCGTCGATCTGCGCCGGCTTGAAATTCTTCACGAACGCAATCGCCTTGTCGAGGCGCTCCTTAAGGTCGGCAAAGCTTGCTTCCGCGTTGGGGAAGCCGGGCGGCTCGACGCCGGCAAGCCGCGCCGTCGCGTTGACGGCGTGGTCGGTCGCCGCGCGCACCTGGCGGACGAGCGGAAACATGTCCGGAAACAGCCGCGCATTAAGCACAGCGGCCGGCTCGATTTTCTTCGCCTCGCAATGAGCCGCCGCCTTGTCGAGCACGGCGGACAGGCTGGTCAGGAATTGCACGAAGATCGGAACGGAGATTTTGTACATGGAGACGGTCATGGAGCATCCTCGTTTGCTGCTGCGGCGTATTGGCGCCGCCGCGAATCGGTGCGGGAATTGCCTCCGCGCCGAGAAGTGGCGCGGAAACTTGGCGGTTTTACCTATCGGCAGGAATCGCTGACGGTGTGCATATGATCACTTGACGATTTTGTGTGCGGATAGCGAGCTGCGCCGACACAAGATCGCCACCATACGCTGTTCGACTCACTCCTGCAGAAGGACAACCATCTCGGCTGTTCACAGCAAAGAGGAGACCTTCGATGTGCGACTATAGTTTGCACCACGTCGCCAGTCGACCCGCCAAGGTCGGAGACAAGCTGGTGAGCACCAAGTTCGTCAACACCCCGACCGGCGGTTTCTCGGCCCTCGACAATCCCAATGTCGCGGTGTGCCTGCTGCCGGGCACGGAGATTGCGTTCGAGCAGGAAGTCGAATGCGAAGCGGCGCTCGGCATTATGCCGAGCCGCAAAGTCGGCCTGCGGCTGGCGCGTTTCCGCCAGGTCAACATGGACCAGCCCTGCGTGCACCACGACGCGTTGGAATTCTCCGACGGCAAGGTCGTCCTGGTCACCCGGCTGCGCGAAGGCCAGCGCGCAACCGTGCTGCAAATGCCGGCCAATGCCCGCACCGCCGAGATCGCGGCGCAAACGGGCGAGGAGACGCGTCCCGTGTCTCTGGTCGAATAGTCCTTAGTTCCTCGGCAGCGCGATCTCGTCGAGGAGGTGACTGGAGTGATTTCACGGCCCTGCGGGAGCGGCCGGTGACGCGCCGGGGCTCCTGCAGGCGACTGTGGATAATTTCTGCCGATCAGCGCGGGATTGGGCCAGAAATCCCGACAAGTCTCCGCAATGCTGGTGCCAATTGGCAACACTATTCGGATTCTCATATTCCGCCGCATGTTCTGCCGCTTGCCGGGTTCCACTCTCGTCGGGTAATCACATTCGATAGTCGAACCCGTAAAGCGTGAACCGCTAAAAAGAGGAACCCGCTCGGCAATTGAGCGTTTGCAGCTTGGGTAATCGCTGTTGCAATCGGGTGCGGGCAGCGTTTGTACTGCCTCGGAGGTGGTAATGCGTTCTGCCGGGAATTTTCATCCGGAGTGGGGTTATCTGGCCCCCGCGCCAAGCTTCCTGCGCACGGTGCGCATCGCTTTGGTGGCAACCGCGATTGGCGCAATAGGCGGTGCCGTCGTGGTAGTTTCGCTCGTCGAGCGCCCCGGAGCTGATGACGACAATACGTCGATTGCGGCGCACGCACTGGTGACGAGCGCCCCGGTCATCGCCTCGGCGGCGGCGTCGCCGACCGCCAAGGCCCCGGCATCCGTCGCGCAAGCGCCGATGCCGGCACAAGCGCAGCCGGCTGTGGCGAGCATGCAGCCGCCAGCGCCGGTAAGCGAGCCGCCGGAAGGCGCCGCCGCAAGCGCGAACAAACCGAACGCCGCTCCAACCGTCGCGCCCGCGCCGGCCAGCGTTGCCGCATTGGCCGAAACGCCGCCAGCCGTCGAGGCTGCGCCCGCGGTGGCTCATCCGAAGGCGACGGTGGTGCCGGAGGTGGTGCCGGCGAAGAGGGCACCGATCAAAAAACGGCGAAACGCGAACTATGACGCAGCGCGCCGCTGGCAGGCCACGAGTAACGCCAGAAAACGATGGCGTGACGATCGCGGGTTCGGGCCGCTGCTTCGTCTTTTCAGCTTCCGCACCGACTCGTTATCCTCCCCGAATTAGCTTCCGTTTCGTTTTCTTCGGACCGGCCGCAACGCGTCGACGATCCGGCGCAGGGCGTAACGTCGTCAAGACGCGCGCAATCCGGCGCGTGCTGAGACCATCGAGTCGCGTCCAGCCGCCGGGAAAAACGGCCTAGAACGGGATGACTTTTCTTCGAATCGCCATCCCGTTCTAGCTTATTGTTGGAGCATGATCTGTTCCGACCTTCCTTCGCCCGCCGAAGCGGGCTTCGCGAAGGCGGGAAACCGGTATCCGCTTTTCGGGATCATGCTTTAGGGGCAGACGTCTTGCGAACGGGCGGAATAGAGGGCGGCCGACGCGGCGGACCAACTGGGAAGACCGACCACGATCTTTCTCCAGCCGGCGCCCCACGGATCGGCGCTGCTGTCCCACCAGATCTGGCAGTGCCCATTTCCGAACTGCACCACCGCATAATCGGCGCGCGCCGGCGTTGCGGCGGCAAAACCAAGCGCCAAGGCGAGGAGGCCGATGGCAGAGGCCAAACGATTCATCGTCAGCTCCTATTGTGCCTCACCCGCAATCTTTCCGATATTATGCACCCGATCGTCAGGCAAGCCAGGACCGGCGCAGGGTGCTGGCGCAGGGTGCTGGCGCAGGGCGCGCGCTTTGCGTCGGCAACGCCAGTCGCAACAACGGAAGGACAATCCATGCCGGAAGTCGTCGTCTACCTGCTGGAAGGCCGCACGCTCGAGCAGAAGCGCGGGCTCATCAAGGACATTACCGCCGCGGTGGTGAAGAATGCAGGCGCGCAGCCCGAATCGGTGACAGTGTCGCTCGTCGAAACGGCGAAAAACTCCAAGGGCAAGGGCGGCGTGCTGTTCAGCGAGATGCCGGCGCGCTAGCCGGCATCGACCGCCAGCATCTACAGCGCTTATGCCAGTATTCGCCGCCGGCGCGTGTCCGCACGCCGGCGCAGGGTAGCTATTCACCATTGTTATATCTGTTGAAATTCTCGTGAGTGCACTGCACAATTTTCTTGCTGCGCTGCGGTAATCGCCCGATAATCGGTGTCCAATAGAGGAAGGTCTCACATGAACGAGATATGGGACACCAAGGATGGCCGGCGCCGCGTGCGTCGCGATCCGCCGACGGTCGACGAAGCGGTGCTCGCCGCACAGGGGCTGACCGACGAGCTGAGCGAGCAGACCGAGATCGTGGCGTCGCTGATGCAAATATCCGCCGAAGAGGCGAGGGGCGCTGTGCTGCGCATGGGACAGCGCAAGGATGTCGACCGCATCACTGTCGCCGGCCGTCCCGCCCGGCCCGGTCATGCCGCCGCGCCACGCGCCGTCGTGGTCGAGCGGCGCACGCCACGGCGTCCGTTGCAAAGCCGATCGAAACGGTTTGCTTAAAGCGCGGCATTCGCGTTTGCAGCGGTTGAGCCGGCTAGAGCCAGCTCCGTCGGCCCGGATCCGGGATGGCGCGCGCCGATACCAGGCGGTGCCAGACGAAAAGAATGACGATGGCGCCGACGACGGCGCCGAGGAGGCCCACGCGGTGGTTTGGGCCGTACAGGCCGAGCGCCTGCCCGCCCAGACTCGCGACGAAAGCTCCGGCGATGCCGAGCAGCGTGGTGAGAATAAAGCCCGCCGGATTGTTCGCGCCCGGCGCCAGCAGACGCGCGATGATGCCGGCGACGAAGCCGATGACAATGACGCCGACAATGTGCATGGGGCTGTCCGCCATGATTTGATCGGTGCCGCGAGGGTCATCGCACGGGAACCCGGTTCAACGCCAGAGCGGCAGCGCGGTTCCCGTATGCCGTTGCGCGAACAATGCGGCGGCAAGCTGGGATGGGCCGGCGGATTGAACTATAATGCGGCGCTTTGTTCGCGGGCCGGGGGGAGCAGCGGGCCTTCGCCATGACCGAGATCGTCGTCAAGCCGCGCACCAAGGTGAAGACGAAGACGAAGACGCAGCGGCCGCCGCTGTACAAAGTCATATTGCTCAACGACGATTACACGCCGCGCGAATTCGTCGTCCTGGTGCTTAAAGCGGTTTTCCGCATGAACGCCGACCAGGCCTATCGGGTGATGATGACGGCGCACCGGAAGGGCGCCTGCGTGATCGCGGTCTACACGCGCGACGTCGCCGAGACCAAGGCGAAGGAAGCGACCGAGCTGGGCAAGAGCAAAGGCTACCCGCTGTTTTTCACGACCGAGCCGGAGGAATAGGCCAAGCGCGAACGGGTGCACCCCGGATGGAGCGTACTGCCATCCGGGGCCACCCTTGCCGATCCGATCGACGATCCTGGATTACACGCCAGACGCTATTTGTAATAGCCGACGCCGCATCCGAGGCCGACGACCGCGGTGACGAAGCTCACCTTCGGCACCGGTGTCTTGTCGGGGCCGGGCTTGGGAAACTTGTAGCTGACCTGGTTGATCCCGCCCTTTTTTGCCGCGTCATAGATCCTCTGGCCATACGCGTCCCCTGTGGGGTCCTTTTGGATCTTGATGTCTTTCCCCATGAACTGCTTCGCATTGGGATTGGCGACGGCGACGACCTTGCCGTCGCTGAGATTGAAGCAGAACGGATAGATGTCGCCCTGCAGGAAGCCGTTTTCGGCCTTGTTGATTTCGTCGAGCGTCTTGGTCTTGTCCGCCTTGAGGGCGGCAACCGTCTTTTCCAGCATGGCCTTGGCGTCGGCGGCGGTGCCTTGGTGGGCCATCTGTGCCAGTGCGGCGGTGGCGAAGATCGCTACGCCTGCGGCGAACGCGAGGGCGTAAGCGATGGGCGCGCGTGCGTGAAGGGGCATGATGTTCTCCCGGGATGTGTGAAGCGTGCTTGCAATAAGGGGCGCTAAGCTTAACGCTATCGCCGCCGTCCGGTTCCGTATATGCCGAATTCGCAGGTTCGCTTGCCTGCTACGCGGCGCCATGTTCGGCGATATGGAATACGCTTCCGATCGCCGTCATGCCGAGCGCCGCCGCCGTTGGTGCGCCCGACGCGGGACAGGATGAGCGGCAGTCCGACCGCCATGACGAAAAAGCCGCTGACGACGGCGAGCAGATAATCGACGACGCCGCTGCCCGCGAAGGCCCACGCCGCCAGCACGAACCCCACGGTAAAACCGACGAGCAGCGCATACACGCGCGGATGCAGCCAATTCGTTACCGGCCGCCGCGGCCCTTGCCTCGAATTGTCCCGGTTGTCGGTTGTGTTCATGGCGGCCTCCAATGTGGGGCGGCCAAAAGGTCGCTACAAAAGGTCAACGGCGCGGCGTCGGCGCGCGCCGCGCCGGCCGCGAGATCGGCGGCAAACGGCTATTTGCCGTGAATCGACACGCCGTTTGGGCCGACGTCGATGTGCACGCCCTCTGGTTGGTGCCGATCCCGATAGAGCTGATAGCTCACAACGGCGACGCCAATCACCAGCGCGCCGATGATCAGGTAGAGGATATTATTGCGAATCACGGCCTCAAGCCTTTCCTCGGGGAATTATATCAGCGCGTAGCCTGGATTGCACTCGTCGCCATCCGGAATCGGCGGTTCGGCGTGAAACACGATCCGCCGGATTGCGCTCGCGCAATCCGGGCTACGCCTGGTGCTACAGCGCGGAGAGATAATGCGCGATCGCCTCATGCTGGCTGTCGGTCAGCGCTTTCATGAATCTCGGCAGTTCGAGATTGTTGGTCCGCGTCCGTCAGTATAATTAGACATTTCTGACGTCCTGTACGTGAACCGCCGACGGCGCGTATTCGCGCGCCCCGGGGGCATTTTCACACCATTCAGCTACACCCCGTGGTGCTCCCGCACGTATCGCACTTCAAACACGTGCCGTTGCGCACCAGCGTGAAATTCCCGCACTCGCCGCAGGCTTCGCCTTCGTAGCCTTTGGCTCTCGCTTCGGCGCGTTTTTCGGCCGCCGCCTGGCGGGCGTGGGCGCGGGCGTCGGTGAAGGCGAGTTGCTCCAACGTCTGCGTCGGCGAGAGTTTTTGCTCGGGCTCGCTTTTGAGGGCGGTCGAGCCGGAGAATTCCGCGCGTGGGGCGGAGGAGGTCAGCGCGGTTACCTTTGAGGTCGTTGCCCCCTCACCCCGACCCTCTCCTCCCTGGAGAGAGGGAGAAGATATGCGGTCGCCGCCACCTTGCATCACCTTAAGCCGGTCGGTGCGCGAGCGGGTCAGCCCCTTGGAGACGTAGCGCGTGTCGGGGGACGGACGGCCTTCGGCGACGCCCTTGCCGAGCGCGTCGAAACCTTCGCCGCTCGGATCGACGTGGGCGAGGTCGAAGCGCTCCATGTAGCTCACCGCCAGCTCGCGGAACACGTAGTCCAAAATCGAGGTGGCGTATTTGATCGAGTCGTTGCCCTGCACCGGGCCGGACGGCTCGAACCGCGTGAAGGTGAAGGCGTCGACATATTCGTCGAGCGGCACGCCGTATTGCAGGCCGAGCGACACGGCGATGGCGAAGTTGTTCAGAAGCGAGCGGAGCGCCGCGCCTTCCTTGTGCATGTCGATGAAGATTTCGCCGAGCCTGCCGTCGTCGTATTCGCCGGTGCGCAGATAGACTTTGTGGCCGCCGACCACGGCTTTCTGCGTGTAGCCCTTGCGGCGGTCGGGCATGCGCTCGCGCTCGCGCATCACCACGATGCGCTCGACGACTTTCTCGACGATTTTTTCGGCAAGCCCCGCCGCGCGCGCCGCGGCCGGCTTGTCGAGGAACGCCGACAGTACGTTATCTTGGACGTCTTCGTCCTCGTCCTCATCGGCGATGAGCTGCGATTGCAGCGGCTGCGACAGTTTCGAGCCGTCGCGGTAGAGCGCGTTGGCCTTGAGCCCGAGCCGCCAGGAGAGGAGATACGCCTGCTTGCAGTCCTCGACCGTGGCCTCGTTCGGCATGTTGATGGTCTTGGAAATGGCGCCGGAGATGAACGGCTGCGCCGCCGCCAGCATGCGGATATGGCTCTCGACCGAGAGAAAACGCTTGCCGGTGCGGCCGCACGGATTGGCGCAGTCGAACACGGCGTAGTGCTCGGGCTTCAAGTGCGGCGCGCCCTCGACCGTCATGGCGCCGCAGACGTGGATGTTGGCCGCCTCGATCTCGCGCTTGGTGAAGCCGAGATGCGAAAGGAGGTCGAAGCTGGGCGCGGCGAGATCGGCCGTGTCGACGCCGAGAGAGTCGCGCAGGAAATCTGCCCCGAGCGTCCATTTGTTGAAGGCGAACTTGATGTCGAAGGCGGTCGGCAGCGCCTTCTCCACCTTCTCGAACGCCTCGTCGGTAAAGCCTTTAGCTTTCAGCGTGCCGTGATTGATCGCCGGCGCGTCGGCGAGCGAACCATGGCCGACCGCATAGCCGACGATCTCGGCGATCTCGCTCTCGCCATAGCCGAGCACGCGCAACGCTTCCGGCACGGCGCGGTTGATGATCTTGAAATAGCCGCCGCCGGCGAGCTTCTTGAACTTCACCAGCGCGAAATCGGGCTCGATGCCGGTGGTGTCGCAATCCATGACCAGGCCGATCGTGCCCGTGGGCGCGACCACGGTCGCCTGCGCGTTGCGGTAGCCGTGCGCCTCGCCGAGCTTGAGCGCGCGATCCCATGCCAGTTTGGCATGCTCGGCGAGCCGCCGATCGGGATTGGCCTTATGGTCGAGCGGCACCGGCGGCGTCGTCATCTGCTCGTAGCCGGTGCGCTCGCCGCAGGCGGCGCGGCGATGGTTGCGCATCACGCGCAGCATCGCCTCGCGGTTTTCGGCAAAGCGCGGGAACGCGCCCAACTCGGCCGCCATTTCCGCCGACGTGGCGTAGGCGATGCCGGTCATGATCGCGGACAGCGATCCGCAGATGGCGCGGCCGGCGTCCGAATCGTAGGGGATGGCCGACGACATCAACAAGCCGCCGACATTGGCGTAGCCGAGGCCCAGGGTGCGGAAGTCGAAGCTGCGCTGCGCGATCTCGCGCGAGGGAAACTGCGCCATCAGCACCGAGATTTCGAGCACGATGGTCCACAGCCGCACCGCGTGCTCGTAACCCTCGACGTCATAGAGCTCCATCCCCAACTTTTCGCCGGTCGCGGCGGCGGGAAGGGCGCGGGTATGAAAGGCAAGGAGATTGAGCGAGGCGAGATTGCACGCCGTGTCGTCGAGGAACATGTATTCCGAGCACGGGTTCGAGGCGACGATCGGCCCCGACGCGGCGCAGGTGTGCCAGTCGTTGATGGTCGAATGGAATTGCAGGCCGGGATCGGCGCTGGCCCAGGCGGCGTAGCCGATCTTTTCCCACAGATCGCGGGCCTTCATCGTCTTGGCGATTTTTCCCGGCTTGGTTCGCCAGAATAAATCCCAGTCGCGGTCGGCTTCGACGGCTTTGAGAAACTCGTCGGCGACGCGCACCGTGTTATTGGAGTTCTGCCCCGAGACAGTGAGGTAGGCTTCCGAATCCCAATCGGTGTCGTAGATCGGAAACGAGATGTCGGTATAGCCCTGCTTGGCGAATTGGATGACGCGGCGGATGTAATTGTCGGGCACGTGGTTTCTTCGCGCCGCCTTGATTTCGCGGCGCAGGACGGGATTTTTCTCCGGATCGAAACAATCGTCGCCCGAGCCTTCGCAGTTGATGCAGGCTTTCAGAATCGCGCGCAGATGTCTCTGATTGATCTTCGAGCCGGTGACGAGGTTGGCGACTTTTTGCTCCTCGATCACCTTCCAGTCGATGAACTGCTCGATGTCGGGATGGTCGGCATCGAGAATCACCATCTTGGCGGCGCGGCGCGTGGTGCCGCCGGATTTGATGGCGCCCGCGGCGCGGTCGCCGATCTTGAGAAAGCTCATCAGGCCCGAGGATTTGCCGCCGCCGGAGAGCTTTTCGCCCTCGCCGCGCAGCTTGGAGAAATTCGAGCCGGTGCCGGAGCCGTATTTGAACAGGCGCGCCTCGCGCACCCACAGGTCCATGATGCCGCCCTCGTTGACGAGGTCGTCGGCGATCGACTGGATGAAGCAGGCGTGCGGCTGCGGATGCTCGTAGGCGGTGGCCGACTGCGTCAGCTCGCCGGTTTTGTAATCGACGTAGAAGTGGCCCTGGCTCGGCCCGTCGATGCCATAGGCCCAGTGCAGGCCGGTGTTGAACCATTGCGGCGAGTTCGGCGCCACCATCTGCATCGCCAGCATGTAGCGGTGCTCGTCGAAAAACGCCTGCGCGTCGGCTTCCGAGGAAAAATAGCCGCCCTTCCAGCCCCAATAGGTCCAGGTGCCGGCCAGGCGATCGAACACCTGCTTGCAGGAGACTTCGCCGACGAAACGCTCGTTCTCCGGCAGCTCGGCAAGGGCTGCCCCATCGGCGACGCTGCGCCACAGCCAAGAGGGAACGGTCTCCTCCTCGACCTTCTTCAAGCGCGCAGGAACGCCGGCCTTGCGGAAATACTTTTGCGCCAGCACGTCGGAGGCGACTTGCGACCATTGCTCCGGCACTTCGACGTCGTCGGCATGGAAGACGATCGAGCCGTCCGGGTTGCGGATTTCGCTCGTGGTCGGACGGAAGACGATCTCCGCGTAAGGCGATTGTCCCGCTTTGGTGTAGCGCCGCTCGATCCGCATTTCTGGCCCCTTTCCCATTTCCATTCTCTCACATCGGCGGCGAAGCGGAACCCCGCTTGAAATATAAGTCGCCGACGATTTCTCCGCGACGCGGCTCAGCGTGCCCGCGCCGGTCTCGACCCCTGTTTTGTTCGACACCCACCACGTCCGGCTGAAAGAAACCGGATCTTCGTTGCGACGCGTCCAGGCGCCTTCCGCAAAGGGCGACAAATCCCACGCTCGCGCCGCAGGCGGCGCGAAAGCTTCCCGCAAACCCTTTGTGGAGAGCCCGGCGGACTTCTCTACCTGCGCGCCGAACTTGAGGAGGCTAGGCCAAGGCCGCCGCGCACGTCAAGCCTTAGTATGAAAATCTGAATCAACCGCTAAATGTGGGGATTGCGGGGACGAATCGCCGCCGCCGCGCAAGTATCGGAGATTCGTAGGGAATCCCCAAGCGCCCAACGGTGCGGGCCGGTTTTTTTGCGCCGGCAAGAGGGTCCGAGCCGGCCCGCCCGGCGTTTTCCGCAGACCTTGGCTGGGTGTCCGGGTAGGCGGCAGCTCGCGGCCGCCGAATGCTCGGTCACGGTTCTGTCACGCAGTGGCGGGGGTTTCCGGCTGATTCTGCGTGAGAGGGCACGGAAAAATCGGCGTTTCTCGCCAATTCGTGCCGGGAATCGCCTGTAAATTCTTGAATTCATTGAATAGAATCAAGGGTATTGGCGAGCGTCGCGCGCAATGTCGGTTCCGCTGCCCGCCGCATCGGCCGCCGATCAGCGCATGAAGAAGAGCTAGGTATTGACGCGGATCAATAACACGGCGCTCGCATCCGCCCCCGCGGAGCGAAGCGTAGCGGGGGAGGGGGACCGCCCGAAGCTCGCATAGCGAGCGAAGGGTGGTGGAGGGGGCCTGCAGCAACGAGGTAACCTTCAAAAAAAGGCAAGCCTCGCCACCGACGCCTCTTCCACCGCCCTTTCACTCCGCCGCCGCCCTCGAATGCCCGAGCCGCTTGTTGAGCGTATCGAGCAGCGCCGCGGCTGCCTCCGCGATGACGGTGCCGGGCGGAAAAATCGCTTCGGCGCCGGCTGACTTGAGCGCCTCGTAATCCTGCGGCGGCACTACGCCGCCGACCACCACCATGATGTCCGGCCGGCCGAGGCGGTCGAGTTCGGCCTTGAGCTGCGGAACCAGCGTGAGGTGCGCGGCGGCGAGCGAGGAGACGCCGAGGATGTGAACGTCGTTCTCCGCCGCCTGACGCGCGGCTTCCTCGGGCGTTGCGAACAGGGGGCCGATATCGACATCGAAGCCGAGATCGGCGAAGGCCGAGGCGATCACTTTCTGGCCGCGGTCGTGGCCGTCCTGGCCGATTTTGGCGACCAGGATGCGCGGGCGGCGGCCTTCGTTCTCCTCGAATTCGGCGACGCGTTTTTGCACCCGTCCGATCGCCTCCGCCATGCCGACCTCCCGCCGGTAGACGCCGGATATGGTTTTGATCTCCGCCTGGTGGCGGCCAAAGACCTGCTCCAGCGCCGATGAGATTTCGCCGACCGTCGCCTTGGCGCGCGCGGCATCGATGGCGAGCGCCAGTAGATTGCCGTTGCCGCCCGCGGCGCTGCGCGTGAGCGCGGCGAGCGCGTCGGCGACGGCGCGCGGATCGCGCTCGCGCTTGAGCCGAGCGAGCTTGTCGATCTGCAATTGCCGCACGGCGCCGTTGTCGATTTTAAGAACATCGATCGGCGCCTCCTCGTGCGGTTGGTATTTGTTGACGCCGATCACCGATTGCGCCCCGGAATCGATGCGCGCCTGCGTGCGTGCGGCGGCCTCCTCGATGCGCAGCTTCGGCAGGCCGGCTTCGATGGCGCGGGTCATGCCGCCGAGGTCCTCCACTTCCTGAATGTGGCCCCAAGTCCGCGCGGCGAGATCGTGCGTGAGCCGCTCGACATAGAACGAGCCGCCCCAGGGATCGATCGTGCGCGTTGTGCCGCTCTCGCGTTGGAGCGCGATCTGCGTGTTGCGCGCGATGCGGGCGGAAAAATCGGTGGGCAAAGCGAGCGCCTCGTCGAGCGCGTTGGTGTGCAGCGATTGCGTGCCGCCTTGCGTGGCCGCCATCGCCTCGATGGCGGTGCGCGCGACGTTGTTGAACACGTCCTGCGCGGCGAGCGACCAGCCGGAGGTCTGGCAATGGGTGCGCAGCGCCAGCGAGCGCGCATCGCGCGGATTGAACTGCCGCATCAGCTTCGCCCAGAGCGCGCGCGCGGCGCGCAGCTTCGCCACCTCCATGAAAAAGTTCATGCCGATGCCGAAGAAGAACGACAGCCGCGGCGCGAAGCGGTCGACATCGAGCGCGGCGGCAAGCCCCGCGCGCACGTATTCGACGCCGTCGGCGAGCGTATAGGCGAGCTCGAGATCGGCAGTCGCTCCCGCCTCCTGCATGTGATAGCCGGAGATCGAGATCGAATTGAATTTCGGCATGTGCGCCGAAGTGTAGGAAAAGATATCGGAAATGATGCGCAGCGACGGCTTCGGCGGATAGATGTAGGTGTTGCGCACCATGAACTCTTTGAGGATATCGTTCTGGATCGTGCCGGACAGCTTCTCCGGCGGCACGCCTTGCTCCTCGGCCGCCACGATGTACAGCGCGAGCACCGGCAGCACCGCGCCGTTCATGGTCATCGACACCGACATCCGGTCGAGCGGAATGCCGTTAAACAGCGTGCGCATGTCGTAGATCGAGTCGATCGCCACGCCCGCCATGCCGACGTCGCCCGCGACGCGGGGGTGATCGCTGTCGTAGCCGCGATGGGTGGCGAGATCGAAGGCGATCGACAGGCCTTTTTGCCCGGCCGCCAGATTGCGCCGGTAGAAGGCGTTGGAATCCTCGGCGCTGGAGAAGCCGGCATATTGGCGGATCGTCCACGGCTGGGTGACGTACATCGTGGGGTAGGGGCCGCGCAGGAACGGCGCGATGCCCGGATAGGTGTCGAGGCAATCGAGCCCGGCGAGGTCGTCAGCGCCGCAGAGCGGCTTCACCGCAATGCCTTCCGGGGTGAGCCAGGAAGTCCCCGGCGTGCCAGCACCGCCCGATTTGGCGTCAGCAAAATCGACTCGGGAAAAATCCGGGATGCGGGTCATGGGATTTTTCTTCCTTCAATCCGCATGCAGTCCCAGCTTTTGAAGCAAATCCCGGTTCTTGATGTAGTCCTTTTCCATGAACGCCGCTAGTTCGTCGGAAGTGCGGGACTTAGGATCAGCCAGCGGCCTCCACTCCGGCCCCGGTCTTTGCGGGTTGCCCACCTTTGCTCAGGGTCGCCATCAGCCGGCCGTGCCCCTCGATGCGATCGTCGATGCCGAGCGAGCGGAACGCCTCCCAATAGTCGGCGTGCGCCCCGGTTACGACCGGCACGCCGCATTGCTTCTCGATCAGCGGCGCTGCGTCGGCGCCCGACCATTGGTTGCACGGGATATAAACGCCTTCGGCCGAGGGCGCCGACTTCAATACGCGCTCCGTCACTGCGGCGATATGGGCAGGCGTCACGTCCTGCAGCTTCTTGAAAATCACATCTTCGGTGTGATCGGCGGTGATCGCAAAACCGCTCGCTTTCAGGAAGGTGAGCGCCGACTGATGCAGTTCCCGCGGATACGGGGTCACAACAGCGACATTGCGCACGTTCAGGTGTGCCAGCGCGCGGATCGCGGAGCGGATGCTGGTCGTTGCCGGCAATCCGGTCGCGTCGGCGATCAGCTTGACGATTTCCTCTTCGAATCCCTTGCCGCGCGTGGTCACGACCGGCATGCCGGTGTGGATGATGTAATCGACGTGGCGCGAGGCGAGGTATTTCACCGCGGTCACCAGCGGCGCGATGACGTGCTGTTGGAAATTTTCCTTGCTCCAATGCTCGATATTGGAGGTCGTAGCGCACATCGATACGCCATCGGGGGCAAGGCGGTAAAAGTCGTAAGCCGCGGTTTCGATTACAGTCGGACTGAGCAATCCGATGCGCTTGCGCCAGCCGAAAGGTCGATCGGGTCTGCTCATGATCCGTGAATCCTGCACGATGAAGCCGCCGAGCAGTCTGCTGACATTATTCTCGGCTGGCAATGAGGCCGTGGGCGGCTTCGAGCACGGCCAGGGCGTCGCAGCCCTCGTATATGAATGTCTGCACGCCCGACGTCCGCAGCGCGGGTTCGCGCGCGCCAGGCCGCCCGGCAAGATAAATGTGTTGCGCGCCGGCCGCCTTCAGCGCGGCGGCCGCTGTCGCGGCTTCGCTTTCGTACACCTTGTTCGCAGCGCACAGACACGCAAGCGCGGCGCCGGATGCCGCGAAGGCGGCGCCGAGCGCGGACCCGTCGCCTTCTCCGCACACCGCTTCGATGCCGCCGGCCTCGAAAAAATTCTTCGCGAAAGTTGCGCGCGGGATGAAGTCCGCCGGCGCGCCGAGATTGGCGAGAAGAATTTTCGGCCGCACCCCGTGCGCCGCGAGATAACGATCGGAGGCGTCACGCAAAAGCTCGAACGGCTGGGAGAGGCGGATCGGCTGCAGCGCTTCGCATGAATTCTCCCTGGGCCAAGGCGGCGCGGAGGCGCGGAGCGGCGTCTTTTCCAGCACAGCAACATGTGGTTCATCGATGTCCGGGAAAATGCTCACCCCGGTGAGCGCATCCTTAAGCTGCGCGACCGCCGAGGCGCGCTGCGCGCGCACGGCGGCGACTTTGGCCTGGATCAGGCCTTTTTCGAGCGCGGCGGCAGCGCCGCCCGCCGCCTCGATCTCCTGAAATTGGCTCCAAGCGACGCGGCAGAGCCGATCGGTCAAATCCTCGATCGCGCCGGAGCCCGCTGCCGGATCGGCGACCTTGGCAAGGTGCGATTCTTCAAGAAGGACGAGCTGAGTGTTGCGGGCGATGTGCCGCGCGAATTCGTCCGGCAGACCGAGCGCAGCGGTGAAAGGCAGGACGCCGATCGCATCGGCGCCGCCAAGCGCGGCGGCGAACACCGCAATCGTCGTGCGCAGGATGTTCACGTGTGGATCGCGCTGCGTCATCATTCGCCACGCCGTCTCGGCGGAGATGAACGCCGGCTCGGGCGCGATGCCGCAGGCCTCCTCCACGCGCGCCCACAATTTCCGTAAGCCGCGGAATTTCGCGATGGTGAGAAACTGATCGGCGTCGGCGGCAAGGCGAAAGAAAATCATGCGCCGTGCGTCCGCAAGCGCCGCGCCTTCGTCCTCCAGTGCGCGCAGATAGGCGAGCGCGACTGCGACCGTGAACGCCAATTCCTGCGCCTCGGAGCCGCCGGCATTGTGAATGACGCGCCCATCGGCGGCGGCAAGTTTTTGGTCAAACCCGCCGCGCGCCAAAGCGGCAAGCCGCCGCGCAAAATGCGGCGCCTCCTCGTTCCATCGCCGCGCCGCGGCGCCGGCACTCGCCATGGCGCCGATGGGATCGTGTCCAATACGAAGGTTGCCCCCACCCTTCCCTCCCCCGCTTGCGGGGGAGGGAAGGGTGGGGGCA
>Ga0207416_1000371_pt1 | contig 79958 bp, 82 predicted proteins | sample PaiPotPPM11metaG_FD_184107 | JGI IMG/M metagenome (GOLD analysis project Ga0207416, IMG submission 184107) | Iron sulfur acid spring bacterial and archeal communities from Banff, Canada, to study Microbial Dark Matter (Phase II) - Paint Pots PPM... ... | reverse complement strand
GGGGCTGGGCGTGTTTGTGCGGAAGCCGCTGCATCCGCGGCTGCTGGTGCGCCCGCGGCAGCGCTGGGTTGCCGCCGTGGACATTGAGGGCTATGCCGAGCCGCTGCGCGTGATTGGGGTGTGGGCGTGCCGAGTCGGTACGAAGCGCTGCGACAACTACATTGGGCAATTGTACAAAGCGCTGAGGAAGCATCCCGAGTGGCTGTCGTGCGGGAACACCATAGTTGCCGGCGATTTTAATTCCAACCGCATTTGGAATTCGAATCGCGCCGTGGGTAATCATAGCGACGTAGTCAAGCTGCTGGCCGAGCGCGGCATGGTCAGCGCTTATCACGCTTTTTATGATGAAGATCAGGGAAGCGAGACCAGGCACACGCTGTATCTTCTGAAAAACCGCAAGCGGCCATTTCATATTGATTACGTGTTCGTGCCCGAGTCGTGGCAGCTGCAGAACCTTTCCATCCTCGATGGGCCCAGATGGGCCGCGCTCAGCGATCACTATCCCATGGTCGTGGATGTTGGGGTGGCGCGCAACCTCAGGAAGAGTTGAGACTCCGCATGTTACGCTTTTGCCTAGACTATGGGCACGCTTCGTCGAGTCTTTAAGGCATTCCGCTATCGTGATTTCCGGCTCATGTGGTTTGGCGCCTGCACATCCAGCATCGGCACCTGGATGCAGATCGTGGCTCAAGGCTGGCTGATCTATCGCCTCAGCCATTCGGCATTCCTGCTGGCGCTCGACCAGTTTCTCGGCGGCATTCCGATTTTCTTGTTCTCATTGATCGGCGGAGTGGTCGCCGATCGCGTTGAGCGCAGAAAAATTCTTCTCACCTCGCAATATATCCAGATGTTCAGCGCCGCCGTTCTCACAATTCTGGTGGCGCTGGGAGTGGTGCGGGTCTGGGAAATTCTCTGCCTCTCGTTCGTCTCGGGATTTGCCCAGGCCTTTGGCGGACCGGCTTACCAGGCCCTGATTCCGATGCTGGTGGAGCGGGATGACATGCCGAACGCCATCGCGCTGAACTCGATTCAGTTCAACGTGGCGGTCATGGTTGGGCCCGCGCTCGGTGGACAAGCGCTGGCCAGGCTGGGCGAAAAGTGGTGCTTCGGCTTGAACGCTCTCTCGTTTCTCGCGCCGATTGTTTCGCTCTCGATGATCGGGACCCGCTTTTTGCCTGCCAAGACTACGGAATCGATGTTGAAGAGTCTGAAACAGGGCATCCAGTTTGCGCGCAAGCAGGGATCGATGGAAGCGCTGATCGTGCTGGCCTTTTGCATGACTGCGCTGGGTATGCCCATGCGCACTTATATTCCGGTGTTCGTGAAAGATATTTTTCACCGCGGGCCGGAGACTTACGGCAACTTGCTGGCGCTGATGGGGCTGGGATCGATTCTGGGTTCGCTGACCATCGCCGGCCTGGGCAATATTGAAAAGAAGGGCCGCATCGCCCTGGGGGCGCTGGCGTGCCTGGGCGCTGGGATTGCCGGATTTGCGCTTTCCAAGTCGGTGCACTTGAGCGGCTTTATTCTGGTGCTGGTGGGCGCTTCGATGATGGCTGTGTTTGCCACGGTGAATTCGCTGGTGCAGTTGATCACCACGAATGAAATGCGGGGTCGGGTGATGAGCGTTTACAACTTTGCCTTCCGCGGAGGTATGCCCATGGGAAATTTGTTATCCGGCTGGCTGGTTCCCATCTTCAGTGCGCCGCTGGTGCTAATGGTGAATGGGATGCTGCTGGTGTTGCTGTCGCTGTATTTCTTTGTAGTGCAGCGGCGGGTAGCGGCGCTGTGAGCCACTGTGGAAAAGTTTTTGGTTTCTAGCGTACGCCGCCGCCGGCCCTGAAATCAGGGGCTGGAAATCAAAACCGAAAGCAGAGTTGGATTGACAGCGAATTTGCAGAGGTCTAATCTTGCCACTCCCGGATGGATTTTCCTGACCACAGCCTTCCGAATCGGCGTTCAAGCGTTCCTTATATACTCCTTGCCCTGGCCGCGCTGACCTGCCTGATCCCGTTTTCCGGCAAGGCATTTAATGTCGACGACACTTTATTTGTTTATGTTGCGCGGCAGATCGCAAACCACCCGCTCGACCCATATGGTTTCGAGATTAATTGGTACCGGCACGCGGTGCCGGTGGCTTACGAAACTAAAAACCCTCCACTGGATTCGTACTACATGGCCGCGGCCGCGAGGTTTGCCGGGTGGACTGAGCGGGCGCTGCATCTCGCTTTTATTTTGCCGGCGCTCGCGGCCATATGGGGCAGCTATCGGCTGGCGCAACGGTTTACGAATTCGCCTATGCTGGCTGCCCTGGCCACGCTGGTCACTCCGGCATTTCTGGTTTCTGCCAGCAGCGTGATGTGCGACACACTGATGTTGGCCTTATGGCTGTGGGCCATTATTTTGTGGATCGATGGTTTCGAGCCGCGGAAGCCGGTCTATCTCTTCATCTCCGTGGTACTGATCGCATTGTGCAGTTTGACCAAGTTCTTTGGTATCGCCTTAATTCCTCTGCTCGCGGTGTATTCGCTGGCGCGGCAGCGCCGTCTCGGGAGCTGGGTCTGGTACTTGTTGCTGCCCCTCCTGGTCTTGACCGGATTCCAACACTGGACGAAATCCGTATATGGACTGCGCATGATTACCCAGGCAGGGCATGAGTCGGCAGGCATTCGACACAACCGGCATATTTCAGCCATCGGAGAGTTGTTAGTCGATTTCAGCTTTGTTGGCGGCTGCATGCTGCCCGGGCTCACGCTCGCGCCGCTTCTCTGGACGCGGCGACGAATCATTGCCGTGGGCGTACTGAGTGGGATTGCGGGATTTCTCATGAGCACAGGGCGAATTTCTCTGGGTGCGGTGCTCGAGCCACCACACTTCTATCACCACTGGCTCGCAGTTGGAGTGCAGTTGACGCTTTTCATCGCTGCCGGGTTCTCGGTGCTCGCCCTCGCGGCCACGGACACTTGGAAGCATCGCGATGCCGGCTCTCTGTTCCTGATGAGCTGGATCTTCGGGACATTTCTTTTCACCGGCTTTCTGAACTGGACTATCAATGCCCGCTCCGTGCTCCCGCTGATCCCGGCTGCCGGCATCTTGCTTGCGCGCCGTGTCGACATGCTGCGGGCGGCATCGCACCAATTGCGACCCGTGCTGCTGGCCATACCGTTAGCGCTAGCGGCCATGGTATCGCTCTGGGTCACATGGGCCGACACGGAACTGGCAAATTCAGCGCGGACCGCCGCACTGTCCATCCAGCAGGAAACGCGGAACCAACCGGGCACGGTGTGGTTCATGGGGCATTGGGGATTCCAATACTATATGGAGTCGTTCGGCGCACGCCCGGTTGATCTCGACGATCCACCGCGTAGCCCGGGAGATTTCCTCGCGGTGGCGCAAACCGCGTTTTTCGAAATGCGTCCGGAATTCGTAACTTCGAGACAGATAATTCAAATTCCCATACGCCTCGGCGTCAGCACCATCCATGGCGATCGGGGAGCGGGTTTTTATTCGTTCGACGAAGGGCCTCTGCCGTTTGCCGTTGGACCAGTCCCGCCCGAGCGCTATGAACTGATTCGGCTGGGGACGAAACCGGTCGCGAATGATGCGGCGCCACAAACGTCACCGAGGCAGATACCACTAAAATAGTGACGGGTTATTGGCGCAGTTGATTTTCTTTTGCGTTCTCTGCGAAGTTTGCGTCCTTTCACGTGAAAGGCTTTTGAACCACAAAAGATCGCGAAGAAGTGCCGCGAGGTCGCGGAGAAAGGGATCCGATCCGAAACTGTCCCACGGCTTGCATTTCTGACCGCGACTTCTTATGGCGACATCGCTGGAACCGACATCAACGTTGAGCAAGGAGTCGTGGCTGGGAAGCCGCGCCGATCTGGCCGCAGTCGTCGGCATTCTTCTCGGACTCGTCGCGCGCCTTTGGACTGCCTCGGGAACGTTCCTCAATCCCGATGAAGCGCTTCATTTTCGCCTGGCCAATCAGCTCTCGCTGGCCCTCGCCTACAAGCAGAGTCTCACGTCCGCGCATCCTCCGCTGCTGATCGTTCTTCTTTATTACTGGCGCGCGCTCGGCACGTCGGAACTTTGGCTGCGCCTACCGTCGATCCTCACCAGCCTGATTTTCTGTTGGATGTTCTACAAATGGCTAACCAAGGCTGTGGGCCGGCTTGCGGGGATCGTCGGGCTTCTGTTCGTCGCCTTGCTTCCGCCCATCGTCGTGCTTGGAGCCGAGATTCGGCAGTACGATTTGCTTCTCGCATTCCTGGCCGGCGCTTTGTATTTTCTGGATGAAGCCTTCGGAGAGAACTCTCCCGGCCGAATGGCGGGCTTTTGTTTGTGCCTCTACCTGGCCATGCTGTCTCATTACTCGGCCTTTGTGTTCGCCGCAGCGCTCGGCGTTTATGCGCTGCTGAGAATCCGCGAGGAGCGCCCGCCTGCCCGCTTAGTGGCCGCCTGGGTCGTCGGGCAAGTGGGCGGGCTGGCTCTGGCAATTCTGTTGTATAGAACCCACCTCTCGCAGCTGGGCGGCAGCGAATCAAAATCTGCGCTGCATGGCTGGGAGAGCGAGATTTATCTGCGCCATTCGTATTTCGAGCGTGGCCATGACAATCCGCTGATCTTCCTGGTCAGCCACACCTTTGCAGTCTTTCAATATATTTTCGGGCAACTCGCAGTTGGCGACGCGATGGGAGTTTTGTTCGTGGTGGGAGTTGTTCTGCTGCTGCGGGGGAAAGATTTTCCTGGAAATCGTAACTCGGGCCGCCGTCTGGGAATATTTCTGCTGCTGCCGTTTGCCATGGCCGGTGCGGCCAGCCTGGGGCGGCTATATCCCTATAGCGGTACTCGGCACGTCGCTTACCTTATTATCCCGGGATTGGCTGCTGTCAGCGTCGCGATTGTGCGGCTGGCGGCCGGAAGCTGGCGACGCGCACTCGCGATCTCAGGGGTTATCCTCGCGGTGAGCATCGCGCTTGGCAAAGGACGCCCGCCCAGAATGGAGCGCGCCGATCAAAACCGCGCGCACATGACGGCCGCGCTTGGGTTCATACAACAGAACGTGAAACCTTCCGATCTCATCTTCACCGACTACCAGACCGATCTCATTCTCGGTCACTATTTGTGCGATCAGCGGCCCATTGCTTTCGAATCCGCGCCCGCCGGGTTCGAACAATTTTCCTGCGCAGGTCACCGGGTGGTTTCCACGCAATACCGCATATGGAGGTTCTGGGCAGACAATTTCGCCAAAGAGTGGCCGCAGTTCGCGCAAGATTACGGCCTCAAGCCCGGAGATACCGTCTGGGTTCTTCAGTCAGGGTGGGGAGTATCTCTCCCTGAGGATCTGAAGCAACATCGGCCGGAGTTTCGCGACCTGCGATATCAGGCGTTCGGCGCAAACGTCAAAATCTTTAAAGTGGACGTCGGCGAGACAATGGCGGCAGCAAGTCGGAAATGAGGTCCCTCTTAACGCAGGGCTAAACGTCGAAGACGCGGTACACCATGGGTGGGTTCTGCGCCTGCAGCAAAGTGATGGCTACATTATGTACGGGGATGCCGGTTGTAGTGGCACCGTCGGGCTTGCCGTTATGGGCGTGGCCGTGCAGCACCATGGTTGCGCCGTGGCGGTCAACCACCTCTGCCAGCCGCGAACTGCCGAGAAAAGGATAAATCTCGCGCGCTTCGCCCTCCACCGTGCCCATGATTGGAGAGTAGTGCAGTACCACCACTCTCTTCGGCGTTCGCAATTGCGACATTGCCCGCTCCAGTTTTACGGCCTCGTCAATCCCCGCCCGCACAAAAGTTTTTACTTCAGGCTCGCCAAAAGCGGTGAGCAACCCTCGTCCGAAGCCGCCGACAAATCCCTTGGTCCCGGCAAAGCCCACTCCGTCCCGCTGATAGGTGCTGCCGTCGAGAACTTTCACCCCCGCTCCCACTAACATGCGCGCCAGCTCTTCCTGCTTGCCGCATTCATAATCGTGGTTCCCCAGGACGGCAATCACCGGAACCCGTACGCGCACAAACGCATTCAGCAGCGGCTCCATCTCTGCGGGTTCGCCATAGTTGGTCAGATCGCCGGCCACCACAAAAACGTCGGCCTCATCGCGCACCCGATTCAACTGGTCGTGTAACGCAGCATAACTCTGCGGCGTGAAGTGCAGATCGGCAGTGGCGGCGATTCTCATGAACAAATTCGCGAAGATCGAGTTCCTGCGGGGGCAAAGCCCCGAGACAATAGAAGCGGTGTACCGCAGCGCCACCAGCGACACCGGCCTTGTTTAGCCAGAGGCTAGAGCCTTGCGCCACCCGGAGGCGCCTTCTTCTGTGCCTGCCCTTCGCTCCCTCTTCTAATCTGCGGCCCGCGCACACGGAACTTCCGGCGCGACTTCAATAATGGCTTGGCGCTGTGCGCGCAAGCGGGCCAGCACATCTTCCAGCCCCCACTCTTTTATATCGATGGCGAACATGCAGGGATCGATGAGGCTGCCACGGAACTCCTGTCCGGGCGCCGGGCACGCCACCGATTCCGTCAGCCGCCCGATCAGGTCCCGCCACAGACTGCGGGGAACGTAGTTGGCATGAGTGGGATAAACATAGTGAAACAACAGAAGCGACCACAGGAGAATCTCCCAATGCTCGCCCACGTGCTGCAGAATGCGATCCCAGTCCAGCTTGCCCCCGGTAGCGTAAATCACGTGTGCCACATCGGCTCCGTCGAAGCGCTCGCGCCGGGTGACGAAAAGTTTGGAGGCAATCAGTTCCTCAGCTGCCAGCAGCCGGGTGTTCACTCCCAGCAGGGTGCAGGGCTGCGCACGCTCGATCCACGAGGGCTCGACTACGATGACAGCATTGCTCATGCCCGTAATCAAGTCGACATAATAGCCGTAACGATGCGCCTTAGCCAGCCATACGGGGTCAAAGATTTCGCATTCGAAGCCATCCGCAACGAGACAGGTCAGCGCGCGAGAGATTTCCTCGCCCGGCAGAAAAATATCGAGATCCTTAGTATCGCGGCAGATTCCGGTGTGTTCCCGCAGAGCGAATGCCCCTGACACCGCCAACGGAACTTTGTTCTTTTCCAGCAGGGTGAGCACCTCGCGGAACAGGGCCTCCTGCTTCTTCGGCAACTTCGATGGCTTCGACGACGTCAAGGGAGCGGTCTCCGGCGACTGCTGGCGACGTCTGAGCATGCCGCAATTCGATGTGCTTTGCACTATTGCGGTTGCCGCCGGCTGATCAAGATGTAAATCAGGACGCAATCAAGATGAGGTCAGCAGGCAGAGCGCAACCGGGAAATCCGCCAACAGTTCGAAGAGGGGAATCTCGCCGGTCGCATCGATAGGCTTCCCCGTAAACGCGTTCCGCCACTGCTTCCGGCATTCGCAGGAATCGAATACCACGCGCGTATCGCCCCAAACTTGCGCACCCGTCGGGGGGCCGTCGGTACTGCCCACCAATCCGGCCACCAGCCTTGGAGCAATCACCAGCAAGCTCTCCTCCGCCAGCTTTCTGGCGAAGGCGACTACATGCTGCGCCTTCGCGCCTTTTACTCTCAGGGGAAAATACGCTCCCTGGCTGAAAAGTTGGGGATGCTGCTGCCGTAGGCTCAGGGTCTTCCACGTCGTATACAGCTTCACACGGCCATCCTCGGGTGTTTCCAGCATGTGCTCTGTGAAAGGGCGGTCGCCGCCGTCCCGGCATCCTCTTACGCGATCGAGAACTTGCCGGCGATGCGCGTAGTCGACAAAGCGGCGATTGTCGGGATCCACCAGGCTTAGGTCCCACAACTCATTCCCCTGATAAATGTCGGGAACGCCCGGACTGGTCAGCTTAAGAATTGTCTGCGAGAGACTGTTCCACATGCCCAGCCGAGCCACGCGAGGCTGGAACAGCAAAAAATCAGTGAGGAAGCGATTACCTGCTCCGGGCGCCAGCAGGGCCTTCACAAACGATGAAACAGCATCTTCGTATTCCCCATTGCGATTGATCCAGCTCGTATTCTGCTTGGCTTCGCGGACTGCCTTCAGCATGTAGTTTTCAATCCGCTCGGAGAATTCTTTCCAGGCATTGGTATCGCTCGTCTCCTTCAGATCGAAGGGCCACGCCCCGACCAGCGTCTGGTAGAGTAAGTATTCATCGTTGGGCGTGGGTGCGGGCTTGCCGTTGACTCTGTCCTTGAGACCGCGGTTGAATCGGCTCCAGTCACGCACGCGTAACCGCCAGAGCGCCGATATTTCGGAGAGCACGTCGATGCGGGCGCGCACATCTTCGGAGCGCTTGGAATCGTGCGTGCTCGTGGCCAGCATAGTGTTAGGCCAATCGCGCCGCCGGTCCTGATTTACGGCGTGAAACTCGGTGGCGGTGACGCCGAACCTTCTTAGATCGCTGCCTACCTCATCGAGCGAAATCAGGCGGTTGTAACGATAGAACGCGGTATCTTCCACACCCTTGGCCATTACGGGGCCGGTGAACTGTTGAAACTTCATGGCAAAGGTGGTGACTGCATTTCGGTACGCAGGGTCTTGTCCTTCAGCGATGCGGGTCAGGAGTACTCCGCTGATGAAGTCAAATGTGCTGGTGTCGGAGGCCGGACTCCTCCACTTGGCCGAGGCAATGGCCAGCCGGATGTAGTGCTCGTCGCTTTCTGAAACCCCGGCCGGGCTTACGTAGGTGCGATAGACCGGAAAATTCGCCACGACTTCGGTCAGCGCATCTCGCAGGCTGTTCAGAGTGAAGTCGCAGGTGCGGCGCTTTGCAAGCGCGATGTGGGCGAGGCGATTGGCCAGCACGTTTAGTTCACTCGCGAGACTTACCCGCATAATCAGCTTGCGGCAGCGATAGGCGAGATCGTCAAAATCCAGCTGTTCTTTCCCGGAGTTCCGCGCGAAATTCCGGTAGATGCGTTCCATCCGCATCATGGAGGCGTCGTCTACAAACAGGCCATTGACCAGGTTCGCGAAATCGTAGCCAGTGGTTCCGCAGACTGCCCAATCGTCCGGCAATTTTTCGGCGCCGGTAAGAATTTTCTCGATCACTACGAATCCAGAGCCGCGGCACTCGCCAATTTTGGCGGCATTCCCAGTTGCCGCAGCGATGCCATGTTTCAGGCGCTCGAAATATTCTGCCGGATTGTACAGCCCATCCGGATGGTCGATGCGCAGGCCGTCCACCTTGCCCTCGGCAATCAGCTTGAGAACCAGGCGGTGGGTGGCCTCAAATACGCTCTCATTTTCCATGCAGATGCCGGCCAGGTCGTTGGTGTCGAAAAAGCGGCGGTAATTGATGTCATCCGCTGCGACCCGCCAATTGGCCAGCCGATAGGCTTGCACTTTGATCAGTTCATGCAGTTGTTCGAAGCTGTCGGGATCGCCGGGAGTGCCGTTCATCGATTCCATTGCAGAATTGATGTAAGCGACGATTTCCGGGCAGCGCGCGCACAATTCCGCCATACGCCGCTTGTTGATTTCTTTGTCGCGGTTGCGCTCCGCCATTTGATCGGCGCTGGCCTCCTGCCTTGCCGGAAGGTGGCCGAAAGCCGTGATCAGACTCTGAAATTCCAGCAAGTCCAGGTTCTGTTCGCCCAGTTGCCGCGTTAAGGGCTCAACACAATGCTGCAAAATGCGCGGATACTGCCGGGGATTCACAGGGAAGCGATGGTTGCGATACTGAATGCTGAATTCGCCGCGGGCCGGCTCGAAGGTTAACTTCACTTCTCCGCTTTCCAGCACCGCGCCGTAGTGATCATGCAGCACCGGGACCAGCACTTTTCCCCGCAGTTCGTCCTTCAACGGCTGCCAGTCGATGTCGAAAAAGTTGGCGTAGATGGAAGCTTCGCCATTCTCCAGCACGTCGAGCCACCAGGAATTATCGCTGCCCATCACGCCCATGTGATTGGGCACGATGTCCATGATCACTCCCATGCCCTGCTCGCGAAGAGCCTCCACCAGGCGGTCGAACTCTTCCGCCGTGCCGATTTCCGGGTTAAACGAATTGTGATCGACGATGTCGTATCCATGCATGCTTCCCGGCCGCGCTTTCAGGCAGGGAGAAAGATAGCAATGGCTGATGCCGAGTTGAGCAAGGTAGGGCACGAGCGCCGTAGCCTGCGCGAAAGTGAAATCGCGATTGAGTTGCAGGCGGTAGGTGGCTCGCGGAATGGGCGACCTCGGATTCATGTTTTCAGAAACCAGAGCACGGACCAGGGCGGCAAGGTTCCTTCTCCCAGCCCTGCAATGCTGCTTTTATTAGTTGCATAAATCAGAGGCGCGGAAGCGGGCTCGAAGCCCGGCAAAAGCTCGGGCCCCAGATTCGCGATCAGGGCGAGTTCGGCGTGGTCGGGAAAGTGCCAGAGCGCGGTCAGTCCGCGATCGCCACGGACATTATATTTGCCGCCGATGCGGCAGGCGCCCGAGAGGTGCGGCTCGACAGCTTCGCGGCGCAGCTTGAGAAGGCGGCGGTAAAACATCATCCATTCCTGGTGAGGCGGTTGGCCGATGGTCTCCCAGTCGAGGGCGGAGCGTTCGAAGGTCGCGGCTGCGTTGGGATCGGGAATGCGCTCGCGCGCTGCGGGGTTGCTGAAAGCGGCGAAGTGAGCAAACTCGCCGCGCCGGCCATCCCTGACAGCCGTGGCCAGGTCTCCTTTGAAATCGCAGAAATAAAGGAAGGGAGATTCAGCGGCAAACTCCTCCCCCATAAAAAGCAGGGGCGGCGACGGCGCGAGCAATAGAATCGCAGCGGCCGCACGAACCGCCGCGGTGTCCGCAAGGCTGGTGATGCGCTCGCCAAAAGCGCGGTTCCCCACCTGATCGTGATTCTGCAGGAATGACACGAACGCCGTAAGCGGCAGGCCTTCGGTGGGCTCGCCGCGGGGCTGATTGCCTCTGTGGAGTGAAATCTCGCCTTGATAGGCAAAGCCGTGAATAAGGCAACGTCCCAGGTGAGCGATCGGATCAGAGTAATCGCAGTAGTACCCCTCGCGCTCGCCAGTGACCAACACGTGCGCGGCGTGATGGATGTCGTCATTCCACTGTGCCGTATAGGCCTGCGGCCGGCAGCGCACACCGCGCCGAAGATAGCGTGCCTGGTTGGAATCATTTTCCAGAATCAGGTGGATATAACGGTCATCGGGACAGGCCATGCGTACTTTTTCTGCTAATTCCGCGAGAATGTGATGCTCCGAATCGTCGACGATGGCGTGGACCGCATCCAGACGCAGGCCATCGAAGTGATATTCGTTCAGCCAATAGATGGCATTGTGAATGAAGAAATCGCGGACGGTGCGGCTCTCTGCGCCGTCAAAATTAATGGCCTGGCCCCACGGTGTGTTGTGGCGATCTGTGAAAAACTGCGGAGCGTAGGAGTGGAGGTAATTTCCTTCCGGCCCGAAGTGGTTGTAGACAACGTCGAGGAAGATCATCAATCCGCGGGCGTGGACGGCCTGCACCAGTTCTTTCAGTTCTTCGGGCGTGCCATAGGTGCTGTCCGGGGCGAAGGGAAGAACGCCGTCGTATCCCCAGTTCCGCAACCCGGGAAAATCCGCCACCGGCATTAACTCAATCGCGGTAACCCCAAGTTCGGCCAGATAATCGAGCCGCTCGCGAACTCCCGCAAATGTTCCCTCAGGCGTAAAAGTTCCTACGTGTAGTTCATAAATCACCGCCTCTTCCCAGGGACGGCCGCACCAGCTTTGATCCTGCCAGTCGAAGGCCTGAGGATCGATTATTTGGCTCGGCCCGTTGACATCGTCGGGTTGAAAGCGCGATGCGGGATCGGGAACATGAAGCCCGTTTTCCAGCACAAACTGGTACCCGGTGCCCACACCGGCCCCGTCGGTGGCCAGTTCAAACCAGCCATCGTCCAGGCGATGGAGACGAAGCGGCGCTTGTCCGCCAGCGTTGTGCAACTTTAGTTTGATTTCGCGCGCCGACGGGGCCCACAGTCGGAAGCGCACGCTGCCGTCGTCACGCCGCTCGGCGCCAAAGGGCATTTCATGACGGCGTTTCATTGGATTCTTCCTTCTTTCCGTTGCCGCTGCGGCGCTCCATCAGGATGACAAGGGAACGAGCCTGCAGCGGATAGGCCGCGGCGCAGTCATAGGCACCCACCGCGCGCAAGCCGCTTTCTCGGGAGGTATCCATCCATGCCGCCCAGCAGCCACCGGGACGGAACGCAGGCAAAGTGAAGCGCACGTCTTCGTGATGAGCGTTCATAAGGACCAGAAAATTTTCATCGACATACTTTCGCCCGCGCTCGTCAGTTTCCTCCAACCCCTGGCCGGAGAGAAACATTCCCAGGCAACGAACCGAGGGGGCGCGCCATTCGTCTTCCGTCATTTCATTTCCCGCGGGATTCAGCCACAACACATCTTTTATGTTTGCCCCCTTGATGGGCCGCCCTTGAAAGAAATGCCGTCGGTGAAAGACGGGGTGGCGCTTGCGCATATTAATCATGCGCTGCACGAACGAGAGCAAGTCACGGTCCTGGGGCTGTAAATTCCAGTTCACCCAGCTGATTTCGTTGTCCTGGCAATAGGCGTTATTGTTGCCGGCCTGGGTGTGTCCGATTGCGTCGCCGTGGTACATCATGGGCACGCCCTGGGATAGAAACAGCGTGGCCAGCAGGTTGCGCTTCTGCTTGGCGCGCAGCGCCAGAATGTTGGGATCGTCTGTCGGTCCTTCGACCCCGCAATTCCAACTGCTATTGTTGTTGTTGCCGTCGCGATTGTTCTCGCCGTTGGCTTCGTTGTGCTTCTCGTTGTAGCTGACCAGGTCCTGCAGCGTGAAGCCGTCATGCGCGGTTACAAAATTGACGCTGGCATAAGGCCGCCGTCCGCTGTGCGCGTAAAGATCGCTCGAACCCGTAATGCGATAAGCCAGATCGCCCACGGTTCCGCTGTCACCCTTCCAGTAAGAGCGAACCGTGTCGCGATAGCGGTCGTTCCACTCCGCCCAGCCAACCGGAAAATTGCCCACCTGATATCCGCCTTCACCTACGTCCCAGGGCTCGGCTATCAACTTCACCTGAGACAGCACAGGATCCTGATGAATGATGTCGAGGAATGCGCCCAGGCGATTGACCGCATGCAATTCGCGAGCGAGGGCTGCGGCGAGGTCGAAGCGGAAACCGTCGACGTGCATCTCCAGCACCCAGTAGCGAAGGCTATCCATGATCAGTTGGAGCACCCGCGGGTGCACCATGTTCAGAGTGTTTCCCGTGCCCGTGTAGTCCATGTAGTAGCGGGGATTGTCGGCCACCAGGCGGTAATAGGTGCGGTTGTCGATTCCTTTCAGCGACAGCGTTGGACCGAGGTGATTGCCTTCCGCAGTGTGGTTGTAGACCACATCCAGAATGACTTCCAATCCTGCAGAGTGCAGGGTTTTCACCATGGTTTTGAATTCACGGACCCGGTCGGTCGCGAGATAGCGCGGTTCGGGCGCGAAAAATCCAATGGAGTTGTATCCCCAATAATTGCGCAGGCCGCGCTCTACGAGTTGACGATCGTCGACGAAGGCGTGCACTGGCATCAGTTCGATGGACGTAACACCCAGCCGGGTCAGATATTCGATTACGGGAGCTGTCGCCAGGCCAGCATAAGTGCCGCGCAACATCTCGGGAACGTCAGGATGGCACTGGGTGAATCCTTTGACGTGAAGCTCGTAGATAACGGTTTCGTGCCAGGGAATGCGAGGCGCCCGATCCGTTCCCCAGGTGAAAGCGGAATCGATGACGCGATTCTTCGGCATTCCCGCGGCATTGTCCCGGCGGTCGAACGACAAGTCATCATTCTTGTTTCCCACGCGGTATCCGAAATGCGCATCACTCCAGCGCATCTCTCCCTGAATCTGTTTGCCGTAAGGATCGAGAAGCAGCTTGTGATGGTTAAAGCGGTGGCCCTGCTCCGGAGCGTAGGGGCCGTAGACTCGATAGCCGTAGAGTTGGCCGGGGCGCACCTCGGGCAGATATCCGTGCCACACCATGTCGGTCTGCTCGGGAAGAGTGACGCACAGCGTCTCCCGCCTGCCGGTGTCGTCAAACAGGCACAACTCTACTTTCTCGGCGTGTTCCGAGTAGAGCGCGAAATTCACGCCTTCGCCGTCCCAGGTCGAACCCAGGGGATAGGGCCGTCCGGGCCACAGAATTGGTTGGAGTGGAGACATCTTTTTGTGGGGATCTTTCCGACCCAGGTGCGTCGTGAAAATAGAGATACACCCTGAGGTGTCCAACCACTGACGATACTGAGCGAGTTCGGCGGCTGTACATACTGAGATGTATGTAACCGTCAGCGCAGGGAGGCTGAAAGGCGGATGATGCACCCTGTACGACGCAGGCATGCCTCAGGAGAGCTGTTATTTGGAGAAGTTGCCTTGGGACAATCCGCCGTTGGAGGCGTTGGAATCTAAGGTAGGCGAACCTCCCTTATGGAAGTTGTAGTAATTCTCCTCTTCCTGATCTCGGTAGTTGTGCAGGAACAGAATTTTCGCTCGCGATTGCATGGCGAAGTGCTTGGGCAACCAGATGCCCGGCGCAACCGGACCCTTCTCCAGTTCGAAATGGGTGCCCGGTTCCAGCTTGGCCAGGATGCCCTCCATGGAAACAGGGCGGACTACTTTGGCTTCTACCTTGACCCATTGAAAGGACCCTTTGTCGATCCAGAGAGTGCCTTCCATTCCGGTGAGGGCGCGCGTCTCCATGGTAGGAGGCCGGTATCCCGGCCGTGGCGCCGCCTGCAGGACATACACGTCATGCCCGTCCACTTTGGCCTCGCCCTGCAGTTTGAAATCGAAGGCCTTCACCATCTCGTCCATGAGCATGTGGTCGCGTCTGCGCTCGGCTTCGTACTTGGCGATGCGCCGGGCTCTCACGTGAGAGGATTCCCTCTGACGCTGCGCGCGGGCAGCATCCAGCTTCCGGCTCTCTTCTGCCTGTTCGGCCGTGCTCAAGGGCTTGCCGTTCACCGCGACCAGGCGCTGGTAGGGCGATCCGAGCACCATTATTTCTTCATAGGTCTTGGTGCCGTCGTGGCCGCAATCCTGCTCGAAGTAGTCGAATTGCGGCGCAGCCTCCCAATCGCGCTGGTTCGCTTCAACGGAGCGCTGTATGATGGTGTGCGCGTCCTGCGCAGGGGCCTGGCCGGAACTGAGGATGACGCAGGTGACGATGCACAGAATGAAACCACACAGACTGCATGAGCCTATTAACTGTTTAACACTTTGCCGCCCATTGGAGTGCGTCTTCACTGGGTGCCTATTTCTCACTTTTTCTGGTGCGAGCCGCCTTCACTGCCGAACGATGCCGAGCGGCAGGGCCGCGCTGCCGCGCCGCGGACTCGGCCTGCCGGGAAAGCGATTTGCGCGAGGCAGCAGAATGACCCTCTCTCTTCAGGGCGTTCGTGGTTGCCCGCGATCGGCGCGATGAAGGCTTGTTGTTCGATGAACCCTGCCCCTCGCTGTAATCCCGCTTGGCTTGGGTGCGGGTTTGCTCTGAGGATTTGCCTTTGCGCGGCGCCTGCAGCTTGACTCCGGAGCGCCGGGCTTTGGAAAGTCCGATGGCGATTGCCTGCTTGGTAGATCGTGCCCCGTGTTTGCCCTCTCGAATGTGGTGCATTTCTTCGCGAACAAATTCTCCGGCTTGCGTGCTGGGCGACTTGCCCTCTCTAGCGTCTTCCTGAGCGCGTTCGAGCGTTTCCTTTTCCGGCATGAAACCCTCCGAGTGCAGCATAGATTGCGGCATTTGGCAGTGGAATCGAAGTATCGCTGTACTCTTATGACGCCTTTGCTGTAGGCGCGGGCGCCCTTTATCGGGGGTTCACAGCAAACAGAATCAAGTTTCGTCGAAAAATTCGTCCTCCGGGATGCGGATGCTGGTTTATTTCATAAACTGCGAGGGAAGACAGAGCTGGCGATTCAGCGGGAAGGAGAGGGCAAGCGCACGACGGGATGAAGGGCACTCCCCAGACCTGGGCCCTTACGGCTGGATGATTCCTTTGCCTTCGGCGATGGTTACGATGCGGTCAATGGTAGGAACTTTTACTTCTTCCTTTGCTCCGTCGGGCCAGAAGATTTCGACTTTATCTACTTTCGAAGCCGTGCCCAGCCCGAAGTGCAGCCGCTGATCGGAACTGGAGGCGTAGCTGCCGCCACTGAAAACGTCGCCGCGCTGCCGGATTGCTCCCGTGGTCACAAATACTTTCGCCCCAATCGCGTCGCGCGGGCTTTTCGGACCGCCGATCAACTTCAGCGTCAGCCAATGATTTGCATTCTTCACCACATTGCGCAGCAACACCGGACTCGAATCCATTACGTTCATCACAACGTCAATGTGGCCGTCATTGAACAGATCGCCGAACGCCGCGCCCCGGGCAGAAACCACATCGGCCAGGCCGCTTCCCGTGGCAGCGGGAACCTCCGCGAATTTCGATCCATTCAGGTTGCGAAACAAGAGCGGCCGCTGCGCCCACGTCGTTCCCCAATCTTGTTTGTCGACCCCGGGGTAAACGTGGCCGTTGGCGAAAAAAAGATCGAGCAGGCCGTCGTTGTCAAAATCGAGAAAGCCCGTTCCCCAGCCGAGAAACGGAATCGTCGCATTGGCGATACCGGCGGCGTAGCTTACATCCGTGAAGCTGGCGTCTCCGTCGTTGCGGTAGAGTGTGTCGTAATCGTCGGAGAAGTTTGTGATGCAGAAATCGACTCTGCCGTCGCGGTTGTAGTCGCCGACCGCGATGCCCATTGCGGCTTGTTCGCGGCCTTCATCGTTCAAAGCGAATCCTGATATGTAGCTCGCGTCTTCAAACGTTCCATCATGCTTGTTGCGATAAAGATATTTGGGGACGGAATCGTTCGCCACCAGCAGATCGAGCCAGCCGTCGTCATCCACGTCCACAAACACCGACGCTAGGCCGTAATAACCCCGCGAATCGGAAACTCCCGCCTTCACACTCACGTCGGTGAACGTGCCGTCGCCGTTGTTGTGGAACAGGTGATCGCTTTCGCCCGGCAAGCCGCGCGGGCCGCACATTACGGGGATGCCACGAAAACGGCAGAATCCAGCCGAGACACCGCTTTTTCCCGCGAGTGCTGGATTATCGGGATCAAACTTCACATAGCCAGGAACAAAAAGATCCAGAAAGCCGTCGCGATCGTAATCGCCCCAGGTTGCGCCGGTGGACCAGCCTCCGAGCGTGACCCCGGCTTTTTCGGCGATATCCGTGAAGGTGCCATCGTGATTGTTGTGGTACAGCCGGTTCTGGCCGAAATTGGAAACATAAATGTCAGGCCAGCCGTCATTGTCGAAGTCTCCGACTACGACGCCAACTCCCCATCGCTCATTGGCTACTCCAGCTTTGTCAGTTACGTCCGTAAAGGTTCCGTCGTGGTTGTTGTGGAACAGCATGGCGCGAGGCGGCACTTCTTTGCCTTTCAAAGCGGGGAAAGTTGATCCGTTCAGCAAATAGATGTCGAGCCATCCGTCATTGTCGTAATCGAGAAGCGCGACCCCCGAGCCCGGAGTTTCGAGAATCGTAGCTTTTTCCGGCGTGCCCGACTTGTGGCGAAACTTGTCGAGCCCGGCTGCGTGTGTGATGTCCTCAAACACCACCGGAGCGCCGTCGACGAATCCACCCGCGGTAATGGGACGATGCAGCGCGTCTTTCACCGGCGCGTGGGCCGCGCCCGTGCTCATTCCGCTCTGCTGGCCGCCGGCCGCGGCCGGCGTTTGCGCATTGGCCGCGGAAAAGAGCCACGCAATCAGAAAGATTTGAGCTGCAGCATTCCGGGCAGATGGGTACACAGTCTATGACCTCTCCTCCCGCAGCGGGAGCGGTTGCCCAGGAATGGGATCGCTACAGGAGCGGAAATGGAAAAAGTGGCGGGAATCGCACCGCGATGACTCGCCGGTCCCGGGCGCGACATCGCGCAGTCGACGCTCGAGCTGGGATGGGGTTGCTTCTTGGACACCGATAGGCTCCTCATCGCCAAGATAGCTTAGGACTCGAGTTCGGTAGGCTTCGAACCTCTCTGCCATTGGTCTCCCCCGTAGACTGCGTATGCGGGCGCACATCGTTTTCGTCAGGTGGATTTAGCGTCGGCGAGGGAGTCCCTTTGCCGACGCTTGGGCTCCAGGTGGTTCACGGAACGGTTCCACAGCAATTCGCTCGTAACGCACTTCCAGCACGGTCAGGTTTTCTGTACCGCCCGGCAATTGCAGGACTACGCTATCACCCGCCGCCGACTTCATCAACGCGCGCCCCAGAGGCGACACCCAACTGATGTGGTTGCGGTTGAGATCGATTTCGTCGGTGCCCACGATGCTCACCACTCGCTCGGCTCCCGCGGCATTGGCATAGCGCACGGTCGCTCCGAAGAATGCGCTTGCTGCCGCCGGCCCCGCTCTCGGAGCTTCCGGGTCCACCACTTCCGCGGCTTCGATTCGCTTCGTGAGAAAGCGAATCCGCCCATCGATCTGCCGCAGCCGCCGCTTGCCGTACTGATAGTCGGCGTTTTCACTGCGATCGCCGTTGCTGGCCGCCCAGGCCACCACCTCCGTCACGGCCGGGCGCTCCCTGGTGAGCAGAAACCGGTGCTCATCTTTGAGGCGCTGCAACCCGCCCGGCGTGATGTAGTTCTTGACCGAAGTCGCGGGGGCGTCTGGTTGTGGTTTTCTGGTAAACCCTTTTCGCATCTCGTAATCCTACCAGCGCGAATCCAGCGGGTGCTCCCAATGAACGCGGATGAACGCCGACAGACCACCCTTGCAGCGGGGAGAAGGGTTAAACGTCGTATAATCTCGTGCGCGCAGCTTGGGAGCAGAACATATGAACGTACAAGAACAAATCGAGAAGTATATTACCAGCCAGCCGGAGTCAAAACGCAGTGACATGCGCGAGTTGCATCGGCTCACACTTCAAGTGTCACCAGAATGCAGATTATGGTTCTCCGATGGTAAAGACAGCAAAAATCATACTGTTTCCAACCCTACGATTGGATATGGATTTCACACAATAAAATATGCCAATGGAAAAAGTAGAGAGTTTTTTCAAATTGGCGTGAGCGGAAACAAAAATGGAATCTCTGTCTATATTCTTGGTCTCAAAGATAAGAAGTACCTAGCCAAAACGTATGGAAACAAACTAGGCAAGGCAAGCGTGACCGGATATTGCATTCGGTTTAAAGCTCTAAAGGATATAAACATCGATACGCTTGAAGCGGCAATAAGATATGGGCTTGCAGCTTAGAACGAAAAAAAGGCAAGCTGATGAAATAATTCCATCGTTAAAAGGCGAGCAGTTATCGATGTAAAGGGCGGGTGGACAATCTTTGCCTTGCACCATCCCGCCCGTTGTGTATGCCGTCATCGTACCCGCCCTTCGCCTACGCGAAGAGCTTGCCCTGAGCGAAGTCGAGGGGACGGGGCGCCCGCTGGTGTGGTGGCTTCTGCAGTTTGAAAGCCGGGCCGCTCCGCCCCGTCCACCCTTAGGTTTCCGGAACGGACTGGGGTTGCGTTACGTTCCGATCTCGCCCATGACGATCATCAAAACTCCGACTTGTTATTTCGCCTGCGCTAGCTTCGCAACAACTGCGGCAACTTTATCGAGTATCTGGTTCCAGCCCTCCATTTGACCGCTGTTTTTCGCGCTCTCCATGGGTTCATTTCCAATGAAGGTGAGTTTCGTCCGGCCGTTTCCGAGGTCCTCAAAGATAGTCACGTCGTACGCACCGTCGATGGCCTCATGTTCTATTCCTAATTGCTCAGGCTCAATCTTGTTTCCCTTCGAGTCCGAAAAGTACATGGAGGAAACGATCTTTTCCTGAGGAACAATCTCGTGGTATTCACCCGCATTCCAAAACTCCTGCCCATCCGGCGTTCTCATGCAGCAGAGAAATTTTCCTCCCACGCGAAAATCCATCTTGCAAACTGGCGAAGTAAACCCCTTCGGCCCCCACCACTGCATCACGTACTTCGGATCTGTCCACGCCTTCCACACCAACTCGCGTGGGGCATCAAAAATTCTTGTAACGACCATCCGCTCAATTTCGCTGACCGTGTTTTTTGTCATCTCTAACCTCCTCTTTCTTCATTTGATTTATAACTACATCCAGCTTGTCGAAACTCTCTTCCCAGAACCGGCGATAGCTGAACGCCCAGTCGCCGACTTTTTTAATCGACTCCGGCCTGAGCGTGCACACACTCTCTCGTCCACGCTTGGTCTTGATCACAATCCGCGCCCGCACCAGGTAGGCAATATGTTTTGAAATCATCTGCTGCGAGAGTGCGAACGGTTCTGTCAATCCATGCACAGAGGCGGGCCCATGGGAGAGTCGCTCGATCATCGCCCGCCGGGTTGGATCCGACAAAGCGGCAAACGTTGTACCTAATTTATCCACAACCATATGGTAGTGGATTATCTATCAATGTCAAGGGTTAATTTTGCGATTTCTGATTTCTGTTTACTGTTCGCCGGCTAGTTTCTGAGGGCGCGGCCTCCGTCCCAAGAAGTTGACGATCGGCTACTTTCGCCAGGACGTCGATTCGGTCCCTTAGCGATACTATCCATCATCTGGGACACGTGCGGCGAAGGCATGCATGGGAGAATCAGTGCCGTCTCAAACTCCCGGACCGTCGAGATCTTCCAACTTGATGTTGCGTGTCTCTCGAATGAACAGCAGAGCGAACATCGCAGCTATTCCGTACATTGCGTAAATGGCGGGTAGATAGTGCCAGTGATGGACTGCGTCCTGACCAATTAACCTTGCGAGAAGAGGGGGCGCGATCATTCCAGCCAGAATGCCCGACAATCCATAAGAAATACCCGAGCCCGAGTATCGAAATTTTGTCGGGAAGGTCTCGGAGGTGAGAATAGGCACGAGCCCGTGCAACAATCCCATCCCGAAAAGCACAATCAGACATTCTAGAACTGCTACGAGCGCGACGTGTCTGCCTACGATCGCGAGGGCAAAGGGATAAGAGATCAACATTGTCGCACCGATGGCGAAATAAGCGAGCCTTCTGCGCTTGCAAATGTCGGCTAATGGTCCGCTGAGCAGCACTCCCGTGACATCGGCAAAGCGGCTAAGAAAGATGATGATCGCCGCAGTGGCCAACGGGATACCCGCGAGATGCATAAACGAGATGATGTAGGTTCCCGTCACGACCGTATCCAAGTTCTGAAACGCAGCAACCGTCGCAAGTAGGAAGATCGAGCCCGCGTGTTTCCGGAAGACATCAAAGCTGGGCAAACGGGCGAGTTGCTGCCTGTGCTTGAGTTGCTCAAATAGAGGGGAGTCGGCCAGCCTATACCGCGCTACCAGAGCTGGAATGACTATGATTGCGGAAAGCAGCATAGCAACGCGCCATCCGGTCGTCGCAAAACTCTTCCTTAAGAGCAAGAACATGCCGCTCGCAGCCATAATGCCCAGGGCCAGGCCGAGATTCGCCAGCGACATCCAAAACGCACGAGAACGGCGCTTGGCCCCAAATTCCGCGAGCAAGGACGTAGCTCCGCCAAATTCACCCCCCACTCCGATTCCCTGCACGATGCGGAGGAGAACCAGGAGTATCGGCGCCGCAATGCCGATCCTTGCATAACCCGGAAGCAAGCCGGTCAGACACGTGCTGGCTCCCACAACAACAATGTTTATCAGGAACGCGAACTTGCGCCCGGACCTGTCACCAAAGTGCCCGAAAATGAAGGCACCGAGCAGGCGTGCGGGGTGCCCGGCTGCATACGCCAAGTAGGAAAACAGCAATGCTTGTGTCGGAGGCAACTTCGGGAAGAAGATCTCCGGAAAGGCGCTAGCCGCTGCGAATCCGAAAATCGCAAAATCATAAAACTCCACCAGGACACCGGCGGTTGCGGAAAAAGCCAGAATGATCAATGTTCGAGTATCGGCGCTCGAGGCCGAACTTTCGGACATATAAGGCGGACCACCGGAAAGTTCCTTGGCAACCGGCAAGTTCGGAACTGATGTCATGAGCGTCTCCCCCATGCCGACCAGAGTATCGATGAAGGCATCATGATACTGGGATTGTTCAACCGTGCTAGATCCTCATCGAATTGTTGCGGAGTGATGTAATTGGCCTGGATCATCGCTTCTCGAAGCTGTTCGAAGTTCGCCCGCATCATGGCGATACCAGGAGATCCGCTTTGCCACATAAATAATTGCGCCGACGCTTCCACGTTGGTCAGTCCGCTTTCTCGCAGTAACCCGGAAAGCAATCGTCCGTACCGACGATTCACGCCGCTATCTTCCAAAAGTCTTAGCATTGCGACATGTGTCTTCAGAAGCACTTCGCCTGAACTGAGCGCCGGATCGGGCGGAAGGGACCAGCTATCGTACTCTTCGACCAATAGCCACCCTCCCACTTTCAAACTGGAGACCATGTGCGCCAAAGCGGTATCGCGATCGCGCACGTGCATCAGCACAAGGCGCGTGTGTATCAGATCGAACTCTGCGTTCGGCAGAGGATCGGAGCCTATATCATGGGCGCGTACGTCTAGAGTGGGCCCCCGCAAGGGCTCTAGGAAACGGGTATCGACATCGGTGACCAGCACACGCCCCGTCGGGCCCACACGATCTGAAAGCCACTTCGCAATCGTCCCACTGCCGGCGCCAACCTCCAAGCAGCGCCATCCGCGCGCAACACCCAGGGTTTCCAAATGACGGATGGTTTGTGGATCATAGATTGCGGCCAGCGCTGCGAATCGAACACGCGCCTCTTTGCCTTTATTTGCGAGCATGTAGTCGGAGTGCAGCGATTGCTGCGCGCCAATATTGTTGCTTCCAATGACTCCCATTTCTCTCTGCCGGAAAGGACTGGCGTCACTAATTCCTCAAAATCGTCCTCTACGTCCTTGATAGCGCCGGAATGGCCTATAATGCAAGCTTAAAAACTTTAACAATTGTTGAGGTTTACTTAATGATCGACTTTACCTCTCGCCAGCTTCGAGCCTTTTTGTTGGTCGCCCAGCATCGCAGCTTCACACGGGCCGCTGGCGCACTGTTCATCACCCCTTCTGGATTAAGCCTGTTGATCAAGGAACTGGAGAACCAGTTGAGCGTTAGGCTCTTTGAACGTACGACGCGACAGGTCACCCTTACTAAATCGGGAACCGAGTTGCTAGTGGCGGTTCAGCGCAACCTTCATGAACTGGAAAATTCACTCGCGCAGGTCGCGCGAACAAAGGATGCTCTAGGCCCATCTCTGTCGGTGGGTGTGCCGCCGTTTTGGGCGGCAGGTGTGGTGGCCCAGGCCATCAAGGCGTTCCGTCCTCGCAGACCCGAGCTCCGGCTTCAGGTATTCGATAGTGATAGCGCCACAACTTTACCAAAGGTCGAGTCCGGGGAACTCGACATGGCCCTGGGTTTCTTTTTTAAGCATGTACCCGGTATTCGGCGCACTCCACTGTTTCGTTTTTCTCTCATGGCGATAAGAGCAAATTCCGAGCGTGATTCTTCGCCTAGTAGCGTTACGTGGGCGTCGCTGAAAGGAGAGAAATTCGTTGCAATGCAGCCGTCCCTGCCCTTGCAGCAGTTCGTCGACAGGCATCTTGCGAAAGCTGGGATCGGTCACCGATCCAGCCTCGTGTTGAACTATCTCCACACACAAATCGCGATGGTGGAGGCCGGACAGGGAATTGCGATCGTTCCTTCCTACACGTTGCCGGAGTGCCGGAAGCGAGGGTTAACGATCAATCCATTGCTCAAACCCAAGGCGCACCTTGATTTCTACCAGATCCGCAACGGTGGTAGGAAGCTTTCGCCCCTGGCGGAAGAGTTCAATGCGTTCTTAAAGAACTACATCGTTACTTGGGCAGGCAAATCCGGTCTTTTATCGAAGCGGTAATTCCGCTCGGTGCCAGCGTTGGCCGACAATTTTCTGGCCGGGCTACACTGCGGCTACACTATTTAAGACGCACCGTGCCGCGAGTTGGCCCTTCAAAATGATCTCTTTCTCAAACATCAATAAGCAGTATGGCAAGCAGTTGCTCTTCGTGGATGCTTCGTTTCAGTTGAATCCCGGCGAAAAAGTCGGGCTGGTCGGTCCCAATGGGTCGGGCAAGACAACGCTCTTTCGGATGGTGGTCGGCGAGGAGACTCCCGACGAGGGCGCGGTCTCTGTCCCCAGGAAGTTGACGATCGGCTACTTTCGCCAGGACGTCGAGGAGATGCAGGGCCGTTCCGTGCTGGATGAAGCGATCGCCGGCAGCGGACGCGTTGGCGATCTGCATCACGAGCTCGAAGCCTTGCAGCGGGAAATGTCCGACCCTCACAAGGCGGATGACATGGACCGCATACTTGAGCGCTTCGGTCACGTGCAGGAGGAGTACGAGCATTTAGGCGGTTACGCGCTCGAATCGCAGGCCCGTGAAGTGCTCCACGGGCTGGGATTCAAAGACGATCAGATTGACGGCGACGTGGGCGCTCTCTCCGGCGGATGGAAAATGCGGGTCGCGCTGGCGCGTGTGCTGCTCGGAATGCCGGATGTGTTGCTGATGGACGAACCGACGAACCATTTAGACATCGAATCCATCATCTGGCTGGAACAGTTTCTCAAGTCATTTCCCGGCGCGCTGCTGATGACCTCGCACGACCGCGAGTTCATGAACCGTCTGGTCTCAAAGATCGCAGAGATTGATGGCGGCGAAATCATCACGTACTCGGGTGACTACGACTTCTACGAGCGTGAGCGTGCGGTGCGAGAGAGCAATCAGCAGGCAGCATTTGCCCGGCAGCAATCCATGCTTGCCAAAGAACAGCGCTTCATCGATCGTTTCCGGACGCACGCCGCCAAAGCGGCGCAGGTGCAGAGCCGCATCAAGGCCTTGGACAAGATCGAGAAGATCGAGTTGCCAAAAAAACGCGTGGTAGTAAAGTTCGATTTTCGCGTTCCGCCGCGATCGGGCGAACAGGTGGCCGTCCTGGAGAACCTGCACAAGAGTTACGGCCCGCGTGTGATTTACGAAGGGTTCAATCTCACCATCCGCCGCGGTGAACGCTGGGCCGTCATGGGTAGAAACGGCGCGGGCAAGACTACGCTTCTTAAAATGATTGCCGGAGCCAGCGCTCCAGATGCGGGAAGCGTGCGGCTTGGCGCCAGCCTGAACATGGGCTACTTCGCGCAGCAGTCCCTGGACGTGCTCAATTCCGATCTCACCGTCGCCGAACAGTTGCAACAGGATTTTCCCCAGGACAGTATCGGCGCGCTGCGAAACCTGGCAGGAGCATTCCAGTTCTCCGGCGAAGACGTGGATAAGAAGATCCGCGCACTCTCCGGCGGAGAAAAGTCGCGGCTGGCCATTGCGCGCATGCTCTACAATCCGCCGAACTTCCTGGTGCTCGACGAACCTACCAATCATTTGGATCTTGCGACCAAGGAGATGCTGGTGGACGCCCTGAAAGATTTCGAAGGGACTATGATCTTCGTATCGCATGACCGCATGTTCCTTCGCGGTCTCGGCTCACGTGTGCTGGAACTGGGCGGCGAGAGCGGCACGGACCGCCATCCCACGGTTTATCCCGGGTCGTATGTTGAGTACGTGCAGAAGCTTGGACACGAGGCGCCTGGGATTTATTCGTAGGCTTGTGACTACGACTTGCCGGGTGCCGCTGAATGACGTTATGCCATGACTATAATCAGCGCAGTCGCAGGAGCCATTCTGGTTGCATTCGGCCTTTTCCTCATTGGTCTTACGGTCGTCGTCTTCGCGAAGCCGGCAGTAGCTGAACGTTTTTTTATGGCCTTCGCGAGTTCAGCGCGAACCCACTACACCGAGCAAATTGTCCGCCTGCTGATCGGCGCGTCACTCATCATTCGCTCTGGGGCAATGTGGCAACCGAAGGTCTTCTGGTTTGTCGGATGGGGCATCGTCGTATCCTCCTTGGGGTTGATCCTTACTCCTTGGCAATGGCACGATCGTTTCGGTGAGGAAGTGCGTCCGAGGCTGATTCGTCACATGAAACTGTTTGCGGTCGGGCTATTGGCATTCGGAGTTTTACTTATCTATGGGGTGCTGACTACGATTTCGGTAAATCCGGCATAACCAAGCCGCACAGGTACGATGCGCACGCGGCACCGACCGCCATCCGACTGTTTATCCAGAATCATACGTTGAGTACGTGCAGAAGCTTGGACATGAGGCGCCGGGGATCTATTCGTAGGGCTAGCTGGGATTTTTGTGCTCGGCTTGTTTCTTTGTCTTTTCCGACAATTGGAACGTCTGTAGATTAAAGAAGAACACCAACAGGGCTAAAATCCACCCTATAACATCCATTGTTTTAGCCAGAGTGAGGTCTCCCGAGAGATGAGGCCATGAGGCAGGGTTCGCCGGATTCAAGAAATGGGCGTATATGCCATACCAAACCACAACAAGGCTAGCCATAAAAGGCACGAACAAGAAAACCCGCAGAATGAAAAATAAGCGTTTCGATATTGGCCGCTCTGTCTCCAGCAGCGTGCTGATGAGACGACTCCCTTTAAACTGGTCCTCTGCGGCACATTTCACGTGGCAATAACATGCTTTGAACGCAAGTACGGAATAAAACGAGAAAACGAGCAGAGTCAAAGGACCAAGAACGCCGATGTCGTCGCATGTGATCTGAATGCCAAGCGCCGGTAGCTGATAAAAGGAATTGTCTGCGATGTGCTTAGTGTAGTCCTTCACGTATTCCGTCTCGTTCGCAGTACTTTGCGGTAAACTTTCGAGAAAATGGCGCCCTTCAAAGAGATTGAGCACCATCAGAAACACGATGCAAGAGGCTGCCAGGGAGAAGAAGAAGCCTATCCGCGTGCGCTTCTGTGCTGACTGCAGGGCCTCAGCACAAGCTTCCACTTCCGGATCGGGGCCAGAGCCGACATTCGCTGAGCTCGCCATTTTGAGTCGCTAACTCCAGCGTGTGCCGACCGCCGGAATCATCGGCAACCCTGCACATTACGCCAGGCGGGTCAAAAGCGTCAAGGCGCTCTCCCCTAATCCTAATCGGGCATTTTCGATTAATGTGATGCGGACAGGGATAGAAAGGAACCCGCTGAAAGTCGCGACCTTCAACATTAACAACATCAATCAGCGGCTCGACAACCTCCCTGCCCATTAGCGAAAGCGGAGCCGAGACCAAGCGCGCACGATCTCACATACGAGCCACACCAGATTCGAGAAAACGATCGGGCAAGACCGGTTTCAGCGAAAGAAAGAATTCTTGAATGCCTGGTGCCGCTGATGGGCTATGTCCAGAATCTGGGCGAACTCCGGTTCGCTGTGGAGATCATTCAGCAATGGGTCTTGGTTAATGTAGGGATAGCTGAAGAAGCCGCCTTCAACGCTCATGCGAAGCGCACGTAATGCGGAACTCTTATCTGCCAGGACGGCGTAGGCCTGCGCAATCTTGTACGTGGCTTCCGGATCCCCGACTCCTCGCTGTTTTACTGTGCTCTCCAGCCTACTCAAAAGCTGCAAGCCTTCTTTTGTGTGCTGATGAATCGCGTCACTCAAAGCCTTTCCAATTCCTGTGTACAAATTTGGATCGAGTTGGTAGGCGCGATCGAAATCACTTGCCGCCTGGTCGAACTGCTTTTCGTGAAATTCTCCGAAGCCACGGTAAAACAGGGAAAAAGAGGAATCGTCGGCCGGCAGGCTCTCAAGAAATTTCTGATACTCCCCCAGATAGAGGTAGCTGTTTAATACTGCACCGTTGCCCTTCACGAAGGGCGCCAGTTGACGCGCCCGTTCACACTCCGCCACCGACTCGTCCAACATTCCAGCAAACCGGTATGCATATCCCAGCTCCCAGTGAGCGGCGGCGTAATTGCCGTTCGTCTTTAATGCGTCTCGCAACAAGGGTACAGCCTGCTCAACTTTTCCCGTGTCAATCAGCAGATTCGCAAGGAAAATTTGGGCGTCAAGCAAGTTTGGTCGTATCGCCAACGCTCTCTCGTAGGCGGCTTGGGCGCGGCGATATTGCTCCCGCCCGCCAAGCTCGAACGCCGCATCCGAATTATAGGAAGCTCCCAGGTAAGCCCATGCTGGACCGTAATTGGGATCGATCTCGGTGGTTTTTTCAAACATGCTGATCGCCAGGGGAAACTTGTGCTGTCCGTAAAGATCAAGTCCCTGCAAGAAATATTCATAGGCGAGCGGGCTGACCGACGATTCCGATTTTAGATGCTCCGTTTCCACTGCAGACAGGTTCAGTTGCAGTTCTGAAATCAGTTGGCCGGTAACTTTATCCTGAACCGCAAGAAGATTGTCGTATTTGAGGTCGATCACTCCCTGGCCTAGAATTTGTTCGGTTTTGGCGTCGACCAGCTGGTAGGTGATGCGCAAATTGTCGCCATCGCGAATGAAACTTCCCGTGAGCAGCGTGTCGACTTTGAGATCTGCGGCGACTTTCTGAAGATCAATAGCCATCCCTCGATATTTCTCTATTGCCGCAGAAGGGCGGACGCTGAGGGAACTCACGTAGGCCAGTTTCGTTATGAGCACATCCGCCAGTGACAATCCAAGGAAGTCGCTCCTTGAATCTTCACCACGATTTTGCAGCGGAAGGATCGCCAAGCTCCGGGGAGTGGACGACTGTTGTTTTCCAGATCGTATGCGAACAAGCCTCGTCAGGGCAATCGCTGCCAGGAGAATGACGAATCCGACGGAGAAAAGGAAGATTCGGGATCGCGTCGGTTGCGGATGCCCCAGCTTTGGGAGCTCCGCTTGCTCGGATGGTTGAGAAGAAGCCAAAGGAGTTTCAGATTTTCTCCCGTTGGAATCCGCAGACAATGGATTGGTGAATTCCAGCTGGCCCAGGAACCGGTATCCGCGTCGGCCAACGGTCTCAACGAATTTTGGGTTCTCGGCGGAGTCCCGCAGCGCGTCTCTGAGCTTGCTTACAGCCACCGCGAGACGGTGGTCGAAATCGACGAAGGTATCGGCCGACCAAAGGCGCTTGCGAAGTTCTTCACGGGTGACGACTTCTCCCGCGTATTCCAGGAGCACTGCCAGAAGTAGGAACGGCTGTTCCTGCAGCCGGACTCTGTTGCCTTCTCTTCGCAACTCGCCAGCCCGCAGATCGACCTCGAAATTTGCGAAACGCACCAATGATGGGAGGGTGGACGGCATCACATTTTCGAGAAGTCTAGCACGCAACCGAACACAATGCGATACCCCACATGGCATTGCAAACAGAAGACTTATTAGGGGATCGCGAGGGTATCGAGGGAGAAGTGTCGGAGCATTGACGGTCAGGCGCTCTGCGAGCGACAAGTAGAAGCACCCGGCGCCGCCCTCGGGAGTCTGAAGGGCGCTGGGCCTGACGATGCTCGTTCGTTTTATTTAGATAACGGCTTTCTCTTACTCATTTTGGGGGTGCTCTATGCACAGAATAGCTTTAACAGTCGTCCTTGCCCTACTCACCGCCAGCGCCGGTCACTCCGGCGAGTCGGCGGATTGGGCGATCAATGCAACCGCAATCGAGGCCTGCAGTTGTCCTCACTTCTGCATGTGCTATTTCAACTCGCATCCGGCAGCTCATCACGAAAACGGAAAGACGGAACACTTCTGCAAGTTCAATAATGCTTACAAAGTAAACCACGGACATTACGGCAACGTTGATCTCGCCGGGGCCAAGTTCTGGATCAATGGGGACTTGGGTGGCGACTTCTCTCAAGGGATGGATTGGGCGCAGGTGACGTTCGATAAAGCGGCAACCGCCGAACAACGCCAGGCTCTCGGGGAAATCATTGGGCATGTGTTTCCGGTGAAGTGGAAATCACTCCAGATCGCTGAAGGCAATATCGATACCTGGACGTTCGACAAGGATCACGCGCACGCCACACTAAACGGCGGCAGGACGGCAGAGATCAAGTTGACGCGTTTTCAGGGAATGACTGACGAGCCGGCTGTGCTTAAGAATGTGAAGTATTGGGGTACGCCGCGCAATGACGGTTTTGTCATGATGCCAAACGAAATCGAAACCTACAGGGAGGGACCCAAGCCATACGAGTTCAAGGGAACAAACGGGTTCATGCTCACATTCGACATGAGTTCCAAAGATGTACCCGCAGCCAAGGGATCTTCAGTGAGTTATTAGTCCGAATCACTTGCATCAGATGCGTGCGCCGGGAAATCTCCCGGCGCTTTTTTCTTCCCGTGGAATGTTGTGTCCGATCGAGATTTTGTGAGCGCTGAGCTCGAGTACGGCCTACAGAGTCGATTCGGCTCCTGGGCGGTGAAAGCGGGACGGACCGCCATCCCACGGTTTATCCTGGGTCATACGTTGAGTACGTGCAGAAGCTTGGACATGAGGCGTCTGGTATCTATTCGTAGGTTTCGCAGGGTGTTTGGCTCGACGGCTCGCCGCGTGGGCGTCGAAAGAACCTTCGTCGCAGCTAATAGCCACGCAGCAGACAAAGATGAACCACGAACCCAACATCTACGGAGCTGACGGCGATACTCTCAAGGCAGCCTCCGTCTATACGCCACTGACTCTAGCGTTGTATGACTTGGCGGTCTTGCGGATTTCCAATTCCTTTGTGTGGGAATGTCCCTCGCATGTGCTCCTGGATTTCTATAACCAGCACATCTCTGACAAGCATCTCGATATCGGTGTGGGAACTGGTTACTTTCTCGACAAATGCCGGTTCCCGTTGGCCGCCCCGACGATTGCACTCTTCGATTTAAACGCTCACAGCCTCGCAAAATCAGCAAAGCGCTTGCGTCGCTATAATCCGTCCTGTCATTTGGGCAACGCTCTTCAGCGTATCGATATCGGGATGTCTGGATTTGGTTCCATCTCGCTCAACTATCTCTTGCACTGCCTCCCGGGTGATTTGGCGAGCAAGAGCATCGTATTTCAGTACGTGAAGCCTTTGTTAAGAGATGATGGGGTGATATTCGGCTCTACGATCCTGGGCGAAGGTGTACGGCACGGCCCGCTGGCCAAGCAACTGATAAAGGTTTACAACGCAAAAGGAATTTTCAGCAATTTGTCAGACCGGCAGTCTGATCTTGAGTCAGGGCTCAAGGCACATTTCGATGAACCTTCAATACACCTTGTCGGGTGTGTAGCGCTGTTCAGCGCCAGAAGACGAATGGCTCGGACGGTTACCGGGGACAGACCGGCTGAGAGTCGCGACCTTCAATTAACAACATCAACAAGCGGCTCGGCAACCTCCTGGCTTGGTTGGCGAAAGCTGAACCGGACGCGATGAGTCTCCAAGAGCTCAAGGCAAAGCCGTGAATGCCCTTCGAACTCCAGGGTACGATCTGGCGAGAGCGGCACGGATCGCCATCCCACTTTTTATCCAGGGTCTACGTTGAGTGCGCGCGGAAGCTCGCACACGAAGCGCCTGGGGTCTATTCGTAGGGCTTGCGGGACTTGTATGTAACGGCGCGCCGAGAAGATGAACCGCCGATCAGCGCAAGTACAAGGAAAAGGAAAAACAAGCGGCTCGTCTATCGGGAAATCACTGTATGCCTCAAAGGAAAATTCTGTATTGGCTGACAGAAGGTTGTTTGCGAGAATATCAGCGCTCCCAAGGTGGCTCGGCTCGTGCGAAGCGAGTTTGGTCGTACGGAGCCAGTGTCGGAGACCTCGGTGAGCCCTCTGAGAATTCTTATTGTTGATGATCACGAGGCTGTTCGGAGCGGCCTGCGAATGCTACTATCTTCCTCCGAGTGGATTATTTCAGGAGAAGCTTGCGACGGTTTGGAAGCGGTTGAGAAAACAAGATCAATTCGACCGGATCTGGCACTCATGGACATTTCCATGCCGAGCATGGACGGACTCGCGGCGACTCGAATAATCCGGCAAGAGATGCCGGAAGCTGAAGTGATCATGATTAGCCAGAACGATCCGAAGCTTGTGGCGCGGCAGGCACGGGAAGCAAATGCTCGGGGTTGCGTGTCGAAATCTGAGTTGGGCCAGTCCCTACTTCCTATGATTCATAAATTGATGGAGGAAAAACGGACAGCACTCTCAGAGCATAGCTTGGTTTGCAATAGGCTACACTGAGGGAAGCACGCTTGCACGAGGGATTTCAAAGCAGATATAACACAACGGCGCCGAAGTCCGCATGCCTGCTGCCGCCGATGGGGCCTTCACGCACTCTGATTGGTGTAGGGGAGAACTAAATGGTCAACAGCGACCAGCCGATTCATTTTGCCAATGCGACGCTCGGAACCGAGCGTCACATTTGCGCGTTCTTTCACTCGTCGGATGAAGAGTATCGGGTGCTCCTCCCATTTATTCGCGAAGGAATCGAACGTGGGGAGAAAGGCTTTCACATCGTCGATCCGCGCACCATGGAAGACCATTTTCGCCGGTTGCGAGATGCAGGAATCGATACTGAAGCGGCGGGCGGCCGGGGACAGTTGGTCGTGAAACGCTGGCAAGACGCTTACTTGCGCGATGGTCATTTTGATCAGGACCGTATGTTGTCCCTCATCGAAGAAGTTCTGTCTGCAGGGCCTGAAGAGGGCTATGCGCTCACTCGGCTTGTTGCCCATATGGAGTGGGCGCTGGAAGACTTTCCCGGCGTCAATGATCTGGTTGAATACGAAACGCGGTTGAATTTCATTTTGCCGAAGTATAAAGACCCTGTTATATGAACGTATGACTGCGCCAAGTTTGGCGCCGGCATTGCAATGGATATTCTGAGGACGCACCCGATGGTAATTCTTGGAGGCGTACTTCAGAAGAATCCATTCTTCGTACCCCCGGCAGAGTTTCTCGCGGAACTCCGGGAACGCGGAGCCTACAGTTCGCGCTCGACGGTCGCATAACAGCGATGGACAACGATGGGAGAGAAATCCGGGAACTCCGGCGCCTGCTTCGCGATCTTGTGGCTTTAGCCACGACGCCCGCGGGGTGGGTGGGGCGCGATCGAGCGCAGATTGTCGAAAGTGTCGCCGATGTCCTCCTGCATACCCTGCGAGCGGATGCCGTATACGTCTGTCTGCGGTCGCCAAAAACAATCGAAGTGGTTCGTAGTCCTTTGCATCCTGGATTCAGCGATGAAGTCAGACGTCTGTGGCCGGACTCTGTGACAGCTAGCCTGCACATTGACACAATTGCCGGGTCCACCTGGCCGAGCGCGCTAAGGGTCGCAATGCAACCAATCGGTATCTCGGGGGACGATGGTTTCATCGTTGTCGGCTGTGCGAGTTCTGGGTTCCCAAACGAAGGGGAGGCCTTACTACTCTCTGTAGCGGCGAACCAAGCTGCAGTGGCGCTGCAAGCTGCTCGCTTGCGAACAGAAGCAGAGTTGGTGGAACGCAAGCTGAGAGCGGCGGCTGAGTCCGAACGGAGCCGTTTGCGCGAGCTCTTTATGCAAGCGCCAGCCGCGATCGGGTTCCTGAGCGGTCCCGAGCACCGCTTCACGTTCGTAAACCACGACTACCTGAAATTGACGGGACGCGAACGGGCAGAAGATTTTGTTAGTAAAACGGTCCGCGAAGCTTTCCCCGAACTCGAAGGACAGGGGCTATTTGAACTACTCGATGGGGTCTATCAGACCGGCGTTCCTTACATTGGCACGGCCAGAAAAATCATTCTGAATCGGGGAGTCGAGGGCCAGCCCGAGGACACCTATTTTGACTTTATTTATCAGCCCATGCGGGATGGTGCCGGGCAGGTCGAGGGGATTTTAATTCACGGAAATGACGTCACGCAGCAAGTGCTGGCGAGACAAGAGATCGAAAAACGTGAGCTGCAGTTCCGCACGCTGGCGGAGTCAATTCCTCAACTGGTGTGGATGGCAGAGGCCGACGGCTACATTTTCTGGTACAACCAGCGCTGGTACGAGTACACCGGCACGACACCTGAACAAATGAAGGGGTGGGGCTGGCAAACGGTGCATGACCCCGAGGTTCTGCCAAAGGTTCTCGAAGGATGGAAGCACTCGATAGCAAAGGGCGAACCGTTTGAGATGGTGTTCCCGCTGCGTGGAGCCGATGGCGTATTTCGGGATTTTCTAACCCGGGTCCATCCCGTAAAGGACGCGAGGGGCGCCGTAACCCGCTGGTTTGGCACCAATACCGATGTCACGGCCCAGCGAAAAGCGGAATTGGCAGTGCGGGAAAGCGAACGGCGCTTCCGCGAGATGATTGATGCTCTACCAGCAGCCATCTATACCACGGATGCAGAAGGGCGACTAACTCACTTCAATCCCGCGGCAGTCGACTTTGCCGGAAGAACGCCGGAACTTGGAACGGATCAGTGGTGTGTCAGTTGGAAGCTTTACTATCCCGATGGCCGGCCAATGCCACATGATGTATGTCCGATGGCCACCGCCCTGAAGGAAGGCCGTATTATCCAAGGAGCTGAGGCCATTGCAGAACGGCCTGACGGAACCCGCCGATGGTTCATTCCTTATCCGACTCCTATCAAAGATGACCAGGGGAGGATTGTTGGCGGCATTAACATGCTGCTGGACATTACTGAACGCAAACAGGCCGAAGAGGCAACGGCCCACTTGGCCGCCATAGTTGCTTCCTCCGACGACGCCATCATCAGCAAAAACCTCGATGGCATCATTCAAAGCTGGAATAAGAGTGCTGAGCACATGTTCGGCTATACCGCCAAGGAGGCAGTCGGAAAACACATTACGCTTATCGTTCCTGAGGATCGTTGGGACGAGGAAAAGAACATTCTTGCCCGGTTACGCCGCGGGGAGAGGATCGTCCATTTCCAGACGGTCCGTCGCCGTAAAGACGGCAGCACATTCGATTTGTCACTCACCATTTCTCCTGTCAAAGATGGCACAGGGCGGGTGATCGGCGCTTCTAATGTAGCGCGCGATATCACCCACCTGAAGCAAATCGAGCGAGCCTTGCGCGAGAGCGAGGAGCGTTTCCGCGCCATGGTCGAAACCACACCCGAATGTGTGAAAGTAGTCGCTCCCGATGGTACGTTGCAGCACATGAACTCAGCGGGCCTGGCGATGGTCGGCGCGAAGAACGCCGAAACGGTAGTCGGCAGGAGTATCTATGACCTGATTGCTCCTGAAGACCGGGAGAAGTTCCGAGCTTTCAACGAACGCGTGTGCCGTGGTGACAAAGACTCGTTGGAGTTCGACATGATCGGGCTGGATAGCACGCGGCACCACATGGAAACGCATGCCGCGCCTTTGCATAATCCTGACGGCCGCATCGTGCAGTTGGCCATCACCCATGACGTTACGGAACGTAAACGTGCGGAACTCGCGTTGCGGGAAAGCGAACAGCGCTATCGGGCAGTCACGGATGCCTCGCCAATCATGGTTTGGATGGCGGGAACAGACAAACTTTGCTATTACTTCAACAAAGGGTGGTTGGATTTTGTCGGGCGCACACTGGAACAGGAATCGGGGAATGGCTGGGCAGAGAATGTACATCCCGAGGACTTTGATCGGTGCCTGCGGATCTATGTCGAAAACTTCGATGCTCGTCAGCCTTTTGAGATGGAGTACCGGCTGCGACATCACACCGGTCAATACCGTTGGATTACAGACCACGGCACACCACGTTACGCCACCGATGGGACGTTTGAAGGTTATGTGGGCGGCTGTCTGGACATTCACGATCAAAAAGAGGCGGCCGAGAAAGCTCGAAGTGCGGACGTGAGCCTGCAGCTGATGAAAATACAGGACGAGGAACGCCGTCATATCGCGCGCGAGTTGCATGATAGCGCAGGGCAGACCTTAACAGTGCTGGGCATCAGCCTGGCCCAGCTTGCCCAGAAGACCGGCCGACGTTCGCCAGAAATTGCGACCGACGTTGACAAAATCCAGGAAACGGTTCAACAGCTGCATCGTGAAATACGCACCACGTCTTACCTGTTGCATCCCCCACTCCTGGATGAAAATGGTCTGCATTCTGCCATCAACTGGTATGTGGACGGAATTCGTGAACGCAGTGACTTGGACATTCGTTTGGAGATCCCGGAGGATTTTGTGAGATTACCCCGCGATATGGAACTGGTCATCTTCCGTTTGGTGCAGGAATCCTTGACGAACGTCCATCGACATTCCGGCAGTAAGACTGCTTCGATCCGAATAGCCCGAGGTGAGAGCCAAATCGCGCTGGATATTCGAGACGAAGGCAAAGGCATGTCACCTGAACGCTTGGCTGAGATTCGATCTGGGCGCACGGGAGTCGGAATCAGAGGGATGCAGGAAAGGCTGCGGCAGATCGAGGGCACGATAAATATTGAGTCCGGGAGTTTTGGTACGCATATATTCGTGACGATCCCGATCCCCAAAACTACGGTTTCGGAAGAACACACCAAGACTGAGCCCTTGCAAACTGCTGTGTGAAAAATGCGCATGCAGCGACCGGTCTGCAAAAATCCTCATTGCGGATGAAATGAACAGGTTCGACGCCGGCTGCTACCGTGCCATCCGGCGAAAGCGAGTTAGAAGTGTGCCGGAGAAGCTTCGGATGCCGAACGTTGCGAGGGTCGCGGACGATGCATCACGTCAAATCACCGCGACTCGTCAGTTCTTCATTTGTTAACTCTTAAGCATTGCGCCCATGGAGAAGCCGCGCTACGATCCTTCACAATCAGAATGCGTAAAGAAGGGGACTACAGAAAACGGCGCAACGCCCGATCGGCATGTTGTTGAATCGCCTCGTTCGCCAGGTCGGGAAAGATGTCACTCTGGTCCATCACTGGTCCAGTGAGGGTTCGCGGCCCACTCCCGTAGAAGACGCCACTTCCTAGCATTGAGTCGGTCAGCTGTTCCGATAGGCTCAATGGCGCGCCTGTCTATTTCGCAGTTCTCGTTTAACGTCGAGAAGTCATGGATGAAGGCTGCACGGATTATTCCGTCGGCAGCCGCTGCACCGCTGCGAAGCCTCTCGAGACCTTCGAGCGAACCGGCGATGTACTCTGGTTCCCGTGGCGATAAGCGACTTGGCGGCTGTCCCCTGAGCGCGTGAGACCGAGCATCTGGATAACCATTTGAATGAGTTCCTGAATCGCTGAGGGTGCGTGGGATTTGCCGGGAACCGCCCCCCCCTCGCACCGGGTTTGCGAGGAGGGCGTCTTCGGATGGTTGCGGGGGGTGGATTTGAACCACCGACCTTTGGGTTATGAGCCCAAGCAGACATCGGCTGGACGCCGCGCGGGGAGTGGGTTTTACTCTCGGTAGGGTCCAACAAGGGTACAACTTTTCGTGGATTCTTGCCCCTCCGGCTAGGCATTTCCCGCAGGCAGGGGGAGCATCAGGGTTTCGCGTGGTTCGAGCAGGCGTCCGACTCGGGCCGCGAACAGCCGGCCATCTTCCGACGCTACGTGGGTGTAGTTGACCATCATTCTGGTGTCCGAGTGCCCCATCCGGTCCATGCGCACCGCCACCGGCACACGCTCCAAATCCATCAGCGTTTCGGAGCCATGCCTGAACGAGTGGAAGCCGGCTTGCCGGATCCCCAATTTTTTCAACAGGGGATAGAGTTTGCGCCGGCGCAGCGCGTCGAGATCCCAGGGCGTTCCGCGTCCGGAGGCAAAGAGCAGTTGGGCGCTGTTCGGCCGCCAGGTGTGGAGGAACTGGCGAAGATGCTGCACCAGTTCCGGCGAAATCTCGACGGTGCGGTTGCCCTTCCTGGACTTCACGGTCTGGATCTTCCCATGCCAAACGCTTTGGGAAATCTTGATCGTGCCCAAGTCGAGTTGCAGATTGAAAACGGGCAGGCCGGCAATCTCGCCGGCGCGGATGCCCGTTTCCGCGAGTATCCAGAAAAAAGTGCGGAGCGGTTCGGCCGCGGCTTCGATGATGCGCTGCAGCTCGTCGAGGGTGAGAAAGCGCTCCTGACGCAGACCAGCTTCCGGCTCGACCAGGCTGTCGAAATCGAGCAGCACGGCCGCCGGCAAAAAGTTCCACGCCCGGGCGCTGGTCCACATGAGACGCAGCGTTCCGATGAGGTTGTGAATGGATTTGGGCGAGAGCAGCTCCGCGCGTTTCTTCGCAATCAAAGCCTGCACGAGCTGGGTGTCGATGTCCTTCATGCAATATCTGCCCAGCTCGGGCAGCAAGTGTTTGCCAATGCGCGATCGGTCGGCCGACCCCGTCGAGGGTTTGTGCAGGTTGAGTACGTCCCGTTGCCAGCGTTCGGCAAACTGCGCGAAGGTGGCTGTGGGACGCGGTTTGTAGGTGAGGGAATTGATTTCTCCCAGCAGTCGTTCGAGTTCGCGCTCGGCCAGGCGGCGCGTTGGGTATTCCTTCAACGTGCCGACGATCTTGCGCCGGTGTATACGATGGACGCTTCCGTCGAGCCGGACAACGTCGTCGCGAAAGCGTGATTCCCATCGTTCTCTTCCTTTCTTTCCGCGCAGAACGAGTTTTCCGCGCTGATATCTCCGTCGCGCCATCTGTTCCTCTTTCTGATGGCGGCCGGAATCTGCCAGCGTGATCCTATCACCTGCTGGTAGTTCCGGTATGTGATCCCATGCCGACATACAAATAAGGTGCACCGTTTCGGGCTACGCGGCAGCGCGCCGGGCGCGTTCCGCGCGTTCCTTCTTGCGTCTCTCGCGCTCTTGTCTGGCGTAAAGTTCCGCGGCCCAGTCGTGGAGTCCGCGCCAACTGAACGGATAGTGCAACCTGGTGCCGGCGAGCCGGACCGTCGCGGTAAAGCCGTTCTCCACCTCGATCACCACCGCGCGCAGTCGGCCGCGATAGCGCACCTCCGCGTCGGTGGTGAAGGAAAGCTTGGTCTTGCGCTGGGAGAGCTTCGTCATGTTTTTTTTCCCTCTTCAGGCGCCGCTTCCCGGGCTCTCCTGCGCCGCCATGGTTTCGAAGCGCGTGCAGTTCTTGCGGAAGGCCAGCATGAGCTTGCCGGTCGGCCCATTGCGCTGTTTGGAGACGATGATCTCGGCCTTGCCCTGCAGATCGGGATCGTCCTGCCGGTAAACTTCCTCGCGGAAAATGAACATCACCAGATCTGCGTCCTGCTCGATCGACCCCGACTCGCGCAGATCTGAAAGTTGCGGACGATGGTCACCACCTCGTTTTTCCGGATCTCGGCTCAACTGCGAGAGCGCAACTACCGGCACACTGAGTTCCTTGGCCAGCGCTTTAAGCCCGCGCGAGATCGCCGAGACTTCCTGGGTGCGGTTTTCGTAACCCTTGCTGCCGCCCGACATGAGCTGCAAATAGTCCACGATGATCAGGTCGAGCCGGCCCTGCAGTTGCCGCAGGCGGCGCGCTTTGGCGCGCATCTCGCTCACCCCGATTACGGCGGTGTCATCGATGAAGATGGGCGCGTGGGCCAATTGCTCCATGGCGCGCACCAGTTTGCGGGTGTCGTCCTGCCAGAGAGAGCCGGTGCGCATTTTGTGCGCGTCGACCTCCGCCGCCGAACAGAGCAGGCGCAGCAACAGCGCCTCGCGCGACATTTCCAGGGAGAACACTCCCACCACGCGCTGGTCCTGGATGGCGGCGCGCTCCGCAATGTTCAAGGCGAAGGCGGTCTTGCCCATGGAAGGCCGCGCCGCGATGATCACCAGGTCGGAGCGCTGCAGGCCACTGGTCATCTCGTCGAGATTGTCGTAGTGCGTGGCCAGTCCCGTGATGCGCTGCCCGCGTTGCAGCAGGGCGTCGACCGAACCGAACGACTCGCGGACGATCTCCTGCACGCCCATGAAGCCGCGGCCGATCCGTTTCTCCGAAAGCCGGAAGATGGCATTCTCGGTATCGCTGAGCACTTCTTCAGCGGAGTCGGATTGATCGGCCGCTCGCGCAATCGCCGTATTGGCGGCGTGAATCAGGCCGCGCAGCAGCGCCTTGTCGCGCACGATCTTGATGTAGTGCTCAATGCTCGGCCGGTCCGGAACGCCATCCAGCAGGCTCGACACGTAGCCGACGTCGCCGATCGGCTGCAGATCCTTGTGCCGGTCCAACTCCTCGATAAGCGTGATCATGTCAATCGGCCGGGACGACTCGGCCAGCTCGACCATCCGCTGGTAAATGCGCCGGTGCGAATCGAGCGAAAAATCTTCGCTGCGAAGATGTTCCGCGGCTTGGTTGTAGGCAAAGTTATCGAGCAGGATCGCGCCCAGAATCGAGCGTTCCGCGTCCACGCTTGCCGGAAGAATGTAGCTAGGAGCCTGCATGTTCCACCTCCAAACTGCTGGGTGAATCGTTGGTGGGGTTTTTCCGCGCGGCCGGCACGGGCGGCGCACAGTGACAGCGTTGTGCAAGCCTGACGGTCGCTTCCCCCGGATACAGTTCGAGACGCCGCGGGTCGGCAGGGACGTCGACCATCTTCCAGCCGGAGCCCAGGCATTCGCGACAATCGGGGTCATGGTACTGGGGGAATAGTTCCGGTGCCGGCAAGAGATCGCGCAGCTCGGCCGGCTCCGGGAGAAAGTGGCAACGGGTGCGCGCTGCTTTCACCGTTGCCTGCATGCGCCCCTCGCCACATTCCTCCACCATCTCCGTAATCTCGTCGTTGTACATACAGAGTTGGGCATGGTCTTTGGTGTGGTTGGGCCAGCGCTGCAGCAGGATCTCGACCAGTTTCTTAGCGGCGGCTTGGGCGAGCGTATTTTCGAAGCCAGTCGTCCTCATGTTCCTGTTTTCCCTCCTGCTCAATCAGCGAGAGAGAGGCTGTTGCTCTTTGCGCTTTTTCAACTGCCTCTCTCTAAAGGTTTTTCTATAAACCTAAAATCGGAGGACACGGTGTCCTGCAAGTGGCGAGACACGGTGTCCTCCAAGTGCGCAGGACACGGTGTCCCACAAGTGGCAGGACACGGTGTCTCGTCGGAAACGGGCGGTTGCGCGGGCGCGACCTTCGGCTCCGGGATGATGCCAGGCAGCTCTTGTTGGACTGGTTCGAGCATTCGCGGCAGGGGAATCAGGGCGTCCTCATTGATTCGATAGGTCGCGGCTTTCTTTGCGGATCCCGCTTCGGCGACCAGGGTGAGGATGCCGCGCGCCACCAGGCCCCGATATCGGCTTCCTGTCCGCTTGTCGGTATAGCCATTGATAAGGCGGCTTGCGGTCCTCTTTGAAATGCCGGCGAGGCGGGCCACTTTCGGCAGGGAAGCGAAGAACATGATCCCGCCGCGGGTGAGTTTGTACATTGCCCGCAACAGCGCTCGTTCGGAGTGGCTCAGCTCAAAGTCATCCAGGCGATAGCGGATGGGCACGGGCTTGGTGGGCGCCGCGGTGGGTGGCGACGACCGCATTGTTGACGGAGCCGGTTTGGGGTATCCTGCACTCACCAATTCGCCTTTTGTTTTCCGATCCCGCCGCCTTGCACGCGGCGGTTCGGTTTTTTGTATCTGAGGGGAGCAATCCTAGAACGGAGCGGAATCGGAGTCACGGACAAGAAACCGCATTCTTGTCGCGGTGCAACCGCGACAAAAACCGCATTCTTGTCGTGGTTGGGGCTTTTTCTGTGGAAACCCTGTCGAAAAAGGGGAGCGCTCAGGCGGCTCGTTTACGGGATCGCTGGCGAGCACGAGCGACGGAAGTGTAATCCATGCCCTCGCTATCTGCTACCCAATGGCTTGCCAGGATGATGGCATTCGGCTTCGAAAACGGTATCTGCTTTATCTCACGTAGCGTGAAGTCCAGCGGCAGCAACCTGCGTTTGAGCGCTTCAGGATTGCGCCGTTCGCGCGGAGACAGCTCTTCGAGCGCCTTCAGCGCCTCCGCGGCGCGCGGAATGAGATTCCGAACCATCTGCCAGATCTCGAAATCGCGTGTCTCTTCGGCGGTCTTCTTGGGACGGCCAGTGCTCCCGCGGGCAAATGGCTGGTGCGCCCTAGCCAGTCTGCGAATTTCTCTCTGCTCGTCGGCCTGCTTCCTGCGCTTGGCCTTGAGAAATTCGGCCTCTGGGCCGTCCGGGTGAGCTTCCGCTGCCGCTGCCAACTCCTCCAGGCGCTCGCGGTTCCGCTGGCTATCTCTTGGGGCCCGCGCCTTTCTGCGCGTGCTTTCACTCTCGCGGAACGCGGCGGCGTCTGCGAGCTTTTTCGCCGCCGTGCCCGTGGGATCCAGTTTCGCTGCTGCCTCGAGCTCCCGCACGCCCTCGTCTGTCTCCGCACCCCAATATCGCTCGTGGTTAAGCCTTGCGGTGCGATCGCGTTCGCCATTGATGAATGCAGCTTCTGGGCTGGTCGGGTTGGCCTCCGCTGCTTTCAGCTTCCCCGCGTAGTTGGCGCGGCGCGCCGCGTTGATCACCACGCGGTTGCTTGGGTTTTTTATATAGGCTTGGTGCTGAATCTTGTCGGCTTCCGCAACTCCTATGCCGACCAGCGGTGCTGTTGGCCACTTCGCGGGATAATCCACTTCGGGATGCTGCCGGCGCGCGTGGCACTTTGGGCTGCGCACAAGGCGCCGCGCCAGAACTCCGCACTCCAGGCAGATCACGAAGCCAGGATAGAGCTTGTCGGCCAGCGGGGGATTCTGCCGGCAGCGTTCCAACTCCTCCGATGTTGCGTGTCTCTGAAGTCCAGCCATGGGCTATGCGGCGGTTGGCGGCAGATCTGGCCGCTCCACCAGGCGCGGCCCGGAAAACCACTCGCACTCGATCACGAACATAGCTAGCAGCGTGATCAACTCCTCGACGTTTATGCCCGGCATCACGCTGGGACTCTTCAGCGGCAGCGTGTGCAAGTCATCGATGTGTGCCCTCGCGGCGGCAATCAGCTTGGGATAAGCCGGGCGCCTGCTCTCTGCGGCTCGCACAGCCTGCCAGAGGTCCGGCGTGACTTCCAAACGGCCAGCGGCAATCAGGATTGCAGTCATGGCCGTGAATCCGCCCACCGTGAAGCGGTACCCGACGCGCCCTTTGGGGGGATGGTCGGCCATTTCCACGATCGGTTCCCTGGAGCACACACGGAGCAGCGCCAGCAGATCAAAGTCCTGGCCATCCGTCAGAAAATCTCTTAGCTCGAGATTCATTGCGTAACCGCCCTTCTAAAACCAATCACCCGCGTAGGCCGCAGGCTCGTAGCGGCGGCCATCTTCGCAGGTCCACGGAACGTCGACGTGAATCTCACCGCAGGCGGGATCAAGATAGAGAACAAACGTGCCATCCACAACCGGCATCCGGAACTCGACGCAATCGTAGCCTTCGCCCGAGCCGCCGAGCTTCATGCAAAACACCGCGTCGCAGTCAAAGAGCACGGGAGCATGATGCCGATCGCTCCTTAGGTTGCGGGCCATCTGCAGCACTGCATCCGCGGTGGCGTCGAAACGTTCCTGCTCGGTGCGGGCGTAGTCGTGTTGAAACGCCAAGTTGATCGCGGCCCGCCGCATATGCTCCTTGAGAAATGACTTCAGCTCTCCGATGATGGCTGCAGCATCTTTGGTCCGCGCGGCTGGGTTTTCATGCTTCGGCAGTGGAGTATGAGGGCGCAGGGCGCGAAGCGGTTTGCGATCAACGTGCAGCAGGTCCTTGCGGGGCATGCCAAGATTCCGGGCGAGAGTGGTGAGCGCATTCTGTTCCCAATCTTTGTCGCTGGGAGTGCTCGGAATCACCAGAGTCCCACCATTGGGCCCCTTGTAGATCTTGTGCTTGTTCTCGCGCTCCACTTCGTAGCCGTGCTGCTTCGCGATTTTGTCGATGTCGGGCTTCATGCTCCGCTCACTGGACGCGCGGCGTTCCTTTGGCGGGCATGGCAACGACTGCGAAGCTGCGTTTCGCGGCCGCGTCGCTATAGTCCCGCGCCTTCACCTCGCGCATTTGTTTCTTCAGCCGCGCCAGATCCTCGCGCTTCCGCTCGTCGGCCTCGTATCGCTTCGTCCGCTCTGCCATGAGCGCTTCGTACTCCGACTCCGTGCAGCCAATCGACAGTCTCAGGATTCCGCCGTCCCACCGGAATGTGATGGGCAGTCCTTCGCTCGTTGTCGGGGCGTGCGCCTCGATCTCGGCGAACAAGTGCTTTAGCTCCTTCTGCGTGGGTGCCTTGAATCGTCGAGACAAGTAGATTGCGCCTAGCCCGAAGCTGCTCGTGCGCTGTGGGGTGGTGATGGTGGTCTTGGTAAGATCGGTCATGGTGATCGCCCTCCACTGGCGATTACTTGGTTTGCCCGCTCGCGGTCGTGAGCCGCGCGCGGGCTTGTCGTTCTTTAGGCCGCGGCGGCGCCGGCGGCGGCGAGCTGCTGCTGAAACTCTTTCTCCAATTTCTGGTGCGCGGCGCGGATGGTTTTAAGAATCGTCGCCAGCTCCTCCGGCCGCGGCACGATGTAGCCGGACTCGATCTGGCTGACCTTCGATCTGTCGCATGCGAGTTTGCGCGCGACGTCCCACTGGCTCAAGCCAGCCATCTCGCGCAGTCGCCCCAAGTTCGTCGGGAATTTGCTGCTGCTCGACTTCTTCATGTTCTTTCCGCTCCTTCACGCTGTCGTGGTGACCGCTCAAACTCTAGACCGCGCAAAAGGGGCCGCCGCAAGGGTGTTTGAAACGCCTGAACGCAGTGAGATACATCTTTGCGTACCATTTTCCCAAGCATCGTGACTGGTCAAAGCCGCGCCGCTGGCTGCGTTCACCGCGTTTGCGGGAAAGATCAGGCGCGGAGACTCTCTCACCTCTCTGTGGAAATCTGCTGTCAAGAGAAAAAACAGCGGAATCCCGAGCCGTTGTACCGATCTCATACCGGAAAATGGCGAATTGCCTCAAAGTTCGTGCATCAGCGCGAACGCGGTGTCGGAGTTCCCGGTGCGGTCGGGTTCTAGCGCGGCGTATGCTGGAAGGCCGCCAGGCGGCGAGTTATTAGGGATCAGGTGATGCAGCACTCGGAGGTTTTCAAAATGAAAAAAACTGCGAGCGATCCAGTGATTCGAACTCTAAACTTTACGGCGTCGGAGAAACGTCGGATAGATCGCGCGGCGAAGGCCTGCGGTTGGCCGCGTGGCGAGAGCGCGGTCTGTGCGAGACAGTTACTGATGAATTGGGCGGATGCCGTGCTGCACGCCGGTCCGCCGAGCAAAGCCGTGCGTGCCTAGATGGTTTCACGATTTCGCGCGGCCCGGTTTCGTTTCGCGCCCCGCCCAAGGATGGGCAGTGTAGTGGTGTGGGGTAATTCGCCGAATTTCGCGGTCGATCTGCAGGCGCGGTCCTCGAAAGCTAGGCGCGAAAACCGTCAATTCAGCTTGGCGGGTCGATTCGCTTCCAGGATGGCGCCGGTAGCGCGCGCAGCGTTCGCTGTGGCCGCGTTCTCTTCCGCGCGGGTGGCCATCTAAGCTGCCTCCCACCGGTTCTCGCGGTATGCTGGATGACAACGGGCACATCACTAGACGGAAACAACAGGGCCGCGCGCGACCCTTGATTCCGTTTCTCGCGTGCTGCCCAAGGTTCGGGGCATCCCACGTGAGTGCATCCCATCAGCCGCGGAAACGGAAACCACTTCACTGTACAATTGGGCCGCAGTCTGGCTGCGCGATGAGCTTCGAGGAGATCGGAGCCGTCCTCGGGGTCACGCATCAGCGCGTGCATCAGTTGTACAGCAGCGGGATGAAGAAACTGCGGGCGCAGCCGGAGGAGCTGGCGCGGCTGCGGGTGCTCGCGGCGGAACTGGCAGCGGCGCGGGAAGCGCGCGTCAGAGGCGTCATCGGCTGGTAATCCCTGGGCGATTCGCAGTGCGGGTCCTCAAGAGCGGGTCCTCAAAAGCTAGGCCGCGCGGCGTCGATTTTGAGGGTCGAAAACCGGCAATTCGGCTCACATTGGCGGTCAATTCGCGGGCGATCTGCACCAGAATCACACGACGGGCGAAATCACCGTACTGGCGGCGCACGCCAAGTCCCTCAGAATGAACACCATACGGGGGGGAGTAAAAATCTTTGGAGCTTTCCGGGCGGCGACCGGGCTTCTCTGATTTGCACCCCACCGCAGCAAAAACATTTTTCCCATATCGTCATTTTTCAACTGAGTGGTGATCCTAGGTTTTCAGCGCCCGCAATGCGCTTCACTTCGCGATGAGATCAAGCTGAATTTCGATGTGATTGAGCAGCGACAGGATTTTGACCATCATGGAAGAGAGCGCCAACCCAGACGGTCCAGGCAAGTTCAACCGCTCGTGCCGCGGGCACCCGATTGCGCGGCGACGGGCCACAATGTCGGCGCGGAGCCCGGCGAGATGCTGCAGGATGGGCTTGAGTTTCTTCGGGACAGCGGCCGCCGCCCGTCGCTTCTGCCGCTCGACATAGGCGCGCTGCCGTGCCGCATGGTCTGCGTATTCTTTACGTCGCGGCATTTCGTGCCTCGGTCCACCACACATACACGCCGTCGTCGTCGGGAAGCACTTGTCGGTTCCGCGCCCGCTGCAGGACGTGGAAGATTGCGCCGAGTTCGGCCAGCGTGGGAGGAACGCCTTCCGACCGTTCGATTTCTAGAAGCCGCGAAAGCTGCATACACGCGAGCGGCGCAACGGCGGCGGCCTTCAATCCGGGGATCATTGTCCTCAAGCGGTGCAGATCGGGTCCGGTCAGTTTCGTCATGAATCTCCTCAGAAGGTGCGCGGGATCGGAATTGCCAGAACCCGCTCTTTCCCGAAGGCAACCCCAACGGGATTCGCAGGTAGGAGGGCCGAAACCAAATCCCGCGCGCCCTTCAGTTAACAATTCTAGACTTGCGTCGCGCAGCGGGGGACGGACCGATGGTGCATCGGCGAGGAGCCGCGCTTCTGGATAGGCTGCGCGCGCCGCCTCGATATCTGCGAACCAGTGCGTCTCCGCGATGTGCTCTCTGGGATGGGACGTGATGAAGCGCTCGGTCACAGCGCACGTGCAGATGCGATCGCCAAAACAGACGGGCCGGGCCAGCGTCCTCAGTTCAATGCGCGTGCGCCGTTTGCTGCGCCGGTCGGTAACCTGCATCCTTCGCGCGATGCCGGCTACCAGCTCATCGCGCTGCGCCAGGTCGGCGCGTTCGACTTGGAATTGGAGGGAAAGTGGACTGCTGGTAGGTTTGGGATCAGAATGGAAATCAGCCATTGAATCACCTCATCCGTGATTTTGTGGTCAGCGGCGTGTGGGTGTTGAAGCACCTGCACGTCGCGTTCTGTTCCGATCCCACTCCTACGCCGGCGCCGCGGTCAAGATGATTCCGCGCGCGGGACAAAACTCTTTGGGCTCCCGTCCCGTTTCAGAACTAGAAAGTCGAATTGGTCAAGGGCGATATGGCCTCAGGCTTTTCCATCCGCGGGGTCTTTCCTCGGACCGGCCCACGGGTTCGTGCTGAGTGATGGCACCAAAACTGATCTTGAATGTTTGATCACAGCACTGAGCCCGATATTCGCGGATCTCCAGCGCTTTACTGCAGTGCGGGCAGAGGATGGTCAACGATTGGCGGTATCGGTGCTTTAGCAACACGCGGCCGTCCAGAGCCACGTAGGTGAACCATCCATCTCCGGGAAAGCTGTCGATCATGGCCGCTCCATAAAATGAGATCAGATCAAAGGCCGTCGTATCCACTGAAAACCGGGGGAACCGCGCCCAAGCCATCTCCGAATGGTCGCTCTCAGCGAGCGATCGGGCGGAGTTACTACCGCCGCGTGGATGTGCCCTCCGATCCTGCGGCAGTCCGGGTCAAGTCCTCGCGCCAAAGCGCTGGAACAGGCTCGAACGTAGCCGATGGCAAACTCCGTGGCAGCTTGCAGAGAGAGCAGAGAAGGGTCTCTATCGAGCGGCGTGCAGAACTCGGCGAATCGCTCATCGCCCTCGGATACCAGTTGGGCAATCAAGTATGATCCCGTCCAGTACCACGTTCCAGGCTGCAGCTCACCAAAGATCACCTCACGACGGAGGCCTGCGCCGTAGCGGCGGAATTGAATTCTCACAAAGCAAGGACTGCCGCGAAAATAGCCCGCGAGAGCGATTTCTGACTCCGGATATTGTTCGATCCTGCCTTCGCCCTTCGCACTTTCGATCGCTCCCACCACGCGCTCCGCCAGCGCATCCATAAAACCGCGGGCCCGGCAGAATCGCGTCCGCTGAAGCTGCGTGAGCTGATTCCTCACTTCGGCGCCGAGATCGAATAACCTGTCACGGCTGGCCACGTCACCTGACACCGTGAATGCGAACGTGGCATCTCGTCGTTCAATCGGGAAGATTTTCTGAGCGGCGTCGCTTTCGTTGTCACGAGTGGCAGCGTCGCGCGAAGGTTGGTGCTCCCATTGCTGTCGTCCATCTGCGGCGATGGCGAAACCAGAGGACGTGTAAGGAATGGCGATCGCTGTCATTCTGACTCTCTTGAGCCAGGCCGGGGGGAACATGAAACTGTGTCTCGGCCCCAACCCACCAAACCACCGAGCTTGACCTTTTTCGGGCAATGAGGAACACTCTTCCTGAGTTCGGAAAAAGCGTTTCCCCACAGGCCCCCGATGTCAGGTCGGGGGCCTGCTCTTTTGGTGACGCCTCATGGTATCAGCGGGTGATCCCAGTTTTTCAGAATCAGTTCGGTCGCCCAGGTGGGACCGGCCACGCTAGGTCCGCGAGTAGATCCGCGCATTCCCGGAATTGACGGGCCGCGGCTTCGATGCGGGCACGAATCTCCGCGCCTTCCGGATCCAGCGCGTCCAGCTCGGCCCTCTCTTCGTCATTCAGCATGGTAGGTGGGCGGCGTCCAGTTCCTTTTTCGCGGCTTCGTAGCGCGCGCGAGCCGCCTCCAACGCGATCGTAGACTCTCCGATCTCGGTCACCGCGGCCTCCAGCCGTTGACGGGCCGCCGCCAGCGCAACCGAGGCCTCTTTGAGCGCGGCCTCTAGTCGCCGCTGAGCGGCCAGCTTGGGATCTTCGTTCATACCGGCGCGCCCGCCGGCGGCGCGTCGATCACCACCAGTTTCGGCCCGTGCTCGTCGGCAGCAATCCGCAGGGCTTCCTCCCCGGAATATCCTTCGCGCAACAATTCGAAAAATCGAGCGCCCTTCCTCGTGACGCGCACGGGCACCCTTATGGGAACTACTGCCACGGCTGCCTCTGGAAAAACAGCGGCCGGAGGCGCCCGGCCGCTGGCACGCTGCGCGCTGCTGGTGGGACGCGCAGCTGATCGCCCGAAGCATTAGCCCCGAGTGATATCACAATTTCGTCCCCTGCCGGGCGGTCGATCTCTGATTACTCATGGCGCTTTTGCCTCTTCCACGCGGGGCGCGATTATCGGCACATCCCCGCGCGCGACCCGCGCCTCGAAATTCTCGTAAGGCGGCGGCTGGCTTGCCTTCACCGCGGCCGTGTTCGCTTGCAGCGCCGCAGTGTGCGCCTGCAACGCCGCGGTGTGCGCGGCAATCGCCGCCACCAGGTCAGGGCTGCTGGTCTGTACTTGAATCATGGGGAGCTATTCGGCTTATTTTTCCGCGCGCTGATGCATGCCGACCCTCGTGTCCACAAACCGATTGATCGGCACAAACAGATGCCCGTTGAGAGTAGCCGGGGCGTAATCCGCAACTTCCTTTGCGTGCTCCGCCTCGATTGCGCGGCGCCCGGCTTCCACGGAGCCCCTGCCCAGTTTGGCCAGATCTGCCAGACGCATCGCCTGCAGTTCGCGCTCCATCCGAGCCAGCGTGCGCCGGTGTTGCAAATCCTCCGAAGGTTCAGGCGCGGCGCGCATGTCGCTGAGTTGCTGGGCGCGGGTGGCAAGTGTGCCGGCGCGGGAATCGGCTTCCTGCATTTCGTGCATCTCCAGGGTTTGCTCGCGTAGGCGCGACGCGCGGCGTCGCTCGCTATCATCACCACCAGACGCGCAGCGCGCGGCGATCTGCCGCGGCACGTTGCGGAATTTCGCGAATACCTGGCCGAAGTTGGCGGCGACATCGCGCGCGTCCTCTTCCGGCGTTACGGTTTCCGCGAAGCCGTTGTCTACCGTCTCTTGCGCGGTCATCCAGGTTTCCGCGTCCATCAGCGCGCCAATCTCCGTCACCGACAGGTCGGTGTGGCGGCGGTAGGCGGTGGTCATGGAGGCTTTCACTTTATCCAAAGTCTCAGCCATCTTTCGCATCGCGTTGGAGTCGCCTCCGATCATGGCCGCGGGATTGTGGATCATCATCATGGCGTTATCGTTCATGGAGATTTCGCTGGCGGCCATGACGATGACGCTGGCGATCGAGGCGGCGATACCATCGACCGCTGCGGTCACCTTGGCGCCGTGCGAGAGGAGGGTATTAAATATAGCCAGCCCGTCGAACACATTTCCTCCCGGTGAATTTACTCGCAGGTGGATTTTGCGGATGCCGTCGCCGGCGGCCTTGAGGTCCTCGGCAAACGACTTCGCGGTGGTGCCTTCGCCCGTCCAAAAATCCTGCCCAATCATTTCGTAAAGCAGGATCTCAAGCTCTCCGCCCGCTTTCGCGGTCATGGTCCAAAACTTATTCTTCATCGGGTCCTCCTCCTTCGGAGAGGCTGTGTCAGGCCAGCAAAAGAACACCAACCTGACGGTTTGTGGGATCGATCAGCGGCCAGTGGCCAGTGGAATCAGGTGTTGGCTGGCAACTGACAACTGGCCCACTGGCCACTGCCTGATCTCCGTTCGGTCAGCGTGCTCTCAAACCCCCGGAACAATGCCGGAGAATTCTTTGATCGCGTTACCGGTGCTGCCGGCTGGAGTGGTGAGCGCGAAGCTCATGCCCGACCAGCCAACTCGCGCTCCGATTCGACGATGACGCGGCGCCGGCGCCGCGAACTCGTCAAGAGGAAGTGCTGTTTCTATGATGCGCGTTCCGCGGGCTTGGGGGATACATCTATTTGGGACATCGTCGGCGGAAGCCTCAGTGCCACGCATCCGCGAAGCGCACGGAGGGCGTACCCGGCATCGTGGAGGGCGTGACCTTCCTCTATTCCGTCGGCGCGGATTTCAAACAGCTCGCGGGCGCGGAGGGCCAGCGCGCGTTCGGCGGCTTCGATTCTTTCCAGCACATGCTGGTCATCGATCTCAAACAAAGCGGCCATATACAACTCGCGCCAGCGGGAGGCGGTCTGATCTGTCACACGAGGCCTCCTGGATCCGGGAGCGGGGCCCAGAAAAATCGCTGCGGCGGACCGCCTTCGACTTCGAAGAGCAGCTCCTCGAGTCCGCTGTCTCCGATCGCGTAGCAGCTCACGCCGATGGGTTCGCCGGCTTGCAGTGTGGTGATGACTTTCATGCTGAGGGTGCGCGCGCGCAGCCCGCAGAGGATGGGCGTGGCAGCCGCGCGCGGCAGAGTCACAATGCGCGCGGAGAAAAGCTCGCCCACAGCCTCGCGCAGCCGTTCGAGAATGGGCTCCATGTCTCCGACGTCCGAGCGGGGCGCGGTTTCGAAGGGCGCGTCTTCGATCGCCATGACTCAACTATATGGTGATCAGCTACCAGCAAGCCAGCTTTCGAGCATGCGCCGCTTCTCCTCGAGCGGCATAACGCTCAGCACCAGGTCGACGCGCTGCTGCGCCATGGGTAAGGCACGACCGTTCGCGTGGCCGGCGTGACCATTCCCGCCATTCGAAGCCGATGATGTAGCAGTTTCAATTGCTACATGATCGGCGGCCGCGGCCTTGGCGTGGACCGGCGCGTGGTGAACCGCTCCATTCCCGCTCGCGGCCTTCGCTGAGCCATTTGCCGGGGCTCCTTTCTTGTGGCTCCTCCTTCTGTGCTTCCTACAGCGACCCTGAATATTTGACGCCGCCAAAATCGCGTCGCACCCTTCTTCTGCGCAGGTGCGGACGGTTGCGGCGGTGGTGGTCTTCTGGCTTTGCATCGTGCCCTCCTTGGTCTCAATGGTTTCTGTACTTCCGGTTAACGATGGGATCGCCGCCACAGGCGCGGGCTTGGCTGGCGGCCGGGCAGCGGCATGACCATTCCCATTGGCGGCCGCCTTAGCCTTTTCCCCGGTCTCGCCGGTCAGCCGGACCCTCTGCAGCAGCGCCGCGGTGGTGGGTGCGGAGGTGAGGGGTTTATCGGCGAACTTGTAGGCGCGCTTGCTGGTGATCGTGCCGGCCGCAGCCTTGGCAATCCTTTGGAGGAGAGGGCAGGGGAGATTTTCACAGCAGAAGGCGCACAAGCCCTCGTCGTCGCAAGCGACGCAACTGTCTCCTCCATGCACCGGGCTGCAGCGCACACAGTTCATCTCGCCGACGCAGCTCCTCTCCGGAAACGGTAGCACCGATGGTCACCGAAATCGAGATCGATGGCCCAGCGGTCACAGGAACGCGCGCGCGGGGGTATTTTTTCGAGCTGGTGCGTGCGGCGGCGGTGCTCTTCAGCGCCAAAAGCGCGGGGTATCAAAACGGTGTTTTGTTACCCCAGGACACGCGAGAAAATCGGCAGATTCCGGTCGCGCAGTCGAGTGAAAATTAGGGTCCAACAAGGTACAACTAGGGCACAGAACTCAGGTGAAAAGGGTGTTTTTCGAGGGGAGCGGAGGGCCGCGAATGCGCGTAAATGCTTGAAAAGTTGGTTGCGGGGGGTGGATTTGAACCACCGACCTTTGGGTTATGAGTGAACCGAGGAACGGTAAGTTATAGATTCTACGGGTACGAGTGGCTCTCGAAAAACCCCTAAGTCATTGAAAATCTCTTTGGGAAACCCTTATTGGGGGTCCAAAAGGGGTTTGTGAAACCCAAATATGTCAAGTTTTATTGCAACAAACCTTGACATAATAATTCCGAAGAGTTCACACCAGCCCGCGTCGCTTCAGGCTTTCTTCAGGTAGGACCAGCTAGTATGTTATTAGTTGGAAAACGGCACGAAGATAAAGTGCGGCGAAGGCTTATTCAATTCGGCACGACGTTAATCCTGACGCTTTGCGTTTGGGGTCACGTGTCGGAGATTTTCGATCATTGGGATAACACGTTCAAAACGGGCTACGACATTGAATACAGTACGGTGATCGTCGTGCTGATCGCCGGAGCGGTTATTGCGTTCGCCCAGGTCGCTGCTGCCTTGATCCGCAGGGTATCCGCGACGCCTTGTCTCTTGCCTTTGTCGGGCTCATGTCCTCTTATCGGTCGCAGCCTCGCTGCCTTTGTCGCTCATTCCCCACCCAGACCTCTCCGAATCTGATTGAAGCCCGCTTCACGCAGGGACAGCCATTGTCAATTTCTATTCACCCTGTTTGACCGAGGGCACGCATGTTTTCATCGGAAAGAGCACGACGGCTGAGGCTGTTGTTCGCCAGCCTTGCCATTGCTGCGTCGGCTGTGCTGTGCGCGGCACAAACCTCCAGAGTCGGAGGTGCCGTGCAGGGAACTGTACTTGATCAGACTGGCAGCGCCGTTGCTGGGGCGACGGTTTCGCTTAGGAACCAAGGGACGAACCAAACGCGCACAATTTCCGCCAACCCAGAGGGTTCCTTCTATGCCGGGGAGCTCCCTGTGGGTCAGTACGAGCTTCGTATAGTTTCACTCGGCTTCTCCCCGTATGTGAATAACGCGATTGTGATCTCTATCGGAAGGGCGGTTCAGCTTACGGTACGGCTTTCTCCTGCCAGAGTTCAGCAAGAGATCACGGTTTCGGAACAGCCGCCGCCGATTGACTCCACCCAGACTACCGAAGCAACAACAATCGACCATGAGCGGATTGAGGAGTCTCCTGTGGTCAGCCGCAACTATCTCGATTTCGCGTTGATGGCACCGCAGTTGACACGGTCGAATATTCAGGGACCCACGGGCGGCAAGAGCGCCCTGACCGACAGCGGCTTCACGTTCGCAGGTCTGCGCTCCCGCAGCAACAGCCTCTACATCGACGGCGTCGAGAACAACGACGAATTCGCAGGCTCCGCACGCACGGAACTCTCACCTGAGACGGTGCAGGAGTTTCAGGTCGTCAACAATGGGTTGTCGGCAGAATCCGGCGGCGGCGCGAGCGGACCGATCAATGTGATCACCAAGAGCGGCGTCAACACTCTCCACGGTGACGCCTTCGTATTTATTCAAAACGGCGCGTTCAACGCCAAGGACCCGCTCACCAATGAGACCGAGGCTCCTTACCTCAATCGGTTTCGAACGGGACTGTCCGTAGGAGGACCGCTTGTCCGCGACCACACCTTCTACTACGTGGCGGCAGAACAGGAGGGAGCGCACGGAGACGATAGCTCGCTAATCTCGCCCTCGGTCGCCAGCGCTATCAATGGGGTGCTTGGCTCCGGCGCGTTTTCGAGGATCGCCACACGCACCATCAATCCGGATACATTTCGGACGGCACGCGGCGAAACAGAGGTCTCTGGGAGGTTGGATCATCACATCGCGGACAAGCATTCATTGTTGCTGAAGTACGCCTTGACCAACAATCGGGAAGTAGCCGATGCCTTCAACACCGGAGGTCTAGTCGATCCCAGCGGACGGGGAAGCAGCTTCATCGAGGATCAGGGGGTGACAGGCTCGCTTAGTTCAGTTCTTAGCAGCAACGCCCTAAACAGCATCCGCTTTCAGGTGAGCACGCGCAGAGCCGTACTGAGGAGTGCCGACCAAGCAGGACCGGCCATCAGCATCGCCGGTCTCGTCGATTTCGGTCGACCCTATGACGGAAATGACAGAAGACGTGAGAACCATTACGAGTTGAACGATGTGGCATCTGCTGGGAAGGGTCGTCATCTTTTCAGTTTCGGAGCAGATTTGGACTGGATTCGAGAGAGAGTTTCGGCTTACGATGGTTTTGGAGCCATCTACATTTTTCCGACTCTCGATTCGTTTCTGAGCGGGCAGCCTGACGAGTACCGACAGACGTTTGGTAGTCCAAACACAAATTTCGCGTCGCCGAGGTACTCTGGATTTGTCCAAGATCACTGGACGGTTACGAACCATTTCACGATTGATGCGGGTGTACGCTACGACTTCGAACACCTGCCCGCGCAGTTCACCGAGGATACCAACGATCTCGCGCCACGACTTGGAGTCGCCTATAGTCCATCACCAAGTTGGGCGCTGAGGGCGGGGTTCGGCCTTTTCTTTGATCGCTACTTGCTGGCGGCAGCGAATCGTGCGCTTGAGATGAACGGGGTACATGGCTTCGAGCAGGTCGCGTATGGGCAAGCAGCAACGCAAATCTTCCAGTCCGAAATGGGCAGGGGTTCGTTGACGCCAATTCCCTCGATACGTCCGTCGATCTATACCACCGACCCGGATTTGCAGACTTCGCGCAGCGCAATCGCTAGCGTAGGAGTGGAACGTCTGCTTAGCCGAAACCTGACAGCCAGCGCCACCTTCTTGTTTGCACGAGGTGTAGGACTTTCACGTTCTCGGAACGTAAATCTGTCCCCACCCGTAGTACTCACAGAAAATAACGCAGCCAGCCTCGGAATTCCCAACCCGTTCCCGCAGCAGCTTGGGATGCTGGTGTTTTCTCCAGCACGGCTAGAACCGCAGGTCGATAACATCTACCAGTGGGAGAATCACAGCAGTTCGGTTTACGACGGGCTGTCGTTGTCCCTGAACCGGAGACTGTCGAACGAAGTCGAATTTTCCGGCAGCTACACGCTGTCGAAGGCAATTGACGATGCTTCGGACTTCGACGAGCAGCCGAACAACCCCTACTTGCTGCCGGCCGAAAGGGCGTTGTCTGCCAACGACCAGAGGCACAGGTTCGTGTTTAGCGGGACGTTTGATCTTCCTTTCGGGGATGAGGACGAAGGCAAAAAGCCTACCGGCGTAATCGCCAAGCTCTTCGGCAACATTGAAGCGGCTCCGATCTTAACCATTGGAAGTGGCAGACCGATTGATCCGCTGACGGGCTTCGACGCCAATCGCAGTGGTGCCATTCCGTTGTCTTCGCGCCCTTTTGGTTTGGGACGAAACTCACTGCGGACTGGAACGCAGGCGCAACTAGACTTGCGGCTCTTGAAATTCTTCAAAGTCGGCGAGCATGGGAAGCTGGACTTCGTGGTGGAGTCATTCAACCTTCTCAACCATACGAACGTCGTTGCTCTCAATCAGTTCTACGGTACGGAGAGTTCACCCCTGTCGACATTCTCAATGAGGAGTAAGGCCGGGATTCCGAGGCAATTGCAGTTCTCTCTCGATTTTGAGTTTTAGAGGACCTTCGCCACTCGGACGTGCATTGAAACGCCTTAAAATTGTGCCTTTTTGACCGATCCGTCAATCGACGGGTTTTGTAAGCGCATGAAGCAGGTAGCCTGCGGGAAATAACGTGAGACCAAAGACAGCACATACGAAATCGAGATAGTGACCAACGCTATGCTGCGCTCCCCAATGCATCCACGGAAACAGCTGGAGCCCTTCGGAGACGTGAGCAAGGACGACCACCACTAGGCCCGCCGCGCCGATTAACTGAAGGAAACTGCTCAGAGATTTTCCTCTACAGAACAAGACAGCCGAACCGGAAAGCAGCGCGCCCGCCGGTAGAAGCGCGATCAGCGCTTTACACAATGTGACATTCATACGTACTCATCAATCTTCGCTGAATCAAAGCCAACAATCACTGCGCCGTCGATCACAATTACTGGAGTGGTCATGTAACCAAGTTTCTTGAGATCGGCCAAGGCGCCGGGATCTTGAGCTATGTCCCGCTCCTGAAAGGCTAGGCCCTTTTGCGAAAGATACTCTTTCGCCTGATCGCAGAACATTCACCCGTGCTGGGAATAGACCACGATGTTCTTTGTCATTCTTTACTTCCTCCTGGAGTTGTACTGCTTGCCAATAAGCGCTGGATGGACTCCTTCGCTCCGCCAATCACATCGCGGACCGGACCATCAGAATAAATCGGCTTCGGGGGAGCGTCTTGCCATAGCGTTCCCGGCGCATATACGGCGATGTAGTCCCACACTACGCTTGAGCGATTGTGTTCTCCTAGCAAGTGGGACAGCCCTCGTTTTCTGTCCCAATACTGTGCTGCCCGTGCATCAGGAATACGCGCGAGTGCAGCGGTCGAAGGGGCGACAAAATCGGTCGGCAACACCGGCTCCCAGATCACGAAGACACGCACGTCCTGGCTGTTGATCTCTCGCAGCAATTGTCCGGTTGCAGAGGCCCCCTGCAAGCAAACGGCTCAAGTGGGTGACAGCATTACAACGACGCGGATAGAGGATGCCGAACCGTTGAACGCAGTCTTCAGAGGAGTCAGATTGCCCGACGAAAAACTGACGAGAGGCGGCTGTCCTTTGGGTGTTGAGTGTCCGACGTAGAAGTAATACACGGCTCCAAACGCCACCAAAAGAACCGCAAGAAGAAGGATTCGCTTTCGACTCATGATTTGCCTGCCAAGAGGTCGGCCACCAGGTTGGCGATCAACTGCGGGAAGAAGATGAATACAAAAACCACAAACGCCGAGAACCACAAAAGGAAAGTGCTGATCCGGCTGGGCTTGCAATTGCATTGCTTCGCTCGCCAGGACTTGTAAAAGCCAAACGCAATCAGCAGCACCGACAGAACAAGCAGGTACGGTCGCAATCTGTGCGACGAAGGCCGAGGTGCCCGCAGCTCCGGCAGCAAAGAGAAAAGGCAGCAAGGGCAGGCAGCAGCTTGACGCCGCAATCACGCTGCCGAGTGCAGCCAGACTGGCAACCACGGTGCTCCTCGACCCGGATTTATTTGTCGCTTGGTTTTCTTCTATTTGAGACATGCTTGGTGCCGTTGGAGCCATTTACTCGGTCAAGCTTCGTGAGCAGCGGACAACAGTCCTCATGCTTGATTTCCTTTTTCAAACGCAGTTCGCGATTGCAAATGCGAAGCGCGTGGGCAAGCTCCGCTTCCAATCGGGAGAGACCGTTGATCTTCTCCCGAACAGACTCCAGTTTGTGGTTGAGCATACACTGCACTTGGGAACAAACATGATGCTTTTGCCGTAATGCGAGTAATTCCTTGACTTCGGTCAGAGAAAACCCTAATTCCTGCGCATGTCGCACAAATGTGAGATCGCGAATCTGCTCTCCGTCGAACAGGCGATATCCACCGGCGGAGCGACCTGCACTGTTGATGAGTCCGAGCTTTTGATAGAAGCGGATCCTGTCCACGCTGATGCCGACCAGTTTCGCGGCCTCACCAATGTGAACGACCTCCGCCATAAATAAAGGATAAACCCTGGAGTTGTGTCCAGAGTCAATAGGAATTGGGTTTGCCCTCCGCCATTTTTCTTGGATTGGACTAGCTGCTCAGGATCAGCATTCCACCGCCTTATCCTGCACAGCCTCCCAGCCTTCCCGGACAATGAAAGGAACCAAGCAGAGCGCAGCAACTGGATCGGCCCACTCCACATGCAAAATCGCGTTTACCACCAATCCCAGCAGGGCGATCGCGGAAAGATACCCACATAGCGCTGACTCAGCCGCATCTGCTCGAAGTGCCGCACTACCCGTGACCGTCGACAACCGCCGTTTCTCTTTCGCAAGCCAGGGCATGAATATTGCGGCCACCATCAACACGGCAATCCCCAGAAAACTCTGCTTGGGTTCTGCGTGACCAAACAGGGTCACGGCGGACGCGACAATCACGTACGCCGCTAACGCAAGCAGCAAGAACCCGGCAATGCGCGTAGCGCGCGACTCTGCGTCCTCTTGCGCTACAGGGGCCTGAAACCGCCGTAGCACTACCACCGCTGAGATAAGTTCAATGGCGCTATCACCACCAAAGGCAAGCAATGCTGGGCTGCGCGCGAGCCATGCAGCAGACAGGGATACCGCTGCCTCGATCGCCATCCAAACGATTGTGAGCGTTTGAATCCGTTGGATACGCCGGATAGTGTCTTGTTTCGTAATTTGCGACACTGAAGACATTGGACAGCACTATGACATCAAGGGCAGCGACGATATCCCAGTCGCGATCAAATCCCTGCTTCCGTAGTCAGTGACCGTGGCTGTCAAAGCCATGGCCGGTGACATGCAGCACGACTACTAGCAATACCAGCACGCCGAGCGCGGCAAAGAAGATCTTGACCCCCAACGGAATCCCGTTGTCAGGTTGCTGCTGTCCTTTACGCGGCTCCTGGCGCTTGCGTCGTCCGTAGCGGGTCAATCCCCAGGGTTTGTACACGCCTAGTGTCGTGACCACGAGCAGCAACAGGATGGCTAGGCTAGGAGCTCGCACGAGTTCGGTCTTTAACGAAAGGAAGTCGGCGCTGAACAATGTTTCTGCCGCAACCCCTGATACCCGCTTCGCCGCCACAGCCATCACCGCAAATTGGTGTATCAGCAAAGCGATGGTAGCAAAAATGGCCAGCCCTAATTTCAGCAGGATCCAGTAGTAGCGGAACAAGCCCCACGGGGTGGCAAGCGCCTGAAGAAGTCCGGTGGCCAGTGCAGCCAAGCACATCGGGGTGACGACAAACCTGCTGATCAAGTCCATCGAGAGATAAGCGCCGCGCACTACTTCCGCATCATGGCTGGTCAGGCCGGCAATACTGAGTACCAGGAACGCGGCGACCGCGCCGAGCCAACCGACCGAGAAGGCGACATGCGCGGTAATGGTCAACTTGCGGAGTGCGGGTGTCATCGCTGGACTTTCATTTCTGATTCCTCATTTGGCCATGCGCGGGCAGCGTTCGTCCGTTCACGCGAGTCCGGCCCAAGTCGGAAATTGTTTCACCACGCAGCACGGCCGCATGACGGTAGACAAGGTCCGTGGTGCGAGCCAGGAACTCGGCGATCGCGGTGAGTTGGTGGGTATCGAACTTTTCCAGCAGGGCAGCCACATCTTGTCGTAATGGGGCGATCACGTCCTGGATGGGCGACCGCTCCAGTGCCAGGTGGAGGACCTGTTTACGCCCATCGTGCGGGTCCGGCTCACGACGCACGTATCCCGCCCGCTCCAGCCTTGCGACCACACCGGTGATTGCGCCACTAGTCAGGCCAGTGATCGCGCCCAGATCGCTGCCAGCCATCGCCCCGCGCTCGCGCAACAAGTCGAGGCACTTGTGATCGGTTGGGCCCAGCCCCATGCGCTCCGCGACCGCGTGGTGAAATAGCACCACCGCTGTGCTGTGCCGGCGTGCCAGCCGCCCGACGATCTCGTCGGATACTCCTTGCTTGCTCTTGCGTGCAACTCCCATCGCGTCCACTCCATAGACGTGATATTAACTTAGTAGATAAGCTATATACTAAGTGACATTCTGTCAAATGTGAGCGATGCGATTCTCCGGGACAGGTCTTTTAAGATGCCGTGCTCTGCAACTTGAGGCCACGAAGCAACTGTGCATTGACTGCTACGATGATGGTGGAGAGGCTCATTGCGACTGCACCAATGCTCATGGGTAGATCGACTCCCCAGCGGACGAGAAGGCCTGCGGCGACTGGAATGGCAACAAGGTTATAGGCGGTCGCCCAAACAAGATTTTGAATCATCTTCCGATAGGTAGCCCGAGATAGTTTGATCGCTCCTACAACATCGCGCGGATCACTACGCACAAGCACTATTCCAGCCGACTCAATCGCAACATCGGTTCCAGCGCCAATCGCGATTCCGACGTCTGCGGTTGCCAGAGCCGGCGCGTCGTTCACGCCGTCGCCAACCATTGCGACCCTCTTGCCGCCCGACTGAAAGCGCTTCACTGCCGACGCCTTATCAGCAGGGAGAACCTCGGCTGCGACCTCATCTATGCCGATACGTCCGGCGACTGAATCGGCAACAGTCTTCGAGTCTCCGGTGATCATCGCCACCCGGATACCAAGCTGATGAAGTTCCGTTATCGCCTCTTTTGATTCGGATCGAATCTCATCTTCCACTGCGAAAGCTCCAAGTAGTTCCCCCTCAGCAACGACGTAGAGAACTGTCTTTCCCTCGGACGCCCAGGCGGTCGTCAACTTCTCAACGTCTGGCGGTGTTGCAACCTTGCCCTCAGTCAGCAAGCGGGGTCCGCCGATTTCGATGCTGTTCCCGTTGACTCGCGCCCTTGCCCCTCGACCCGGTAGCGCTTCGAAGTCGGCAGCTTGCAGGGCGGGCAGGTTTCGGCGGTTGGCTTCGGCTACGATTCGCCTTAGCGAGCGGGTGTTCGGAGTTCGCTTCGACGGCAGCGGCATGCGCGAACAAATCACGTTCGTTGCTGCCAGGAGCAGACGTCACGCCTGATACTGCAGGGGACCCTCGCGTCAGCGTTCCGGTCTTGTCGAAGATCACCATGTCCAAATTGCGAGCCCGTTCGAGTGCCAGTCTGTCCTTGACGAGAAGACCGTTCTGAGCCCCGGAGTGATGTTGAGATCGCAATCACGAGCGGAATCGCAAGCCCCAGGGCGTGCGGGCAGGCGATGATGAGAACGGTTGCCGTCCGGATCAGAGCGTGTTCTTTGTCACCTGAAAACCACCAGTAGATAAACGTAAACGCGCCTGACGCGACTGCCACGTAGAAAAGGATTGCGGCGGCACGATCGGCGAGGGCTTGCGTGCGAGACCCAGAAGGTTGCGCTGCAGCAACGAGCCGCATGATGCCGGACAGGGCGGTCTGCTCGCCGACCGCCGTGACGCGAACTCGAAGGCTTCCGCCACTGGCGACGGTTCCCGCGATGACGGAGGCACCAGGCCCCTTCACGACCGTCCGGGACTCGCCAGTAATCATGGACTCGTCAACATCGGCAGCGCCTTCGACGACTGTGCCATCGGCAGGGACGCGGGTTCCGGGCCGGACGAGGACAACGTCGCCCACGTGCAAGTCAGAAAGCGGAACGGTTTGAGTCTCCGGACCGCTTACACGTTCGGCAGTATCTGGGAGCAACGCCGCGAGTGCATTGAGCGCACCGCGAGCCTGGGAAATGGCACGCATCTCCAGCCAATGGCCGAGGATCATGATGGTGATCAGCGATGCGAGCTCCCACCAGACTTCGATCTCGAAAAGGCCGAATGTTGCGGCGAGCGACGTACTAAAGGCCACTGTGATCGCCAGGCTGATGAGGGTCATCATGCCGGGCTTATGGTCCGCCAGTTCGCTCCATGCCCCACGAATGAAAACGAGGCCGCCGTAAACGAACACGACTGTTCCGAGGATTGGAGCGATTAAGTTCGAGCCGGGAAAGGAATGTGCTCTGTACCCAAGCCAGTGTTGGACATCCGTCGACCAAGCGACCACAGGAACCGTGAGAGCCAAGCTCAACCAAAACTTGTCGCGAAACATGGCCACGGAGTGTCCGGCATGACGGTCGTGACTCGCGTGGGCCTCAGACATCTTGTGGCCGGCGTGTGGGTCAGAACCTTGTCCGTGGGCTTGGTGTTTCACGTGTTCCATTTCCAACTCCGATGGTCAAATGCTGAGGTCAGTGGGCCACAAGGAGACTCTCGTGGCCCAACTAATCACGTCGCGAACTAGTGGTTCTCTGGCGCTGGGTCGGACGGATGCCTGTGATCCATCCCCTTCATCCCCGACATGTTGTCTTTGGTCATGGTTCCAAATCTCACCTCAGCGGCAACCAGCTTCTCTTCGGGACCAGTTGCATGAATCACAACCTTGTCGCCGACTTTTAGATCTTTCAGAGCTGCCGGTGACCCACTCTTTTGGAACTTTGTCGCGGGGCTTACCGTCACCGTAACGGTCTTCTTTGATGTAGTCTCCACCGTAAAGGAGTTGTCGGAAATGGTGGTAACCGTGCCCATCACGTGCTTCTCGTTTCCATGGGCGAATGCGATTGCTGAGAGTGCCAACGCTAGAGCGAATACTGCTACAGTCCGTTTCATCGGTTCTCCTCCTTAGGGATGTTGCTGCAATCTTTGTTTTGGGATTTGCTTGTGAGGCTCACCATTCAAGAATTGTTCTTCCTCTAGCTCCTCCGTTTTCTCGGCTGGCCCTTTCGGATTGAGCGCTTCCATCTCGCGCTCCTCCGCTGGCGTGAGCTGGGGCAGATGCCGTATGAACACGACGAGCTTCCAGCTATCGTCGTCTTTTTCCTCCGTGCCCCATGCGGGCATTCCGGTCAGCCGAATGCCATTGTGGATAACGTAGTAGATCTCTCCGTCTGTGAGGTTCTGGGTGTTGGGCAGACGCATGTCAGGCGTCTTCGGATAAAGATTCTGGCCGATTTGCGTCTTCCCGCTTCCGTCATTGCCATGGCAAGTGGCGCAATGATCTGCGAAGTGTGCGCGTGCCTCGTTGAGAACTTCGGCGCTCGCTGCGAAGGGATTCGTCGCGTTGCGTTCTGACACCGGAACCGAAAGCCTTCGCGCCGTCGTGGCCACATAAGTTTCCACTATTGACGGGTTATCCCGCGCGCTGAAGCCGCGCCGGACGCTCATCCATCCAAGCGCACCGGCTCCTGCGACGCCTGCAGCGGTGATCGAGAGAAGAAGAGTGTGTTTTCTCATTTGCTTATCTTTACTGGGGGCTTGTGCTCATCTGGAACGGGATGTTGACCTCACGCACCGGTTGGTCGATTCCGCCTGGCTGCGAAGGAGCTTCGAGGCCGTCCGTGAGCAAGTAAGACTGCAGAGAAAGTGAGCTGGTGGCGAAGGTCTCCAGCGCGGTGGTGTAGGAGACTTCCAGCTGCATCAGAGTTCTCTGTGCGATGAGGACCTGTGGGTACGCTGCAGCCATTTCCCGGTATTTTTTCGTGTACATTTCGTACGCCTTTTGTGCCCTCGGTATCATCTGGTTCTTGTAGCGGTCTACCGCGGCTTGTGAGAACGTGTAGTTCTGGACGACGCTTGCCGACCGTTCCCGCAAAACCAGCTTCACGCGCTCCACTTCGCGTTTCGCCCTTTCTGCATCAGCCTTAGCGCTCGCAATGTTTCCCTGGTTGCGGTTAAAAATAGGAATTCTCACGCCCACGTCGGCAAAGCCCTGCAGTCCGACCGATCTCCCGTTAGACAACAGCTCGCCATTCTGCTGCATGCCACCGCGGATTTGCAGGTCGGGAATCGGTTCCCGCTTCGCGCGAGCCAAAGCTGCTTCCGCTCGTTTGACTCCGAGTTCGGCGATTCTTACGGCCGGACTCTCATTGACGATTTTCTCCACCAGTTCATCCGCATTGACGGGCGGAGTGTCTTCGAGTTTTCCTTCGAGCTTCATCACGGGAAGCCGGGGATTCCCCACGACGGCCCCCAGTGCTTTCCAAACTCGCTGCTGGTTCTGTTCGGCCATGGTGACCGCGAGTTGTGCCTGCTGCGCTTCGACTTCCGATTCCAGCACGTCGGGAGCGTCCGCTTGGCCGACATTCGCAAGCTGATGGGAGGTCTCCACGGCGTCGTCGGCAAGCTTGCTGAGGTTTTGCCGCAACTCCAGCGTCTGCTGGGCAGCCAGCGCTTGGATGTATGACATCCGCACGTTTGTGACTACACGCACTTTTTGCTCCTCGGCCTCGGTTTCTGCCTGTTTGAGCTCCTGGTCTAAAATCTTACGATTCAGGCCCAGCTTTCCACCCAGCACGATGTCCTGCTGAACGAAAAACCCCTGCTCGCCCCCGTGAAACGACCCGCCTCGGATCTGCTCGCCCTGGTAGCCGACGGTTAGGTTCGGGTAGAGTCCCGACTGCTTCTTCCTGCCTTCCGCTGCTTCGATGTTGGCGGCGGATTGCCTGAACGTCGGGTTGTTCTGTAAGGCCATCTGTTGCAGTTCTTCGAGTGTGATCGTCTTCTTCTCGGACACTGAAGTTTGCGTTCTGGCCGGCAAGGCGACCAGGAACAAAGACACAGCAAAGCAGAGTATGAATCGGGTGACAGAACGGAGCAGTGACACGGTCTTGGCCCTCACTTCCAGAAAGTTCACCGGCGTAATCAGGTTATTCATGTTGGTGCTCCATTCCCGGCATATCCATCTTCATTGGCTTATTGCCTTCCTGTTTTTTCCTAAGCTCCATAATTTGGTCGTACTTATCTGGAGGCAGCACGCGCACGAATGTCATCATTCCCGCCATGAAGCCACTCCAGCCGGGACGCAGGCCGAAGTTTTCCGGTTTGTCGACCATCTGATCCATCGCCATCATGGGACCTTCCATGAAGGCATCCTGCGGAAAACCCGGTACGGAATTCGCATCCTTGCTGACCTCTGGCTTGCCCATCTGCATCCCTTGCATGTCGGGCGTATCTTGGTGCAGCGCCGGATCCTCGGCTTTCAGCGGAGAATTCGACATCGCTTGCTCCGCTGTCGAACCGACGCCCAGTCCGCGACCCAGGCTCGGGCCGTTTTCCTCCGAGGTCGCACTTCCTTGTCGCAGCATTCCCATGCCTCGCTCCATGTCGAGACCCGCGGGCACTCCATTTCGGCGTGACATCGGTCCGACCATCGACGACATCTGGTTCATCATGTGGTGCGGAAGATGGCAATGGAGCATCCAGTCGCCGGGGTTGTTGGCAACGAACTCCACATCGCGAGATTGCGCCACTCCCACGAGCACCGTGTTTCCTAGTCCCCACGTGGATTGTGGCTGTCGTCCCCCTTCCGTGCCGGTGACGACAAATTGATGGCCGTGAAGATGGATCGGATGGTGGTCCATCCCCAGATTGATAAGGCGGATTCGGACGCGCTCCCCATGCCGCACGATGAGAGGAGTGTTGGCTGGACCCGACTTTCCGTTGAACGTGAGCCAGTTGAACTCCATGTTCATGGAGTTCGGCACCTTGATGTTCGGCAAGATGGCATACTCCTGCATAATGATTGCGAAGTCTTTATCGGCGCGCGGCTTGTATGGTTCCTTGGGGTGCATGATGAACGCGCCGATCATGCCAATCATTTCTTGCATGGCCATGTGCGAGTGGTAGAAGTAAGTGCCTTCCTGGTGGAGCGTGAATTCATAGACAAATCGGCCACCTGGCGGGATCGGGTCTTGACTCGAACCGGGCGCTCCGTCCATCGCGTTTGGGATTTCGAAGCCGTGCCAATGCATCGATGTCGCTTCGGGAAGGTGGTTGTCCACGATGATTCGAACGTGATCGCCCTGGTTCACCTGAATCGTCGGGCCCGGAGCGCTGCCGTTGTAACCCCAGAGGTCAACGATCCGGCCAGGAAATATCTCCTGTTTAACCGACTCGGCAATGAGATGGAATTCCTTAACGCTCCCGTCCATGCGCCACGAAAGCTGCGGAACGTCCGGCGTTTCCACCGAAATGATCCGACTGTTGCTGCGCTCGGTTGCGTGGCTCATGTGCTTCATGTCCATATCCATGGCCGTTCCGTTCGCCTTGGGCGCTGCAAAGAGGCGAGGTGCGGCGGCCAAACTGGCGCCCAGACCAACGGTATTTCTCAGAAAATCACGTCTGTTCTTCATGGTTCTTCCTCATCAAGAGTTGGGGAATCCAGTGCCCTCAAGAAAACTTAAAGGACATTGGATACAAGGGAGATGCGCGGCGGCATCAAGTCGCTGCGTTGACTGGTAGCAAAGAGACGGGAGAACTCAGATGCGGAGAATGCTGAAAGACGCACTGTATATAGAGGGCGAGTATGGTGGGCTGCTATCCGAACTCCATGCGGTTGCGGGATCGGGTCGCGCAAAATCGGCCGCAGTATCCAGGACGACAGCGCCGCTTTCGACTACCGTCACTGGAGGAACAATCTTTCTCGAAGCGTTAAGACGTTCCGCTGCGACACAATTCGTCTGACACGAGTGCGAAACCATTCCCGGACTCATGGCCTGAACACGTGGATGATTCATGGCGGAGTGATCGTGAGCCATTCCCGACATACTGTCTGAAGGCTGACTGCAGTGGCGGGAACTTTCTGTTCGCGCGAGGCGTTCGCACATCAGTGCGCAGATCCCGGTTGGAGTGATCCCGGCGATTAAGACCATCAGGAGAACTATCGAAGTTGCAATTCTTCGCAGCACTTTAGAAAACTGTACCTCAGACTCTCTAGGACGCGCAAACTTGCACAAGGGTTATCTGCTTTACTCTGCCGATTCCGGCCGCAACTTGCCTCGTCGCAGGGCTCGTTCCTTCATCAATACGAATAAAACCGGAACCAGAATCAGTACATGAATTGTTGACGTAATCATTCCTCCGACCATAGGAGCGGCAATCGGTTTCATCACATCGGAGCCAATACCGCTCGCCCAGAGTATGGGGATCAGGCTGGCGAGAACCGCACAGACCGTCATCAGCTTGGGCCGGAGTCGATGCACAGCACCCTCAATGGCGGCCTCGTGAATATCGGCGTTTGTGAGCGGGCGACCGGAGGCAAGTCGCTTATCGAGCGATTCGTGTAGATACACGACCATGACGACCCCCGTCTCCACCGCGATGCCGAACAGCGCGATATATCCGACCCAGACGGCAACACTGAAGTTGTAGCCCAGCAGCCACTGCAAGATCAGCCCTCCGGTCATGGCATAGAACGTGGGGAAGATCAGGACCATAGCCTCCGTTAGGTTGTGGAAGACCATGTACAAGAGCAGGAAGATCACGAAGAATACCACGGGTAAGATGACCTTCATACGTTCCTTTGCTCGAAGCTGAAATTCATATTCGCCCGACCACTGATAGGTGTAGCCCGCGGGCAATTGCAACTTTTGGCGAAGCATGTTGCTGGCTTGGTCTACGAAACCACCGTAGTCGGTGGTGTTGAGATCGATGTAGACATATCCCGTGAGCTGGCCGTCTTCATCGCGGATCATCGCTGGCCCCCGCGAAAACGAAATCTTGGCCACTTCGGAAATCGGTATCTGCGCGCCAGAAGGTGTAGCGATCAACACGCGACTCAGCTCTCCGACGTCGTCGCGAAAATCGCGCTGGTAGCGGACATTGATCGGATAGCGACTGCGGCCTTCAACGTTTTCGGCAACATTCATACCTCCAATGCCCGATTCCACCGCCTGTTGCACGTCAGCAATGGTCAAGCCGTACTTCGCCGCTTCTGGACGGTTGACCTCTACGTTGATGTAAAAGCCCTGCGAGACCCGCTCGGCAAAAACGGAACGCACTTGCGGTAACCCTGAGAGAATCTTTTGTACCTGTGCCCCGAGCTGCTGGATTTGCTCCAGATTGGTGCCTTGAAGCTTCATTCCTACCGGCGTCTTGATTCCGGTGAGCGCCATGTCGAGGCGGTTCTGTACTGGCATGGTCCAGGTGTTCGTCAGCCCCGGAAACTGGAGCTTTTCATCCATTTCGCGAATGAGCTTTTCGTAGGTCATCCCCGACCGCCACTTTTCACGCGGCTTGAGCATCACCGTCGTGTCATACATATCGAGGGGAGCGTTGTCAGTGGCGCTGTCGGATCGTCCGACCGCGCCGAAGACGGTCTTTACTTCTGGAAAGGATCTGAGAATCCGGTCCTGCTCCTGCAAGAGTTGCGAAGCTTGCGTGATCGAAATACCGGGAAGTGCCGTGGGCATGTAGAGGGACGAGCCTTCAAACAAAGGCGGCATAAACTGACTACCCAGCTCGAAGATTAGGGGAAACGTTACCAGCAGGAATGCCAAATTCAGCAACAACGTCGTCTTGCGGTATTTCAGACAGAGTCGTAAAACTGGCAAATAGAGTGCCTGCGTAATTCTTGAAATTGGATTTTCCGATTCGGGCCGCAGCTTCCCTCGTATGAAAATGACCATCAGGATGGGAACCAGCGTGATGGCCAACAAGGACGAGAAGCCCACAGCCAGCGTTTTCGTCCACGCCAGCGGTCGGAACATGCGTCCTTCCTGTGCTTCCAGCAGGAAGACAGGGAGGAACGAGACCACAATAATGAGAAGGGAAAAAAACAGTGCGGGGCCTACCTGCTTGGCCGAGTCGATGAGAATGCGCACCCGCTCTTGTTCAATGGCCTTCTTCCTTGGTTTGCCTACGCTCGCGCCGGTCTCTTGGCCGAGGACTGGTCCATTCGAGGAATTCCTCTCCTCGAACACTTCTCCCCCGGATGTCGGGCGCTCGGAAAGATGCCGGTATCCGTTTTCCACCATGACGATCGCGGCGTCCACCAAGACACCAATCGCCAATGCCAACCCGCCCAGCGACATGATGTTCGAGCTGACATTCAGGTAGTACATGGGAATGAAAGAGATCGCGAGCGCGATCGGTAAGGTGAGAATCGGGATCAGCGCTGAGCGGAAGTGAAACAGAAACACAATAATGACCAGGGAAACGATGACCGCTTCCTCGATCAGACTGTGTTTCAAAGTGTTGATCGATTCGCTGATTAGTCCCCCGCGGTCATAGCCGGAGACGATCTCGACTCCCGGCGGTAGGGATCCTTTGATCTCAGCGAGTTTCTTCTTGACACCATTGATCACGTTGAGAGCATTGAGCCCATACCGCATGACCACGATGCCACCCACGGTCTCGCCTTCGCCATTCCACTCCGCTACACCTTCCCGCAAATCCGGACCGAAGGAAACCGTGCCCAGATCCTTGATGAGTACGGGCGTCCCATTCTTCGCCATGACCGGAACGTTTGCCAGATCATCGAGCGACTTGAGATAGCCCAGCCCACGAATCATGTATCGCGTACCGCTCAGTTCGAGCACGCGGCCTCCGACTTCATTCGTGCTCGATTTCACGCGATCGATAACGGTAGAGAGAGGTATGCCATATGCAAGCAGTTTGTTCGGATCAAGCTGCACCTGATACTGCCGCACGAACCCACCGATGCTCGCCACCTCGGCCACGCCGGGAACGGTCGCCAACTGGTAGCGCAGGTGCCAATCCTGAATACTTCGCAGGTCGGCGATGCTCTGCTTGTGGCTGTGATCGACGAGCACATATTCATAGACCCAACCCGCACCGGTCGCATCGGGACCGATTGCAGGATGCACGCTTGCGGGAAGCCGTCCGGCAATCGTTTGCAGATACTCCACTACCCGAGAGCGAGCCCAATAAATGTCCGTCCCGTCTTCGAAGACAACAAAGACGTACGAATCATTGAACATGGTCTGCGCGCGTACCGCCTTCACCTTCGGCGCAGCCAAGAGCGCGGTCACGATCGGGTATGTAACTTGGTCTTCAATGATGTTAGGCGGCTCGCCCTCCCAGTTGGTGTGAATGATGACTTGCACGTCTGAAATATCCGGCAGGGCGTCCAGCGGAACGTGCCCCATGGACCAGATTCCAGCCAGCGTAAGGAGAAGCACTCCGGTGAATACCAGGAAGCGATTGTGTGCGCACCACTCGATGATTCGGGAGATCATGACTACATACCCCCTGTGGCATTGAGCGTGAGCTGCTTGCTGGCGATCGTTTGCCCGTTTTGTTGCGCCCTGACTGTGACCTGCCAGGTGCCGCCGGAACCAAGGTTACCTTTGCCTTCATAGATCCCGCCGCCTTTGTCGCTGGCATTGATGACGGTTTTCATCGAGGCCATTCCCATCGCCGGCATTGCGGCCATGAAGAAGGTCGCGGTCACGTTTGCTCCCGTGATCGGTTTCCCATCTTGGCCTGTGAGCTTCACGCGAACGATGTTGCTGCCCTTATGTGGAGGATCGGGATCAGTCGTCAATTCCACGGTCGCTTGCCGTTCCGCTGGAGCATTCATCGAAGCCGCCTGACCAGCGCCGGGAGGCGGAGGAATAAACGCGCCCGCAGCCGCTTGCAATTGGGCCTCGGAATCAATCAGGAAGTTTGCCGAAGTGACGATTTGTTCCTGTGCTTTGATGCCCTTCGTGATCACCAGTTCATCGCCGACTTGAGGCCCCAACTCGACCTCACGCGGCTCAATGCTCCCCTCGCCTTTGTAGACGAATAGCAGGTTCTTGGTTCCGGAATGAAAAGCCGCGCTGGCCGGGACGACCAACTGCCGTCCCATCGGCAGCTTCGCGCGAACGTTCACGTACATTCCAGGCCTCAACTTCAGACCAGGATTCGCAAACACCAACCGCACCGGCAACGTGCGTGTGTTCATGTCCAGCTGGGGGAGGATGTAATCGACGTGTCCGCTGAAAATTCGACCGGGATACGCATCGACCGTGACCTCCGCAGGATCACCCGGTTTGATCTTCCCTGCATCGCTCTGGAATACCTGGGCAAGTACCCAAACGTCGGAAAGGCCCGCCACGGTGTACAGCATGGTTTCGGGCTGCACGTACATATTGGGGAGCGCGTTTTTCTGCGTGATGTAGCCCGAGACGGGAGAATTGACCGTCAGATCCGTAATCACCTTTCCGCCTTGATCCAACTTCTCGATTTCGGCAGGAGACACTTCCCATTGCAGCAACCTCTCTTTGGCAGCACTGAAGAGAGAAGACGCACCCGAAGCCACCCCGCTCACTTTGCTCTGCTGCAAAGACTCGGAGTTCTTCTTTGCCAGCAAGTATTCGTGCTCGGTCGAGACGAGATCAGGGCTGTAGATCGTAAATAGCGGCTGGCCTTTGCCAATAAAATTTCCCGTAGCGTCGGCATAGACTTTGCGAATCCATCCCGCAAATCGCGTCTGCACATAGGCTTGCCGGCGCTCATCCACCTGAACATTTCCGTAGAAACGCAGCTCAGTGTTGACTGGTTTGGATTCAACCTTCCCAATCACAATGCCGATGCTCTGCATCCTCTGGGGCGTGAGCTGAATCGGTGCAAGCGGCGTCTCTTGCATACTGCCGGCCTGATGGTCGCCGGACGCTCCTGGCTCGGAACCCGAGGCGTTGGCTGATGAGCTTTCTGGCATCGTATCCATGGACTCAACTGCGGAAGTGGCGCCTTGCTGCGAAGCGGGTCCAGCATGGCTTAAACGCCACCAGAAGACTGCCGCCACAATCGCGAACACAACGGTTGTGGTCAGTGCAATCCAAAACGCCCCGCGATAATTGTTGTTCTCTGTAGTAAGCATGTCTGATCCCTCACTTGCATTCGCTCTGAAGTTGCGCTCATTCATGGCAGATCCACCCCGGTCAGACGCTCTAGTTCAGCCAGCGCCGATTCGTGCTCCACCAGCTCGCTTCGATATTCCAGGTCGAGGTTCAAAACATCAAGGAACCCGGAAAGCAGGCTTTCGAAGTCTTGGCGGTTCGATTGATATGCAGACAGAGCCGATTGAAAGGTCGCTTCCGATTGCGGGACGAGACCGTCGCTGTAGATCTTCAACCGCTCTTCCGAAGTTGTTGCGCGCACATACTGCTGCTGCACCTCCGAAAGCACGCGCTGTGATTCAGAGTCCAGCTCTTGTCGGGCTCGCTCCTGGTTCTCTTGCGCTTCCGCTAGTTCGGCCTTCTGTCGGCCGCGATTGGGCAACCGGATGCCGAACGTCGCCATGTAGTAGTCGCGAAATTGGCTGGCATTGTGCTCGTAGTTGTACTGAACGTTGAAGTCGGGACGGAAATTCCTGTGCGCCAACTCCACCTGGGTTTCCTGCTTCCGGATGGAGGCCTGCTTTGAGTGCACATCGGGATTCTGCTCGCGAGCCCGCTCCAGGAGTTCGGCGGCTGTGTACGGAAGAGTTCGCAACGTAAGAATCTCGGCAACGATGTCCGCAGACTCCTGCGGTCGTCCCAAGACCTGCTTGATCTGAGCTTCAAGCAGTCCTTCTTCCTGATGGTGGTGTGCCACTTCTCGCAGAATCTTGGTGCGCTGCAACTGAGCTTTCAGCACATCCTGCTGATTGCCCTGACCCACGCGGTAGCGTTCCTCGGAGGCCTGCTGCACCTGACTTAGTAGCTCATCACTTCTCTGCAGAACTCCTAGGGTTTGCTGAATGTAGGCGAGTCGGAAGTAAACCATTTTGAGATTTCCCACCACCGTTCTCCGGACTGAGTCGGTCTGTGCTTCCATGGAATCCGCTTCGCGTTCGGCGACCTGGGCGCGTAACTGCCGCTTGCCCGGGTAGGGGGTGTCCTGTGACACGCCGAACCCGATGTAGGCGAAATCGTTGTTGCTGTAGCCCGCGAAAGGTCGTGGGCTGCCCACACTGAACTGCTGCACTGACAGTTGTGTCTCGGGAAGAGCCGAGGCCTGCTTGGGAACATTTCGAGAAGCCTGCCACGCGTGGAACGAGGCCGCAATCTGGGGGTTCTTCTGCTCCGCTTCCTGTATCAACTCACGCAGAGACACTGGCGCGGCAATGTGGTCCGCCATGGTGGGAGATTCGGGAACAGGCTTCTGTAAACTCGGTGATTCTTGAGCAGCGGCAATGCCGGCAAGCGCCAGAGTTCCGATCAACAAGGCGGCAGTAATTAGCGAAATACGAGCACACCCGAAAAAACTTCGGGACAAATAGGTGGATTGCATCTTTCCTCCGGATTACAAACACAAGTTTGTAGGCGCACGAACGTGCGGACGCACGAGTGCGTTAGCTGCTCAGAGGAGGGAAGATCAGATTCTTAGGACGGTTGTGGCTGGAGACCCTAGTCCTGGCGGACTATGTGTGCAGGAAACACGCGATGACCATCGTGCGAGTGAGAAGTACGCGTCCGTTCGAGCGGTGAAGGGAAGCGCGTGAAACAGAACCAAGCTGACATGATCCAATTGCGAAGCGGCGGTCTTCAGAGCGTGAAAACCCGCAGGCGTAGCGGTTACCTTACAGCAAGGATGGGACTTCGCCATCCCCATGTCCCCGCACTGCCCGGCCATCTTCTTGCAACACTCGCGCTCGGCCGATGTCATTGCTGCACCCGGCAATACGCAAGCTGCGACCGGCAGCGCAGCCAACATGAGCGCGAGAGTGGAAACACCGACTTTGATCAACAGTTTCAACATTACCAGTCTATCTACCGCTGATAGTAAGACGCAACACGCGGGAAAAGGTTTCAGCTTACCTCCGTCACGCGAATCGAGCCGAGACCTCGGAAAGGGAGCGGATCAGCTACGAGATCGACAAAATGAGGTTTGTGGGAAGTTTGAGGGCCAGCTTTCGGGGAGCTGGGACTCCTGAAAGCAGGCGAATGCCACTGCCTTATCGGGGGTCCAAAAGGGGCTTGTGAAACCCAGGTGTGTCAAGTTTTATTGCAACAAAACTTGACATAATAGTCCCTGGGAGTTCATACTTGCGATGTGGGACCAAAGCCAAAAACGCCACGTCGATCACCTCTCATCATGGGATTAGTCCGCCAACGTATCGAACAAGGTGGCGAACGCTTGTGGCGCTTCGAGGACTTTCGCGGCCTCACGTTCTCGGCAGTTGCACAGGCTCTTTCCCGTCTAACGCGACAAGGAGCCATCGAGCGGCTCAGTAAGGGTGTCTACTACCGCAATCGCGAGACCACCCTCGGAAAAAGCAGGCCAAACCCGGCGTCGATTCGCAATCTGGCGTTACGGCGGAACACGATGTTTCCATCGGGCATTGCCGCTGCCAATCTCCTAGGATTCACCACACAAATACCGAAACAGGGTGAGATCGCCACCAGTGCTCTCAGTCTTCCGAGAAAGCTCGTCGGCAAGGACACCCGAATTCATACTCGACGACCGCAGGCTTGGGCCACTCTGTCCGAAACAGACGCTGCATTGCTGGACTTCTTAAGACACGGCGCTGAGTTCAGTGAATTGAGTCCGGAAAACACAATCCGAAAGTTGACGACCCTGCTGTCCGAACGAGGACGCCTCGGTCGAATTCTCACAGTTGCAGATTCCGAACCCCCCCGTGTTCGGGCCATGCTTGGCGCACTCGCCGAGCAACTGGGCAACAATCGCCGGGCTTTACAACATTTGCGAGCTTCTCTGAATCCACTGTCTCGATTCGATTTCGGGACACTCACCGCATTGCCTAACGCATCTGCTTGGCAAGCCAAGGAGAAACGGTAGCTTGCGACTCTTTGAGCATGCCGATTTTGAACAGGCAATCCTCCGCGCTGCGGAACACTTTCGCGAGCGCAAGCTGCGTCCGGCGATTATTGAGAAGGACTATTACGTCACCGAGGCCCTTCGCTTTCTCGCCACAACCAGCCGCGATAAGATCATTTTCAAGGGTGGTACGAGCCTCGCCAAAGGATGGAACCTAATTGAGCGATTCTCGGAGGACATTGACATCTTTCTCGATCCGAGAGCATTTCAGCCAGCACTGGGAAAGAATGCCATCGACCGGGAGTTAAAGAAACTTCGTGACGCCGTAGGTCGGCATCCTGCGTTATCGTTTGTTCAAAACGAGAGCCAGACCATCGGCGGCTTCGGACGCAACGATCGCTTCTCCTACGCCCAGAGATTCGGCGGCCCAGGTGAGGTTGCTAATCGCGTCCTTCTTGAAGCCGGAACCGCTAGCGGACGCGAGCCATCCGCGGTCATCGAGTTGTGGTCCTACTTAGGTCAATATCTGCAGGAGAACAAACTGTCACTCGGTGCCGAAGACGAAGGATCATTCCCTCTTCGCCTCCTGCATTTTCGCAGAACGTTTGTTGAAAAAATGTTCGCCATCCATAGTAAAGTCGAACTCCTCAAGCGCGACCGCCAGGCTCTCGGTAGCTACGCCCGGCACTACTACGACCTTTATCAACTATCCGGACACCCGGAAGTTCAAACCATGCTCCGCTCGACCGAATACGCCACGATCAAAGCGGACTACGACCAGATCAGCCGAACGTATTTCCCCAAGAGCTATTTCTTCCCCGAAGGCATGAGTTTCGCGCGGAGCGATGCTTTCTTCCCGCAGCCAGCACTTGCGTCCATCGTTGGCCCCGAATATGAGGCGCAATGTCGAATGCTTTGTTACGGGTCTTATCCGTCATGGGACAATGTGCAAAATCGCTTTCTGGAAATGCGCGACATCCTTTAGTGGCCAATCTATTCGATACCGGCAAGGACGAAGTTGGGCTGCGGTGCATCTGGATGCGAGCCGCATCGAAGACGTTCGGTCGGGAAAGTAACCTAAGAGTCACCTGTTGATATCTTCGGCCAGCGGACTCCGCAGTCAATGCCGGGCGCATTCCGTTCACGGAACATTTCCATTCGTGCGTATTAAACCAGAGCATGAAGCGTTGCACATCGCAGCCACAGTGACAGCCAAGATACTTGGCCAAAAGGGGAGTTTTCTTCGCTGCTGGCCAGCGCATTACCGCTCCTCTTCCTTTTGTTAACTCCTCCAGCATTCCCTACGGTGTCTTCCCGGAACTGAACCATAGCCGATACGCATAGATCGTCCCTAAGTAAGTCTTGGACTTGTTCCACTATTGGTCTCTATGGTGAGCATTCAAGACAGCATTCCAAAGATCCTACTGGAGGTTTTCATGCTGCATTTTGCGCCTACTAAGAGCTTGTACCGGAGACATCGTTTTGCGGGCTTGCGCCTGTCAGCTTCAAAATCCCTGTGGCTTGCTCTTCTCTTGCTTTTACCTGTGGCGGCTCACGCTCAGGGGAGTCCCTTCGACACCGGCTTTAACGCTATCCAAGCTCTTTTCACAGGCACCATCGCGAAGGTTGCAAGTCTGGTCGCGATTGTCATCGGCGGCTACGGCTTCGCCCACGGCGAACCCGGTGCAAAGAAGGCGCTCGCCGGCGTTGCTGCCGGAACGGGCATTGCGGTACTTGCGGTGAACGTCCTGAGTTGGCTCTGGGGCGTATAGCGCCACTTTCAACCAGCACCCGGAACGAACTTATGCCCGACAAACCACAGCAGAAGCATCGCACAAATCGAATCTTCAAGAGTCTGCACAAGCCGCTCACATATTTGGGAGTTGAACGGACGCTGTTCTACTTCGTATGCGTCGGCGCGGTAGGGGCCTTCAACCTCTTCAATTCCATCCTCGCCGGTATAGCCGTATTCATAGGCGGTTTTGCCTTCGGCCATTGGATAACGAACAGCGATCCGGCCTTCCTCCGCATCCTCGCGAAATCCGAACGCTACAAGCTGCGCTACGACGCGGCCAAACAGCAAGTCCCGCGGGTGGAGGTGCTGTGATGCTGCGCCTCGATAAAGTCATCAAGCCGTGGAAAGAGAGTGCGGCTCTCAACGACCACATCAACCTCTATGGCTTCTGGACCGAGACGGCCTTCCTTACGAAAAGCGGCGATCTAGGCATGGTTCTCAGCGTTCCCGGCGTGGACTACGAAAGTCTTGACCGCTCGGAACAGGAATATGCGGTGAAACGGTTGGAGGCGGCGTTGAAATCCTTTGGCCCGGGCTTCCATGTTTACCAATACCTCTTCAAATCGAACCGCCCCGACATACCGTTCGCAACATATGACGACCCGATTGTGGAAGCAGCGATCGATCAGCGACGGAAGTTCTTTGAAGCGAAGCGGGACCATCTCTATCAAGTTGAAATCTTTTACTGCATCCTGCTCGAAGGCGCCCGGTCAAAGACCGGCATCGGCGCGGCAATCGCTCGAATCTTGTGCGATCCCGCGGGCGCGGTTGGCGAGCTAAAAGTGCAGTTCACCAACGACAGCATGAAAACGCTGTTGCGGACGCATATTGAGCACGATCTTCGACGGCTCGACCAGAGCGTGCAGGCATTCGCTCGGCAACTTGCGGATTTCATGCAGATCGAGATCTTGAATCAACAGGGACAGTTCAGGTTTTTCCGCCGCTTGCTGAATTATGACGACTGGCGTATTGAAGGGAGGCCGCAGTCCACGCAGTTTCTCGACTATCAGGTAGTCAACTCGGACATCGAAGCAGAGCGCGATCATCTGCGAGTAGGCGATCACATCGTCCGCGTGCTGACGATGAAAGAGGCCATCACCGAAACACGGCCCCTGGCGCTCGATGCGCTCCTAAAGATTCCGGCCAACTTCTATGTGGTCACCGAGTGGACGCCGCTCCACGCGGACAAAGCCCGCAAGGAAGTGAACAAGCGCCGCCGCCACTTCAATATGTCGAAGACCGGATTTGTCTCTCAGATGGGCAACGATGCCACGAAGACGAACCCGCGTGATGTGCTGGTGGACGAATCCAAACAGGCCGACATTGAGAATCTTGGCGACTGCCTACGCGCCCTGGGTGACGGCCAATCGCTGGGCGATTTCTCGTTGACGATTGTGCTGTACGGCCGTTCACAAATCGACCTGGAGCAGCTCGGGGCCGAGTTCACTGGCCTCTTCACCAACGCTGATGGCAATCTTTTTGCCGAAACCTACAACCAGTTGAATGCCTACTTCTCCACCGTGCCCGGCAACTATGCGCTGAACCTTCGCAAGTTGTATCTGCTGAACACGAATTACGCCGATTTGTCTTTTCTGTTTACGATCCTCCCCGGCGAGAAGACGAATGCGCATCTCGGAACCGAGTATCTGGCTGTGCTCGAAACCGACAACAGTACGCCCTACTATCTCAACCTGCACACCGGCGACGTTGCCCACACCCTTATTCTCGGGATGAGCGGTAGTGGCAAGTCCTATCTCTGTGTTTTTCTGCTGCAGAACGCGCAGAAATACGACCCGCTGACCTTCATCTTCGATATCGGCGGCAGCTTCCAGTCGCTTACGACGATATTCAAGGGCTCGTATCTCAATGTGGGTCAGGAAGCGCGGGACTTCACTATCAACCCGTTCTCGCTGCCTCAGACCAAAGAGAACCTGCAGTTTCTCTTCAGCTTTTTCCGCGTGCTCATTGAGGGTAACGAGCAGCGTTACCGGCTGGATTTCAAGGAGGAACGCCGCCTCTGGGATGCGATTGAACGGATTTACGTACTGGAGCCGAACCAGCGCACCGTCTCGAACTTTGGCAACATCATTGGCGAGTTGAAAGAACGCCTCCACCGCTGGACCCGCGGTGGACAGTACGGATTTCTGTTTGACAACGCTGAGGACACGCTTTCGTTCAAAAGCTTTCAGACCTTCAATTTCCACGGCTGGAACGATGCGCCGGAAGTCTTGGAACCACTGCTGTTTTATGTTTTGCACCGGGCATCGAATGAGATCACTGACCCCAAGAAGCTCGGCACACCCAAGTTCTTCCTGCTCGACGAAGCGTGGCTCTTCATCAAGAACGAGACGATCCGCAATTATGTGGTGCAGGCCCAGAAAACATGGCGCAAGCACAAAGCGGCGATGATTCTGGCGACCCAATCCATCAAAGAACTTGAGGAATCGGGGATGCTGGCAATAGTGGCCGAGAGTTGCCCCACGAAGATCTTTCTCGCCAACCCGGATATGAACCGTGACGTTTACCGGGAAGCATTTCATCTGAACGACACCGAACTGGACCTTATCGACGGCCTTGTTCCACCGGGCCAAATGCTGATTCGCAAGGCACAGACCTCCAAGAAAGTGCACCTGAACGTCGATTCGGTCTCGCACTGGATGGCAACCAACAATGCTCGCGACAACCTTAAGAAGCGGGAGTATTTCGACCGTTTCGATTTTGCGGATGGGCTTCGCCATCTCGCGGAAGATCATCCATTCCAGCCGCGCACGTTGGCTGTATCAACTTCGAACACTAACCGCTAAGGAGAGATCTATGCGGCATCTGAAATTCGTCGTCAATTGCGCTTTGGCTTTTTCTTCCATCGTCGCTTTCGCCCAAGACTCTGCGCGCACTGTGCAATATCACTCGCAGGACATCGTTCCCATCCGCGCCAAGGTGAAATACACGACCCTGATCGAACTCCCCACGACCGAGAAAATCATGGAAGCGGCCACAGGTGACAAGGAGTTCTGGATCGTGGATGTGGTTGGCAACTTTTGCTTCGTGCATCCTGCGAAGCAAGGCATCAGTTCCAACTTGAATCTCATTACTGACAAAGGGAACATCTACAGTTTCACCCTCCAGGACATCTCTGCCTTATCGACGACTCCCGATCTGAAAGTGATTGTCGAGCCCGCCGATCGTTCTGCGATTGTGGCCGCGAGCGGCCCTCCGCAGTTCGTGCCCGCCGCCCAACTCGAACAATCGCGGCAGCAGCTTGCCGCTCTGCAGTCGCACGTTGAACAGGCGGTGGATGAATACAAAAGCGCCTATCCAACACGGCTCAAGTTCGACTATGCCTATAAGGCAAACGAAGCCCCCTTCGACATTCAGTCGATCTATCACGACGACAGGTTCACCTACATCAAGACCAATGCGCCTGAGAAGTTCAGTGTCTATGAGATGAAAGACGGCAAACCCAACCTCGTCACCTACGACCTCCGGGAAGGGACGTACATCATCCCGAAGATCATGGACAGCGGATACGTCGAACTCGGCAAAAAGAAGATGGAATTCTCGCGCAAGGGATCACCGTCATGACCGAGAACGTCTTCACTCCCCACACAGAGCCGCAAGCCGAGCCAGCGTTGCGCCGCAACCTGGAACTGCCCAAAGGCGTCTTGCAGAAGAACCTGAAGACCTTCGTTTATCTGGGGGCCGCATCGCTGGTGATTGTGGCGGCGCTCTTCAGCTCGTCTGGAAAGAAGACGCCTGCACAGCAGGCCGCCGCCAAAGGGCAGCCACCGCAACCCACCTTGCAGGACAACAC
>Ga0207416_1000368_pt1 | contig 80187 bp, 62 predicted proteins | sample PaiPotPPM11metaG_FD_184107 | JGI IMG/M metagenome (GOLD analysis project Ga0207416, IMG submission 184107) | Iron sulfur acid spring bacterial and archeal communities from Banff, Canada, to study Microbial Dark Matter (Phase II) - Paint Pots PPM... ... | reverse complement strand
ATTGTCTTGCCGGCATTGTCTTGCCGGCATTGTCTTGCCGGCATTGTCTTGCCGGCATTGTCTTGCCGGCATTGTCTTGCCGGCATTGTCTTGCCGGCATTGTCTTGGCAGTACTATCTTGCGCACCGCGTCGCCGGCACACGGCTTAAACGGCGCGGCCGGCGGCGCGTGAATCTATGGTCAGCCTTTACCCATTGGCTCGGATTAGCAAGACGGCAGGCGTGCGCCGCAACATAAGCGCCGCGCCGATTTCTTGATGCCGCGGGGCGCCGGTTAGATACCCGCGATGTCGACCGCGCGATCCGGCAAAAAATCCGCTTGCCGCGGCGGCAATGCAGCCGACGCCAGCAAGGTTCCGGCAATGAAGGCGTCGACGTCGCGCAGCACCGGAACCAGAAGGCGCAATAGCGGCGCAACGGCGGCAATGATGACGTAGTGGCCGACGCGGGCGTAGGTCTTCACCGTGGCGGCATTGCCGGTCTCAATGAGCCGCGCCGCGAGGCGGGTGGAATTGCCGGGTTCCACCAGCCGGTCGCGGCCGCCGGTCATCAACAGGGCCGGCGGCGCGCCGGGCGCGACATGGAAGATCGGCTGCGTCTCCGGCCGGTCGGCGCCGCCGAAAATCAGCTTCAAGGTCGCGTCGCGCAACGGCAGGTAATCGTACGGCCCGGCGATGCCGATCAGGCCGGCGATATCGCGCCCCGGCGCAAGCCCGACCTTGTGCAGCCAGCGCGCGTCGAGCGTCAGCATCGCCGCGATGTGGGCGCCGGCGGAGTGGCCTTTCAAAAAGATCTTGTTCGGATCGCCGCCGAAGCGGCCGATATTATCCTTGACCCAGCGCACGACCAGCGCACCGTCGTCGAGGAAGTCCGGATAGCGCACCTCCGGATAGACGCGATAGTCGGGCACCACCGCCACGTAGCCGCGGCGCGCCAGCGCCTTGGCGACATAGCGGTAAAGCCCTTTATTGCCGCTGCGCCATGCGCCGCCATAGAAAAAAACGACTACCGGCGCCGCGACCGCGTTCGCGGGGCGGCAGATATCGAGGCTATGCCGCGACCGCTCGGCGTAGGCGATCGAACAAGCGAGTTTTATGCCGGTCCCCATGCCGGCCCGAAATATTGCCGGCGAACCGGTCGAATTGATGGCGCCGGCCCGTCGTCGCCGAATAATTTGTGCTAAAGTGACCCGGCGGACGGCGGCAGTTCCGCCGTCCCAATCGGTTCCAGCGATCCACGTTCCAAACCCCGGCACAACGGATCTGACGAAGAATTGGCGATGAGATGGCGATGAGAGCTTGGTGGGCCCTCGCGGCCGTTTCTCTGTGTCTAGCCGTTTCGATTTCACATGCGGAAACAGTGGTCGTCTCCGGCGACTATGGCGGCTTTCTGGTCGCCTACGAGGCAAAATGGAAGAAGCTCGCGTCCGAGCACGCCACTGTCCGCATTGCCGGACCCTGCGTTTCCGCCTGTACCGTGGTGGCCGGCTTCGTTCCGCGCGAAGACATCTGCGTCACTGCCAAAGGCTCGCTCGGATTTCACTTGGCCTTTCCCTATTTCGTCACGCCAAGCCTGTGGAACGACTATCCGCCGGACATCCAGGCGTGGATCACGCAGCAAGGCGGTCTGACCTATTCATTGCTCTGGCTGCAGGCGCCGGAAATCTACAAATTCTTCAAGAAGTGCCCGCAGGGAACCTAGCGATCTCGCGCCGGCCGCCTGCGGCCGGACCCGTCGGCTCCTTGGCAATGACGGCTCATTGCGTTACCGGCTTCGATTCATTTTTAGCCAATCGCGCGCGGCAATTTTAGACAATTTACGCGACACTGCCGTGCATGAACGATTTCTGGAGCAATTGGCTCGAGGCCGTCCGCTTTACCTGCGAAGCGCAGAGCGTGATATCGGCGCGGCTGATGTTATTCGCTTCCGGCGCGCCGAATGCGGCGGAGGAAGCCACCCGCATGATCTCGGAAAAAATCGTCGCCTTCGCCGATGCCGGGATCGCGGCGGAACGCGCGCTGGCGGACGGACTCGGCCTTTACGCCGCCGCCGAGCGCGCCTATTCGCCGCTTAAGCACTGCGTGCACGCCAATAGCGGCCGACTGCTCGGCGCCGTGCATTGAGACTGCGTCGAGCCTCTGCGCAAAATCTAGCTTTTGGTCATGCAGTCATAGAGAAACTGCCAGCTGTGCCGGCCGTGCAGCTTTTTCGCGTCCGCCTCTTTCCGGCAGTCATGCCATTTGCCCTTTTCTTTGACCCACTTCGCCGTCGCGGCCTTCCATTCCTTTCGCGTCCATTTCGAGACGTCTGCCATAGCTTTTGAAGTCGCGGAGGGCTGGGACGGCGCCGGTGGAGCAGCCGCCGCGGGCGGCGGAGGCGGTGCCGGCGCAGCCACCGGCGGCGCGACAGGTGCGGGCGGCGGAGGTGGCGCCGGCGTCGCAGCCGGCGCCGGCATGGCGGGCGGAGCTGCTACCGGGGCTGCCGGCGCCGCTGGAGCCGGAGTTTGCGTTTGTGCCAGCGCCAATCCGGCGCCGAAACATGAGGCGGCAATTAACGACGCAATGAAGGTCCGAGATCGAAACATGAAATTCTCCCTGGATCGATATTCGTCACGATAGTCCCCGCCGTGGCAACATCATCTTTTAGGCCAGGATCGCGGCCCGATCAAACCCCGCTTCTGCAAACGAACTCCCACAGCCGAAGCCTGCAAAACGAACCCTGCAAACCGACCCCTGCAAGCGAATGGGGACGGGCCAAAAACCCGTCGCCACACGACCGGCCCACGGCGACATACCGGGAGACGACGACAGCGCCGTCGGGTCGATCACTACGTTTTAGTTCACGCCTTGCCGAGCGGCATCGCCACGAACCGTGTGATGTCGCCCATTTTCACCCGCATCAGCACGTCGTGCTTGCCTTGCGCCTTGGCCTCGATCAGCGCGTGACGCACGTCGCCGGCATTGGCGACCGCCTTGCCGCCGACGTCGAGGATGACGGTGCCGGTTTGAAAGCCCTGCTCGGCCGCGGGCCCGTCCGGATCGACGCCAGTGACGACGACGCCTCGGTTGCCGGCGCCGGAGACGTCGCCGGCGGGCGCCACTTGCAAGCCGAGATGCGGCACGCCGCTTTCCTGCCGGCCGTTCCCGGTATCGGCACTCGCCTCCTGCCGGTCATTCGGCATCTGGCCGAGCGTCAATGACACCGTTTTCTGCTCGCCCTGCCGGACGATGTCGAGCTTGACCGAAGTATCCGGCGCCAGCGTGCCGATGGTGCGGGCGAGGTCGCGGGCGTCCTTGACCGGAGTGCCGTTGACCGCGGCGATAACGTCGCCGGATTTGATGCCGGCCTTGGCGGCGGGGCTGTCGCTTTGCGGCTCGTCGACCATCGCACCCCCGACCTTCTTTAGGCCGAGACTGTCGGCGATGCCGGGGGTGACCGGCTGGATCTGCACGCCGAGCCAGCCGCGGGTGACGTGGCCGTCCTTCTTCAGTTCAGCCACCACCATCTTGGCGGTATCGGCGGGAATGTCGAAGCCGATACCGACCGAGCCGCCGGACGGCGAATAGATCGCGGTGTTGACGCCGATCACGTTGCCGTCGACGTCAAATGCCGGTCCCCCGGAATTGCCCTTGTTGATGGGCGCGTCGATCTGGATGTAATCGTCATAGGGTCCGGCGCCGATGTCGCGGCCGCGCGCCGACACGATGCCCGCCGTCACGGTGCCGCCGAGGCCGAACGGATTGCCGACCGCGACTACCCAGTCGCCGACTTTCGGCCGATGATCGGCGAATTGGACGTATGGAAAGTCGTCCTTGCCGTCGACCTTGATCAAGGCCAGATCGGTTTTCGGATCGGTGCCGACCACCTTGGCGGTGTACATCGTGCCGTTATCGGTCGTCACCCTGACCGATTTGGCGTGATTGACCACGTGATTGTTGGTCACGGCATAGCCGTCCGGGGAAATGAAGAAGCCGGAGCCTTCGCCGACGATGGTGCCGCGGCTCGGCGGCGCGCTCTGGCCGAATTGGTGGCCGAACTGATTGCCGAATTGCTGGAAGAATTTATAGAGCGGCGAGCCGGGCTCCGCCGGAATTTGTTGCTCGTCATTGTCTCCCAATTGCTGCGCCAGCGCCGGCTCGGCGGACGCCGGGATCTTGACGCGCACCGAGATCACCGCGGGCTTCACTTTGGCCACGAGGTCGGCAAATCCTTGCGGATGCGGCAGCGGCTGTGGCACGGCCGCCGACGAATCGGCAGCGCTCGCGGGCGGCGTGCCGAAAACGTTGCCCCAATAGCCGCCAAATCCTGAATTGAATGGAGCGGCGAGCAGCAGCGCGCCGCCGATTGCGGCGACGGATGCCAAAAGGACGACGCGGCGGCCCGTAAGAACCCTGGACTTTCCGGATTGCGGGGAATTGGTCTCGGTCATGGCGTATCTCCGTTTGAACGGCCAGGGTCTCGAAAAATGCGGCCCTATGCGAATAGAACGCATAGATGAGCGATCGCGCGTTACGACGACCTGACGAGGAGATTAATTCGAGGACAGCTTGATGCGACCCATTGCCCGCCGCCGAAATCGGCGACGCGTCGGGCTATTCTTGCGTCGTTATCTCAGCCGCGCCTCACTTCACCGGAGCGGCGTCCGGGATAAAGCGCTGGCCGAACACCGGCTCCTTGTGCGGCGTCGGCGGCAGTTCCCAGGCGCCGGTCGAGGGCGGCCGCACCTCGGCATCGACATGCACGTCGAGCAGATACGGCCTGTTGGCCTTGACCGCATGTTCGAGCGCGCCGCGGAAATCCTGCGATTTTGTCACAGTCAGCGCATCGACGCCGGCGGCTCTCGCCCAAGCGGCGAAGTCCGGGTTGAACGGCTTCTTGTTGGCACCCTGGTGGAACATGGTGCCGTATTCGCGGCCGCCGAACATGCCGAGCTGAATGTCGCGGATCGAGACCCAGCCGAAATTATTCCAGATCACCCACACCACCGGGATGTCGTATTCGACCGCGGTGCAGAGCACGTGCGGCACCATGGTGAAGCAACCGTCGCCGGTGACCGCGACCACCGGCCGGTCCGGCGCGGCAAGTTTCGCGCCGAGCGCGCCGGCGGCGCCAAAACCCATGCCGGAAAAGCCCCAGGAATTGAGCATCGACTGCGGCCGGCGCGCGTTCCAGAACTGCATGTACCAATTATGGCTGACACCGACGTCGCAGCAGATGATGCCGTCGGCCGGCAGCACCGCCTGACAATCGGCGACCACCCGCTCCGGCCGCATCGGGGTGGCATGCATTTCGAAATTCGGCCGTACGAAATTTTCCCACTCGGCGCGCCATTTGGCGATTGCCGCGAGCCAAGCCCCGGTGCCCTCGCCTTTCGCTTTGCGCTCTGCGTGCGCGGCAAGAAGCTGGCGCAAGAACGTGCGCGCATCGGCGAGAATGCCGAGATCGGGCGGATAATTGCGGCCGAGCTCGGCCGGATCGACATCGACATGGATGAGCTTGGTTGTCGGAAAATTCCATGAATAGCCGGGCATCCACGACGACGCCGAACGGTCGTCGAAGCGCGCCCCGATGGCGACGACGACGTCGGCGCGGCGGCCGGCTTCGTTAGCGGGAAAGGCGCCGTTGCGGCCGATGAAGCCGAGCGACAGCGGATCGGTCATGTCGAGGCAGCCCATGCCGTTCGGCGACGAGATCACCGGAATGCCGAGCTTCTTGACGAACTCCGTGAGTTCGCGGCTTGCCTCCGACAGCGTCACGCCGTGGCCGATGAAGATAACGGGCTGCTGCGCGGCAAGGATCATGTCGAGCGCGCGCGAAATGTCCTCCGGCGACGCGCCGCTGCGTTGCGCGTTGAACGCGGGCGCCGGCGGCGGCAGCTCCACATCGTCCTCCTCCTGAAACACATTGAACGGCACGTCGACATTCACCGGCCCCGGCCGGCCCGACAGCATAGTCGTCATCGCCTGCCGCAAGGCGAGCGGCAGCATATCGACGCGGGTCGGTTGGAAACTGCGCTTGACCACCGGGCGCAGCACATTGACGAAATCGGCCTGGTAATGCCGGTTGATTTCCTGGAACGGGCTGCGGTTGAATTGCGAGGTCGGCACGTTGGCAGTAATGGCGAACACCGCAGAGGAGTCCGTCAACGCGCAGGCGAGCGGCATGACGATATTGGCGGAGCCCGGCCCGCACGAGGTCAGCGTCGCCACCGGCTTGTGGCGGATACGGAAATAGGCGTCGGCCATGTGGGCGGCGACCTGCTCGTGGCGCGGCGAGACGAGCTTGATACGATCGCGCGCCTCATACAATGGATCGAGCATGCCGACATTGCCGTGCCCGCAAATGCCGAACACATAAGGAATATCGTTCGCAATCAGATATTCGGTAATGAGCTCGGCGCCCTTCATGCGTGACATTCGGTGTTTCCTGCTGGATTAAGGGGTGCTTTGGGCTGAAGCCCATTTCTATCCTTGCATCCTCTCCCGTGCAAACGGGGAAGGGGACCATCCGAAGCGAGCGCAACGAGCAAGGATGGTGGAAGGGGCGTCTGACTCGTCGTTTCGTTTTCGTTGCAAAAGAGTCGTCACAGCCCGCGCCCCCTCCTCCATGCTTCGCCACAGCCGACGCTTCGCGTCGGCGCAGTTTACGTAAAGAACGGCGGCTGAAAGCCGTCTATGCCCCTCCCCCCGCTTCGCGGGGGCGGATAATTCTTTCCCGTTCTCGCGATGCGTCTTCGCATCCGAGTTTTGCTTCACGCTTTAAGAAAGCCCTTCCCAAAACCTCCCTTAAAAGAAGGGAGGCGGAGCGCCGATAAGCGCATCCACAGGAGTCCGCCCCGCCGCAGAGAGAAATGCCTGCCAGCGTATGCGGCGCGCACCATCGCCTTGCCCCGCACTGCGCGGGATCAAAACGGCGGCGCGCTCGCCTTTCGGCGCTCCACCGCGGCACTACGCCGAGGGCCTGACCTCGACTCGGCTTCGGGCCGCGCTTCCTGGAATCACCGGATGCAAACGGGAGGACCCTCTCCGGCACCAGTGCAGCCAGCACCTGGCAGTCCGATCACGCGCCGGACGGTCGATGCCCAAAGCCGCCCGGAGGCACGGTGTATGGCCGCTTCCGGGAACCGCCCTCGTTCCACTTTCGAAAGTACCCTCGCGAAAGGCCCCTTAAGGGAACGAGATGGGGAGGATGTAATCGGAATGGGGACGATTGTCAAGGGTTAGTCTCTCAAACAGAGACCATAACAGGCTGGCGATTTTGGGGGCGGCAATTGTTGTTGGCGCTTACGGCGTCTTTGGGCCGACGATTATTCGTACCGCGCCCGGTGAGACGGGCGTTGAGGTTTGGAATCCCAGCATAGCCTGGGCTGGAGGACCTTTGACTGACTCAAGCAGAGCCATGAAGAGTTTATGGCCCTGCGAATTTTCGTTATTCACCTCTTCCTGGCTGGCGACTACGACTGAAAGCCCCCACGGGCCGCCTCCTGCCGCTTCCGTCCAAGGCATGTTTGCATACGGCAAGACGTTAGGCGGGGGCGCTTTTAGCGGGGCTGCCCCCTGCGTTTGCTGCGTAGGCCATTTGGCGTTGAAGAAAATTCCCCAGATCAAACTGGCAAGAAACGAGGCATCGGGGGCATTTGCGTCGTACAACACCTCGAATGATGTTGGCGGAGGTATCTTTCCCACCGCCGCTTTGAACTTGTCGAAGTCCAGCGACCTGGGCAATCGCAATTGTAGCAATTCCAATTCTGCTCGTTTTTGCCGCTCGTTCGCCTGTGCTGCGTCTTTCTCTAATTGGGCAATCTGTAACTTTCGGGCGTCCTCAATCGCTTCCTTGTGGGGTTTTGCCCATCGCCCGGCGATATATTCAACGCCTAGAAAAATGACGACAAGGATAAATGCCTTGTCGGCGGTCCATTCCCAAAAGCTTGCCCAGTATTCGGCTCCCGTTAGCTCCGTAGGCGTCATGGCGCGGCTCGATGATGATCTGGGGCTAATGGCTGGCCTAGCCGCGTTGGCGGTCCTCATTCGACGAAGAAACCGCCGAGGATAGGCCAAATGGCAACTCCAATTGCTTCTCTTCTAGTCCGCTGGCGTCGTTCGTCTCTAGCGGAGACGGATGCCAGTGACCTCGTCTCAGCAGCCTGCTATCGCGGTATCAAACATGTCGGGATTAAAGCGGTTATTGTAGCGGAACTTACATTCTGCGACGTAGAGCGGCATATATTTTGCGCTCATCTTGTGGAATGTGCCAACCACGCCGCGCTTGAAGATGCTCCAGAAGCCCTCAATCGTGTTCGTGTGAACCGCGCCGACCACATATTGCTTCTTGCTGTGGTCAACCATTTGGTGCGGGAAGCGGCGCAGGTAGTCGCTATAACCAACCCACGAGTCGGTCGCCAACAGGCTAACCTTGTTGGAAACGGCCTCGTTCACGAAATCGAGCATCGCTTGGGACGTGACTCGCTTAAGAACGCGAGCAACGAAGTTACCCTGCCGCTCGACCGCGCCAATGATCGGGATTTTGTTCGATCCCAAGCCGCTCTTGCCGCTGCGCTTGTTCCAATGGCGGTTTTTATCCTTGCCGCCAATCCCCGTCTCATCCATTTCGACGATGCCGCCAAGCCGGATTTCCGGCTGGATCAGCGCCGCGCGGATTTTGTGGCACATGGAATGGGCCGTCTCGTAGCTACCGAAGCCAAGCATGCGCTGGATTTGCAGGGCACTCATTCCCTTCTTGCTGGCGAACATCAAATGGGCGACGCGATACCAGTCGCGGAGAGGCTTCTTGGTGTTCTCAAAAATCGTCCCCGTCAGACAAGAGAACCGATAGCCGTCCTTGGCGCATTCGCGGCACTGCCAGTGAAACGGCTTGTAGCTAGAGGCGTCGTACAGGTCCGTATTGCCGCAGCGCGGGCAATGGATGCCTTCCGGCCAACGCCGTGCCACCAGGTACCGCAGGCAGGCTTCATCGTCGCCAACAGGAAAGCGGGCCTCAAATTGGGCCACGGTCATCTGCGGGACGGGTTTAGGACGTTTTGCCATGACGTTCTACCCCTAAGCCTTAGCGTAGAAACATCTTGCCATGTCTAAGGGTCTTTGTCAACTGGCAGATAATCGCCAAAAGCCCCAGCCAAATCCCTCCAAGCTTTTGGCGACTTTCTGAAATCTCGGGGAGCGCGGGTGCAAGAATGCGAGCCGGTTGTGTAAAAACGGCCCCCCTCTTGTAATGGCTGTGCTATTTTCTGCTCACCAAGAGCGTCGAGGGCACTACCATGCCGGATTTTTCGGACGAGAACATCGCGAAAATGTTTGGGGTCGAAGCAGCCGAAGATGAGCCTGAGGATCGATTTCGCCAATACTTTATCTCCAACAAGACATATGAGAACTTAATTTCCAATTTGCCTCTCCGAATATTGATTGGTCATAAGGGGATTGGAAAAAGCGCCCTTCTGACTCGCGCTCGACTTCGGGACATGGACCAGAAGACGTTATCGATCCGGGTCAAACCAGGCGATGTGGAAGCCGTAAGCCCTCGCCAGAACGTAGAACAATTCACAACGCTGGTGGAATATTGGAAACGAGGCCTGCTCTCCATCATCGCCAAACACGTCCTGAGCAACGTTGGCAACGAACTCTTGCCCAAAGAGACGATGCGCAACTTTGCGGAACGAGTTACGTCCTTCATTCCCGCATTGACAAAGGTCATCTCTGAAAAAGCGGGATCGGCTGGTCCTGACCTCGACCGAGCAATCGTCGATAACTTTGTACGGACCGGAAATATCAACGTCTATATAGACGACATTGATCGGGGATGGTCAGCGACCAATACTGACATCAAAAACATTTCTGCATTACTCAATGCAATGCGCGATATCTCTGGCGCTGATCATAGAATTCGCTTCAGAATAGGCCTGCGCACCGATGTGTATTTCCTGGTGCGAACTTCCGACGAATCGACGGACAAAATAGAAGGCAACGTTATATGGTTATCCTGGAGTAATCATGATATTCTTTGCATTATTGCCAAACGTATTGAAGCGTTCTTCGGAGACAATCGCGAGCAAAGCGAACTTTTGAAATTGTCTCAATCCGAGATCACGAGGACGATCTTATCGAAAGTCATCGCACCCCGATTCGAAGGAGCCGGGCATTGGAGCAATGCTCCAATCCATGTGGTACTTTTGTCATTAGTTCGTCAACGACCCCGCGATCTTGTGAAGCTGATGCATGGTGCAGCCAAGAGGGCTGCGCTTGCTGGACATTCTCTAATTTCATCTAGGGATTTAGAAGATTCGTTCGAAAGCTATTCCAACGAACGACTACAAGACCTTATTAATGAGTTTCGAAGTGAATTGCCTGACATCGAGAGACTTTTGCTTGAAATGAAGCCCACTAAGCGCGAAAGGACCACAGCCGAAAGCTTTCTGTTCACCAACGATCGACTTGCTGCAAAACTTAGGTAAATCATGGGGCATGTGAATTTTAGATTTACCAATAATCGACCAATTACGCCAAGATCGCTCACACAGTTTCTGTAAAAAATCGATTTCATCACCGCACGTAAGACGCTCCCTGACGACACTATCGACCGGAAATACTTTGATCGGAGCCGCTTTCTCGCGAGTGAATTCGTTGATTTCGGCTACGAGTGGGAAATCCATCCTGCCTACAGGTGGGCGTTACAGCCGCAGAATATACAAGAGGTGATTACTTCACTCGCTCGTTGACGGGGACTATCGTGATTGGCCCATCGCGTCATGTCGCGGCACCACAGCCGTTCGGCGAAGCGGACATGACTCGGATTCATGAAGCAAGTGTAGGGTGGGCAAAGGCGCGCAGCGCCGTGCCCACCAAATTCTGACGGCAAACTCTGATGTCTCGCTATCGTCGGCTCAAGATTGAAGGTGGGGCGTTCTTCTTCACGCTCGCACTCGCCGACCGTGGCAGCAATCTGTTGGTCGGCACATCGAACGTTTGCGGAGCGCGTATGCCGAGGTGGAAATACGGCATCCGTTCGAGACTGTTGCCATCTGCATCCTGCCCGATCACATCCATGCCCTGTGGCAACTGCCAGACAGCGATGCCGATTACGCCTCGCGCTGGAGCCTGCTCAAATCCGGTTTTTCACGCGGCCTTCCCCCGGCAAAACGTTCAATGAGCAAGGAACGGAAAAGAGAGAAGGGCATCTGGCAGCGCTGCTACTGGGAACATGCCATCCGTAACGACGCCGATTTCGAGCGCCACGTCGATTACATCCACTACAATCCGGTGAAACACGGGCTGGTGACGCGCGTCGCCGATTGGCCGTTCAGCAGTTTCCACTGCTATGTTGCCCAAGGCATCCTGCCCGGCGATTGGGCGGGAGACGCGGGATTATCCGGGCGGTTCGGCGAATGAAGGCGTAGGCACGGCGCGGAGCTTCTCATCGGGCCGCGCTTAGCGCGGACCCGTTGGCGCCTTTGCCCACCCTACATGCCTTTCGGTCCCATCCAGCAATTCGGTCGCTTTCGGGCGAAGCGGACGATCGCATTACAAGTATGTCATCACCCGCGAAGGTGCATGATCCAGTAATCGCTTTGGGTAGAGATCGATCGTATCCGCTTGCGAGTACTGGATGCCCCGCCTCCGCGGGGCATGACAATCAGGCACTCTCGTCCCGCAACCCCGCCTGCTTGAGCAGCGGATAAGTCACGTCGCGGAATTCACGCATGCCCTCGATATAACGCGGCCAGGACAGCAGCACGCCGTCGAGCCCGATTTTCGACAGCGTCGTCAGCCCGTCGACGATCTGGTCCTTGGTACCGATCAGCGGAAAGCCGCCCCAGCCGGAGATCATCATTTCGGCCATGGCATTGCGCCGCGCCTCGGGATAGTCGCGCTTGTTGATCTCGGCGCCCATCGTGTCGATGACGTTGCGGGCGGCGACCCAGTCGCCTTTTTCGTGCACATAATAGCGGTAGAAGTCGCGGGCCTCTTGCTCGGTCTCGGCCTGGATCACCGTGGCGTTGCTCCACACTTTCACCTCGCGGCCGTAAGTCTCGCGGGCGAGCTTGTGGTACGCGGCCACGTGAGCGGTATTGGTAGCGATGTCGTGGCTGCGGATATTGGTGAAGACCAGATCGCAATGCCGGCAGGCAAAATGGCGGCCGCGCTCGGAAGAACCGGCATTCATGATAACTGGGTGCGGCGCCTGGACCGGCTTCGGCTGCAGATAACCGCCCTTGATGCGATAGAACTTGCCGTCGAAATCGAATGTTTCGTCTTCGGTCCACAGCCGCTTGACGATGGCGAGCCATTCCTCGGCGCAGGCGTAACGGTCCTCGTGCTCCAAAAGCGATACGCCGAACATTTCCATCTCGGGAAAATTCCAGCCGTTGACGATATTGAGCGTGTAGCGCCCCTGGGAAATATGATCGATGACGGTCGATTGCTTGGCGGCGACGATCGGATGATTGAGCGCAACATGCGACGTCGAGATCACGCCGGAATTTTTGGTGGCTCCGGCAATGCCGGCGGCCCAGGTGAAAGTCTCGAAACCAGGACCCTGCGGATCGGTCGCGCCGCCAAAACCGCGCCAGCGCGCCACCGGCACCAGCGCCTCGAATTCCATCGCGTCGGCGAGCTGCGCCAGCGTCACGGTATTCGGCCAGGTCAACTCCAGCCGGCCGTCGAGGTCCGACATCACGCAGCCGGAGTCGAGATTGGTCTGAAACGTGCCGAGTTTCAGCTTGCGGCGGCCAAGCGCCGGATTAGTCTCGCGGCGATCGCGTTGCTGCACTCGACTTTGACCCGCATCCGATTTCAACATTCAATGAAATACATACTAACGAGGAGAAACGGGCAAGCCCGTGGGTATGGCGCCATCAATCTGCGTGCTGGGTGAAAAAATAGGGCCGCGCCGAAGGCGACCGCACCGCGATGGCGTTGGGCACGGCGGCCTATGCAAGTTACCGGCAGTGGGCGGTGCGCTCGCGCGGGCTTACCGGCGACCTGCGCGCGCTCTGCCGGCTGGATGAGCGGGTGGCGATTGCCATTGCGCCACGTCGCCGACCGCTTCGGCGAGCTATTGTTCCATATTGACGATCGCAGCATTTATCGCGCGCCGGTATCGACCTGGAACATACCGAACGTATTGCCCTGCGGATCCAATGAAGTAACCTTGCCAGCATTTTCCGGGGACGGCGAATTTCGGCATCGCGACAGTGCCGCGGTTCGCGAGGATACGCTGCGCGACCGCATCAAAATCCGTCACCTGCATCGAGCAGACAAAGGCATTGGTGCCGGTGCGCGGCGCCGGCCGCTTCAGTATGGCGCCCCGAATGCCCTCGGTTTCCATGCGCCAATATTCGAGAGGCATATTCGGCTCTTGCGTGAACTCCCAGCCAAAAACCGCTGCGTAAAACTGCACGGCTTTCGCGGGCTCTTCGGCCTGGATCTCAAAATATTGCACGTCGTTCATGTTGAAGATTATCCGGGATGCTGCTTGCCGGCTGCAAGCAGCGCGCAGGCTTTCGCGGCCCGCTTCCTGCGTGTCTGCGGGTCTTTGGCTGAACCGACCCAGCCGGCAAATTCCCTCCGCTCAAGCGATGTGAGCTTGCTCCACTGAGACTTCGACTTCGAAGCTTCCGCAAGGGCTTTGTGAAGATCCAGCGGCACTATTGCGAAACAGCAGGGCCGCCGCTTTCCGTCGGCAAGCCTGCTCGGGATGCTCTCGATCCGGCGCTTACGCGTCTCGGATTGTTTGGCTGAGTCTATCCACATAATGAAATCCCGACGCGCGAGCGGCGTGAGAGCGTTCCACTGCGCCTTTGCCTGTGGCGCGGCCGTAAGAACTTTACCAAGGTCCGCCGGCACTTCGGGCTCGGGTCCTGCTCTCTTCATACTCGTACTTTCGCGTTCGAAACTCCAAACGTCGCCTCAAAAGCTTCCGCTCATGAGCACACGTTTTAGCGCGCGCCGCGCTTCACCCGCCGCGCCAGATAATCGAAATTGATCTGGAACTGCTCGGGCTGGCTGATGTCGCTCTTCAGCTTCTCGATGTCGGCACGCGAAAATTCCGGCGCCGGGTCGCCGGCGGCTTCGGCGAGCAATTGCACCATGGCGCCGTTCTCCAGCATGATGGTGCCGATCACCGCCTCGGCGATGCTTGCTCCGGTGACGACGACACCGTGGTTCTTGAGCAGCACTGCCCTGCCCGCGCCGAGCGCCCGCGCGACGCCGGCGCCCATCGCCGGACTGCGGATGAGATTGATGGTGTCGGCATAGACGCCGAGCGCCTCGTAGAACATCGCGCCGGGCTGACTGTAGCATTTGAGCGGCCGGCCGGTCGCCGACAGCGCGATCGAATAGGTCGGATGGGTGTGAATGACGCAATTGACGTCGGCGCGCGCCTTGAAAATCTCCGAATGGATATAGACCTCGCTGTGCCGGCGCGCGGTGCCGGCGACGACTTTGCCGTCGAGATCGACGGTAAGGATATTCCCCATCGTGATCTCGTCGAGGCCGAGGCTGTGCGCCTTCATCAAGAACAGACCGGGATCGTCAGGCAGGCGAAACGAAATATGGCCGCGGGTAAAATCGTCCTGGCCTTGCGCCACCAGCACTTTGCCGGCGACAATCAGTTGCTGCTTGATGGCTTTATGCGATGGCTTTTCCCGGGTCGACTTCAGCATTGCCCTCACCCATTGCGAAAATTACGGGCGCAACAGAACAGGGAATTGACCGGACCTCAAGAGGGAAAATCCGCAAGCCTTCGAGACGGTCAGGAAAAGCCGTCGCGCAAACTGTCATGGTCCGCGAAGGCGGACGATCCAGCACTCGCAAGCAGACGACAGTGATTACTGGATGCTCCGCCGTCGCGGAGCATAACGTACTTGCGCGCGAAAAAAGCGCAGAGAATTGATCGGTCCTCAAGCGGAAAAGGCGTACGCCGCTCTCTCCGCTTTCACCGGTAATTTGTTGCCGTGAATGAGGTCGTGAATCGCGGAAAGCTTCTCGACGACCGGCGGCGAGAGGATGAACGGGTAGATATCCGACTGGCCCATGGTCCGGTTGAGGCTGTTGAGCGCGTTGCTCAGCGGAATCCAGGTTTCGATCAGCGGCGACGGATCGCGCACGCCGTACGGATCGAAATCGACCTGGGCGTCGAGCTCGCCCGGCCGCGCCAGCCGCGGATGCACATACATGCCGAAGGCGCGCGCCATTTCCAGCGTGTCGACGATGTGCAGGTAATGCGCCCAGGTCTCGGCAAAATCCTCCCAGGGATGCGACGTGGCATAGGCGCTGATGAAATGCTCCTGCCAGTCGGGCGCCGCGCCGGTGGCGTAATAGGCTTGCAGCGCCGCGCTGTAATCCACCGTTTCGTCGCCGAATATCCTGCGGCAGGGCTCGACGAGACCGCCGTCGCGCACCAGAACGTCCCAGAAATAATGGCCGACCTCGTGGCGGAAGTGACCGAGCAGCGTGCGATAGGGCTCGTGCATGATGGCGCGCCGCTTCTCGCGCTCGGCGTCGTCGGCCTCTTCGAGCGCGAGCGTGATCAGCCCGTTGTCATGACCGGTCATCACGCGCGGCCCATCGAGGTGCGGCGGGCTTGCCAGAAAATCGAACCCCAGGCGTTCGCCGCCGTTTTCGTTGCGCTCGTCGAGCGGCAGGTTGAGTTTCATCAGGGTGTAGAACAGCCGGTGCTTGGCCACCTCGATCTTTTGCCAAGCGATGAGGTTGTGTTGAATGCCGGTGTCGGGAATGGTCCGGTTATGCCGGCAGGCGGCGCAGTATGCGTCGGGCGAAGCGGCCTCGATCATCCAATTGCAGACGTTGAATTCGGCATTGGCGCAGAAGCGATAAAGCCTGTCGTGCACCGCGAGCGCCCGCCAGGCATCGCCTTCCGGCTGCAGCGCCGACAGGTTCATGCTTTCGGGAATGAAGCCGAGCCGGTACCCGCATTTTTCGCATACCGTGTTCTCGAAGTAGAGCAATTGCTCGCAATGTTGGCACTTAAAGAGCTTCATTTGAGCTTTTGATGTTCGCGCCTTGCAATGAAATACGTCGCCCCGCGCGAATCGTTTCTCCCTCTAGCCAAGAGTAAGAGTCTCAGGCGAAAAAATCTTCGGGAGAAGCCGGAGGATTTCAAATCCCTGTGGATCAAGGATTGAAGCTGGTAGCCGCCCTGTTGACCGCCGCCTTGCTGCTGCCCGACTTGTGTCGCACTCGCTACGGGACTGCTTGCGCAAATTTTCGCGCAAAGGCAATGTGCCAGCGGGATTTTCATTCCTTATCGGACGCCGCCGAACAGGCCGCAGATTACGCGCGTGTTTCGGGAACAACACTTGCCACGGGTCGTCCTCGGAGCCGGGGTGCGCGCGTTTCTTGACGAAAGCAAGACAATTCAGGCGTGCGCCGCCGAACGAGGTTGCTGCGCAGCCGCCACGGGCTCGGCGCCGAGCACGAAAATTTTCCGCAGCATGTCGCGTTCGATCGGCTTTTGCAGGACCGGCACGCCGCTGAAACGAGGATCGATGCTGTCGGCGTCGTAGCCGGTGACGAACACGAACGGCACGCCGCGTTTGCACAATATCTCGGCGACCGTATAAACCAGGCCGTCGCCGAGATTGATGTCGAGTACCGCGGCGTCGAACAGACGCTCGCGCGCCGCCGCCAAAGCTTCGGATGCCGTACCGACCGGACCGATCACTTGGAAGCCGAATTCAGCGAGCGTTTCCTGGATCATCATGGCAACCAGAGCTTCGTCCTCGACCAGAAGGATGCGCGGCTTCTCATTGCGTTTCAAGCCGATGACGGCGCCAGTGGTCTCGCCGCCGTCACGCAACGCGTTCAGCGCGCGAGACTTCGTCAGCTCGCTGCGCGGGATGGAGAATTCGCAGCGCAGGCCTTTCGGGTCCCAGTCGAACGCCGTCGTGCCGCCGAGCTGCTGCTCGATGCTGGCGACAATGACTTTGAGGCCGAAACTGCGCGATGACGGCTCGGCAATGCCGGGGCCGCCGTTTTCCGCCCATTTCAAGGTCAAGGCGTCGCCCCGCAACTGCCAGTCGAGCGTAATCTTGCCGCTCGGCGACGACAGGGCGCCGTGCTTGGCGGCATTGGTGGCAAGCTCGTGGAGCGCCAGCGCGAGCCCCTGTGCGGTCGCCGGCTGCAACGAGATGTCCGGCCCACGGATCGTGATTTTGTCGCCGACGCGATAGGGCGCGAGCTCCTCGGTGACCAAAGTCGCGAGGTCGGCGCCGTGCCAGCGCGAATCGGACAGCAGCGTGTGCGCTCGCGCCAGTGCCTTGATGCGGCCCTCGATCGCCTGCACGTAATCGTCAACGGTTTTGGCGCGGGTGAGCCGGATGATCGATTGGATCACGGCCAGAGCGTTGCGGGCACGATGATCGACCTCGCGCGCGAGCAGCACTTGGCGTTCCTCGGCCTCCTTGCGCTTGGAAATGTCGATGGCGGTACCGATCACGCGTACGCACTTTCCATCTGGGTCGAAGATGGCGCGGCCCTTGGCCGCCACCCAACGGATAGTGCCGTCTGCTTTGCCGACCGTGCGGTACTCGACATCGTAGAGCGCGCGCTGTTCGGGATCGCAGGCGGCTGCATAGGCCACGCAGGTCGCCGCCTTATCGTCGGGATGCAGGCCGGCATAGAAGTCTGCCATGCTCACGGGCACATCCGGCGACATCCCGAACATGGCTTTCACGCGCGGCGGCCAGAACAGGGTGTCGGTCACGTTGTCGACGTCCCACAAGCCGATTTCGGCTGCCTCGGTTGCCAGCCGCAATTGCTGCTCGCTCTCGAGAAGACGCGTATTGGAGGCTTCCAACTCCGCGGTGCGCTCGGCAACGTGGCGTTCGAGCGTCGAGTTCAAGCGCTCGAGCTCGCGCGTCTTGCGGAACAACTCGGCGAAGACCCGCACCTTGGCGCGCAGCACTTCCGGCACGACCGGGACCGGCACGTAATCGACCGCGCCCATCTCGTAGCCGCGCAGCCGATCGACGTCGGTCAAATGAATAGCGGAGATGAAGATGATCGCCGTCTTGCGGAACCGCGGATGCTCGCGGATCATCGCCGCCAATTGAAAGCCATCGAGCTCCGGCATGCACACGTCGATGAGAACGACGGCGACGTCGTTCTTGAGAAGGAACTGCAAGGCTTCGCGTGCCGACGAGGTCTTGACCAGGTTCTCGTCGAGATCGCCGAGGATCACCTCGTAAGCCAAAAGCTTATCGGGCTGATCGTCGACCAGCAGAACGTTGACTTTCTCGGTCGTGACATTCGTGTCCATATTGCTCCGCCTAGCGATGCAGCCACATCCGCAGCGCGGACAACAGCTGTTCGGTATTGACCGGCTTGGCGAGATAATCCGACGCGCCAGCCTGCAGGCACTTCTCGCGGTCGCCCTTCATCGCCTTGGCTGTCAAAGCGATGATCGGCAGGCGGCGATGCTCCTTGTTGTGGCGAATCTTCTCGATGGTCTGATAGCCGTCCATTTCCGGCATCATGATGTCCATGAGCACGATCGCCAGCGCCGGAGTCTCCTCGATAATCTGGATCGCCTCGGCGCCGCTGGTTGCGGTCAGCACGGACATGCCGCGGCGTTCCAGCGCGCTCGATAGCGCGAAGATGTTGCGCGGATCGTCGTCGACCAGAAGCACGGTGCGGCCGACCAGATCCTCGTCGGAGCCGTTGAGCCGCTCCAGCATTTGCTGCTTCTCCGGCGGCAGGTCGGCGATGACGCGGTGCAGGAACAGAGCGGTCTCGTTGAAGAGACGCTCGGGCGATTCGACACCCTTAACCACGATGCTGCGCGCCATGGTGTGCAACTGCGCGTCCTCCTCGGCCGACAATTCGCGGCCGGTGAAGACCACGACCGGAATATCGGCGAGCGAGTTGTCGGCGCGCATGCGCTCCAGCACCTCAAAGCCCGACATATCCGGCAGCCGCAGATCGAGCACCACGCAATCGCACGGCTTGTCCTGCAGGGTGCTCAAAGCCTCATCGCCGGTGCCCGCATTGACGATTTCGATGTCGTCATGCCCCAGCAGTTCGCGGATGCTCATCTGCTCGGTTGCATTGTCCTCGACAATCAGCAGACGCTTCTTGCGCGGTTCGGCAAACTCCTTGATGCGCGATAGCGCCTCATCGATGCCTTCGCGGGTGGTCGGCTTGTTGACAAAAGCGAAGGCGCCGCGGGCGAGACCGTGCTGGCGGTCCTCGTCGAGCGAGACGATTTGCACCGGGATATGGCGCGTCAGCGGATTCTGCTTGAGCTGGCTGAGCACGTTCCAGCCCAGCATGTCGGGCAGGAACACGTCGAGCGAGACCGCCGTGGGCTGATACTGCTTGGCGAGATTGAGCGCATCGTCACCGCGCATTGCCAACAGCGCTTTAAAGCCTTTGTCGCGCGCCAGATCGACCAGGATGCGCGCGTAATGCGGATCGTCCTCGACGATGAGGAGAATGGCGTCGCCGGCCCGGATATCCATCCGGTCGTCGGCGATCGGTTCGACGGCGCGCTCGGGGACGATGTGGATTCCGGGCTTATGAGCCAATGTCGCGGCGGTGGTCGCCGTGGCGGCGTGCATTGCCGAGTTGGGACCGACATATTTGATCGGCAGATAGAGCGTGAAGGTCGATCCGACGTCCGGGGAGCTACGCAGATGGATTTCGCCGCCGAGCAGGCCCGCCAGTTCGCGGCTGATGGCAAGGCCGAGACCGGTACCGCCGTATTTGCGGCTGGTCGACGCGTCGGCCTGTTGGAACGCTTCGAAGATGAGTTTCTGCTTCTCCTGCGGAATGCCGATGCCGGTATCGGTGACTTCGAACGCGACGACGCCTGCGGCCTGGCTGAGCACCGGATGCTCGGCGCTCCAACCGCCGATCGCGGCGTTGACGTTGAGCCGGACGCCGCCCTGCCCCGTGAACTTGAAGGCGTTCGACAGCAAGTTCTTGAGCACCTGCTGCAGCCGCTTGGTATCGGTGGTGATGCTGCGGCCGAGATTGGGATCGACATGGACCTCGAACGATAGCTGACGGGTCTCCGCTTCGTGACGGAATGGCCGCGCCACCATGTCGACGAGGTTCGAAAAGAACACTTCCTCGGCATCGACGGTGACGGTTCCGGATTCGATTTTGGACAGGTCGAGAATGTCGCTAATCAGGTTGAGGAGGTCGGTTCCGGCGCCGTGGATGGTGCGGGCGAAGTCGACCTGCTTGCCCGTCAGATTGCCTTCCGGATTGTCGGTGAGCTGCTGGCCGAGGATCAGGATCGAATTGAGCGGCGTGCGCAGCTCGTGCGACATGTTGGCGAGGAATTCCGACTTGTACTTGGAGGTAAGCGCGAGCTCGGTCGCCTTTTCCTCGAGCGCGCGCCGGGCCTGCTCGATTTCCTGGTTCTTGCGCTCCACCTCGACATTTCGTTCGGCGAGCTGCTGCGCCTTCTGCTCGAGTTGCTCGTTGGTCTGCTGCAATTCCCTCTGCTGCGCCTGCAATTCGCCGGCGAGTTGCTGCGATTGCTTGAGCAAGCCTTCGGTCTGCATCGTCGCTTCGATCGAATTGAGCACGATGCCGATCGACGTGGTCAGCTGCTCGAGAAACATGGTTTGCAGCGCGGTAAACTCCTGGACCGAGGCGAGCTCGATCACCGCCTTGACCTGGCTTTCGAACAGCACCGGCAGCACGATGTTGTTGCGCGGCTGCAGTTTGAGCAGCGCCGAGCTGATGGGCACGGCACCTTCAGACATATTCGTGATCAGCATGCGGCGCTTGTCGAGCGCGCACTGGCCGATCAGACCCTGGCCGAGGTCCAAGGACTGTGGATGGCCGTTCGAGCTGTCGTCGGCGTAGGCCGCCAACAGGTTGAGGCTGTTGTTCTTCTCCTCGCCTTCCATTTGGTAGATGACGCCCTGGTGGGCGTTGACCAGCGGGGTCAATTCGGAGAGCAGGAGCCGGCCGACCGTGGTCAGATCGCGCTGGCCTTGCAGCATGTTGGTGAATTTGGCGAGGTTGGTCTTCAGCCAATCCTGCTCGGTGTTGCGGTCGGTGGTGAGCCGCAAGTTGTCGATCATCGTATTGATGTTGTCTTTCAGCTCGGCGACTTCGCCGCGCGCTTCCACCTGAATCGAACGCGTCAGGTCGCCCTTGGTCACCGCGGTCGCCACTTCGGCGATGGCGCGCACTTGCGTCGTCAGGTTGGCGGCCAGCAGGTTGACGTTGCCGGTCAGGTCCTTCCAGGTGCCGGCGGCGCCTGGCACGTTGGCCTGTCCGCCAAGCCGGCCTTCGACGCCGACTTCGCGCGCCACGCTGGTCACCTGGTCGGCGAAGATGGCGAGCGTGTCGGTCATGTTGTTGATGGTTTCGGCGAGCGCCGCCACCTCGCCTTTCGATTTCACGGCGAGGTTTTGCTTGAGGTCGCCGTTGGCCACCGCCGTCACCACTTTCACGATGCCGCGCACCTGTTCGGTGAGGTTGGCGGCCATCACGTTCACGGTGTCGGTCAAGTCTTTCCAAGTTCCGGCGACGCCGGGCACTTGCGCCTGGCCGCCAAGGAGGCCCTCGGTGCCGACTTCGCGGGCGACGCGAGTGACTTCCGAAGCGAAGCCGTTGAGCTGGTCCACCATGGTATTGATGGTGTTTTTCAGCTCGAGGATTTCGCCTTTCACGTCGACCGTGATCTTGCGGCTCAAGTCGCCGCGCGCCACAGCAGTCGTCACCTCGGCGATGTTGCGGACCTGCGTGGTGAGGTTCGCGGCCAAAAGGTTGACGTTGTCGGTCAGGTCTTTCCAGGTGCCGGCGACGCCGGGCACCACGGCTTGGCCGCCGAGGCGGCCGTCGGTGCCGACTTCGCGCGCGACGCGCGTCACTTCGGCGGCGAACGAGCGTAACTGCTCGACCATGGTGTTGAGCGTGTCTTTGAGCAGCAGCATTTCGCCGCGCACGTCGACCGTGATCTTCTTCGACAGATCGCCGCCGGCGATGGCCGTCGCCACCTCGGCAATGTTGCGCACCTGCGCGGTCAGGTTCGAGGCCATGAAGTTGACGTTATCGGTCAAGTCCTTCCAGGTGCCGGCGACACCCGGCACGCCGGCTTGACCGCCGAGCTTGCCTTCGGTGCCGACTTCGCGCGCCACGCGGGTGACTTCGGAGGCGAAGGCGTTGAGCTGGTCCACCATGGTATTGATGGTGTTTTTCAGCTCCAGAATTTCGCCTTTCACGTCGACGGTAATCTTGCGGCCCAAGTCGCCGCGCGCCACGGCGGTGGTCACCTCGGCGATGTTGCGGACCTGCGCCGTCAAGTTGCCGGCCATGGAATTGACGCTGTCGGTCAAATCCTTCCAGGTCCCGGCGACGCCCGGCACGTTGGCCTGGCCGCCGAGCCGGCCTTCGGTGCCGACCTCGCGGGCAACGCGCGTCACCTCGCCGGCGAAGCGGTTGAGCTGGTCCACCATGGTGTTGAGCGTTTCCTTCAGCTGAAGGATTTCGCCACGCACGTCGACCGTGATCTTGCGCGACAGGTCGCCGCCGGCGATGGCGGTGGCCACTTCGGCGATGTTGCGGACTTGTCCGGTCAGGTTCGACGCCATCGAGTTGACGCTGTCGGTCAAGTCTTTCCAGGTGCCGCCGACGCCCGGCACGTTGGCTTGGCCGCCGAGCTTGCCTTCGGTGCCGACTTCGCGCGCGACGCGGGTGACTTCCGCGGCGAAGGCGTTGAGCTGGTCAACCATGGTGTTGAGCGTGTCTTTCAGCTCAAGAATTTCGCCGCGCACGTCGACCGTAATCTTGCGGCTAAGGTCGCCGCGGGCCACGGCGGTCGCGACTTCGGCGATGTTGCGCACTTGCCCGGTGAGGTTCGACGCCATCGAATTCACGGAGTCGGTCAAGTCCTTCCAGGTGCCGGCGACGCCGCGCACCAGCGCCTGGCCGCCGAGCTTGCCTTCGGTGCCGACTTCGCGCGCCACGCGCGTCACCTCGCCGGCAAAGGCGTTGAGCTGGTCCACCATCGTATTGATGGTGTCTTTCAATTCGAGAATTTCGCCGCGCACGTCGACCGTGATCTTCTTCGACAAGTCGCCAGACGCAATCGCCGTCGACACTTCGGCGATGTTGCGGACCTGCGCGGTCAAGTTCGACGCCATCGAGTTCACTGAATCAGTCAAGTCTTTCCAGGTGCCGGCGACGCCGAGCACGTTGGCCTGACCGCCGAGGCGGCCGTCGGTGCCGACCTCGCGCGCAACGCGCGTCACTTCGCCGGCAAAGGCGTTGAGCTGATCGACCATCGTATTGATGGTCTCTTTGAGCTGCAAAATCTCGCCCGAGACGTTCACCGTGATCTTTTTGGACAAATCGCCGCCGGCGATGGCGGTAGCGACGTCGGCGATGTTGCGGACTTGCGCCGTCAAGTTGCCCGCCATGAAGTTGACGCTGTCGGTCAAATCCTTCCAGGTGCCGGCGACGCCCGGCACCTGCGCCTGGCCGCCGAGCTTGCCTTCGGTGCCGACCTCGCGCGCGACGCGGGTGACTTCGGAGGCGAACGAGTTGAGCTGGTCAACCATCGTGTTGATGGTATCTTTCAATTCCAGAATTTCGCCGCGCACGTCCACCGTGATCTTGCGCGACAAGTCGCCGCGCGCGACGGCGGTCGTTACATGCGCGATGTTGCGCACCTGATCGGTGAGGTTGCCGCACATGGCGTTCACCGAATCGGTCAAATCCTTCCAGGTGCCGGCGACGCCCGGCACGATGGCCTGGCCGCCGAGCTTGCCGTCGGTGCCGACTTCGCGGGCGACGCGGGTGACTTCCGAAGCGAACGAGCGCAGCTGATCGACCATCGTGTTGATGGCTTCCTTGAGCTGCAGGATTTCGCCGCGCACGTCGACCGTGCTCTTCTTCGACAAGTCGCCGTTCGCCACCGCGATCGTCACCTCGGCAATATTGCGGACCTGCGCGGTCAAGTTCGACGCCATCGAGTTGACGCTCTCGGTCAGATCCTTCCACACGCCGGTCACGCCGCCGACCTGCGCCTGGCCGCCGAGCTTGCCTTCGGTGCCGACTTCGCGGGCGACGCGCGTCACCTCGGAGGTGAACACGTTGAGCTGCTTGATCATCGTGTTGACGATCTCTGCGGAGCGCAGGAACTCGCCCTTCAGCGGCCGGCCGTCGACGTCGAGCTGCACGGTTTGCAAGAGGTCGCCTTGCGCCACCGCGGCGATCGCGCGAGTCACTTCGGTGGTCGGCCAGAGCAAATCGTCGATCAGCGAATTGACGCTCGCTTCCATCTCGCCCCAGGCGCCGTCGGAAAGTCCGAGGCGGACGCGCTGGCGGGTGCGGCCCTCGCGGCCCACCACCTGCCCGACCCGTTCGAGCTGCCCGGCCATACGCTGGTTGGTGGCGACGATTTCGTTGAACGTGTCGGCAATCTTGCCGAGCAGACCGACGCGGTCGCCGGCCATCCGTACGGAGAAATCCCCGACCCGCATGGTTTGCAGCGCATGAATAAGTTCCGTCAGGCCGGCGGCGTCGATCTCGGCATTGCCATTGACGTCCTGGTCGCTCGCCTGGTCGGCGGGAAGGGCGGAACCATTGGCGGGCGCGGGGCCAATAACGTCTTCAGCGCTCTGCATAATTCTCTCCAAAGCCAGCGATTCCGGGAATCTGGCGGGACGGAACGGGGCACGCGGTGTGATGGGCGCGGCAAATCGCGCCGCGCGGGATCGAATCCTGCAGCGAGAAGTACCCTAGCCGACGCGGAATCCCCCTCACGGTCGGGCCTCAACCTTCTATGCCTTGAGCCCAAACGCCGTCCGATGGGTATGGTTCCGGCGAAAATCCCTGAGAGTAAAAAAAATTCTTGCCCGGGCCTTGTCGCGGCCTCTCCGCCGGTTTCACTCGCCGGCCGGGGCTTAATCCACATCTTGGGCCGCGGTCAGGAACCAAGTCCCACACTACTACTTATTGGAGTGTCAAAAGTCATCATGGGCTACGGCATTCCTGGGGGAAGTGTCTGTGACTTCAGAAACCGTCGCGTGCTACCGGCTGTACGCCGCCAATTGCATCGAACTTGCCGAGCGCATTGCCGATCCGGACCGCAGGGTGTTCCTTTTCAGCATGGCCCGAGACTGGCTCAAACTGGCAAAGCAGGCAGAGCAAAATGGAGCAAGCGGCCGCGAGGAACCGGCTGCGCATCCGGATTCTCGGCCAGAGCCGCCGGCCGCTCGCTAGTGCACGCCCGAATGGGGGGCGGCGCCATTGCTTTGCCGCGGCCTGGAGTTGCCAGCCGCTTTCAGATTCTTGCGTCTGCGGCTATCCGTTTGGGATGGCAGAGACTGCGAAATCCGCCGACAGCCAAGAAAGCGTCCAAGCCGCCGTTTTCAAACTGCTCGGCGATCCGGCCACCTATGGCGGCGCCGCGGTGCGGCGCTGCGAGACCCATGCCGCGGTCGTGTTTCTGGCCGGCGACCGCGCCATCAAGGTCAAGCGCGCGGTGCGCTATCCGTTTCTCGATTATTCGACGTTGAGCAAGCGCCAAGCCGCTTGCCGCGCCGAACTCGACGTCAATCGCAAATTTGCCCCGCAACTTTACCGCCGCGTCGTACCGATCGCGCGCCAAGCCGACGGATCGCTCGCCTTGGATGGCGTGGGCGAAACCGTCGAATGGGCGGTCGAGATGACGCGCTTCGACGAGGATAACACGCTCGACCACCTCGCCGAGCGCGGCGAGCTTGACGGCGCGCTCGGCGCCAAGCTCGCCGCCGCCGTCGCCGCCATGCACGAGCGCGCCGAGCCGGTCGAAGCGGCGCCGTGGCTCGCGGCCGTCGAGGGATTCATCGCGGACAACACGACGGCGTTCCGAGAACATAGCGAGCTGTTCCCCGCGCGCGCCGTCGATGAACTTAACCGGAAGTCGCAGGACGCGTTCACAGGATTACGCCCGCTCCTCGGCGCGCGCGGCGCTGCCGGCCTGATCCGGCGCGGGCACGGCGACCTTCACCTCGGCAATATCGCTATTCTCGACGGCGAGCCGGTCGCGTTCGACGCGCTCGAATTCGATCCCGTCATCGCCGCCGGCGACGTGCTTTACGATCTGGCGTTTCTGCTGATGGATTTGGTCGAACGCGGGCTTCCTTGCGCCGCCAACGCCGTGTTGAACGGCTACTTTTCCGCCTCGCGGCGCGACGCAGATTGCGACGGCATCGCCGCATTGGCGTTGTTCATGTCGCTGCGCGCCGCGATCCGCGCCAAGGTCACGGCCGCGCGCCGCGAACTTGCGCCGGCTGCGGAGAAAGCCGACCTCGCGGCGTCGGCGAAGCGCTATTTCGCTCTCGCGCTCGCACTTTTGGCCCCTGCCAAGCCGAAGATCGTTTGCACCGGGGGCCTATCCGGCACCGGCAAATCGGTTTTGGCGCGCGCGCTCGCGCCGGACATCGCGCCGGTTCCCGGTGCGCTGGTGTTGCGCTCCGATGTTGAGCGCAAATCGCTCTACGCTATGGCCGAGCACGATCGTTTGCCGGCCGAGGCCTATCGCCCCGAAGTGACCGAAACCATTTATCGCAGCCTGACCGAAAAGGCAGCGCGCGTCGCGCGGGCCGGGCATTCGGTCATCGTCGACGCGGTCTTCGCCAAGCCGCAAGAGCGCGCCGCGATCGAAACCGCCGCCGCCGCGGCGAAGGTCGGATTCCGCGGCTTGTTCCTGGTCGCCGATCTGCCGACGCGCCTTAACCGGATTGGATCGCGCGGTCCCGATGCGTCGGATGCCGACGCCGCGGTCGCACGCATGCAGGACGAGTTCGATATCGGCACGATCCAGTGGACGATCGTCGATGCGTCGGGTGCGCCGGAAGAGACGCTGGCCAACGCGCGCGGGGCGGTAAAATAAAAGACGCGCGGCGTTAGGGCACCAGCACGGCGGCGCCTTGCAGCCGTCCGTTTCGCAAATCCGACAACGCGTCGTTGGCGCGGTGGAGCGGATACGGCACGGTCTGCGTCACGATGCCGACCTGCGGCACGATGGCGAAAAACTCCTCGCCGTCTTTGCGGGTGAGGTTGGCAACCGATTTGAGCTCGCGCTCCTCCCAGAGAATACTGTAAGGAAAGCTCGGAATATCGCTCATGTGAATGCCGGCGCAGATCACGCGTCCGCCCTTGCGAACCGCGCGCAGCGCCGCCGGGACGAGCGCGCCGACCGGCGCATAGATAATGGCACAATCGAGCTCGTCAGGCGGCGCATCCTCAGAACTGCCGGCCCAGCGCGCCCCGAGTTTTAGCGCAAAGGCCTGCGCCACGGTGTCGCCCGCTCGCGTGAATGCGTAGACGTCGCGCCCCTGCCAGCGCGCCACTTGGGCGATGATGTGGGCCGCTGCGCCGAAGCCGTAAAAGCCTATCTTGTTGCCGGCGCCGGCCATTCGCAGCGAACGCCAGCCGATCAGGCCGGCGCACAACAGCGGCGCGGTCGCCACATCGTTGCCGCGCTCAGGGAGCGCAAACACGTAGCGCGCGTCAGCAACGACATGCGTGGCATAGCCGCCATCGCGCGTAAATCCGGTGAATTCCGGATGATCGCACAGGTTTTCACGGCCCTCGCGGCAGTACCGGCAATGGCCGCAAGTCTTGCCAAGCCAGGGAATGCCGACGCGCGTGCCGGCCAAAGCCGCATCGACGCCGGCGCCGACGGCATCGATCCGGCCGACGATTTCGTGGCCCGGCACGATGGGTAGCTTTGGATTTGGCAATTCGCCGTCAACAACGTGAAGGTCGGTGCGGCACACCCCGCAGGCAGCGATGCGCACCCGCACCTCGCCCCCGCCCGGCAACGGATCGGGACGCTCTAAAAGTTGGAGCGGTTGACCTAGCCGTTGCAGAACCATCGCCTGCATCGCAGCGACCCTTTGCAGCAACTTGCGATACCGACCCTAGCAAAGCTCAATCGGCGTGCAGAATCTTTCGCGGCCATCGCCATCGCGGCCCCGCGATGCTGCGCGTGGCTGGTCAAAGCCATAAGGAGGCTATAGTCAATGTGCCTCCTCAAGGCCCGCCGCCGTTATCGGCAATTCAACAGTACGATAGGGAGATCAAGGCGTGATTGCCGTTGCCATCGATATCGGCGGCACCTTTACCGATCTGGTTGGGTTTGACGACCGCGCCGGGCGCTTCGTCGACGCGAAAAGCCTCACGACGCCGGCCAATCTGGTCCAGGGCATCATCGATTGCCTGCAAAAAAGCGGGCTGACCGCGGGCGCCATCGACGAACTGATTCATGGCTCCACCATCGCGATCAATACGCTCATCGAGCGCACCGGCGCCAAAACCGGCCTTGTCGTCACCCGCGGAACCCGCGACGTTTACATCATCGGCCGCGGCAACCGGCCGGAGGCCTACAATCTTTTCTTTCATCGGCATCGTCCGCTGGTGCCGCGGCATCTCACCCGGGAGGTCGCCGAGCGCGTGCTGGCGTCGGGCGCGGTGCACGAGAAGCTCGACCGCGCCGGCGTCGAGGCGGCGGCCCGGGCGCTCGCCGCGGAAGGGGTCGAAGCGGTCGCCGTATGTTTCCTGCATTCCTATGTGAACCCCGAGCATGAGCGCGCGGCCGGCGCCATCATCCGCGCTGCACTGCCGGACGCCTACCTTTCACTATCCCACGAGATTCTTCGCGAATATCGCGAATTCGAGCGCACCTCGACCACGGTGGTCAATGCCTATGTCGGCCGCAAGGTCGGCGGCTACGTGCGCGCTCTGAAAGGCAAGCTCGAGGCGATCGGCTTTACCGGCAATCTCTCCATCATGCGCTCCAATGGCGGCGTGATGACGCCGGAAGTGGCGCAGGAACGCCCGGTGGCGATGATGGAATCCGGCCCGGTCGGCGGCATCATTGCCTCCGCGCGGGTCGGCGAAAAGCTCGGCTTCGGCAACGTCATCTCGTTCGACATGGGCGGCACCACTGCCAAGACCAGCCTCATTCGCGACGGCGAACCCACGATGGCGCCAGGCTATTACGTCGGCGGCTATGCCAGCGGCCATCCGGTCATGGTGCCGATGATCGACGTGGTCGAGATCGGCGCCGGCGGCGGCTCGATCGCCTGGCGCGACGAGATCGGCGCGTTGAAGGTCGGCCCGCAAAGCGCCGGCGCCGATCCGGGTCCGATCTGCTATCGCGGCGGCGGCAGCGAACCGACGATCACCGACGCCAATGTCGCGCTCGGCCGACTCGACCCGCACAATTTTCTCGGCGGCACCATGGCGCTCGACGCCGACGGTGCGGCACGGGGCATCGAAGACAAGATCGCGAAGCCCCTTGGCATGACGGTGACGGCCGCGGCACGGGCCATCCTCGAGATCGCGGTCAATAAGATGTCGCTCGCGGTGCGCGAAGTATCGGTGGAGAAAGGCTACGATCCGCGCGATTTTGTGCTGGTCGCATCCGGCGGCGCGGGCCCCCTGCACGTTCTCGACATCGCGCGGGAACTGCACATCCCGACGGTGATCGTGCCGTTGTTCCCGTCGCACTTTTCGGCACTCGGCATGTTGCTCGCCGACGAGCGCCACGATTTCATCCGCACCTATTACGCCGATCTTGCCGCTGTCGACTTCGGCGATCTGTGCAAGGTGCACGCCGAGATGGTGGCGGAGGCGGCGCCTGGATTGCGGCACGCGCGCGGCGCGGTGCGGCAAATCCAGCTCGATCTTCGCTATACCGGGCAGGAATTCACCTTGCCGGTGCCGGTCACGCCGGCGCAATTGAAGAAGGGCGATCGCCGCGGCATCCGCACCGCATTCGATCGGCTTTACGAGCAACGCTACGCCCATCACTCGCCGGAGGAGCCGGTGGAGATGGTCAATATCCGGCTCGCCGTGATCGGCAAGCGGCCGAAGCTGAAATTCCCACACAAACGCGGGGGCAAGCGGGCGCCGGCGCATCGCCGCCCGGTCTATCTCGGCGGCGGCAAGCCCGTCGCGTGTCCCGTCTATGCTCGCGATGCGCTCGCCGCCGGAGCCCGCGTCAAGGGTCCGGCGCTGATCGAGGAGCACGGCACCACAACGATACTTTATCAGGGCGACGATTGTCGGGTGGCGCCGTCCGGGGAATTGATCATTGCAGTAGGACGCGGCCGATGAGCCGAAAACCGCATGTCAAGAAGGCCAAGTCGACAATGCCGCGACAGCGCTCGCGTGCGGCGCGCCGCGTCTCGCTCGATCCGGTGACGCTTGAAGTAATCCGCAACGCCCTGCCGGCGATCGCCAACGAGATGGCCGCGGACCTGCAGCGCACATCCTACAATATGATGATCTACGAGGTGCGCGACTTCTGCACCGCGCTGGTCGATCCCAAGGGACAGCTGATCGCGCAGAATGTCGGCGGCGTTTCCCATTTCGTGGCCGATCTCGGCGTCATCATCACCGACGGCATGAAGCGCTACGGCGCCAGCGGTTTTGCGCCGGGCGACGTGGTCATCACCAATCATCAGGCGGTCGCCGGCCAGCACCTCAACAACATCGTCATTTACATGCCGTACTTCTACCGCGGCGAGCTTTTGATGTTCGCGATGGTGCGCGCGCATTGGATCGACGTCGGCGGCACCTCGACCGGCTTCGGCGCCGGGCCCCAGGTCGCCGATCCGTGGCTCGAGGGCATGCAACTCGACCAGCTCAAGATTTATCGCAAGGGTGAACTCGACGAGACGCTTTATCGCGTCATCAAAGACAATATCCGCTTTCCGGAGTCCTCGCTCGGCGACATGAAATCGCAGATGGCGGCCTGCCGCCTCGCCGGCCGCCGCATGGACGAGCTGTTCGACAAATACGGCCGCGACACCATCCTGACGGCGATCCTTCGCATTTTCGACGAGACCGAGCGCAAGTGCCGCAACGTCGTGGCACAGCTCCCGGACGGCGTCTACGAGGCCTCGGCGTCGATCGACGACGACGGCGTACGCAAAGGCGAGCGCGTGCCGATCCACGCCAAAGTCACGGTCAAAGGCTCGGCCATGACCATCGATCTGTCCGGCTGCTCGCCCGAGCGCAAGGCCGGCATCAATTCCCGCACCCTGGCCGGCGCCCGCGTCGCTTACAAAGCGTTGACCGGACCGGTCGATCCGGTCAACGAGGGATCGTTTCGCGCGCTCGAAGTGATCATTCCGGAAGGCAACATCATGATGGCGCGCTTCCCGGCGCCGATGGCGGGCTGGAGCGCGATCGTGCCGACGGTGGTCGATTGCATCGTGGCGGCGCTGGCGCCGGCGATGCCCGACCGGGTGCCGGCCGGTCACCACGGCCTTCTTGGCGGCGCGGTGGTGTTTTTCGGACTGCAGCCGAAGACCGGACGGCGTTTCGTCGTGCAAAGTCTGGAGGGCGGCGGCTGGGGCGGACGCCCTTACGAGGACGGCGAATCCGGCACGGTGTCGGTATGCCAGGGCGACGTGCGAAACGGCTCCATCGAGGGCATCGAGTTGAAATGTCCGGTGCTGGTGGAAAGCCGCGCGCTGCGTGCCGATTCGTGCGGAGCCGGCAAATACCGCGGCGGCCTCGGCATCGACATGCAGGTGCGCAATCTGGTCGAGGGATTGTGGAATTTCGAGCAGACCCGGCGCACGCAATGTCCGCCCTGGGGACTGCGCGGCGGCACGCCGGGTGAGACCGGCGGCTACCTGCTGCGGCTGTCCGCTGAGAGCGAATTCCGGCAGCTGGCCGGCGCCCGGCTGCCGGTCGCCCCGGGCGCCACCGCGATCGTGCGCACCGGCGGCGGCGGCGGCTGGGGCAACCCCTGCGATCGCGATCCGGCCAAGGTGATCGAGGATGTGCGCGAGGAGTTGATCTCGCGCGACGCGGCACGCCAACTTTACGGCGTCGTGATGAGCGGCGATTTCAAGCTCGACGCCCCAGCGACCGAGGCGTTACGTGGCGATCTGCGACGAAAGGCCGGTCACAACGGCGACGCGGTCGGATAGAATAAGAGTTACGCATAACGCGCAAGAAACGCTTGGGGAGAGACGGTACGATGATGGGTCGGGCGTATGCGGGCCGTGCGGCTCGGGGCTTGCTGCTCGGCTTGGCCGGGCTCGCGGCGATTGCAATCGCGCTGCCGGCCTCCGCCGGCGCCGACGCGTTGCGCGTCGGCAAAGCCGGCCGGACCGCATTCTCGTTCGTTCCCGTGGAGGTCGGCAGTCAAACCGGCATCTTTAAGAACAACGGCCTCGACCTTGAAGCGTCGAGCTTCGGCGGCGACGCCAAGGTGCAACAAGCGATGGCTGCGGACTCGATCGATATCGGCCTGGGTTCAGGGCCGGGGCTCGCCTTCATCGTCAAAGGCTCGCCGGTGAAAGGCATCGCCGCCATGGCCGGCCCGCCGCTGATATTCGCGTTGGTCGTGCGCAACGACGGCGGCATCAAATCGGTCGACGATCTCAAGGGCCGCAAGGTCGGAATTTCCACCGTGGGCTCGGAAACAAGCTGGATCGTCAACGAGGTGTCACGGCAAAAAGGTTGGGGCGATGACGGCATGACGCAAGTGCCGATCGGCGATGATGGCGCGCGCCTTGCCGCAGTGAAGTCGAAGGCGCTCGATGCCGCCATCGTCAATTTGGCGGTCGCGCTCAATTATGCGGATCATGGCGAGGGACGCATCATTCTGCGTTTCGGCGATCTGGTGAAACATTTCCAAGCGCATGTCATCTTTGCCACCGACAAGGCGATCAGCGAACGGCCTGACGATCTGCGTCGCTTCCTGAAAGGCTGGTTCGAAACCATCGCTTTCATGCGCACACACAAGGACGAAACGGTTAAAATTGCCATGCCGGTGCTGGGCACCAACGCCAAGCTCACTGGCGAAATCTACGACGAGCTGATGCCAATGTTCTCCGACGATGGCCGTTTCGATCCCCAGGCCTTGGCGGTGCTGCAGCGCTCCTTTGTCGAGATGAAGACGCTGCCGCAGGAACCCGACATGAGTAAACTGATCACCGAGGCATTCCTGCCCAAGCAATAACGCCATGCCGACATCACGACATCCCAACATCACGACATGCCGACATCACGACATGCCAACGTCACGACATGCGACTGCAGGAGAAGGGACGATCATGCGCAAACTGCTCACGACATTGAGGCCGCTCCGTCCTATCGCGGTCGCTGCCGTCATGTTCGGATTTTCCGCCAATGCCAATGCCGCCGATACGTTACGGGTCGGCAAGGCGGTGCCGGAAGCTTTCTCGTTCACGCCGCTCGACGTCGGGATGCAGACCGGCATTTTCAAGAAATACGGCATCGACATCCAGGAAACCGCATTCGCCGGCGACGCCAAGCTGCAGCAGGCGATGGCTTCCGATAGCATCGATATCGGGCTCGGCTCCGGTCCCGGAATGGCGTTCATCGTCAAGGGTTCGCCGGTTAAGGCGATTGCCACCATGGCCGGCCCACCGCTGTTGCTGGCGATCGTGGTACGCCCCGACGGACCGAAAACGGTCGCCGATCTCAAGGGCAAGAAAGTCAGCGTCTCCACCCCCGGCTCGCTGACTTATTTTCTCGTCAGCGAAACCTCGCGCAGCCAGGGCTGGGGTCCGAACGGCATCGACATCGAGCCGATGGGCGCCATGCCGAGCCAGATCGCGGCGCTCAAGCGCGGCGACATCGACGGCATCATCATGGACGTCGGCAACGCGTTCAATCTGGAGAACAAAGGCGAGGGCCGCATCCTGGTACGCTTCACGCAGATGAAGGATTTCATGATCCACGTCATCTACGCGACCAACAAAGACATCGCCAGCAAGCCCGACGATCTGGGTAACTTCCTGAAAGGCTGGTTCGAGACGATCGCCTATATGCGCGCGCATAAGGCCGAAACCGTAAAGATCACCGGCCCCGTCATGGGTAAGAATGCGGATGTCACCAGCCGAACCTATGACGAGGTCATGCCGATGTTCTCTGCCGACGGCAAGTTCTCGCAGAAGGCTTTGGACGTTCTGTCCCGGTCGTGGATCCAATTGGGAATGCTGAAAGAACCGCCCGATCTAAAAACGCTCTACACCGAGCAGTTTCTTCCGAAGTAGCGCCGCGACCGGTTCGGCTTCCGGGAAAACCGGCCGCGCCGCAACGCCGAGGCCGCATGACATCCGCGCAACCCGCTATTGGCGTCCACGGCGTCTCGCATCGCTTCGGCGAAGCCGGCGCAGCGCGCCATGTCCAGGCCCTCCTCGATACGTCGCTCGATGTGGCGCGCGGCGAACTGCATTGCCTGATCGGACCGTCGGGATGCGGCAAGTCGACCTTGCTCAGTATCATGGGCGGGTTGATCGCGCCTACGGCCGGCACAGTCACCGTGTCGGGCAAACCGGTGCGCGGCCCGATGCCACGCGATCTCGCCTTCGTATTTCAGGAAAGCGCATTGTTTCCGTGGAACACGGTGTCTGAAAATATCGTGCTCGGCATGACCTTCCAGGGCGTCGCCAAAGCAGAGCGTCGCCACCGCGCCCACCGCGCCCTGGAAGCGGTCGGCATGCTCGATTTCGCCGAGCATTATCCCGGCCAATTGTCCGGCGGCATGCGCCAGCGCGCCGCGCTTGCCCGCGCGCTGAGCCTGGAGACCGACATTCTGCTGATGGACGAGCCGTTCGGCGCGCTCGACGAGCAGACCCGCATGGTGCTGGGCGAAGACCTCTCCGTGCTGCTGTCGCGATCGAAGAAGACCATCGTTTTCGTCACGCACAGTCTCGGCGAGGCGGTGTTTTTGGCCGATCGCGTGGCGGTGTTTTCGGCGCGGCCCGGGAGCATCAAGCAGATCATCGCCGTCGACGAGCCGCACCCGCGCAAGCCGTCATTTATGACTGCACCGAAGTTCCACGCGCTGCGCGATCAACTCTACGGCTTGCTGCACGATGAAATCCGCAAAGCGATGACGGAAAGCTCCCAGCCGCGCCGGCGTTACGATCAAGCCGGCGCTGCCGATGCCGACGGAGATCGCGCATGAAGGATCGTCGGACAACGCAACGGCGGATCTGGAGCCGGCTGGTGCAGATCGCATTCCTGGCGGCGCTGTTGCTGCTCTGGTTTCTGGCCGCCAATGTGTGGGGCGTCAGCCGCATTTTGCTGCCCAACCCGGCCGATGTCTGGAATCAGCTCATCGACATCGTCGCCTCGGGTGCCTTCATCCCGGACCTGCGGGTGACGCTCGGCGAGCTCGCGGTCGCCTTCGCCATTTCGATGTCGCTTGGCGTATGCATCGGCTATCTGATCAGCCGCTCGCGCTATCTGGTCAAGGTATTCGAGCCGCTGCTTGCCGCGATCTATGCCATACCGATTATCCTGTTCCTGCCGCTTTACGTCTTGTTGCTCGGGCTCGGCCCCAATTCCAAAATCGCGCTTGGCGCCACCATCAGTTTCTTTCCGATTGTACTGAGCACCATTGCGGGATTCGGTTACGTCGATCGCACGCTCCAAACCGCGGCCCGCTCGATGGGCGCGAGCGATCTGCAGCTGTTCCGCCATGTGCTGCTGCCGGCCGCGCTGCCGGTCATGCTGGCCGGACTGCGCATGGGCTTCACCGTCGCGCTGTTATCGGTGATCGCGAGCGAGACCATCGCGTCATTCGCCGGTCTCGGACATCGCATTGTCGATCTCGCCGAGAACATGGATACGGCGCGGATGTTCGCCTATATCGTCTTCGTCATTGCGATCGTGGCCTTCCTCAATGCGGTGGTGTCGAAACTGGAAGGCCGCGCGCAATGGCGCTGACCGCTGCAACGCGCATCGCCGTAGCGCCGGGCTTGCGGCCCTGGCTGATGCGACATCCCGGCGTCGCCCGGCTTGGCGTGGTGGCGCTGCTGCTCATGATCTGGGAGATCGCAGCACGGTTTTTTCTCGACCGCGATTTCATCAGCCCGCCGTCGGTCGTGCTGTTGTCGCTCGGCGATTTGTTCGGCACGCCCGGCGTGCCGGCGGCGCTGTGGGTGACGTTATACGAGATCGCCATCGGCTTCGTATTGTCGGTCATCATCGGCGCCGGTGTCGGCCTTGCCGTCGGCCTCAACCGCTTCGCCCATCAGAGCTTCATGCCGATCGTGCTGTTGCTTTACGGCATCCCGCAGATCACCATTCTGCCGATCTTCGTGCTCGTCTTCGGCATCGGTGTCGCCTCGAAGATTGCTTTTGGCGTCAGCCATGGCATGTTCCCGATCATGATTGCGGTGGCTGCCGGCGTGCAAAAGATCGAGCCCATCCTGTTCGTCAGCGCCCGCTCGATGGGCGCCAGCCGTTGGCAGATGCTCCGCTACGTGATCTTCCCGCAAATGGTGCCGAGCTTTTTTGCCGGAATGCGGCTCGGCATGAGCGGCGTCCTGCTCGGCGTGCTGCTGGCCGAGCTCTATGTCTCCACCGCGGGCATCGGCTATTTCACCAGCGTCTTCACCCAGAATCTCGATGCGACCAAGCTGATGGGCTTGGTTTCGATCCTGGCGGTGATCGCGATCGCGCTCAACGAGACCGTGCGTCGCGCCGAGCTGCACTATGCGCGTTGGCGCGACTGATTTACACGAACGGAACACCTGAATGAGCAAGCTCAGATTGACGGTGGCGTGCGGCGACTACGACATCGTGGGCCCGCTCAAAGAGGGAGCGGTGGAGGCCGACGGCCTCGACCTCATTTTTCTCTCCGGGATGGGGCCGCGCGAACGGCACTGGCGCATGGGCCGCAAGCACGAGTTCGACGTCTGCGAGGAGAATGTTGGCGCCTATTTCATGATCCGCGACCAGGGCGAATCGCTCACCGCCATTCCGGTCTTCCTGCATCGGCGTTTCCGTCACGGTTTCGTGTTCGTCAACGCCGCGGCCGGGATCGCGACGCCGAAGGACCTAAACGGCAAGGTGGTCGGCGGCACCAATTTCCAGCCGGCCGCCAGCATCTGGATTCGCGGCATCCTCGACGAGCATTACGGCCTCGATCATCGCTCGATCACCTGGTTGGTCGACCGTTCCGAAGACGTCGCGTTCAAGCCGCCGCCCGGTTTGCGCATCGAAATGAAAAAGACCGACAAGCCGCTGAGCGACATGCTGGCGGACGGCGATATTCCGGCGATGATTTCGCCGACTTTGCCGCGACCATTCGTCGAGGGCGACAAACGCATCGCGCGCTTGTTTCCGAACCACAAGGAAGTCGAACTCGCCTATTTCAAGGACACCGGCATCTTCCCCATCATGCATGTCACCGCCATCAGGCGGGAGATCGCCGACAAATATCCCTGGGTGGCGACCAATCTGGTCAAAGCCTTCGAGAAGTCGAAGCAGCTAGCCTATCGGCGGCTCGCCAATCCGCGCATGGTGCCGCTCGCTTTCGTGCGCACCGCGGTCGAGGAGCAGGAGGCCACGCTCGGCAAAGACCCGTGGTCCTACGGGCTCACCCCGGCCAACCGCAAGAACCTGCAGACGGTGCAACACTATTGCCACCAGCAAGGTCTGATCGGCAAGATCGCGCCGCTCGACGCGCTATTTGCCGACACCGATCTCGGCGACGCCGCGGGCTCGGAAGAGTTTTGAGCGATCATGACGTTTGAGCAGCGCCTCGCCGAAATCCGCGAACGTTTGAACGGCTCGTCACTGGATTGCGTCGTAGCGGTGCATGACGGCGCACATTTCATCGAGAAACCCGATCCGGTGAAAGTGCTGACCGGATTTAAGGCGCTCGGCCCGGCCGCAGCAGTGCTCGACCGCGGCGGTGCGGTCAGCCTCGTGGTGACGCCGCGGTGGGATGCCGAGCGCGCCTGCGAAACCTGTCCCGGGGTGAAAGTCATTCCTGCCAACGATGTCGTCGCCGGGCTTGAATCGGCGCTTGGACCATCTGCCGGTGAAATTGGAATTGCCGGACTTGCGGCGGCGCCCTATTGCATCGGCAAGCGCCTGACCGAACTCTCGCCGCGCGCGCGACCGGCCGACGCCATCGTATTCGAACCCGCACGGCGCAAGATCGACACCGAGATTGCAGATGCCCGCGAGGCGACCCGCATCGCTGAGCTTGGCTTCCAACGCCTGTTGCAGCTGGCGCGGCCCGGCATGACCGAAGACGAGTTGGCTGGCGAACTGCGCTGGCACTCAAAGTCGCTCGGGGCGGAGGACAATTTCGTCCTACTGTGTGCGGGCCCGCACAACAAGGCAGTGGCGCCGTCGAACGGCCGGCCTATGCAGAAAGGCGACATTATCGTTTGCGAGCTGACGCCGAGCTATCGCGGCCAGCTTGCGCAAATTTGCCGCACCATCGTGCTCGGCAAAGCGCCGGCGCTATTGCGCGAGAAATACGAGCTGGTGGTGACCGCGATGCAAGCGGGCTTCGCCGCCGCGAAGCCCGGCGCGGTCATGGCCGACGTCTGCAGCGCGATCGATGCGGTGCTGGAGGCGCAAGGCTATGGCGAATTCTGCCATCCGCCGCATATCCGCCGCCGCGGCCACGGCCTCGGTTTCGGCTCGATCGGCCCCGGTGACGTGGCGCTCGACAACATGATCGTGCTCGAGCCCGACATGCTGTTCATGATTCACCCGAACCAATATTTGCCGGAGACCGGCTATCTGCTCTGCGGCGAGCCGGTGGCGATGACGGCGCAGGGCGCCGAGGTCCTCACACGTCAACAAGCCGCCTTGGCGGAAATCGCGGTTTGACGGGTCGAGCGAGGTCACGATGCAAACTATGCACCCTACTCTGCTGGTCGGCCCGGCCGATTGGAATCCGCGGCGGATGCCGCGCGAGGAGTTCGACGAGCGCTTGGCCGCGCTATGGCGCGACTGCCCAAACGCTGCCGGCGCCGTCGTTTATGGCAACAGCAGCAATCATGCGGCGCTGGCCTATCTTACCAATTTCACCCCGAAGCTCGAAGCCGCTTTGGCGCTCATTCCGCGCCGGGGTGAGGCGCAACTTCTCATCGGTGGCGGCGTCAACATGGTGGCGGCGGCAAAACCGCTGACGTTTGTCGAAAACCTGGCACCGCTGCGCGATGCGGCGAAGACTGCCGCCGCCTGGGCGCGCGCTTTGCCTGCGGGTGACATTATACTGATTGGCGGCGATGCGATGCCATTCGGCATGCGCCGCGCATTCGATCAAGCGCTCGGCACCGACCGAAACGTCGAGGCGGCGGACGCCGCCCTGCTGGCATGTATGAGGATAAAGCGTCCGCGCGAGTTGCGTGCTCTAAGCGAAACATGCGCCACACTCGATGCCGCGGTAAAGGCATTGCGCGATGCCTCGCGTGACGGGAAAAACGTCACCGACTGCATTTTACTCGCCGAGCACGTCGCATTGCAGCGCGGTGCGCAGGACGTGCGCAGCCTGTTCAGCCTCGACGGCGGCCGTACGCTGCGGCCATTCGACCTCCCGATCGCGCGGCAGTGCAATCCGCTTCAGGTCTATCTGGCCGTACGGCATAACGGCTATTGGGTGGACGGTTTTGTTCGCGTCGTCACCACCGACGACGCGCTGCAGGAAAAAGTCGGCGGCGTCTTGGACGCCATCGTGGCGAGCGTAACGCCCAAACTGTCGTGCCGGGATTTGGCACGGATCGTCGACGCGGGCCGCGCCCGTCTCCGGCTCCATCCGCTTGCCGATGACGTGTTCGGCAGTTCCATCGGGCTGTCGCTGGATGAGCCGCCGATGTTGAGGCGCGATGGCGATGCGACGTTCGCTCTGGGAGCGGTTTATTCGCTCCGCGCCGGACTGCGCGATGAAACAGGAGCGGGTGCACTTTCGTCCGCGATCGTCGCGGTGTCGGCGAGCGGGGCTGACGTTCTCTGGCGCGACGGCGTGCGGTCATGAACGGAATCGACGAACTCGCCGCGCTGATCGCCGGGCTGCGGATCGACGACATGGCCGCGGCGACGCTGGACCAGCTGCGCCTGCACGTGGCCGACACGATTGGCGCGTGGATCGGGGCGATGCAGACTGCCGAAGGCAAGTCGCTGATGGCCTATCGCAACCGGCGACGCTTGAGCGGCAGTACCGGGGACGATTTGGCCGACAACCTCGCCGTCGATTGCGCACTGGCGCGTCTGAGCGAAATCGACGACATTCATCTCGCGTCGATGACGACGCCCGGTTCGATCGTGATTCCTGCGGCGATGAATTTGGCCGCAGCGCTGTCCGATGCGGACATCGGCGATGTCGCGGCCGCCATGCTTGCCGGCTATGAGGCGATGATCCGCCTGGGTCTCGCGATTAAGGGGCCGAACATCCTCTACCGCGGCATCTGGCCGACCTATTATGCCGCCGGTTTTGCCGTCGCAGCGGTGGCGGCGCGGCTCATGCGCTTCGATGAGCGGCAAACCGCGCAAGCGCTCGCTTTGGCGTTGAACCTGGCTTCGCCCGCGGTCGGCCAGCATCACGCCGCGACCACGGCGCGGTGGTTTCTGGTCGGCAATGCCGCGCGCAGCGGACTGACGGCGGCGCTTGCGGCACGGGCGGGTTTTACGGCCGACACCGACGTGTTGCGCTCGCGCTTACTTCCGGACGTTTACGGCATCGAACCCGATCTGACGGCGATGAGCGAGATGGACGGCACCGCCGCGCTGACGCGCGTCGCCTTCAAGCCATGGTGCGCGGCGCGACAGACCATGGCGGCGACGCAGGCGCTGCTCGAAATTATCCATAGCGGTGTTGCCGTTGCCGCGATTTCCGAAGTCACCGCCTATGTGCTGCCGCCACATCTGAAAATGGTCGACCATGGAGTCCATCTCGGCAACAGAGCGTCCTTCCTCACCAGCCTGCCCTATCAATTGGCGATGATGGCGTTGCATCCGGAAGCGATGCTCGGTCTTGGCGAGCCCGCGGAGCAACTACTGCCGGCGCTGCGCGCCTTCATGGCGCGCGTGCGGGTTGCCGCCGATGATTCTCTGCTTGCCGATTACCCGAGCGCGTGGCCGGCGTGCGTCGTCGTCACTACGCCGTCGGGCCGCCACCAACGGCGCGTGCGCGATATCCCGGGCGATCCGGCACGACCGTTCAGCGAAGCCGACATCGGAAGCAAATTTCAACGCTGCGTCGCGCCTGGCGACGGCGGCGAGGAGGCCGCCAAGCGCCTATGGCAAGCCAGCACGTCGGTCTTGCGCTCACGCGAGTCGCTTTGGTCGATGATGCGGGATTTAAGTCGTGTTATGGGGTGAGTTCGCAACCGGGGAATGGCGCGTTGGCTCCGCGCTACGAGTGAAAAATGTTCGAATATTTCGAAGACAACTACACATGGAATATGGCCGTCAATCTCGCTCTCGGCATGGGGGGCAGCATCGGCGACATCGACGACGCCTCGCGGGCGCTGCGACCCTTGGCGAAGCAGCGCGACGATGCCGCTGCGGAAGCGTTTTTCGCGGCCTGGACCGCGCTCGGCGCCAAGCTCAAGCGGCAGGCGGATGCGGACGAGGCGCGCGGGCGGCTGCTCAGCGCCGGCGCAAAATATCGCCGCGCCTTCATTGCCTTCATTCAGGCGGAGCGGATGCAGCGCCCGGATTTCGCGCCGCGCCAGCAAGTCTATCGCGAGGCGCTCGATTGCTTTTCGCGGTTTCTGACGCTGACGCGGCAAAACTGCCGGCGCGTCGATGTGCCGTATCTGAACACATCGTTGCCCGCACTTCTTGTCGGCGCGCAAAACGCAGGCGGCGACGCACCGTGCATGGTTCATTTCGACGGTCTCGACGTCACCAAGGAGATTATCTATCTGGTCGGCGTCCCCGATGCGCTCGCGGCGCGCGGCATTGCCACGCTCGTCGTGGACAATCCCGGCGTCGGCGAGTCGCTGCGGATGCGCGGGCTGCACAATGGTCCCGAGGCCGAAGTTCCGGCAAAAGCCGCGGTCGATTTCCTGCAATCGACGCCCGGCATCGACCGCAATCGGATCGGCATCATGGCGCTGTCGCTCGGCGGCTATCACGCGCCGCGCGCCGCCGCGTTCGAGCCGCGCTTCAAATGCGCCGTCGCCTGGGGCGCCAATTACGATTGGGGCGAGACGCAACGGCGGCGCTACGAGTCGAAGGATCAACGGCTGCCGGTGCCGCATTACTGGCAACACGTCGGCTGGGTGTTCGGCAAGTCCTCGGCCGAGGAAGTGATCGCAGTCTCCGAAAAACTATCGCTCAGGGGCATCCTGCACCGGATCAAATGCCCGATCCTATGCATCCACGGCGAAAACGATCGTCAGATTCCGTTGAGCCAGGCAAAGCAACTGATCGCGGACTGCACGTCTAGTCCCAAAGCCGAACTTCATGTGCAGACGCTTGCCGATGGCGGCGCCGAGCATTGCGGTGTCGACAATGTGGCGCCGACGCGCGAATTCATTTGCGATTGGATCGCGGAAGCCTTGGGCGGCAATCCGGCCGGAACGCCGGCGGCTTAGCAGCGCCGGCCCCGCAAGATTTAAGACCGTTTCGCGATCCCAGCGCAAAATGCTGTCAATTATAGTACGACAAGAGTGCAAGGCACTCGACATAACCGCGCGTCGTGCGGATCGGGGAGTACGTCATGAATCTCGGAATAGTCGGATTGGGCCGGATGGGCGCCGCGATTTCGCAGCGATTGCGCCAGCAGGGCTTGGACGTTGTCGGTTGGGATCACAATGCCGACGTCAATCGCTCGCTGGCGGCCGACGGGCTGCGGATCGCCGGAAATCCCCGCGAGATTGCCGTCCACTCGGACATCGTGATTTCCATCATCACCGAGGATCACGGCGTACGGCGGATCTTCAAAGGGCCGGACGGTTTTCTCAGCGGCGACGTGAACGGCAAGCTGTTCATCGAGATGAGCACGCTGCAGCCGATGACCGGCCGCGAGTTGGCGCCGCTGGTCGACGCCAAGGGCGCACGACTCATTGAATCTCCCGTTCTCGGCACCATCCCGCAGGTGCGCGACGGCAAGCTGCTCGCCATGGTCGGCGGCCGCGCCGAAGACCTCGATCGGGCGCGTCCGGTGCTGGAAAAGATGACGCGCCGCATCGTGCATATGGGGCCGAACGGGGCCGGCTATGCGATGAAGCTCGCCGTCAATCTCGGGCTTGGCGCCTATATCCAGGCGGTTTCGGAATCGCTTGCGCTCGGCTTGAAGCAGGGCCTTACGCTCGATCAGATGCTCGACGTCCTGCAGGAAGCGCCCTATGCCAGCGGCTGGCTCAAGAGCAAGATCGATGTGCTCAAGGGCGCGCCGGCCGAGATGACGCTCGATATCCGCACGTTACGCAAGGATCTGATGTCGGCGGTGGCGACCGGCGCACTCACCGGCGTGCCGATGCCGTTGTCGGCGGCAACGCTGATCTCGCTCTCGGCGGCGGTTGCCGACGATTATGGCAGCGGCGACCTCGCCGAGCTGCCGAAATTCGTGCGTGAATCGATGCTACAAAATTTCGCGTAGCCGATCGAAGCAGCCGCCGGTCGACCCCCGACATCATGCCATACCGGCGCCAGCCCGATTTAATGCGCTTCCTTAGTAGCCCACAGTGACTCAAGACTGCGATGATCGGCCCTTTGTGGGGCGCACGCCGACCGGGTTATAATGTCGCCGCTATGGATCAGGGAGGAAACGATCATGACCGTAAAATGGGGGCGCAACGCCGAGCGCGCAGGCAAAGTCGACAAACAGCGCCGCAAGCTCCTCAAGCTCGCCGCGGCCGGCGGCGCCGGCGTCATCGCATCGCCGTGGGTGTTCCAATCGTCGCGCGCAGCGGCCAAGCCGATCAAGATCGGCATGATTACACCGGAGACGGGACCAATCGCCGCCTTCGGCGAGCCTTCGAATTGGGTCGCCGAGGAGGTGAGCAAGTTTCTCGGCGACGGCATCGTTGTCGCCGGCGAGAAGCACCCGGTACAGATCCTCAACAGGGACAGCCAATCGGACCCGAACCGCGCGTCGGATGTGGCGGCCGATCTCATCAACAACAGCAAGGTCGACATCATGATCGCGTCGTCGACTTCCGACACGACCAATCCGGTAGCCGACCAGTGCGAGCTCAACGGCGTACCGTGCATTACCTCGGACGACCCGTGGCAGGCCTGGTTCTTCGGCCGCAAGGGCGATCCGAAGAAGGGCTTCGAATGGACTTACCACTTCTTCTGGGGCTTCGACATGGTCGCCAACATGTTCGCCGAGATGTGGCTGACGCTGCCGACCAACAAGACCGTGGGGGTGATGTTGACCAACGACCCCGATGGCGTCGCTGCGAGCGACCCGGTGCACGGGCTGCCGGCCACCATCAAGAGCCATGGCTTCGACGTGCATTATCTCGGCCTTTATCCGCCGCTGTCGGACGACTTCACGGCGCAGATCACGCAACTGAAGAACATGAAGGCCGACATCGCCTGCGGCATTTTCAACCCGCCGCAATTCGCGATTTTCTGGACGCAGTGCGCGCAGCAGGGCTTCAGGCCCAATATCGTGACTCCGCCCAAGGCGCTGCTGTTCCCTACTGCCGTCGAAGCACTGGGCGACCGCGGCGCGGGCATGTCGACCGAGGTGTGGTGGTCGCATCACCATCCGTTCAAGTCGAGCTTGACTGGGGAGACGGCGCAGCAATATTGCGACGCTTACGAGAAGGCGAGCGGCAAGCAGTGGACCCAGCCGCTCGGTTTCAAGCACGCCAACCTCGAAGTGGCGATCGATGCGCTCAAGCGGGCCAAGAAGCTCGACGCCGCCGCGATCCGCGACGCGATCGCCCAGACCGATTACAACTCGATCGTCGGGCCCATCACCTGGAAGGGCGGCCCGACTAATCCGGTGCCGAATGTGTGCACGACGCCGATCGTCGGCGGGCAGTGGGAAAAGGGTACCGGCAAGTGGAAATATGAACTGAACATCGTCTTCAACAAGACCGCGCCGAACGTCCCGCTCGACAGACCGTTCACGGCGATTCAATATTCCTGACACATTTGCAAGCCGACCAAACACGGCCGCCGCTCCCCTCCCTCCGCCACAAGCGCGGAAGAAACGGGAGACGGTGGCCGCCGACAAAGACTGCTTATGACCCTTCTGCAACTGAGCAACGTGTCCAAGCTCTATGGCGCGCTGAAAGCCGTCGACAACGTCAATATTGCCGTCGAAGACGGCGAAGCTTTGGCCGTGATCGGACCCAACGGAGCCGGCAAAACGACGTTGTTCAATTTGATCGCCGGCGACGCCGCACCGACCAAGGGGCGCATCGAGTTTCAGGGATCGGACATGACGGCAATGGCGCCGCACGCGCGCTCCCGCCTGGGCATCGGCCGGTCGTATCAGATACCGCATCCCTTCGCGAACATGAGCGTCTTCGAGAATCTGCTGGTCGGCGCCATTTTCGGCGGCGGCGCCAAGGAGCGGGCGAGCTACGAGCGCTGCAGCGACGTGCTCAGGGCTACCGGGCTTTATGAAAAGGCCAACGTGCCGGCGCACACGCTCACTCTGTTACAGCGCAAACGCCTGGAACTGGCGCGGGCGTTGGCCATTTCGCCAAAACTCCTGCTGCTCGATGAGATCGCCGGCGGCCTGACCGAGTACGAGTGCGGCGAACTGGTCAAGACCATCAAAGAGATTCACGCACGCGGCACCACGATCGTCTGGATCGAGCATATCGTGCACGCGCTGGTTTCGGTGGCGAGCCGGTTGATCGTGATGAATTTCGGCCAGGTCCTCGCCGAAGGCAATCCGCATGAAGTCATGGCAGATCCCCGCGTGCGCGAGGTTTACATGGGCATCCCAACATCATGACGCTATTGCGGACGCAGAATCTGTCGGCCTTCTACGGCGACTTCCAGGCGCTGTTCGACATCGATGCCAGCGTCGAGGAAGGCGAAACGGTCGCCATCATCGGCGCCAATGGCGCCGGCAAGACGACTTTTCTCCGCGCCGTGGCCGGCGCCTTGTCGACGCCGCCGCAGACAGTGCTGTTCGACGGCCAGCCGATCGGCGACAAGACGCCGCACGAGATCGTGCGGCTCGGCATCGCCATGGTCCCGGAAGGCCGCCGGCTGTTTCCGAGCCTTTCGGTCGAGGAAAATCTGCAACTGGGCAGCCATAGCGAGCGGCGCGGACCGTGGACTCTGAAGCGTGTCTACGAGCTGTTTCCGCGGCTCTACGATCTGCGCCAACTTCCCGCGCCGGCGCTATCGGGCGGCCAGCAGCAGATGGCGGCCATTGGCCGGGGTTTGATGTCCAATCCGCGGCTGTTGCTATGCGACGAGCTATCGCTGGGTCTGGCTCCGGTCGTCATTCGTGACATTTACCAATGCCTCGGCGTCGTAACCGCCGAGGGCACCACCGTCGTCCTCGTCGAGCAAGACATCAACCGGGCACTCGATGCCTCGTCGCGATTTTATTGTTTTCAGGAGGGCCGTCTGGCGCTGACCGCACCGACCAAGGATTTTGACCGCGCCGCGATCACCGCGGCTTATTTCGGATTGTAGGGCGGGACCGATGGATTGGATCAATATTCTCATCCAGGGTGGCCTGCTCGGCGGATTTTATGCGCTGTTCGCGATCGGCCTGTCGATGTCATTCGGCATCATGCGGCTGGTCAACATCGCGCACGGCGATCTGATCGTACTCTCTGCCTATGTCGCGCTGGTCGTCACCGAGGATACCGGGCTCGATCCATTTTCCAGCCTGATCATCGTCGTGCCGGTGATGTTCGCGCTCGGCTACGCGCTGCAACGCGGACTGTTGAACCAGACGCTCAGCGGCGGGCTGTTGCCGCCGCTTCTGGTGACTTTCGGTATTTCGATCATCATCCAGAACGGGCTGTTGCAGGGTTTCGGCGCCTACGACCATCGGCTCAAGGAGGGCTTTATCGAGACCGCAAGCTTGCGGTTGCCGGGCGGCCTGTCTGTGGGGGTCTATCCGCTCGTGGTATTCGCAGTCGCGGTTTTCGCCATTGCGAGCCTGCAGCTTCTGTTCTACCGCACCCGGCTTGGCCGCGCCTTTCGCGCCGTCTCCGACGATGCCGATACCGCCGAGCTGATGGGCATCGACAACCGCAAGCTCTACGCCGTGGCCTTGGGGATTGCGATGATCTTCACCGCCATCGCCGGCGTCCTGTTCGGCATCCGCACCATCTTTGCTCCGCTAGCCGGGCCGATCCGACTGATCCTCGCTTTCGAGGCCGTGATCATCGGCGGGCTCGGCAACATGTGGGGCACGCTGATCGGCGGCGTTGTACTCGGGGTCGCACAAGCCGTCGGTGCGGCGCTGGATCCGACCTGGCAAATTTTAGCCGGACATCTCGCGTTTCTCGCCATCCTGATCGTCCGCCCGAGTGGGCTGTTCCCACGGACGAGAGACTGACATGGCAACCGGTGCGGAGTCCGTTCGCGTCGAACGCGCGACCAAGTCCAGTCGTATTTTCGCTTTCTTCGCGGCAGCGCTGCTTGCGGGGCTGGTCAGCATGCCGTGGTGGGGCGACGCCGGTGACATGCGGCTGGTCGGCGAAATGGCCTACTACCTCGCTCTGGCGCAGTTGTGGAACCTGCTCGCCGGTTATGCCGGTCTGGTATCGGTCGGCCAGCAGGCCTTTGTCGGCCTCGGCGGTTACGCCCTATTCTATCTGACCGGACCGATGAACCTGAACGTCTATCTGGCGCTCCTCATCGCCGGACCGTTTGCGGGCCTGATGGCGATTCCGGTTTCCTTTGCGGTGTTTCGGCTGCGCGGCGCCTATTTCGCGGTCGGCACCTGGGTGGTGTCCGAAGTATTCGCCCTGTCGGCGAGCCTGATTGCGGTCCTTGGCGCGGGTTCAGGCCTGTCGCTGACGGTGCCGATCTTGCAGGAAATCTCGTCCGGCCGGGATCTGCGCAATACGATCCTGTATCTGATGACGCTCGGGGCGTCGCTGATGGTGTTCGCAATTGTCTATTTGCTGTTGCGCTCGAGCCATGGACTGGCACTCACCGCAATCCGCGATTCGGAAGCCGCTTCGGCGAGCCTCGGCGTCAACACCTTCCGCACCAAGTTCATCATTTATCTCGCCACCGGCGCCTGCACCGGCCTGATCGGCGCATTGATCTTCCTGCAAAAGCTGCGCATCTCGCCGGAAGCCGGCTTCAGCATCAATGACTGGACGGTCGTCGTGATCTTCATGGTGGTGATCGGCGGCATCGGCACGCTGGAGGGACCGTTCATCGGCATGCTGATCTTCATCGTGATGCGGGAACTGCTGGCCGATTACGGCACGATTTATATGATGTTGATGGGCGCGATCGCCATCGTCGTGATGTTGAAGGCGCCGTTCGGCATTTGGGGTTGGGTCGTCAAACGGTACGATTTGCAGCTTTTCCCGGTCGGCCGGCGACTGACGCTGGTGCCGCCGGACGATTCGCCCAAGCGTTAGGAGCATAGTATGCCGCCCTTGCCGCCCTCCCAATCGCACGCCCAGATCACGACCCGCGAAGAGATGATCGACCGCGCCCGGGCGCTGGCACCACGTTTTGCCGAGCGGGCTCAGGCGGCAGAAGAGGCGCGGCGAATCCCGCCGGAATCGGTGAAGGACATGCTCGACGCCGGTCTCGCCCGCATCCTGCTGCCGCAACAGGTCGGCGGCTTCGGTCTCGGCTTCGATACCTGGTTCGAGGTCACCCGCGAGCTGAGCAAGACCGATGCGTCGCACGGTTGGTGCGCCGGACTTCTTACCCACCACGCTCACTTGATCGCACAGTATCCACAAGCCGCGCAAAAGGCGATTTGGACCGAAAGCCTCGACGCGCCGATCGCGGCTTCGTTTGCGCCCAGCGTAAAAGCCACCCCTGTGGACGGCGGCTATCGCATAACGAGCGCCGGCTCGCCTTTTGCCAGCGGCGTCGACCATTGTTCGTGGGTGATGCTCGGCGGCATGGTGCATGATGGACCGGCGCCGGAATGGACATTTTTTCTGGTACCGCCCGGCGAATACACTGTGCGCGACACGTGGTTTACCGCCGGAATGCGCGGAACCGGCAGCAAGACCATCGTTGTCGACAACGCGCTGGTGCCGCCGGGCCGCATGCTGCGCCTGACGGATCTACGTGACGGCAAAGCTCCGGGCGGAGCCCTCTATGACGGGATCATCTTCCACACGCCATTTTTCTATTATGCGCCGATCTCGTTTGCGACGCCGATGCTCGGCGCCGCCCAAGGCGCCTACGAAACCTTCCGGGACTGGACCAAGACGCGCAAGGCGCAAGACGGCACGTCGCTCGCCGAAAAGGCGTCCGTGCAGGTTCGCATGGCGCGCGCCGCTGCCGACATCGATGCCGCCGAACTGCTGTTGCAGCGTGCCGTGCATGTCACCGATGCGCCGGAAGCCTATTCGCCGAAGCTTTTGGCGCGCTCGGTCCGCGACTTTGCGCGAATATCCGAACTCACCGTCGCAGCGATCGACGCGCTGGTTGCCTTGAGCGGAACGGCGGGCTTTGTGTCCTCGCATCCGATCCAGCGGGCGTGGCGGGATATCCATTTCATGTCCATGCATATCAGCCTGAACACCGAAACAAATTTCACCCATTACGGCCGCATGGAGCTCGGCCTCGGCCGCGACGCCAGCCGGCCGTATTTTTGATCCCGTCACCATTATACCGGATGCGTGCAGCGCGAAGCGGCGGCCGGCTGATTCGGGAACAGCGGATTCCAGGATGTCAGCGGTGGAGAATGGGGAGGGACGACTTAAGAAAGTCCGCTTTGCCCCGAAACCGACGGTCGGCCGTCACCATGCGATCCGTCGCCATGGGCCATGGCACTAAATCGCTGCGCGATAGCCTGCGGCGGCGGGCGGCTTATCTGAACGCGTCCTAAACAGGCCGAGATCGCTGATAGCGGACGAGAAGCCCTGTCGCGAGGATCGAGGTGTTCGTCAACCTCATCCTGGACAGGAGTTTCCCATGAGTATCGATGTTGCCAGCCCGCTTCGCCAGCGCATGATCGAGGACATGAGCGCACGTCAGCTCGGTCCGGCCTCGCAGAGGAGCCACATCTACAGCTGCAAGCGGTTTGCGGCGTTTCTCAAACGCTCGCCGGACACGGCCACGATCGAGGACATTCGCCGCTTTCAGCTTCACCTTGCCGAGACGGGGACGAGCATTTGCAATCGCAACCGCATCATGACCGGGCTGCGTTTTTTGTTCCGCGTGACGCTGCGGCGGCTGGACCTTGCGGCCGAGATCTATCACCTGCGCGAACCGCAGAAGATTCCGCAAGTGATCAGTCCGGACGAGGCCCGCAGGCTATTGGCCGTCGCCAACAGCCTGCGGACGCGCCTGTTGCTCAGCCTCGCCTACGGCTGCGGCTTGCGTGCCAGCGAAGTGGTCCGGCTCAAGGTCAAGCACATCGACAGCGCGCAGAAGATCATTCGCATCGAGCAAGCCAAAGGCCGCAAGGATCGCAATGTCATGCTCTCACCCGAGCTGCTCGATCTGTTGCGGCAATGGTGGAGGGAGCGGCCATCGCGTCACGAGGCGGCAACGCCGCTGCAGGAACGTTGGCTGTTCCCTGGCAAAAGGCCGGGAAAGCCGATGACCACGCGGCAGCTCGCGCGTCTTTTCCATGAGGCAGTCGACGCCGCTGGCATCAGGAAGAATGTCACGCTGCATGTGCTGCGTCACAGCTTTGCAACGCATCTGCTCGAACACGGCACCGATATCCGCGTGATCCAGGCGCTCTTGGGTCACGCCAAACTCGATGCTACCGCCCGTTATACCCGCGTCGCCACCGGCATGATCGCCAGCATCGAGAGCCCGCTCGACCTGCTGTCGCAGTCACACAAGAAGCCGAGAAGGAGCAGGAAGGCTTTGCAGCCGGCGTAACCGCCGACCGGCCGTGTCCCGTCCGGCGCTGGAGGTCGCGGATATCTTCCGCGATCACGGGGCGGCGTGGCGTTCCGCCAATGCCGGCCACGTCAGCCTCGACCAACTGAAGGTGATGAGCGCGATCGAACGCTGCCGCACGGTGGCGCTCGGTGGGCATGTCGCGCGCTGCGAGAAGTGTACGCACACCGTCATCGCCTACAACAGCTGCCGTAATCGGCATTGCCCCAAGTGTCAGGGCGCCGCCGCCAAGCAATGGCTCGCCGAACGCGAGGCCGAGCTGTTGCCGGTGCCCTACTTCCACGTCGTGTTCACCTTGCCGGGGCCGATCGCCGAGATCGCCTATCAGAACAAGGCCGTGATCTACGATCTGTTGTTCAAGGCCGCGGCCGAGGCCACGCTCACCATCGCCGCCGATCCCAAGCACCTGGGCGCCAGGATCGGCATCACCGCCGTGCTCCACACCTGGGGCTCGGCCATGACCCACCATCCGCATCTGCACATGATCGTGCCCGGCGGCGGCATCTCGCCAGACGGCAAAAAGTGGCTGGCCTGCCGGCCCCGCTTCTTTCTGCCAGTGCGCGTGCTCTCGCGCCTGTTCCGCCGGCTCTTCCTCAAAATGCTCGCGAACGCCCACGCGGCCGCCCGCCTCGCGTTCTTCGGCGACCACGCCGCACTCGCCGACCCCGCAGCATTCGCTGCCCTGCTGACGCCGCTGCGCAAGGCCGAGTGGGTCGTCTACGCCAAAAAGCCGTTCGGCGGACCGCAGGCCGTGCTCGCTTATTTGGCGCGCTATACCCACCGGGTCGCCATCGCCAACAGCCGGTTGATCTCAGCCGACGAGACCAGCGTCACCTTCAAATGGAAGGATTACCGGATCGAAGGGCCCGGCCGCTACAAGACCATGACCTTGCCCACGCATGAGTTCATCCGGCGCTTCCTGATCCATGTGCTGCCCAAGGGCCGCCATCGCATCCGCCACTACGGGCTGTTCGCCAACGGCAAAGACCGCGCCGCCAATATCGCTCGTGCCCGCCAATTGCTCGCCGTGCCGCAAAGCACCGCCAGCAGAATATCGATCCCGCCGCCGAATCCGATCAGCCCCGCGCCCTCCCCACGCCTTGTCCATGCTGCGGTGGCCGCATGATCATCATCGAGACCTTCGCGCGCGGCTGTCAGCCCAAGCACGCTCCGCCAGCCATCAGGATCGACACCTCATGACGCCGTCATCATTGATCAACGGCCGTACCCGCACCAACCGTTCTCGCAGGCGTTCGACCAGCAACGCCCGCGCTCGCGCCAAGCCGACAATTTTGACTGCGCCGAGACTGCAAACACCGCCGCGCAACACGCCGCCGGCCCGCCAATCCCCATACTCACCGGCAAAACGATCCGCCCAACCGCTTCAGTCCACAGCTTTCATGCTACCCGCCGCGCCCAAATCCCCATAGCCTCGCCGGCACCGCCGCTGCATCACCCACCGCGATTTCGTGCCTTGGCGCTTTTCGGTCGCCGGCCGCATCGGCGCGCGTATACTCTCGTCATGCCGGCGACCGAAAACCTGCACAGGAAGAGACGAACGGCACTGCAGCAAAAATTGTCTGTTTCGTGCCCCGGAAGTCAGGGGAAACTTATGCCACGAGTACCACATCCGAGCACACCCACCGCGCCGAGACCGGTGGCGAAAGGCAACTGCACCACGCGGCTGCGGAGCAGGTGGCGGCGCAGATCGAGGAATTGATGGGCTAGATTCTAAATTACCACGTGTAACCGGGTCGCCACACTTACCGAAAATCCACCGGCTAGTCCCTTCTGGGCCTTGCCGTATCCGAATTGTCCTTTCCGTCCACGCCGCCGGAATGGTATCATCGGTGCGTCAAAACCAGCGGGCGACGGGCGAACTGGATGTCGTCTGGAAGTGTGAATTCCAAACTGAAATTCCGGCTGTTGCGGAGCGCGGCCGCCCTGCCTCTATTTTTGGCCGGTCCAGCTTTGGGTGCCTCGCCAGCCTATGATTGGTCGGGTTTCTATGCCGGCCTGACCGCGGGTGGTGTTTGGGCGAATTCACATGAGACGACGAACCTTCCCTGCACGGAGCCGGCGGGCGGTGGCTACCTTTGCATCTCAGGCATTGCAGCCAATGCTCCGGTCGCCAGCGCAGCTGGAACCGGATCATTGTCCAGCACCGGGTTTTCTGGCGGCGTAGAGGGCGGGTACAATTGGCAAAATGGTCCTGCAGTCTACGGCATAGAACTTGATTTCGAATCGTTCAAAGGCGCGTCACGAACCTCTTCGGTTCCTTCGAACGGGACAGCCGGCCCTCCCGCCGGTTCGCCCATTACGATTGGATCATCGGTCAGCGCCGACTGGCTGTTCACCTCTCGTGCCCGTATTGGCTATGCCTTCAACGATATACTCATCTACGGAACAGGCGGCCTAGCCCTCACCAGGCTCGACGCCAGCTACACCTACTCAGATGCGTCCGGTGGGGCAGGAGCCTGGAACACAGGAGAGAACAAGCTCGGCTGGACAGCGGGTTGCGGCGTCGAATGGGCATTCACCAAAGCGTGGTCGGTGAAGGCTGAATATCTTTATGTGAAATTCAATTCGATCACTGCCTCGGGAACGATTCTCGCTCCCGCATTTGGCTACCATAACGCCATTAGCACGTCGGCCGATCTGACCGCACAAATTGCGCGCGCCGGCGTGAACTACAAATTCTGATCGCTGCGAACATTCGATCTTGGCCGGCGGCGCCGCTATCTTGCCCGAGCGCGATGGACGTGCCGGACTGTGTGTTCCAAACTGACAAGACCCCTGTAATATGAATAACTGGTTCGATCACATCATTTACAACACACGCGCGCAGCCGGAGATGCCCGCGATCATTATGGAGGATCGTGTCGTCACCTACGGCATGCTCGGAACTGCCATTGACAACTGCGCGCGCCGCATAAACGATCTCCGCGTTCCGCGGGACGGGCTGGTCGCACTCATTGTCAACAGCCCGATCCGGCAGATGACGCTAGGCCTCGCCGCGCATCGCATCGGCGTCCGCTCGATGGGGATTGCGCTGGCCCAGCCCACCGTCGCCGAAATGAAATTCGACGCCGTGCTGAGCGAAAGCGATGTGCGGCCCTGGCTCAATCCGACTAATCGTTTTGTCGGCGTCGACGATACCTGGTTTGCGCTGACGCCGCTTGGCGGTGCCGAACTGCCGCTGCCGTTTCCTTCCGAGGAGCACACCGTCTGCCGCCGCAGCCTGACCTCGGGCTCGACCGGTGAGCCGAAAATCATCGACAGCACGATCGGCTATATCGGACGCCATGTCGTGCCCGGCATCACGATCTACAACGGCGAGCGCGTTCTTGCCATGCCGGGCTTGACGTCGATCTTCGGCTATATGGTGGCCAGCGCCGTTCTCGCGAGCAGAAAGACGCTGTGCTTCGCCGAATCGCCATTTCAAGCGATCAGAATGATCGAGCTTTTTGCGATCGATTTCATCCTGGCCGCAACCGACCAACTCATCCCGCTATCACGCGCCGCACGCAAGATGGACGCCCAAGTCCGCAGCCTAAGGACCGTCGCGGCCGGCGGCAGTATTCCGACCCGCGCCCTCGCTGAAGGCGCTATGACCTATCTTTGCAAAAATCTGCGGTTCCGTTACGGGACGTCGGAAGTTGGTTTGCTTGCTGAAGCCACCGCTGCCGAAGTGCTGGCGAACCCAGGCTTTGTCGGCTATTTGCACCCGGGCTTTGACATCGGCGTATTCGCGCCGGATGGCCGCGCGCTTCCCGCGAGCGAACTTGGCATCGTCAAAGCACGGGTGAAGCGGGAGAGCAGCGAGCCGGATCCCTGGACCGATCATGGCGATGTCGGCTGGATCACCATCGAGGGAGGTCTGTACATCGTCGGCCGTACCGCTGACATCGATGATCTTTCCGCCACTTCAGTTCGCGACATTCCTCCCGTGCACGAAGTTGAGCATCTGTTGCGCCTCGAGTGGGACGCAAGCGACGCGGCTGCGGCGCTGGTCGACGGGGGCGGCGAAACGGAAATCTGGGTTGGCACGGTCGATTGTAAGGATGCTGATGCGAAGGTGCTTGAAACGATCTTGCGGCAAAGAGGTATCCACGCCACGGTACGTCTGTTCCCGCTGAAAGCCATCCCGCGCGGCGCCAATGGCAAGGTCCAGCGCGGTCAGTTGAAGGTGCTGATGCAAAACGCTGTGGCGCTGAGCAAATTCTAGGACCGTTTAGGCCCTCAAACTACTTTCGAAGACCGGCATTTGTAGCATTTATAAATGGATCAAAAATACACAGTCGATCTGTAGAGTCCCGTTGCCGTTCATCCAACCCGACTAGAAGCGAAGCTTGCCAACGTCCGTTAATGGAATGGTCCGGCCGTGCTCCTGCCCCGCCAGCGATGGAAGCTGGCCAGGGGCGCCAACGACGAGGACACGCCAGGCCATCAGATGGAGAGTGAGCGTTTCGCACTGCGTCAATTGACCGCGCCGAAGTGTCGCTTCGGGTCATTCGCGCCCGGGGCAGGCCGGCAGCAGGTCCAACCATGTCTGCTATGCTCCGAAAGCGGAAGCAAATCGGAGTGTTGCATCTGCCGCGGTGGGCAACGCGAGCCGCCCGTAATTTTGAATGGGCGCAGCGTTCGCGCGCGCCGATGCGGCTCCATCTCCCGATTGGAAGAGGGAAAAGAAAAAATCACCGCAGCCCCGCCTGCACCACCAGCGGATAGACGTGGTCCTTGAACCAGCGCTGGTCTTCGATGTAGCGCGGCCAGTTCAGCAGCGTGCCGTCGAGGCCCATTTTCGACATGCGGACAAGTCCGTCCACGATCTGCTCCGGCGTGCCGATCAGCGGATAGCCGCCCCATCCGGCGATGAAGTGTTTTTTCATTTCGGCAAGCACAGCCGGCGGCAGCGTCTTGGCATTGGCGATCATGGTATCGACCAGATTTGTGACCGCCTCCCAGTCGCCCTTCTCCTGCACATACCGTTCGAAATAGTCCTTCGCTTCCTTTTCCGTCTCGCCTTGCACGACATAGGCATAGCTCCAGACCTGAATTTCGCGGCCGTATTCCGTGCGCGCGAGTTCGCGGTAGGAATCCACCTTGGCCTTGCAGTCGTCGAAGTCGTGGGAGCCGAACACCACATAGACCATGTCGCAATGCTTGGCGGCGAAGTGTTGGCCTTTCTCGGAGCCGCCGGCATTCATCACCGCCGGAAACGGTCGCTGGATCGGCTTCGGTTCGAGATAGCCCTTCTTGATATCGTAGAAGCGGCCTTCGAAGTCGAACGGCTCGTCGCGCGTCCACAGTTCCTTCAAAATATGCAGCCATTCAGCGGCGCAGTCGTAGCGGTCGTTGTGCTCCATAAGCGGCGAGCCGAACATCTCGATCTCCGGCCGGTTCCAACCGGTCACGATGTTGAGCGCAAAGCGGCCGCCGGTGACATGGTCGATGGTTGCAGCCTGCTTCGCCGCCATCACCGGGTGAATTGTCGGCACATGCGAGGTGGCAAAGACGCCGCAATAACGCGTCGAGGCGCCGATCGCCGCGGCCCAGGAAAAACACTCGAAGCCGGGACCGTTGAAATTCGTCACCCCGCCAAAACCGTGCCAGCGCCCGATCGGGACCAACGCCTCGAACTCCATGGCTTCGGACGTCCTGGCCAGTTCCAGCGTGTTCGGCCAGTTGATTTCGAGCACCCCGTCGATGGTCGAAATCGCGCAACCGCGATCGAGATTGGTGCCGAAAGTGCCGAGCTTGAGCTTGCGGCCGTTGAAGACCGGGTTGGTCATGCGCCGGTCTTGCCGCGCGCCTGCAACTGCATCCATGGCATTCCTCCCGGACAGAGCCGAAAGCATAGCCAACGCAATGCCGTAGTGGCAATCGTCGCGCGGTCGTGCAAGAAATATTGTAACTGCAATGGGAGCCGGTGATGTCGATCTTCGCCGTGAACTACTTATGCCGCGAAGTGCTACGCGACCATGCCTTCCGCGCCGCCATGAAGGCCGATCCGGCTCAGGCATTGGCGCCGCTCGATCTCACCGACGATGAGCGGCAGGCACTCATTGCCGGCGATGTCGGCGCGCTATTCCGCATGGGCGTCAATGGTTTTCTAATGGGTTATCTGGCCCGCTTCGAAATCTGCGGGCTCAATGTCGAAATCTATAATCAGCGCATGCGCGCGGTGAAGGTCGACGAGATCGGCCAGCCGGTGGCGTGAAGACCGGGCGGCAGTAAACGGGAGGTCAGACATGGCGCAGATCGTGGCCGGCTTCGGCGTGCCGCACACGCCGATTTTTCCGCATTTCGTCAAGCGCGACGGGCCCGATTGCGAGATCGCAAAACTATTCGGCGCGCAGCAGGAGCAGCTCGCCGCCACGCGGCCCGATCTGATCGTGATGTTCGACACCGATCATCTCAATACGTTCTTCCTCAACGATCTGCCGATCTTCGCCGTCGGCATCGACAACAGCTTCAAAGCGCCGAATGACGAGCCGCGCGACGTGCCGAATTACACGGTAAAGTCCCTGCCCGCGCTCGCAGCGCATATTCGCGCCGCAGTGATCGGCGCCGGCTACGACGTCGGCATGACGCAGAATTTCTCGGTCGATCATTCGATCGCCGTGCCGCTGCATTTTTTGACCCCCGACATGAATATTCCGGTGATTCCGTTCTTCATCAGCGGCCACCTGCCGCCGCTGCCGAAGGCAGAGCGCTGCCATGCGCTGGGGCAAGCGGTGGCCCGCGCCATCGAGGCTTGGCCGCAGGCGCTGCGCGTCGTTATCATGGGCTCCGGCAGCTTCTCGCTTGAGGTCGGCGGCCCGCGCATGGCGCCCGGCCGCTCCGATGGCGTACCCGATCCGGACTGGGCCATGCGGGTGATCAAATCGCTCGAGGAGCGGCAGATCAACCGGCTTATCGCCGAAGCGACGCAGCATCAGCTGTTGAAGGCCGGAAATGTCGGCGGCGAATTGTTGAACTGGATCGCGATGCTCGGCGCCATCGGCGACCGCAAGCCGATCTACGTCGCACCGCAGTTGCAGAACGGCCACGCCTATGGCGTCTGGCGCTGGAATTAGGGGCCGACGATCAGAACATCGGATCGGCCGGGTTTGGCGGCAGCCCGAATTCCATCCGGCCGAAATTTTCCGCAGGCACGTCCCAATTCATGACCACGTGCGAGGAAATGGCATGGGCGTCGCGCCAGCAGCGCTGCACCGGATTATCGTCCATAAGCCCGCTCGAGCCGCTGGTCTTGGCCAGATCGTCCAGCGCCTCGCGGAGCATGCGCAGCGCGTAGGTAAAGTCGCGCCGTCTCTCTACCAGCTAAAAGTAAAGCAGGTCGAAGCCAATAGTCGGAACAACAAACAAGTCCATGGCGGCGATGTCGGACGCGTGATTCCGTAGGAAGGTACGCCATCCCTGGCTGGGTGGTCCACGCCGCTTGACCATGTACTTGGCGACACTGGACTGAGCAACCTCAAAGCCGAGCTTGAGCAACTAGGTATGGCCGCGCCAAGCTCGATCTTCTTCAAGCCAGACTGATTGGCGCGCTTTGATCCCCATCGAGTGTGCGTCAGAGCCCCTTTTGGATGCCGATTACCCCGAAAACGGGGTCCTTATTCCACGCCGAAACACACACTACAACCATCGGCGCTATCATGAGAGCTTGAGCAATCTAACCCCGGCCGACGTGCACTTCGGGCGCGGTCAAACAATCCTGCTGGAAAGAGAAAGGATCAAACGGAACACAATCCAAAAACGACGCTTGCAGCACCAAAAGAAAGCCGCATAAACTAAAATCAGATGAGCCGGTCACTCTCGTAAATCAAACCGACATCTGTCTCAATTTATCTGACGACGGACACGAAGCCTTATCTTGGCTCCCAATCCCGGCGAAAGCAGATCGATAACTTGAGACCTTATGTAGGCATTTAACTCGCCGGCCACGTCGGAGGCTCCATCGGCGTCGGCGTTTGCAATCATTGCCACAAGAGACTCGGAAATCTGCAACGTTCGCCGAAAACGCTGCGCGATGGTGCCGCTTCTTTCATTGGATGACGCACGGATTCCGTGCTGGGCAACTCGCAGCTTATCCACCAGCATTCGACGGTAGGCTTTCTCAAGTGGCCGATTGTGACACGCTGCGGCTATTGCGCCGTGAAGATTGAAGTTCGCCAGTATAATCGCTTCGGAGTCGTTTTGGGCGACGGCCTGACGGAATTCTCCCAAACAAGACTCGATGGTGGCTAAATCATCTTGACTCCGACGCGCCGCCGCAAAATGGCATATAAGAGGTTGAAAAATATCCATTGCCTCGTAGTGATCCACGACGTCAACGAATTGCATCGAAGCTACTTTTGCGCCTCGATTTGGTTCGAGCGCCACCAGATCTTCCGAAGCCAGCCGGATCAATGCCTCTCTGACGGGGGTCCGTGAGACTTTGTAGGTCTTGCAAAGCTGCAGTTCCTCAAGCGGCTCTCCGGGAGCCAGACGCAGGCTGATAATGGACTGCCGCAACGCTTCATAGACAAGTTGGGCCCCCGTCGGCCTCGGTCCAACACCGGAACGTGACCTAGCTCCAACGTTTTTCTGGGACCGAACGGGGCTCATCGAATAGCGGGGAAGCCTTCCGCGGGATGTTGCAAGATGTATTTTTATAAAATACATTATTTCTCCGAAAAATGAAAGTGCCCTGGTTTACTGCTTCCCACGCCGGATGGCATGTGAGTTCAGGATGAAAGCCCAAGCTTCCTACCACAGCGGCAATGTCCGACTTGCTGCCGACATCGGCGGCACCTTCACGGACATCGCGCTCTTTGACGACAAGACAGGGCAACTCACCTTCGGCAAGGCGCTGTCAACGCCAGATCGGCTGGTCGACGGCATCAGCTTAGGCGTAGAGAAGGCCGGCAGCGATTACGCCTCCGCCAACCTCTTCCTGCATGGCTCCACAGTCGCCATCAACACGATGTTGGAGCGCACCGGCGCTAAGACGGCGCTGATCACGACCGACGGGTTTCGTGATGTTTATGAGATCGGTCGCATCAATCGACCCGATGCCTACAATCTGTTTTTTCAAAAGCATAAGCCGCTGATCGAGCGGGCTCTGTGCTTTGAAGTCAGGGAACGCATTCGAGCTGACGGAGCAGTGGTAGAACCGCTTGACGAATCCGGTTTAGCGGTGCTGAGCGAGAAGCTTGAACAGCTCGGCATCGAGGCAGCGGCAATCATGTTCATCAACTGCTACGCCAATGCCGCGCACGAGATGCGGGCAAAGGCAATCCTGACAAAGCGCCATCCCAATGTGTTTGTCAGCGCGTCGCACGAATTATCACAGGAGTACCGCGAATTCGAGCGCTGCTCGACCGTTGCCGCCAATGCCTATATCGGACCCAAAGTGCGCCGCTACATCGGCGAGATCGATAATCATATCCGCAAGGCGGGCTTTCAGGGTTCATTTCTGGTCGTGCAATCGACCGGGGGCCTTTATGAAAGCGCGCAGGCGCAAACCCAATGCGTGCGCATGCTCGAGAGTGGTCCGGCGGCCGGCGTAATCGGCACCCAGGCACTTTGCCGCAGGCTGGGCATCAAGAATGCCATTGCGTTCGACATGGGCGGCACCACGGCGAAGGCGGGCGTTATTTACAACGGTGAGCCGCTCACCACGGGCACAGCGCTGATCGGTGGCTACGATAAAGCACTGCCCGTACAGATCGCCATGATGGATATTTTTGAGGTCGGCACGGGCGGCGGGTCGATCGCTCGGGTCGATAATGGACTGCTCCACGTAGGGCCGCAGAGCGCGGGTGCGCAGCCGGGGCCGGCCTGTTATGACCAGGGCGGCACGGAGCCAACCATAACTGATGCTAATCTGTTGCTTGGGCGGCTCAGCGCGGATCGCTTCCTCGGCGGCGAGATGAAGCTCGACGCCGCGGCAGCCGAGCGGGCATTGAACAAGGTCGGCAAGCCGCTCGGGATGAACGCGATCAAAACCGCTGACGGTATTCTGCGCATCGCGGCAACGGCGATGTCTTATGCCGTCAAGGGCGTCACCACCGAGCGAGGACTGGACGCGGGCGACTTCGTCCTGGTGGCCTATGGCGGCGCCGGCCCGCTGCATGCCGTCGATGTGGCACGCGAGATCGGAATCCGCAATGTCATCGTGCCGAGCGCGCCGGGCGTTTTCTCGGCCTTCGGCATGCTGTTTTCAGACCTGCGTTACGACTACGTACGCACCCACCTGATGCAGCTGGCGGACGCCTCGTTCAATGAGATCGAAGCGGTGTTCAAGGAGCTGGAGCAGGACGGCCGCGACGCGATTGCCGCGACGTCCATAAGGCCGGATCAAATCGCTGTGAAGCGTGCGCTGGATATGCGCTATGTCGGCCAGGAACACCCCGTGACCGTGGAACTACCGATGCGCGTCTTCGAGAAACAGGACCGTGCAGCGATCAAGCGACATTTCGACAATGACCACATGCGGCGCTACGGAACGTCGGCTCCAAACGAGAACGCTGAGGTCGTAAGTTTGCGTGTCACCGTGTCTGGCTTGATGAAGAAGCCGCCGCAAAAGAAAATAAAAAAAGGTACCAGCGTGCCGCCGAAATCATCCCATACGGGGACGCGTAAAGCCTGGTTTGACGGCCGCTTCCGGAACGCACCCACCTATCGGCGAACTGAGCTTCTCGCTGGCAACACGATAAACGGCCCGGCACTGATCGAGGAACACGCCTCGACAACAGTGCTGATGTTGGGCGATCGGATGGTTGTTGACGATTACGGCAATCTAGCAATTCGGGTGACAGGCGCACGTTGATGGTCAAGCGAGCAAGAAGTTCTACCGCCAAAAGGCGCAACGTCGATCCTATCATCATCGAGATCGTGCGTAACGGCGTGCTCGCCGTGACAGAGGAAATGAAGACCAACCTCATGCGCACGGCCTACAACATGATCATTTACGAGGCCCTGGACTTCACCACCGGCCTGTTCACGCCTACCGGCGAAACGGTCTCGATCGGCATCGGACTACCGACCTTCATTCGCGGCATGGCCGAGACTGTGAAAGCGAAGATTCGGCATTTCGGTGTCAGGAACATGAAGCCGGGCGACATCTATGTCACCAATGATGCCTACACGACCGGCAGTCATCTCAACCATTTCACATTTACCCTGCCGATCTTCCATAAGGGCAAACTCGTTGCGTTCTCTTGCTGCATGGCACATTGGCTCGATGTCGGCGGCGTGCTTGGAGGTATGACCACTGATATCTACTCAGAAGGTATCCAGATCCCGATTGTGAAGTATCAGGATCGCGGCAAGGTCAATCAGGATCTGCTTGACATTATTCGCATGAACGTTCGTTTGCCGCCGCGCGCGATGGGCGATCTTCGCGCCCAAGTGACCGCCGTGAAGACCGGCGAGCGGCGATTCCTTGAATTATTGGATCGCTATGGACAACACTCGGTGCTGGATTCGATCGCCGAGATCATGGACCGCTCCGAGGCCGCTGCGCGAGCCCGGACGCTGACGATTCCTGATGGGGTGTACGAAGCGGAATCGTGGCTCGACGATGATGGCGTCGATATCGGCAAACGCATCCCCATCAAGGTCAAGGTGACGGTGGACGGCGATGAGATGACCATCGACCTCACTGACGTTTCGAAACAGGTACGCGGCTTCTACAACTCTGCAATCACAACCGGCTACGGCTGTGCTCAAGTTGCTTATAAGTGCATTACTTCGCCAACGGACTATCCGATCAACGACGGTGCCTTCCGTAGCCTCAAGATCATCATTCCGAAAGGCCGCATCATCAGCGCGACGCGACCGGCACCGATGCGGCTTTGGATGTGCTTTCCCATGACCATCATTGATACGATTTTCAAGGCATTGCAGCCCGCCATCCCCGATCGCGTGATCGCCGGCCATCATGCCGATCTGGTCGCACCGACGTTCCACGGTTTTAATCCTGAGACGTCGGAGTTCTTCATCGGCAACTTTGGCCCGCTCGGCGGCGGCTGGGGCGCAAAGAAAAGCGAAGACGGCGTATCTGCAACCGTGTGTCTGAACGATGGCGACACCCACAATGGGCCGAACGAGCAGGCCGAGGCGAAGTTTCCGATTCTTGTCGAACGCTTTGAGCTTGTCCCCGATTCCGCCGGCGCTGGGCGTTATCGCGGCGGCCTCGGCGTCGCGCGCACCACTCGCGCGCTTTCGCCGCTCGTGGTTAACACGCAAAGCGACCGTTCGAAGTGTCCGCCATGGGGCTTGGAAGGCGGTGGCGACGCTGCCGGCAACGCCATTGCGCTCAGGATTGGGGACCAATGGAAGACCGATTTTCCGAACGCCAAGGTCCTGGTAGCTCAGCTCAAGACCGACGACGCGTGGCGCGTATCATCGGGCGGTGGTGGCGGCTATGGCTTACCGTTTGATCGTCCAGCCGAGAGGGTACGGGAAGACGTGTACCAGGGCTACGTTTCAGTCAAAGCAGCGGCAGACCTCTATGGCGTCGTGATTGATCCCGTGAGTTTCGAGATCGATCAAGCCGCGACCGAGCAACGGCGACTTCGCGCTCCGCGTTTAGAGGAAAAGCGAAAGGCTAAATGATCGCGGGAATCTAACGGCATAAAATACAAAAGAGGGGGGAATAACATGGCTGTCATCATGGGTTCGGGTGAGCACGGCGATGTGCGGCACGTGGCGGCGCGGCTTGAACGGCTGCCCTACTGCTCGTGGCACACCAAAATGCGGCTCATCATTTGCACGGCGTGGTTCTTCGATGCTTTCGACTCGATCGCTATCGCCTACGTGCTGCCGCCGCTTATCGGGCTCTGGCATCTCAATCCCCAACAGATTGGTTCACTGATTGGTATTGGCTTTGCCGGCCAATTAGTGGGTGCCATTGGATTTGGCTGGCTTGCCGAACGCTGGGGGCGCCGTCTGTCGATGTTGATGACCCTGATTATCTTCTCGCTCGGTGCCTTGGCTTGTGCCGCGGCTACGAGCTATGACTCCCTGTGGTCTCTGCGCTTTGTTCAGGGCATTGGTCTCGGCGGCGAGATTCCGCTAATGGCCGCCTATCTCAATGAGTTCGCCAGGGCGGAGAACCGTGGCCGCTTTTCGCTCTCGGTGCAAGTGTTGTTCTCGATCGGCCTGCTGTTCGTCGCGGTGGTCAGCGTTTATGTCGTGCCTCATTGGGGCTGGCGCTGGATGTTCGTCATCGGCGCTATTCCAGCGTTGATAGCGATTCCAATGCGCAGTGTGCTGCCTGAATCGCCGCGCTGGTTGGCCAGCCAGGGTCGCAACGACGATGCGGATCGTGCTTTGACGCGCATCGAAGACACCGCGATGCGAGAGGGCAAACTCGTTCCGCCGCTTCCAAAGGATTTACCCGAGGTGGCCGAGGCTCGCCCGCGCGTCATCGAGTTGTTCAAAGGCATCTACCTGCGCCGCACCATCTCGGTGTGGTTTCTTTGGATTGGGGCTTATTTCGTATCCTATGGCATCACCGCCTGGGTGCCCTCGCTTTTCCGCACCGTCTACCATCTTGGGGTGGAGCAATCGTTGATGTACGGGCTGATCATAAGCGGCGTCGGACTTTGCGGTACGGTGTTTGCGATCTTTCTCATCGATACCATTGGGCGCCGACGGCTGCTCATGCTCAGCCTCGGTGCGTGTTGTATTCCGCTAATTTCCTTCGCGTTCCTGCCGCAGCTCACAGCACCTTGGACGCTCGCGGTCGCCACGGCCGGGTTCTTTTTCCTGAGCCTGTCGCTGATATCGCTTGCGACTTACACCGCCGAAATCTACCCAACTCAATTGCGCGCGCTGGGGGGCGGCGTTGCCAGTGCATGGCAGCGCGGAGCCTCGATGGTCGGTACGGCAGTTGTGGGATTAATTTTGCCCATCTGGGGCATCAATGCGGTCTTCGTGATGTTCGGGCTATTCGCTCTCATGGGTGCCCTTGTTGCGTATTTCTTCGCTGTCGAAACTCGAGCACAGGTTCTCGAACGCGTGTCGCCGGTCTAATCGACGAAGCGCCATTGAACAAATGTGGAGAAGCAGAAATCGCGGGTCGCCGCCGGCAATCCCGGATGTGAGAAGGGTGGTTAATTGATCCCTTGCAGTGGCCTCATTGGGCGAGACGCGTCGCGCTTAAGACAGAATCTCTGCCCCATGTTAGACAACGCCCGGCGAGACCTTTCCACTCCATGTAAATGACGACTTTTGCAATCTCAGGCATTTCCTGTCCCAAAAGCCGCGCGTGCGCGAGGATCGAATGAATCTTGATAAGACATAGGTCGCCACTGAGGTGATCGCTCTTGCCTTTAAAATCCTCCCGGTAGCCTTCGGCGAAGCAGCATGCGCCTTCCTCGTACATCCGCCAGTAATCGAATGTTGCGCCGAGGAACGCGCGGTTTGCGATCCGCATCCCCTCAAGATAGCTTCGGTCCTCGCCCATAAGCGGTTCGGTTCGAAGCTGCGGAGCGCGTTCAGGTACGTGCAACGGCAGAAAGGAATTCCAGCCAATGTATGCGTACTGATGCATTCCGACATCAGCGCGAGTATTCAGGGCGCGAATGTTTTCCAGCCGCAGAAGTTCGCCACCTTCTCCGACAAAAGCATAGCCGAGGACGGCGAAATTATCGGCCATCTCTCGTACACGAGGCTGATCTGCATCTGGCACCTGCGGCACAACATCGTGGATTTGCGCTGCGAACGACTCGGCCGTGGCCCGGCACGCAGGCTTAAGCAAGTCGACTGCCGCGAGCGACGACTTGGAAGATGATCCAATCGCCTGCCGCATGATGCTGGAAAGAATGTCGGCACGATGTCGCAAACATCGCTCCAGCAGAGCAGTCCAATCATCCGGTCGACGGATGGCGATGCTCTCAGGTCCCGCAGACCGGACATAGAGCGCGCCTTCGCGAATGCCGATAGGTCGGCCCTTCTGATCCGGCGGCCCATCGGCAATGGCAATTACGGGTCTCGATCCGTGCCCGGGTACGATGACCACGGGATAAGAAACCCCGCCGGATTCCGCCTACTCAATGCGACACTGGAATCTTGGATCGAGATACCGTTTGACGATTGCCGAGATCGCGTCCTCGCCGAACAACTTTGCGTCCAATGCGGTTGCGCCTTCGGGTGCCTTGGTTTTGTCGTCAACGCCGAATATCAGGCATCCACCGCCGTGATTGGACAGAGCCGCGAGATGCCGCGCAAGCTTCGCGCTCGTTTCTACGACTGACGTATCGTTCCACGACTTGTACTCAACTTCGAGCGCTTCGCTCTTTGCGATGACAAGCGCGGCAAGATCAGAATCCGCCATAGCAACCGTTCGATAATTGGTTCGTGGACTCGCGTCTCCGCGTGAGCCGCCTATCGGATTCCATGTTGCGTGGAGTCGCCAGCACAAATTGGTGACCCTTGAAAATACATGGAAATTTTTGCAACACGATGCAACATGAAAATGGCTCCGTCGCGCTGCTCCGTGATCTCTATGTTCTTGATATTATGAGATAAAATTTGGCTGGGGCGCCTGGATTCGAACCAGGGAATGGCGGAATCAAAATCCGCTGCCTTACCACTTGGCTACGCCCCAAAAGCAACGCCGGATTGCCGCGGTCCGATCGGCGGCCGCCCGGCGGAACATAACGGCGCTCCCCCTAGGGATCAATGACGCCCCGACTATCGGTGTCGATCCCGCACTCTATAATAATGTCCATTAGCGTCGGCGGCCGGCCAACCACCGCCCGGAAGAGAGGGACAATGCCCGATTCCATCGAGGTGAGCGATCAGGCCGGCATCCGCACGATTCGGATCAACCGACCGGAAAAGAAAAACGCGTTAACGCAGCCGATGTATGCCGCGATGACCCGCGCGCTCGGCCAGGCGCAAGACAACGAAGCGATCCGATGTATCGTCATCGGCGGCGGCGCCGGTGCATTCTGCGCCGGCGCCGACATTGCCGAGTTTCTCGAATCGGCCCAAAGCGGCGCACTGCGGCCGAGCACCCTGGAATTTCTCAAGGCAATCGCGCACAATCGAAAACCCCTGGTCGCGGCCGTGGGAGGCCTTGCCGTCGGCATCGGCGTGACCATGCTGTTTCACTGCGATCACGTCGTGGCATCGGCCGACGCGACGTTTGCAACACCGTTCCTCAAACTCGCCCTTATTCCCGAGGCGGCATCGAGTCTGCTCGCGCCGATGCGCATGGGCTATGCGCGCGCGTTCTCGATGCTTGTCATGGGCCGTCCGCTTTCCGCCACCGAGGCGAAAGAAGCCGGCATCGTCAACACCGTCGTCGAGGCGGCCGCAGTCGATGGCGTTGCGCTGAAGGCTGCGCGCGAGATCGCGGCGCTTCCCGCCGGCGCCGTGGCGGTGTCGCGGGCGCTGATGCGCGGCGGGCTTGACGTGATCGACCGGCAGATCGATACCGAGATCATGCATTTTCGGGAACGTTTGCGGTCAGATGAAGCACGCGCGGCATTTTCCGCCTTCCTGTCGCGCAAGAAGTAAACCTAGCAATGACACTCTCCGGAAAAACACTTTTCATCACCGGCGCATCGCGCGGCATCGGGCTTGCGATCGCACTTCGCGCCGCGCGCGACGGCGCCAATATCGCCATCGCCGCAAAAACGGCGGAGCCGCAGCCGAGACTTTCCGGCACCGTCTACACCGCCGCCGAGGAGATCGAGCACGCCGGCGGCAAGGCGCTGCCGCTTGTGGTCGACGTCCGCGACGAAGCGACGGTACGCGATGCGCTCGACAAGACCGCGCAAAAATTCGGCGGCATCGACATCGTGGTCAATAATGCGAGCGCGATCCAGCTGACGACGACGGCCGCAACCGACATGAAGCGGTTCGATCTCATGCATCAGGTCAATGCGCGCGGCACCTTCGTGGTGTCGAAATGGGCGATTGCCTATCTGGAGCAGGCGGCCAATCCGCACATTCTCATGATCTCGCCACCACTCGACATGAAGGAAAAATGGTTCGCGCCGCACACCGCGTACAGCATGGCCAAATTCGGCATGAGCCTCGTGGTGCTGGGTCTCGCCGGCGAATTGCGGCCCAAGGGCATCGCCGTCAACGCGCTGTGGCCGCGCACCGTCATCGCCACGGCCGCGGTGCGGAACTTGCTTGGCGGCGACGCCATGATACGCCGGGCGCGAAAGCCCGAAATCGTCGCCGACGCCGCCTACGCGATCTTCGCAAAATCGTCCCGCGACTTCACCGGGCATTTTCTCATCGACGATAATTTTCTGGCTGAAAACGGCGTCATAGACTTCGATCAGTATCGCATCGATCCACAGCATCCGCTGGGACGAGATTTTTTCGTGCCGGACGATATCGCTGCCCCGCCCGACGTCCAGACAATCGATTATTTCGGAGCTCAGTCGTGACCTATCGTGCGCCACTGACCGATATCAGCCTTGCGCTCAAATTTGGTGCGTCGCTCGGCCAAGCGATCGAACAAGGCCTGTTCGGCGACCTGTCGCTTGATGACGTCGACGCGGTGCTGGGGGAGGCCGGCCGGTTTGCCGGCGAGGTCATCGCGCCGCTCAATCGCATCGGTGATACCTACGGCACGCCGTTCAAGGACGGCATCGTCGCCACCGCGCCGGGGTGGAAGGAGGCCTATCGCGCCTGGCGCCTGGCGGGATGGAATTCGGTCACCGCGCCGTCGCAATGGGGCGGCCAGGCCCTGCCGCAGACCGTCAATGCCGCTTGCACCGAAATGTGGCACGCGGCGTCGATCGGCTTTGCCAACGGCCCGATGCTGACCATGGCGGCAATCGACGCGCTCAACGCGCACGGCAGCGAAACTCTCAAGCGCAGCTACCTGGAAAAGCTCGTGTCCGGCGAGTGGATGGGCACGATGCAGCTCACCGAGCCGCAAGCCGGCTCCGACGTCGGTGCGCTACGCACGCGGGCCGAGCGCGCCGGCGACGGCACCTATCGCCTGACCGGCCAGAAGATCTTCATCACCTACGGCGAGCACGATTTCACCGACAACATCATCCATTTCGTGCTGGCGCGCCTGCCCGATGCCTCGCCCGGCACCCGCGGTATATCGCTGTTCCTGGTGCCAAAATTTCTGCTCCATGACGACGGCACGCTTGCAGCGCGCAACGACGTGCGCGCGCATTCGGTCGAGCACAAGCTTGGCATTCACGGCTCGCCGACCTGCACCATGATCTTTGGCGACAACGGCGGCGCCACCGGCTTTTTGATCGGCGAAGAGAATTCCGGCATGGCCTGCATGTTCACCATGATGAACCGCGCCCGCCTCGCCGTCGGCCTGCAGGGTGTCGGCGTTGCCGAGCGAGCGACCCAACTGGCGCTCGCCTATGCGCGAGAGCGCCGGCAAGGCCGTGCCGCCGGCATGAAGCCGACGGAGACAGCGGCGATTATCGCCCATCCCGATGTGCGCCGCATGCTGCTGTCGATGCGCGCGCTCACTTGGGCCGCGCGCGCCATTTGCTACACCACCGCGATGGCGCTCGATCGCTCCGAGCGCAGCCAAGAAGACCGTGCGCGACAGACGGCATTACACCAAACTTCGCTGCTCACTCCGGTGGCCAAGGCGTTCTCGACCGACATCGCCAACGAAGTCGCTTCGCTCGGCGTTCAGGTCCATGGCGGCATGGGCTATATCGAGGAAACCGGCGCGGCGCAGCTATTTCGCGATGCGCGAATCGCGCCGATCTATGAAGGGACCAACGGCATTCAGGCCGTCGATCTGGTCACCCGCAAACTGCCGCTTGCCGACGGCGCCGCCGTCGCGGCGCATTGCGATGAATTGCGCGGCATCGTCCGGGCGGTGAATGCGAGCAACGATCCGGCCTTCGGCTGGACGCAGGTTCGGCTCGCCGATGCGGTCGAGAGCCTGTCGCGGACGACAAGTTGGCTTCTGGCGCGCATCGACAAAGAGCCGGATGCGGCGCTTGCCGGCGCCAGCCCCTATCTGCGGCTGTTCGGCATTGTCACCGGCGGCTGCCTGCTGGCGAAAGAGGCCTTGGCGGCGATACGGCTTGGCGGCGATGCAACCGCGCGCCTCGCGGTCACGCGGTTTTTTGCCGAGAACTTTGCGGTCCAGGCCGGCGCGCTGGAACGCACCGTGGTCGAGGGCGCCGCGGGCGTTCTTGGCGCCGATGCCGGGCTGGCGTCGTAATGCGGAAAAAAGATGGGTTTCGCTGACGCTCGACCCATCCTACATTCGTTTTGATGTCCACGCTGCTGATCAGCCATCCTGCCTGTCTTGAGCATTTGACGCCGGCCGGCCACCCGGAACGGCCGGATCGTTTGCGCGCCATCGAAAGCGCGCTCGAAGCGGAGAAATTCCAGGCGCTGGCGCGCGTCGAGGCGCCGCGCGCGCCGCTTGAGATTATCGCGCTTTGTCACCCGATGGATTATATCGAGACTCTGCGCGACGCCACTCCCAAGGAAGGCATCGTTCACCTCGACGCCGACACCTCGATGTCGCCCGGCAGCTTCGAAGCGGCGCTGCGCGCCGCCGGCGGCGCGATCCACGCCGTCGACGAGGTTTTGGCGAAACGAGCCGCCAACGCTTTCGTTGCCGCGCGGCCGCCCGGCCATCATGCCGAAACCGCGCGGCCGATGGGCTTCTGCTTCTTCGACAATGCCGCGATTGCCGCGCGTTATGCACAGAGCCGTCACGGCATCGCGCGCGCGGCGATTGTCGATTTCGACGTCCATCACGGCAACGGGTCGCAGGAGATTTTCTGGTCCGACAAAACGGTGATGTATTGCTCGACGCACCAGATGCCGCTGTTTCCCGGCACCGGCGCGGTCGGCGAAAGCGGCGATTACAACACCGTCGTCAACGCGCCGCTGCGCCCGGGCGACGGCGCCGAAAAGTTTCGCGATGCGTTCGAAAGCCGGATCTTGCCGCGGCTCGCCGAGTTCCAGCCGGAGCTCGTCATCATCTCCGCAGGCTTCGATGCCCACTACCGCGACCCGCTTGCCAACATCAATCTCGATGAGGCGGATTTTGCCTGGGCGACGCAAAAGATCATGGAGGTTGCCGACCGCCATGCCGGCGGCAGGGTCGTGTCGCTGCTTGAAGGCGGCTACGATCTGCAAGCGCTCGGCAATTCGGTGGCCGCCCATGTCAACGCGCTGATGCGGGGCTAGGCGCATTGACTTTGCGCTCATTCCCGCGCAAGCGGAAATCCAGACGAGGTTGACTGCGGTGAATCCTGATGGGTCGCCGCTTTCGCGGCGACGAGCGGATTGAAAAACGACGATTCGGAGAGCCGGGTAATGGCGCAGGACAACAACAGCGATATCGGGAAAATGCCATTTGAACGGGCGATCGAAGAGCTCGAATCGATCGTCAAGCGGCTCGAAGAGGGCAAGGTGCCGCTCGAGGAATCGGTCGCCATCTACGAGCGCGGCGAGGCGCTCAAGCGCCGCTGCGAAGATTTGTTGCGGCAGGCCGAGGCGCGCGTGGAGAAGATCACGCTCGATGCCGCCGGCAAGCCCACCGGCACCGAGCCGCTCGACGGCGAATGACGTTTGCTTGCTCCGCGCCGCGTGCGTTTGACCTCCCCCGCACGCGGGGGAGATGGCGAGCGAAGCGACGCCAGAGGGGGTAAGTCTTCGACGCTGCACGAACGTCATTGCCACAGACCCCCACCCTGCCCTCCCCCGCAAGCGGGAGAGGGCAATTGTCCTCGTTCTCGCGATGCGCCTTTGCATCCGAGCTTTGCTTCACGCTTTAAGAAAGCCCTTCCGATCTCCTCCCTTCAAAGAAGGGAGGCGGAGCGCCGACAAGCGCACCACTGGAGTCCGCCCCGCCGCAGCAAACAAAGCCTGCCAGCGTATGCGGCGCGCGCTATTTTCGCCCCTGCCCCGCATTGGCGCGGGACTTAAAGTGGGCGGCGCGCTCGCCTCTCGGCGCCCCACCGCGGTCATGCGCCGAGGGCCTTACCTCGACTCGGCTCCGGGCCGCGCTTCCTGGAATCACCGGATGCAAACGGGAGGACCCTCTCCGGCACCAGTGCAGCCAGCACCTGGCAGTCCGATCACGCGCCGGACGGTCGATGCCCAAAACCGCCCGGATCAGGGTTACAAGCCCCATCCGGGAACCGCGCCCGCCCCATCGATCGGCTGTCACCGGTCGACGTCCCTTCGAGGAGCGAGCCTGCCCTATGTAACTGTAACGGGGACGATTGTCAAGGGTCGTCTCAATAACAGAGACATGATTTCGGTGGGGCGGTCTTTATATGATCGGCACTGACACTCGCTGCTGCTGCATTGGCATGAGGGGGCGTCCGGGCAGCAGTCGCCGGCGCTTGAGCATCGAAGATACACGCAAGAATCAGCGAGTTTCACACCGGGGCGAGGAGTCATGTGGATATTGTGTTTGTGAGGGGCAAATAAAAGAAGCGCAGACCTCCGATCAATCGCCCCCCGACAGGAGATCAGCTTCGCGCCATGGGAATTATCTCGCTTCACGCCAAGATCGCCGGGGAAAAAGATTGAGTTTCTGAGGGAGCGGCCGTTAGCCCTCAGCAAAGGGGCCCGTCGAGGAAGCCGAAAGCCGGCCAGGAGCCGGGGATTATGGCGTGAACCCATAAATCTGCCGGGCGGACGGCTTGCCAGGTCCGCTATGCCCCGAAAGCGACCGCAACCCGTCTCAGGCTCGTTTGTCGTTAAGGGCCATTAGCGACATTATGCACTGCGGAAAAGCAGCGAGGTCTTTTTGCCGTCGGACCATCGTGGAGTCGGTCACAGACCTCCAATTTGAGACGTGATATCGTCCTTGGAGACACAGCCGCGCATCGGCCGCCTATGTGCTCATCCGATGCAGCACTGAAGCAAGAAGGCGAAAATAGGAATTTGCAATGAACATTGTCGAACCCATCCTTTTTCAGTCCAAGCTGAGCCCGTTTACGGCAGCGATCTGCGTACCGGGATCGAAATTCGGTTCGGTTCGCTATGGCATGCTGGAGGCATTCATTCACAACGTGGCGCGGACCGCGCTCAAATCTGGAATTGTTCCCGGCAATATCGTTGCCACTTATATCAATGATACCATCCTGCACACGGCGTTCGTTCTTGGCTTGATGCATGCCGGCGCGACAACCTTGTCGCTGAGAGGACCAAAGCCTGTCGCGGGAATAACCCCTGATGTCATACTGACCGATGTCCCCGGCAATGTTGTCAATTCTGGAACTGTTTTGGCTGTCGATCAATCGTGGCTGGAAGGCGATGGCGCGGCAGCGCCGGTCGCTCCCCAGGGTAGCGACGACGATATTTGCCGCATTATTTTGACATCGGGTTCGACGGGGCTGCCCAAGGGGATTGCATTTTCTCACCGCATGCTGGCGGCGCGGATCGCGCACTACACGTATTCGAAGGGACCGCGCTTCGCACATTGCTCGCGGCTTTATTGCGATCTCGGGATAGCTACGTCTCCTGGATTCCGATACGCGATGGCGCTTCTAAGCCGTGGCGGCACGATTTTCTTCCTCGGCCCCGATCCTGCGGACATCTTGCAGGCCATCGATCTGCATAAGATTCAGGGAATGGCGACCTCGCCCTATAGTCTCGGCGAATATCTCAAATTTTTTGAAGCAGACGAGGCGTTTGAGGTCACGTTCGACCACATCATATGTCAGGGCGCCATGCTGTCGCGGCAACTTTCGCAACGGGCCCGCGCACGCTTGTGCCAGAACCTGTACTGCTCATATGGTTCGACGGAAACCACAACCGTGGCATTAGGGCCGGCAAGCGTACTGGAAAGGGTGCCCGGTGCGGTTGGCTATGTCCAGCCGGGCGTCGTCGTTGAAGCGATAGACGGATCGGGCAACGTGTTGCCGCCGCACCGCGACGGTGCATTGCGAATTCGCACCGGTCATATGGCCAAGGGATACGTTGGCGACCCGGAGACGACTCGGGCCTTCTTTCGCGATGGCTATTTCTATTCCGGAGATATCGGACACCTGACCGCCGAAGGTCTTTTGGTCATAACCGGCCGTGAAAAGACGGCGCTAAACGTCGGCGGCGACACCGTGAGCCCGGAACTAGTCGAGGACATTATCAGCACGTTTACGAATGTCGAGGAGGCCGCCGTCTTCGCGCTCAACGATGAGCTGGGTATCGCACGGCTTTTTGCGCTGATCGTCGCCAAATCGCCGATCGAAGAATCGGGGTTGCTGCAACACTGCGCGCAAAGGCTTCCGCCATCCTGCATCCCGACGCGAATTATTCCCGTCGATGCGTTGCCGCGCGGCGCCCAAGGCAAGCTCGAACGGCAGCGTCTGCCGGAGATTGCGGCTGCAATGGTCAAACCGGCCTGATTCGTCGGCGCCCGCGACCCAGGACAGAAGGCAAATTTCAGCTCATGAACATAGTCGATTCGATCCTGTTTCAATGTCGGCGGCAGCCGCCCGCTGCGGCGATCTGCGTGCCTGGCCCGGGAATCGGCCTCATCTCTTATCGCCGTTTGGAGCAGTTCATTCACAACGTCAGCCGCAGGCTGCACGCGCTCGGCTTACCCGAGCGCAGCATCGTTGCGATTAGCATCGGCGATGTCATTTTTCATAGCGCCGTTCTGCTGGCATCAATGCGGCTCGGAATGATCGCGGTGTCGCTTCGCGAAGGCGAGATTTCTTTGCCATTCCAGATCGATGTGCTGATTGCGGACGGAAAGCGTTCGTTCGCCAATATGGGCCGCGTCGTGCTCGCCGATTTGTCCTGGACAGAGGGCGACGGCCGCCCGCTCGAATCGCATCTGTTGCCGCAGACTCACGAGGACGATTTGTGCCGGCTCATTTTGACCTCCGGAACCTCCAGCACGCCGAAGGCCGTCGGGTTCAGCCATAAGCACATCGCTACGAGCATGGCCCGGCTTTCGACTTTTGGCAACCGGATCGCGAATTGTTCCAGGATTTACAGCGATGTCCCGATTTCCTCCTCGCTCGGCTTCCGGTTCCTCATTTACGCGTTGTCGCGCGGCGGCACGGCATTTTTCCCCGGCGAAAATTTTTCCTCCACGTTGCGCGTCATCGAAGACTACAAGGTGCAATGCCTGGTCGGCTCTCCGAGCGGATTTGAAAACCTGCTGCGCTGGTTCGACACCGTGCCCTCCTATCAAAGCAACGTCGAAGTCATTTACTGCGGCGGCGATGTGCTGTCGCGATCGTTGTCAGATCGGCTGCGCTCGCGGATTTGTTCGCATCTCATCTCCGTCTATAGCTCGACCGAGGCCGGTGTTGCGGCGGTGGCGCATGCCCATGAAATTGCTGAAGTGCCGCGCGCGGTCGGCTTTGTGCCGCCGGGCGTCACCGTTCAGATCGTGGATGCGTCCGGCACGCTGCTGCCGCCAGGCCAGGAGGGCCAAGTGCGCCTGCGCAGCGAATATGCCGTCGACGGCTACTTCGGCAATCCCGAGGAATCCAAGAAGGTGTTTCGCGACGGCTGGTTCTATCCGGGCGATCTGGGAACCTTGAGTGCCGCCGGTCTTCTCGTCATCACGGGACGCGCGCACGCCATGCTGAATCTCGGCGGCGACAAGATCAGTCCGGAGTCGATCGAGCTCGTCCTGGCGCAGTTCCCGGGTGTCATTGAAGCGGCGGCCTTTGCCGTGCCAAACGAGTACGGCAACAACCAAGTCTGCGCCGTCGTCGCAAGTCGGGGAAAACTCGACGAACAGGCGCTGCGGGCACATTGTGAAGCGCGAATTCCGCGTCCATTCACGCCGGTCAAATATTTGCTCGTCGAGAGTCTTCCACACAACGAAAATGGCAAGCTCGACCGTCGTCGCGTGCAAGATATGGTGCGAGAGATTATGGCGCGCAAGGTGTAGCGGCAGCTTCTTGTCATGCGCCGCGGCGCACGGTGACGCTCATCCTGAGGTGCCGGCGCAGCCAAAATCGACATTATCTCGTCAGCTCGAAGAAACGACTTCTTCGCCGATGCTTTGCAGCATCTTTTTCAGCTCGTCGCGCTGGATCTTGCCCAGGGTTCCGCGAGGAATAATTTCAACTACGAACAGCTTGTCGATATTGGTTCCGAAATTTGTATCGGCCTCAATTTTCTCCCGTAGCGGGCCGATGTCGGCCGACGGTTCGAGGACGAGGCCGATCCAGATCTCTTCAAAGCCCGAGATGCCCATCACGGTGCACATGCCGGCATCTTTGACGCCGGGACAGGAGCGCAGAAAATCCTCGAAATCGGTCATCGCGAGCTTGACACCGCCGCGATTGACGACGTCGCCCTTGCGTTCCGCGATGCACAACACGCCATCCGCGGTAAGCCAGCCGACATCGCCCGGATAGAACCACGCATTCGGATCAACGATCTCGAAATTCATAACATACTGTGTCGTGCGCAGACGGACAAAGCCTTCGGAGCCCACCGGCAGAACGTTGTCCGCCGCATCGACGATTTCGACCTGTGCACCGGGAGCAATAAAGCCGACGGCATTGGGGATATGCGCGATCATGTCATGCGGGGCGAGTGCCGCCGCGCCGGCCTCGGTCGAGCCGTAGTAAAGTATGACGTTGCGGCACAGATAATTCTTGATGCGCCGAATGCCGTCCGCCGAAAGGCGCGAGCCGCCGAGCAAGATCGCCTTGAGGGCCGCGAGCGGGTAACGGGTAACCTTCTCCTGAATTTCGGCGAGAGCCAACGCCTGTTGCGGCGAGGCGACCATCAGATCGATGTCGTAAGTGTTGGCCAGCCACAGCGTCGGTTGTCCTGCCTCCGCAAAGCAAATCGTCTTGCGGCTATAAAGCGCTGAGTAGGCACGACCGAAGCCCATAGAACTGTTCAGGCCGGGTGTGAGCAGCACTCTGTCGTAATCGGCGAACGCCGACGTGCTGTTGAACAGGATTTGCTGTTCCCAGGCCCGCTGCGTCCGCACCACGCGCTTAGGCCGACCGGTCGTGCCGGAGGTGAAAAAGAAAATATCGGCATTGCGCGTCCTAGGCTGGCTCAACGGCCGGCTCTGCCGCGGTGCGCCGGCGCCGATATCGAGCCAGGACTCCTCGAAAACGATGTTCGTGCGCTCGGCTGAATTTGTTTGGCCGCGTTCGTAAACCAGGGTATTCGAATCGGCGAGCGGAATATGGGCGAGCCCATTCTGGCCGGCGACAATGATGTCGAACCCGGCACGGAACAACCCGAGGCTCGCGATCAGCATTTTTGGCGCGCTCGGCAGCGATACCGTCACCGGCTTCGCCCTGTCCGGGATGCTGCGCGCAAAATGTTCGGCAGCGCTTTCAATACCCTGTGCCAGCGCCCGGTAGGTGAGAATACCCTCGGGCTGAATGACGGCCGGGCGTAGCGGCATCGTCCGCGCCCAGAAGTAGACCATATCGACGATGTGCATGGCCTAGGCGCCCCGTTTCAATCCGAGCAGAAGCTCTTTCAGGCGATACTTTTGCACTTTGCCCAGCTCCCCGCGCGGCAATTCGTCGACGATGAAAACCTCGTCTGGCGCAATGCCGACGGACTCGTGCGTTTTCAGATGCGCCTTGATCTGCTCGACGTCGACGGCGCCCGCGCTCTCGATCGCCACCCAGATCTCCTCAAGGCCGGAGGGTCCGGCCACCCCGCAGGCAGCCGCATCCCTGACTTCAGGAAGCGCCTTGAGGACCTCTTCGATCCGCGCGCCGGAAACCTTGACGCCGCCGCGGTTGATCACATCCGAAGAGCGGCCGCTGAGGCACAGAACTCCCTCGGCGGTGAGCGACCCGATGTCGCCGGGATAGAACCAGCCGTCGCGCACGCCGGGCACCACATGCGCGCCGAACGCGTTGATGTTTTCGACAAGCTGCGGGGTGCGATAGCGGATCAAGCCTTCGGCGCCGGGCGGCAGCGTCGCGCCGGCCTCGTCGACGATCTCGATTTCGGCCCAGGGCAGCGCCACGCCGATGGCCCCCGCTATGCCGTCGAGCGCGCGGAACGGCGCCGCGGCGGCGACTCCGGCTTCGGTCGAGCCGTACTGGCTGACCAGATTGCGGCACAAAGCTGCCGCCATTTCGGCCAGCGCCCGCGGCTCGATTTTTCCCCCGCCGACGATCATCGCGTCCAAGGAATTGAGTTGCCATGCCGGATTGCGCTGCCTTGCTCTGGCGAGCGAAAGCGCCTGCGCGGCGGAGGCGACCACAAGCTCGACGCCAAACAGATCGATCAACGACAGCGTGCCTTCCGCACCGAGCGCAAAGCAGGCGGTCTTGCCGACGTTCAATATCTCGCAGACCCGGTTGAATCCGAACGTGCTGGCGATACTGGGCATCACCAGAATCTTCTGCTGATTGCCGGACGCGCAGGTGAACGGATAGCGCAGCAAGCGCTCGAGCGCGGCGGCCGGCTGCACGACTTTCTTCGGCAGCCCGGTCGTTCCGGAGGTGAAAAACACGCAATCGGCGTTCGCCGTCGCGCCTCGTGCATAGGCGCGTTTCGCGCTCTCCTTCTTCGGCTCCGGCAGCCACGACATGTCGAAACGGATGTTGCGCCCGCCGGATGTAACCTGACCCTGCGTATCGTAGATTAGGTTGCGGATGCCGGCGCCGGGCAGATAGGGGTAAAGTGGCGGATTGACCGGCGCCACGCCATAGCCCCGGCGCATCAGCGCAAAGATCGTCGCCAGCAGGAACGAAGGATTGGCGATGCACACCGCCACCGGCTCGCGCTGGTCGAGGTTCAAGCGATCGATGCGCTCGCCGAAGGATTCGATCGCGTCAGCCAACCCCTGAAAGCTCGTGACCATATCGCTCTGGGTAATGGCGGCGCGATGGGGCACGGCACGCGCCCAGTAATAAATCATGTCGACGATGGCCATGCGGATAGAGCCTTCAAGGCGATAACCGGCGAATGATTACAGCGCCGGCATATCATACCAGGGGAAATTGATAATGATGGCGCAGCGGTCTAGTCGGCATAAGCAAAAGCCCCGGAATGCTATCCCGGGGCTTCCATCGCAAGTCGGCCGCGCCGATTACATGTCTGCAGACACTAAAACTTATAGTTCAACTTGAGCCGACCGATGAACGCCCGATTGGAAAAATGGGCCGTTTTATGGGTGCCAGTGGTAGTCCCAACAGCAGTCGCAGACGACGGGCCGAGGTCGGCAAACAACCCCTCCACGGCGACCGTCCAGTGGCTGTTCGACAGCATGTGCTCGACGCCGCCGCCCACAGTCCAGCCCACGCGGGTGGTGCTTTCCGCCTTGCTGAAGCCAAGAAATCCGGGCCTAGTCTGTAAAGAATTTTTGACGCCGCCTACCGCCAAGCCACCTGTCACATACGCCATCGTGCTGGGGTCAACCAACAATCCGGCTCTGGCGCGGACCGTGCTCAGCCATGTGATTTGGTTCGAAAATGTCTTGCCATCGGGGACGTTAGCACTTTGCTTACCCGTAAGCCCAGCAATGTCCGCCTCCCAGCCATAAACAAAGTTGCCGGCTTGCCAGTTGTATCCGATCTGACCTCCGCCGATGAACCCGGTCGCCCTGGTATGGGTACTCCCGGTTTCAAAGCCGGCAGCGTAACCAAACGAGTCTGCTGCGCTCTGCCAATTAGCGCCCGCATTCAACCCGATGTACCAGCCAGCCCACGAGGCGGCGGGCGGCGGCAACGGCGGCGCCTTCAACGGCATATCCGCAGCCTGAGCGCCTCCGGCGGCGGCTACAGCAGCGATACCGCTGGCGGTTGCGAGAAGATATCCCTTGCGAGTCATTGCCACGCCCCCTGAATAGAGTTCACACGCGAGCATAGAAGATTGGGGCCGTAGCTCAAGCCCCGACCAAGATGATACAAGCCTACGCTTCCGAAATTGCAGTACCGTGGCTTTCGCGCAACATCGATCCTTCGTCGAAAAACGCCCCTTGACTCTTCGGAACAAATAGTGAACATTCGCCGGTTCGGATCAACAGGCAAGCGCACGAGATTCGGGGCAAGGACGATGGATTCGGACCAGAAAAGCGCGTGGCTGCGCAAGCTCGATGAGGATTGCCCTTATCAGGTGGTGCTGCCGCGGCGGCAGCTCGCCGACGACAGCGAGATTTTGGATTTTCTCATCGAATACGTCGAGAAATTCGACATGTATGTGGAGGACGATTACGCGGCCTTCGTGCGCTACTGCTTCGCCGATCCGCTCGATGCCGAAATTTTCCGCTCGCGCTTCGAGCCGAAGGCCGAACGGTTTCGGCTGGCGGGGTAGAGCGGGACGAAATTGAGTCGAATCGTCATGCCCGCGCTTGGCGCGGGCATCCACGTCTTCAATGGCGCGTTGAAACAAAGACGTGGATGGCCGGAACAAGTCCACGACTGTCCGGTTCATGTATTTCCCCAGTCTAGCAGCAATTGTGCCGAATCGAGTGGCGGTGAAGTGTGGCTTTGCCGCAGGCGGGTGAAGTCTTTCCTGTGCATCAGGTTGGCGCGCACGAG